>VOFD01000358.1_pt1 | contig 70000 bp, 58 predicted proteins | sample 5384101 | NCBI WGS metagenome assembly VOFD01 (sample SAMN12384723, study PRJNA508395) | human gut metagenome | isolation source: healthy gut C | host: Homo sapiens
CGCCCGGTTCGATGTAGGGCTTGGTTTTTTGCGACCAGTATTCCGGGTAGAAGCTCTTGCTGCTCGTGCCGCTCTTGGCCGTGTTTACCACAGTGGCGTTTTCGTTGAGGAACTGCTGGAACATCTGCGCCCAGCCGCGCTTGTTCGACTCTTCGCTTTGGTTGGCAGCCGTTGAGTCGCCCGTGGTGCGCACGGTGATTTTCTTCTTGCCGCCCTGCTGTTCGTCGCTGCTTGCCTCGGCAGGTTGCCCGGCTATCGCGGGCAGTGCCATGGCGAAAGGCATCATGGCGGCCAGAGCCGCCGAGAATAGTTTTAGTCGTTTCATGTTTGTTGTAAGTTATGGTTGGTTTTTAGTTGTTTGGTGTTTGCCCTGATAGGCGTTCTGTATGTGCAAAGTTATGGTTTGGGGCAGGGGTGGCGGTGGATTTTTTGTCGGCAAACGCTCTCCGGACTTGGTTTTGCGCTGTTTTCACCAAATATTCCACCTTTTGGCTGCACCCTGATCCTGCCACATGGCGGATGTGGTTTGTAAGGATGTTTCGCACCAATGGTGCATCTGACGTAACGACCTGGCACATAAGGTGTTACAAAAAGCCCCGTTTTGCACTGCAAAACGGGGCTTTTTGCAATGCGAAACGGCCTGTTTGGACTTCCCAAGCAGGCCGTTTCGCATTGTTGTATTGTCTCCGGGGCATCACCGTAGGCAGTTTTGTAAAGAAATGTCATGGTTGCCGTGGCTTGCCTGCGGCATCGGAGTCGGCCTGCGCCTTGTTTTTCATGGCGCCGAAGTCCATGGCGTGCTGCTTGGCCCAGTCGCTCCAGCCGCCTACCTTCACGAGGTCGAACGATGCCAGCGTGCGCCCCGTGTCCCAGTCGTCGAAGTAGCCGCGGAAGCGCTGCCCGCTGCCCACATAGTATAGTTCATAGTCGCGTATGATGATGCGGTAGCCGTCGTAATAGTCGATGAGTATCCGGCCGTTGCGCACTTCCCAGTCAAACTCCACGTCGTAGGCGCGGCCAGAGGCCCTGTTGTAGTCTATCTCGCGCCCGTAGCCACCGTTGCTGAAGTCGCCGTCTTGCACGAACCATATCTCCGTGTCCCACGTATCGTAGCCCCCGTAGCGGTCAGAGTAGTAGTCGCCCTGTATGCTACCCTGCCAGTAGCCGTTGAGGTCGTAAGCTTGCTGCGTGTCTTCGTCGGTGCAGGCTGTCATGGCCGCCACGGCCACTACGGCCATGAGCATCGTCTTGAGGTAGTGAATTGTCTTGTTCATAAGCGTTTGTCTATTGTTCGGGCGCAAAGATAGTGAAAAAAAACGATATCCGTGCAGCGGCGGTGCCTATTTGTCGGCAACCGGCTTGCCGAAGTCGGGGTCAATCTTCAGGAACGCCGACACGGCGAAAGTCATGGAGCAGGCCGCCACTACGATGATGAAGAACGCGCGGTAGCCCACGGCCTCCTGTAGCGCGCCTGCGAAGAGTCCGGGAATCATCATCGACAGGGCCATGAAGGCCGTGCACAGTGCGTAGTGTGCCGTCTTGTGCTCGCCCTGGCTGTAGTAAATGAGGTAGAGCATGTAGGCGGAGAAGCCGAAGCCGTAGCCAAACTGCTCGATGAACACACAGGCGTTGATGATGAGTAGGCTGTCGGGCATGGCGTAGCTCAGGTAGACATACACAGCGTCGGGCAGCGTTATGGCGCACACCATGGGCCACAGCCACCGTTTCAGTCCGTGGCGGCTGGCGGCTATGCCGCCCAGTATGCCGCCCAAGGTCAGGCCGATGACGCCCACTGTGCCTTGCACAAGGCCGTATTCCGCAGGCGATAGGCCAAGGCCGCCGTTGTGGCTGGCATCTATCAGGAACAGGGCCGACACCTTGGCCAGCAGCCCCTCGGGCATACGGTAGAACAGCATGAAGCAGATGCCCGCCACTACCTGAGGCTTGGTGAAGAACGTCTTGACCGTCAGCCACAGCTCTTCCAGCAGCCCGCCGATGCCGTTCGTTCGCTGTTCGCCGTCCTCGGCCGTCCTCGGCAGGGCCCAGCTGTGGTAGAGCCACAGGGCGATGAACAGGCCAGCCATGAAGTAGAACATGAGGCTCCAGGAGTATCTTACGTTGCGGGTGAGCACCTCGAGGTTGCCCGCTATCATCACGAGCACGCCCTGGCCGAAGATGGTGGCTATGCGGTAGAACGTGGAGCGTATGCCCACGAACCACGCCTGCTGGTGCTGGTCGAGCCCGAGCATGTAGAAACCGTCGGCTGCTATGTCATGCGTTGCGCTCGAGAAGGCCATCAGCCAGAAGAAGAACAGCGTGCCTTGCAGCCACCACGAGGCCGGGATGGTGAACGCCACGCCGCCCAGGGCCGCGCCCACGAGCAGCTGCATGGCTACGATCCACCAACGCTTGGTCTTCACTATGTCGACGAAAGGGCTCCAGAATGGTTTTATGACCCATGGGAGGTAAAGCCACGATGTGTAGAGGGTAATCTCGGCGTTTGACAGTCCCAGGCGTTTGTACATTATCAGCGAGATTGTCATCACGGCCACGTAAGGTATGCCTTCGGCGAAATATAGCGAAGGAACCCATGCCCATGGGTTGCGCCTTGTTGTAGGTTTTGTTGTCGTTTCCATTGGTTTTTTGCGTCTTTTAGGGGCTTCCCATTAGTAAATCTCCTTTATTTCGGCCCCGCGGTAGTAGTGGAGCAGTATGCGGTCGTAGGCATATCCGCGCTCGCCCATCACTGCCGCGCCTATCTGGCAGAGGCCAACGCCGTGGCCCCAGCCTGCGCCGGTGATGGTGAAACGGGCAGGGATGCCGTCGGCTATGCCCTCCTTGTCTACCACAAACGCGCTGCTGTACAGGTGGCTGCGGCTCAGTGCGCGGCGTATTTCCAGCTCCTTGCCGATGGTGAGCTGCTTCTTTGTGCCTACAATCCTTAGCTTCCAGATGCGCCCGCTCCTGCCCCTCGCCACGGGTACAATGTCGGTTATTGCTCCGAAGTCGCAGCCGAGGCGTTCGCTTATCAGTGCGGCAAGTTCAGCCTGGGTGTATTCCACGCGCCAGCGGTAGAAGTCGGGCGTCTCCTGGTCGTAGTCGTTGAGCACCTGCGAGAGCACTCTCCCGTCTGAAGTGTTGCAGAACGAGTCGGGTGCGGAGCGTATCCAGCGTTCGGCCTCGGCCTCGTCGGAGAGGTTGGGCAGTGCCGGCGAAACCCCGTCGCGCACTGCCACGAGGTAAGGCTTGGGCGAGTCTTCCCAGCAATACTGGAACTCTTCGGTCACTCCGCCGCAACACTTGCTGAAGCGTGCGTCGCAAATGTCGTTGCCGTATGCCAGTACCTGGCCTTTTGTGGCTTTCACCGCGCTTTCCACTGCGGGAGTGCTGGCCCGCGTTATGCCTTGGTAACGCTGGCAGTGGTCATCGGCGCACACGTCGAAAAGGGTGTGGTCTTCCCTGTCATACCATTTGAGCAGCTCGCCGTCGTGCTTGGCGAACGAGAAGAAGCTGCCCGCACCGGCGTGCTGCCTGCGCCTTTTCTCCATCTGGGCGAGCAGCCAGCTGCGCGAGATTACGGCGTGGGCCTTGAGCAGTTCGGCCGACGACGTGGCCCGCATTTCGCTCGATATGACGCTGGCGAGGTATTGTTCCACCGGCAGGTGGTTGATGGCCGTTATCAAGTCGGCTTCAACCACGAGCTGGAGTGAGCCGTTGAATGTCTGTGTTTCCTTGCGTTCCCAATGGAACCCAGCTCCGATGGTGACATCGTGCAGCGAGAACGAAGCCTTGGGGGCAAGCGGCGAGAACGTGAGCTCGCGCCATTGGTTGCCCCGCCAAACTATCCCGCCTTCAGAGAATTCCACGCATTGCCTGCCCTCGATTGTCTCGCCTTTGGCCGAGTAAGGCGCGTTGAGGGTGAACTCTATGCGTTTGCGGCTCATTATTCCCACGGATACCTCAGGTTCTTCCATGCTCGTTGATGTATGGCAAGAGGCGGTGGAGGCCGCTTTCACGTTGCCTATGATTGTGGCGGCCTCTTCTTCGCTGCACGAAACTTCGCGCAATATCCCTGCGGCAGCCTCGGGTGTGAGCTTGTCGAAGTCCTCTCTGCGGGGCGTTATGATGAGTCCGCTCATGTCGAGTGCGCCGGGGCTGACGAGCATCTGCGCCTCGCCTGCCGCATAATAGCAGTCGGGGCGGTGCTTGCGGCGCGGGAACACCACCGAAAGGATGTCGCTTCCGCTGTGCCAGCACACAATGTTCATCATCGGTTCGCGCTCATCGCGGTGCGTTGGCAGGGCATCGTAGAGCGTTGCGAAGAGCCGTCTGCCGCAGTCGGTGGTGTGTGAGCGTATTAGGAAAGCTGTGCAAGGGTAGTCGGATATCAGCCATATCCCGTTGCAGCCATCATCGGAAATCACCGGCGACAGGTTGCGGCAGAGCCTCGGCCAGGCAGCCTGCAGAGGCAGCTGGCCCCCGGCAACGGCTTGAAAGTGGGCGTGGTCGGGTGCGGACGCTCCGCACAGCGGTCCGTTGTAGAACACTGTCAGTTCCTGGTGGGCCTCAAGCAGGGCGAGCATTTCGCCGTAGCGGCTCAGTATTGCCTGCTGTTCATGGCGCAGCGATGGGATGGTAAAATGAACAGGCAGTATGGGGAACGGGTTGACAAGCAGTTCGTGGCCTTGCACAGCGGGTGCGGCAATCTGTTCTGCCGGCCTGTTCTGTTGGCAGAGGAAGCACGGACGTGCGCTGATGGACGCTTTGTCAATGCTTGCCCCGGTTGATACGATGCGGGCATGGTTGTGCTGTGCAGTGAGTGTCATGGTGTCACAAGGCAGTTCGCGTGTCTGTATGTCGAGCAGTTGTCGGTAATGCAGCCTAGCCTCCGGCCATGTCTGGAGCTGCCTGGTGAAGAAGCGCTGGATGCTGTCCGCCTCAGTCCTGTCCGCCTTTCCTGCGTTTATGTGTTTACGTGCCTCTATCTCTATGGTGCGCAGGTGGTCTTTGTAAAGGTTGTTGGCGTTCACCTTTTCTATCGGCAGGGCAGCGTCGCTGTTGCCTTCCCAGCGCCGGCAGAGGTAAAGCTCGTCATATATGCGCCCAATGCGGTAGTGGCGTGAGAAGCGCAAGCCCATGGCGTAGTCCTCGCCGTAGCTTGTATTGGGCATTGGGGTCTGCCTGAGCAGTGGCGTGAAGAACGCCCTCGGTGCGCCAAGGCCATTGATTCGCAATGCGTTGTTGGCCCCGTTGTATTCAGTCCACTCCGTGTGGGCAATCAGTCCGGGTGGGAGCGTGTTGAGGTTGAAGTCGCACATACGGTAGGAGCCGACCACCATTGCTGCCCGTTGTTTGCGGAATTCATCGACGATGCGCTGCAACGTGTCCGTAGAGCTGTACAGGTCGTCGCTGTCCAGTTGCACGGCGAAGCGCCCGCAGCGGCTGTCTTGCACGGCCGTGTTCCAGCATCCGCCTATGCCAAGGTCGGTGCGGTCAGGCACGATGTGTATGAGCCGTGTGTCGTCCACGGCGTCGAGCAGTTCGGTGGTGCCGTCGGTGGAGTGGTTGTCTACCACTATCACGTTGTATTCGAAGCCGGTCTCCTGTGCCAGTGCGCTCTTTACGGCATCCATTATGGTGCGTTGGCGGTTCTTTACGGGTATGATTACCGATGCTTCGATGTCGAAATGCTGCTCGTCGAAGTCGGGTTCAAGATATCCAGATGTGTCGACTATCGCGCCTATGGCGGCCAGGTGGGCTGTTGCAGCCTGCTCCATTTCCACCTGCACGTCGCGGTTGACGGGGTTTACGTAGTCGAATTGCTTCACTCCGCTTGCCCTCGTGTCCGTCTCGCCTTCGGTGTAAAGGCACTCGCCGAGGTGGAATATGCGGCCCTCGCGGCTGAGGAAGAGGCGCAGGTCATACAGTCCTGCATACATATAATGTGGGCCGGTGGCGCGCTGTGTGGCATATTTGCGTAGCAGGTCGGCGCGGAACATCATTACGGGGCCGAAGTCGAAGTCATCGCGTATGCTGCCTTCCTGGTAGTCGATGGCGGGATGTGGCGTGGCGTTGCCGCCTATGATGGCCCAGCGGTCAGCGTATACCATGGCTGCGCCAGAGTCTTCCGCCACGTTGACCATGCGCTCCACGGCTCCCATGCCCATGGCCACCGTGCCTGCCTTGGTGCAGAGCAGGGCGTAGTCGGCTTCGGTTGTGCCGGCCATCAGGCCCATGGCATCGCTGCCGGTGACGGTGCTTGCCGCCACGGCATGGCATCCTTCAGGCAAGTCATTGTCGCTGTCAGCTTCGTCTGGCAGCAATATGGTTATCCTCCCCACGGCCATGCTGCGGCTGAGTTCGGCCACTAACGGGGCGGCCTCGGCTGCATTGCGGCACGCAAGGAAGCAGTCTGTCTTGATTGTCATGTGGGTATTAGTTGTTAATTTGCCACAAAGTTACAAAATAATAACGTAAGATACAAATAATGTGGAAGCAAAGAATCGCAGATAATTTGTACCTTTGCATGGGATTGGCTGTGCCGGGGTAGAGGAAAGCAAACTTTCTTGCGGCTTGCAGGCGCTGCCTTTGCATAGGCTTTAATTAATGCATACATATATTAAAATGGAGAAGTTCAGGAAACTTGTGGCCATAGAGCCAGTGGGCCTTGAGCCATGGGCCGAGGAGCGGTTGCGCTCCATGGCGGGAGAAGTGGTGATGTATGCCGACATCCCGCAGGATGCCGACGAGATAGTGAGGCGCATCGGCGATGCCGACGCCGTGTTGCTCAGCTACACGTCGACCATTACCGGCGACGTGCTTGCCCGCTGCCCGCAAGTGAGGTATGTGGGTATGTGCTGCTCCCTTTACTCGCCGGAGAGCGCCAACGTTGACATCCGTTATGCCGAGGCTCACGGCATAACCGTGACCGGCATACGCGACTATGGCGACGAAGGTGTGGTGGAATACGTAGTGAGTGCGCTCGTGCGCCGCCTTCACGGCTTCGGCATGGAGCCGTGGTTTGGCGTGCCGAGCGAGATAACGGGGCTGAAAGCGGGCATCGTCGGGCTGGGAAAGTCGGGCGGGATGATTGCCGACGCGATGCGCTTCTTCGGCGCGGAGATAGGCTATTTCGCCCGCAGCGAGAAGGCTGCTGCGGCAGTGAAGGGCTACCGCTTCATGGCGCTTGGCGACCTGCTGGAGTGGAGCGACGTGGTTTTCTGCTGCCTGAACAAGAACACCGTGCTGCTCGGCGACGGTGAGTTTGCGCGCCTTGGCAGCCACAAGCTGCTCTTCAACACCGGCCTTTCGCCCGCCTGGCAGGAGGAAGCCTTCACCCGCTGGATAGAGGGCGACAACGTTTGCTACTGCGACACCGTGGGCGCACTGGGCGGCGAGCGTTTCCTCGGCCATCCCCACGTGCGCTGTGCCTGCGTCTCCACAGGCCGCACGCTCCAGGCTTCGCGCCGCTTGAGCGAGAAGGTGCTGGCAAATGTGGAAGAAACTCTAAGACATCTTTAAGGAGTTACAAGGAGTTAGAGGGAGTTATAAGGAGTTAGAGGACGTATGTGGTGTGGCAGTGTATCAATTAAGTAGCCACGATGGATATGTCCTCTAACTCCTTATAACTCCCTCTAACTCCTTGTAACTCCCAAGAAAACTCCTTGTAACTCCCAAGAAAACTCCTTGTAACTCCCAAGAAAACTCCTTGTAACTCCCAAGAAAACTCCTTGTAACTCCTTGAAAAAATTGCCTGCTTCCTACACAAACACCACGGGAGAGGCGATGTTGCGCAGCGTGCTGACTACCGACCAGGCGGCGATTTCGGCCGTGGCACTGTAGACGTCGATGACGGCGCGCACCTGGCTGTTGCGTATTTCCACGCGCTGCGTGTCGCCTTTGAAGCCCGGAGTGGACTGTATCTTCACGTTCAGCGCGTTGGGGCCTACCGATGCGCGGGCTGCGGCCACTGTAACGTTAACCTTGGTTGGGAAGAGTTTTATGGCCTCCGAGGCTGTGCCGCCGAACACTGTGCGCCGCTCGGTCTGCAGCGTGTCGTCGTACACGGGTGTGCTACGCAGCGCGTCGGGCCCTTTCTCGTTGAAGAACTCCGCCTCGGCTCCGCCCATGAGCGTTGCCGTCTGGAGCACGTCAAAGCCGCCCGTGGCTCCCGACACGATGTAGATACGGCTCCCGCCTTGTGCCGCCGTGCGCTGTGCGTCGGCGTAGAAGGCGTCGTCGGCAAATGCGCCTATGGAGAGGCACACCACCGACGTGCCTTGGGCGAGCGCGGGCAGTGCCCACTCCCGCAGGGCAGCGGGTGATGCCGCCTCTACGAGGAAGTCGGGCTGCATGGCTAGCAGTTCTTCTATCGACCCGGCCACGCGGCACTTGCGCCCTGCTTCGGCCATCATTGTGGCCACGGCCTCGGCCTTTGCCGCCGTGCGCGAGAACACTCCTGTAAGTTCATAACCCGGCAGCAGGCCGCTTGCCGCCGCCCGTGCCACGATGCTGCCCAACTTGCCGCATCCGCCAATGGCTATTGCCTTCATTGTATGGTTCTTGTTTTTTGTAGGTAATGTAGGTGGGGTAGGTGATGTAGGTGCGATTGTCTTTTGTTTCAGAATGTGGCGGCGGCCATGCGCTCCTTTGCCTTGGCGTAGCCGCCAACGAGCGCGTCTACAATTTCCTTTGCAGTCTTTATCTCCCTCACCGAGGCTGCCACTTGCCCAATTTCCAGCTCGCCGTTGTCTGTGTCGCCCTCGAATATGCCTCGCTTCGATGCCGCCGTGCCGAGGATGGAGCGCAGTTCGTCGGCTTCTGCCCCGCGGCTTTCGGCTTCGGCGATGTGGTCGTAGAGCGCGTTCTTCACCAGTCGGCTTGGCGAAATCTTCTTGAGGCAGAGCATGGTGTCGCCCTCGCCGATGGCCACGCACCGCTGCTTGAATGCCTCTGAGGCCGAACTCTCTGCTGCCAGGGCGAAGAGCGTGCCTACCTGCACGCCCTCTGCGCCTAAGGCCATGGCGGCCAGCATTGCCTCGCCGCAGCCAATGCCGCCGGCGGCGAGCAGGGGCAGCTGCGTGGCGCGGCGCACTTCGGGGATGAGCGCCATGGTGGTGGTCTCCTCGCGGCCGTTATGCCCGCCGGCCTCGAAGCCCTCGGCCACCACTGCGTCTACGCCGGCCTCTTCGCACTTGCGGGCGAACTTGCTGCTCGACACCACGTGGGCCACCTTTATGCCAGCCTCGTGGAGCATCGGGGTGAACTTCTTCGGGCTGCCGGCCGAAGTGAACACTATCTTCACGCCCTCGTCGATGATTATCTGCATGAGCCGGTCTATTTCAGGGTACATCAGCGGCACGTTGACGCCCCATGGCTTCCGGGTGGCCTCCTTCATCTTCCTTATGTGCTCGGTGAGCGTCTCCGGGTGCATCGACCCGGCCCCGAGCAGCCCCAGGCCGCCAGCCTCGCTCACCGCGGAGGCCAGCCGCCAGCCGCTGCACCATACCATTCCGCCTTGAATTATCGGATAGCGGATTCCGAAAAGTTCGCATATTCTGTTCATGTCCTTGCCTTTTTAGTTTCACTGCAAAGATAAGCATAAAGGCGCAGACGGCAAAGTTTTTGGCGCAAAAAACAAGAGGGTGGGGCCGGGCCGGGGCATGGCTTTGCAATGAAATGTTACTGCCTGGCCGCCGGTTTGGCGAGCGTCGGCAAGTGCCTGACAACCAGCAGTTTGTGCGTGGCAGCCGTTTTGCAAGGCAAAACGGCCTGCATTGCCTTGCAAAACGGCCTGCATTGAGTCGCCAAACGTGCCGTTGGGCGGGGCGAAACGGGCAGGGCGGGGTGGCAGGGCGCGCTTTTGTAAGGAAAAGCGTCAGCCTATGAGCATCGTCAGCAGCGGTATGCTGGCCACGGAGAGCAGGGTGGAGATGAACGTGCCTTGGGCCATCACGGTATCGTCGCGCCCGTACTTCATGCAGAACATTGTGCCGAACGAGGCCACGGGCATACCTATCAGCACGGCGTTGATGGCCGCCACCTCGTGGGCCGCGCCAATGGCCGTCATCAGGTAGTATGCGCCCACCGGCAAAAGCAGCAGGCGGAAGAGGCACATCGCGTATGTGCCCTTGCTCCCCATCATGCGCCTGGCGGGCATGCCGGCTATGCTTGAGCCGATGACGAGCAGCGCGGCAGGCACCGTTATGCCGCCAAGCAGGGTGAGCGGGCGTGCCACTGTGTCGGGCGTGCGCCACCCCATGGCCACAATAAGTATTGAAAGGTAGGTGGCAACCATGGCCGGGGAGTAGAGCAGGCCCCAGCGGAAGCCGCCGCTCTTCTGCCCTGTTACGAACATTATTCCCCAGATGAACACCGTGAACGTGTTTGGGGCGTTGAGTATGCTGGCGTAGAACACCGCGCTCTGGCCGAAGATGGAGGCCACGGTGGGGTAGCCTATGAACCCCACGTTGGCAAAGGTGAGCATGAAACTGTACATCCCGCGGTCCTCGCGCCTTATGGGCATGAACCTCGGCAGGATGTATGCCAGGGCAATGAGCGCCACGTATGTGAGCGTTCCCACGCCCAATAGCGGCAGGATGAGGCTGCGGTCGGGCATGGTGTCGCCCATGGTGGACGACACGATGAGGCACGGGCAGGTGAGTTGAATCACGAGGTTGGACAGCCGCTTGTCGAAGTCGCCGCCCATTATGCCGCACTTGTGGGCCACGAAGCCTGCAATCACCAGGATGAAAAGCACGGCCATCTGGGCCGCAACGGATTCGATGTTCATGTGAGCCTGTTTTGTATTTGACCTGCAAAAGTACTGTTTTTTGGCGAATGTGGCCATTATGCCAGTGCCAAAATGGGGCTTTGTGGCGGATATTGAGTAAATTTGCAGGGTAAAAAGGTTGATTTCATGTTAGGAACAATAGTTAACACGTGCGCCATCATAGCCGGGACGCTCGTTGGGGCGTTGCTTAACCGCGGCATTAAAGAAAAGTACAAGGCCGTGCTTTACAACGGGCTGGGGCTTGCCAGCCTTGCCATTGGGCTGAATGCAGCCATGTCAAATATGCCGAAAAGCCGCTACCCAGTGCTTTTCATCCTCGCCATCTCCATTGGAGGGGTGGCCGGCACGGCCCTCGACATCGATGGGCGCTTCCGCCGCCTGCTGGAGCGGAGGTCGCACAAGGGGGGAGGCCGCAGCCTGGCCGACGGGCTTTCGACGGCCATACTGCTCTACTGTATAGGCCCGCTGTCGATGCTTGGGCCCGTGATAAGCGCGTTGAACGGCGACAACACGTTTCTCTTCACCAACGCCACGCTCGACTTCGTGTCGTCTACGGTGTTCGCATCGACATACGGACTGGGCATGGTGCTTGCCGCCCCGGTGCTGTTCTGCTGGCAGGGGATGTTCTACCTCGTGGCAGAACTGTCGAGCCAGGCTGTGAGCGACGCGCTCATGGCCGAGCTGCTCATAGTGGGCGGGCTTATGATTACGGCCAGCGGACTGTCGCTCCTTGGCATAAAGGAGTGCAAGACGCTCAACTTCCTGCCGTCGCTCCTGGTGCCCGTGGCCTGGTTCTTGGTGGCGTGAGGTTAAGTAATTAAGGAGTGAAGGGTGGGGAGTAAAGAGTAAAGGAGTTGAAGGAGTTAAGACAATAGTTTTTGCGAGTGCCATAAAACGCCGCAAACAAAGCATACGTCTTAACTCCTTCAACTCCTTTACTCCTTAACTGCTGAAAGATAACTCCTAAAGGCTTACCTGATGAACAGCAGTTCGCGGTACTTGGGCAGCGTCCAGAGGCCGTCCTCCACAATCATTTCGAGGCTGTCTATCTCCTTCCGGATGGCTTGCATCTTCGGTTCCACCGTGTCGTGGTAAGCGATGGCGCGCTCGTGGATGCTCTCAATGCGGTTGGCCACGCGGCGCGACTCTATCAGTTCGTCAACGAGAGTCTCTATCGACTCCGTGCAAACGGCAATCTCCTCTATGAGCTTCATGTTGCGGGAACTCAGACGCTCGGCCTTTTCGGCTGTGAACACGGCCTTCATGCTCTGCACGTTGCGTATGAGCTGGCTCTGGTAGTGGGTGGAAACGGGGATTATATGGTTCATGGAGAGGTCGCCGATAACGCGGGCTTCTATCTGCACGCGCTTCACGTAAGTCTCCCATTTCACCTCGTTGCGTGCCTCAAGCTCCTTGCGGTTCATCACCTTGGTGCTCTCAAACATACGTATGCTGTCCTCGTCGAGGTAGCGTTCAAACACAATAGGGCAGCTGCTCTCGGTGTCGAGGCCGCGCCGCTTGGCCTCCTCCACCCACTCGTCGGAGTAGCCGTTGCCGTCGAAGCGTATGGGCTTGCAGGTCTTTATGTCGTCGCGCAGCACGTCGAGTATGGCGCTTATCTTGCCTTCGCCCTTGGCTATGAGCGCGTCGACGCGCGCCTTGAAACTCGTCAGGGCCTCGGCCATGGCGGCGTTGAGCGCAATCATCGCGCTGGCGCAGTTGGCCTCGGAGCCTATGGCGCGGAACTCGAAGCGGTTGCCCGTGAAGGCGAAGGGGCTGGTGCGGTTGCGGTCGGTGTTGTCGATGATTAGTTCGGGTATCTGCGGTATGTCGAGTTCCATGCCCTGCTTGGCCGCCATGTTGAACAGGTCGTCCTTGTCGGAGTTCTCTATGTGGTCGAGCAGTTCGTTGAGCTGTGTGCCGAGGAACGACGAGATGATGGCCGGCGGGGCCTCGTTGCCACCGAGGCGGTGGGCGTTGGTGGCGCTCATGATGCTCGCCTTGAGCAGTCCGTTGTGCTTGTATACGGCCATGAGCGTCTCTACGATGAACGTCACGAAGCGCAGGTTCTCCTCAGGCGTCTTGCCGGGGGCGTGGAGCAGCACGCCGTTGTCGGCGCAGAGGCTCCAGTTGTTGTGCTTGCCCGAGCCATTGATGCCGTCGAAAGGCTTCTCGTGGAGCAGCACGCGGAAGCCGTGCTTGCGTGCCACTTTCTTCATGAGCGACATGAGCAGCATGTTGTGGTCTACGGCAAGGTTGCACTCTTCGTATATCGGCGCAAGCTCAAACTGGTTGGGCGCCACCTCGTTGTGGCGTGTCTTGCACGGTATGGCCAGCTCCAGCGCCTGTATCTCGAGGTCTTTCATGAAGGCCTGCACGCGGTCTGGGATAGTGCCGAAGTAGTGGTCGTCCATCTGTTGGTTCTTCGCGCTCTCGTGACCCATCAGCGTCCGGCCCGTGAGCATGAGGTCTGGGCGTGCCGAGTAAAGCCCCTCGTCGACGAGGAAGTACTCCTGTTCCCAGCCGAGGTTGCACTTTACTCGCGTCACTTCAGGGTAGAAATACTTGCAAACGTCGGTTGCGGCCTGGTCGACGGCGTGGAGCGCACGCAGCAGCGGAGCCTTGTAGTCGAGCGCTTCGCCCGTGTATGATATGAAGATTGTGGGGATGCAGAGCGTGTCGTCGATGATGAACACGGGCGAGGTGGGGTCCCAGGCGGAGTAGCCGCGGGCCTCGAACGTGTTGCGTATGCCGCCGCTGGGGAACGAGCTGGCGTCGGGCTCCTGCTGCACGAGCAGCTTACCGCTGAACTCCTCGACCATCCCGCCCTTGAAGTCGTGCTCAATGAAGGAGTCGTGCTTCTCGGCCGTGCCCTCGGTCAGCGGCTGGAACCAGTGCCGCCTTGCGGCCCGGCTACGAACGAAGTGCCCCAGAACTGTATGCCTTCAGTCTGCCCCGAGGGGTCAGGCTCGAAGCCTACGCGGTTCACTGTGACCACAGGCAGGCCGTTGGCCACGGCGTGTCCGCGCTGCACGGTCTGCCAGGCGTGTCGTTGCCGCTGCTGTTCGTCGGGCGTGTCGCTAAGGGCGTAGCCTATGGCTGTGGGGTAAATGAGCAGCTCTGCGCCTCGTAGCGCCATGAGACGGGCGGCTTCCGGGTACCACTGGTCCCAGCAAACCATCACCCCGAGGCGGCCAACGGACGTGTCTATTGGCCGGAAACCGAGGTCGCCGGGCGTGAAGTAGAACTTCTCGTAGTACGCCGGGTCGTCGGGGATGTGCATCTTGCGGTACTTGCCGGCTACGGTTCCGTCGCTCTCTATTACCACGGCTGTGTTGTGGTATAGGCCGGGGGCGCGGCGCTCGAAGAGCGATGTGACTATGACCACGCCGCACTTTCGCGCCAACTCGCCGAACATCTCGGTCGAAGGGCCGGGTATCGGCTCGGCAAGGTCGAAGTTGCCGACGTCTTCCGTCTGGCAGAAGTAGAGCGAGTTGTGCAGTTCCTGGAGCACGACCAGCTTTGCCCCGCGCCGCGCAAGGTCGGCCACGCCCTCGGCAAGCCGCACGATGTTGTCGCGCGTGTCGGCCGTGTTGTGCTGTTGCAGGAAGCCTATGTTGAGTTCTTTCATCTTTTCTTGGTTGGTGGGAAAATTGTCTTATCGTTCTAAAAGGCCAAATTATGCCAATTGTCCCGATTGGATTTTTGGGTACTGCATGGTGCAGCAGTGGAGTGAGCCGTGCTGCACGATGACGCTGCGGCAGTCGATGCACACGATATCCCTGCCGGGGAAGGCCGTGCCTATAATGCTTGCGGCCTCTTCGTCGAGGTCGGGCTGCGCGTAGGTGGGGCAGAGCACCGCTCCGTTTACCACGAGGAAGTTGGCATATGTGGCCGGCAGCCGCTCGCCGTCGCGCACTATCGGCCGCGGCATGGGCAGCCGGAGCAGGCGGTAGGGGCGGCTGTCGGTGGTGACGAGCGTGCGCAACTGTTGCTCCATGGCCTGCAGTTCGCCGTACTGTTCGTCCTCGGGGGCGTCGCAGCCTACATATAATAAGGTGTCGCCCGGGGCCGTCCTCACCAGCGTGTCGATGTGTCCGTCGGTGTCGTCGCCCGTCAGTTGGCCGTGGTCTATCCACACTATGCGCTCTGAGCGGAGGGCTTTCTTGAGATAGTCCTCTATGCCTTGCCTGTCCATTGGTTGGTTGCGGTGGGGCGCGAGCAGGCAGCCCGTGGTGGTGAACACCGTGCCGCGGCCGTCGCTTTCTATCGCGCCGCCCTCGAGCACGAAGCCGTTGTGGCCTTCATACGCGCCTTCTACCAGTCCGGCGGCATACAGGTTGCGGTTTATGGCGTTGTCTTTCGCGGCCTCGAACTTGTCTCCCCAGCCGTTGAAGCGGAAATCCAGCAACCTTCTTCGGCTGCCGTCGGTGAGCGAAATGAACGCATGGTCGCGCGCCCAGGTGTCGTCTGTGGGGCAGGCCAGGGTGAATATGTTGCGCATGATGGCCTCACCGGCCTCGCGCCTGATGGCCGCCAGGGCCTCTTCGGGGTCGGGCGCAACGATGAGCAGCCGCTCGCGGCGGGCTATCTCCTTGGACATCTGCACGTATGTGGCCGTTATCTCGCCGATGGTGGGCAGCCAGTCGGTGCCTCTGTGCGGCCATGTGAGCTGCACGAAGTCCTGTGCTTCCCATTCGGCGGGCAGTCGCCAACGGTGATGTTCGTTGTTTATTTGAGCCATCGTTCGTTTAATTTGTATTCTCGAAGATGCCGCGTGGTGAAGCGGTGAGAACTTGTCTGCATTTTCACCGTGGCGGATTTTCGTTTGCAAAGATACGACTTTTCCCCGATTTCTCAATTTTATTTGCGTTGATTTTGCGCAATGGCATCCCATGGCTGCATACTTTCGGCGCAGCCGTGCGGCCGTTGCTCAACGGCCGCTGCCTGCGGCCCGTCTGATGTCGGCAGCCAGAATGCCGGCCCCCGGGAAGCCGCTGTGCGTGCGAATCAGCCTGTGGCTGCGGTCATAAATGGCGTAAGTGGGCACTCCTTCCGACCTGAACAGTTTCAGGGTGCTTTCGTATTGCTTTTCCGTGAGATAATAGTGTTCTCCTTTTATGGCCTTGATAGCCTTGGTCCACGGTTCAAATGATGATGTCGGTCCGGTGATGTAGACATAGTCGATGGGGCTTGTTGCCATGCTGTCCTTGAGCGGTTCCAGTTTACGGTGCCCGATGTGGCATGGCTGGCACCACGTGGCCCATACGTCAATCAGCACCGCGCGCCCCTTGTGCCGCGCCAGGATGGTGTCTATGACCGATTCGGGGGCGATGTCGTTCAGCTTGTTGTAGAACACGTTGGCATCAAGGCTGGCCGCAATGGAGTCTTTTTGGTGTTTCAGGTTGGCCAGTGCCGTGCGGCACACAGGGTCGTTTATGCTGGCGACAAGGCTGTCGTTCCACCTCATATGGCCGTAAGCGATGTTGTGCATGGTAATGAAGTCGCGGTTGACGCGGCTTAAGGGCATGCTGACTGTGCCGTCGGCCATATACCGTGAGTAAGCTTCTGAGTAGGTGATGTATTCGGATTCCACGCACTCGAGCCTCGGTATGCCGTGGCTTATGTCGGGAACGGTGTCGGGAATGCAGACTGACGACATGTATTCTTCATACCTCTCGGGCCTCTCTTCCTGCGGAACGTCGGCATAGAATGATTGAAACTTGTATGTGAAAGGAAAACTGGTGAGCCAGGACAGGTATGACTCTTCACACTGCATCTTCATGATTTGCTTCGTTGCGGTGGTGATGCCGGGCCGCGTTTTGATTGCGCCTGACGACAGGATGAACACACTGTCGATGGTGTTTCTTAGCTCTCGGGGCGTCATGTGCTGCCCGATGCTCCTCACCATGGCTTTGTTCATGTCGGAGATTGCGCTGTCTTGGAGCATCGACAGTTCGTGGCAGGTGCGGGCGAAGTCGCCTTTATAGGCTACCGTGCGCCCGGACTCAGGCCTGGCCATGTCGATGAGCACCTCGGTGGTGCAGTTTGGGGCTATTATCACGGGCAGGTTGAACAGCTCGTTGCTGACATGCGACACCGTTGGCCATGTCACTTCCCGTCGCAAGGTGAACGTGCCGTTGCTGTCGATGCGTGTCTGTGACTTTAGGGTTGCGTCTTTGTCGGACGGGTCATCGTCAGAACATACCACGTACCAGCCGACCATTGAGGGTGAGAACCCGATCACCTTGCCCTTTATTACGCACGTTCCGCCTATGTTGCCGAAACTTGGCGGCAGCGTTTCGTCGCCCCCGTATGCCACGTGGCTCCACTCTTCGGGGATTTCATTCCGGCCGGACGCAGAGTCTGTTCGTATTCCGTAGAAGTTGAATTGCGACCTGCTTTCAGGCTCGATACAGTCGAATGGGTCAGTATTTCCGCCTATTGGTTCGAAGCCAAGGCTGTAACTGATGCTGCCGCTTGGCGGTATCTGTGTCCATTTGCCGGCCTCAACGCCTGTGGCATGCGTGAGGCGGTGCTCCCTTTTGCCTGTGGTCAGGAGCTTGGTATCGGGTTCTATCTTGAATTTCCAGCCCGGTTTGGCCTTTATTGTGAAGCTGAGCATGGTGGCAGTGTCTGTCAGTTCGAGCCTCGTGAGCCTGATGGTGCTGCCCAGCCGTGTTATTTTGTATGCGTAAGGCGGATTCTCTACTACTTTGCTTACGGCCACTCCGTTCATTGAGTAGGAGGCCATCGCGATGGCCAATGCCAGTCGGAATGCTGTTGTCAGTTTCATTTTCATTGTCGTTTATCGCTTTAGTTTTGCATAAGATAAGCTGCGCCCGGGAAACTGTAAGCAAGCTTCCTTTCCGCTCGCTTGCATTATCTTTTTGCCATATGGCCCATACAGGTGCCTGTATGGCGTTCGGGCCGGTGGCAAGTTGTGTGAAACCGGTCGGCGTGCGGCCAGTGGCAGTGTGCCAGATGATTAAGGTTATAGCGTAAAAGCAAGCCTCCCGCCTTAGGCATTGAGCTTACGGCCGGGAGGCTTGGTGGTGGTTGCTGTGCCATGGCTGCATGATTCAGCCCACTGGCGGCAGTCTTTGCGTTATTCCATTGCCTCGGGCACGATGTCGTCGTCGTCCTTTTTCACCGTCTTGCGTATGGCGCGCTTGCGCGTTGCGGCCTTCTTCTTGTCGTCGGCGGGTGCCTTGTCGGCCTTGATGCCTGCCAGTTCGGGGTCGATGAGTATGCGGCCGCAGTACTCGCAGACTATTATCTTCTTGTGCATCTTGATGTCCAGCTGTCGCTGTGGCGGTATCTTGTTGAAGCATCCGCCGCAGGCATCGCGCTGCACGTAGACGATGCCGAGCCCGTTGCGTGCGTTTTTGCGTATGCGCAAGAACGACGTGAGCAGCCTCGGCTCAATCTTGGCCTCAAGCTCGCTTACCTTTTCTTTCAGCTTCTCTTCCTCGGCGCGTGTCTCCTCCATGATTTCGTCGAGTTCGCCTTTCTTCATGTCGAGGTCGTTCTGGCGGTCTTTTATGTTCTCCTCGTTGGCTTGCAGTTCGTTGGTCTTCTCTTCTATGCGTGCCTGTGCCTCGCGTATCTTCTTGTTGCACAGTTCTATTTCGAGCGACTGGAACTCTATCTCCTTGCTCAGCGTGTCGTACTCGCGGTTGTTCTTCACGTCGTTGAGCTGCGTCTTGTATCGCTCCACGCTGGCCTGCGCTTCGTTTATCTCGGCCTTCTTCTGGCTCACGGCTTTCTGGAACTCGTCTATTTCGCGCTTGATTTTGTCAATGCGTATGGTCAAGCCCTCTATCTCGTCTTCGAGGTCTTGCACTTCCAGGGGCAGTTCGCCCCTCAACGCTTTCTTCTCGTCGATAGCCGAGAGCGTGGTCTGCAGTTGGTAGAGTGTTTTCAGCTTCTCTTCCACCGACAGGTCTGTAGGATCTTTCTTTGCCATTGTTATAAGTATATTATGGGATTCGTGTTGGTCTCCGCTATGAAGAGCGGCAGCCCGGGGCACGCCTCGCCGATTATTGATTTGAATATCTCGCTGGTGTATTGCTCGCTTTGGTAGTGGCCGATGACGCATATTTGTATTTCCTGCTCATGGCCGAAGTAAACGTGGTAGTGCATCTCGCCCGTCACGAAGGCGTCGGCACCGGCCTTGATGGCCTCGCCCAGCAGGAAGTCGCCCGCGCCGCCGCATATGGCCACGCGCCTGATGGGGCGGCGCAACAGCTCGTTGCACATGGCGCACTCCACGTCGAAGGCCTTCTTTATGTCTATTACGAAGTCGTCGGCGGCTGTGGGCTCTGCCAATGTGCCTATGACACCGCTGCCGGCATCGACACCTCCACCCTTGGGGGCGAAGAACTCAACGTCGGTAAGCCCCATCTTTTCAGCCATCTTGAAGTTTACTCCGCCGCGGGCGTTGTCCATGTTGGTGTGCATTGACACCACGGCCACACCGGCACGTATGGCTTTAAGCACCGTGCGTTGCACGCTGTCTGCATCGGATATGGTTTTAAGTCCGCGGAACAGCAGCGGATGGTGCGACACTATCAAGTTGCAGCCCTTGGCTATGGCCTCGTCAACAATGCGCTCGTTGACGTCAAGGCACAATAAAGCCCCTGATGCTTCCGTCTCTGTCAGTCCCAATTGCAGGCCGGCGTTGTCCCAGTCTTCCTGCAAGGGCAGAGGCGCGAATCGTTCAAGGGCGCTCATCACTTCCTTTATCTTCACGCTTTTACAGCTTTAATATAAATATGTATTCAGTCTGCAAAGATACTTATTTTTATTCTCCATTGTGCAGTATTCATGGCTTTTTTAATTCTTTTTTGCAGTGGCGGCTGTCGTGTCATGCCTGATGTATGGTTGTTGTACGGTCTGAAAGCGTGACAGTGATGGCTGTTAATACATTATTTAATTGTTGTGCTGCGTAGGGTAGGCCGTGTGCGTAGATGGTGTTTGGGCGGTTTGTTGAAAAAGTCAAAGTGCTTGTTCTGTTCTTTCTGAGCCATATTGTCGAAGCGTGAGACGGAGCTGTTCACACCTTCAATATGACCTGTTATGGCGTTTATGTAGAGTTATTCAGACATGTATCCGATTGCAGCAGAAGATGATTGTGATAGGCGGTTGAAACTGTTATGCCATGAAGTTCGGTCATGGGTCATTGGTAATGTTTTATTACAAAATCATTATCGTCGTATGGAATGGGCCGTTTTGGTTTGTAAAACGGTGCGTTTTGCATTTCCGAAAGGGCCGTTTTACACCGCGAAACCTTTAGTTTTGCACATTGGAAAACAAACGCAATGAAAGAGCGTTATAATAAAAAAAACGTTAACCATGGGAGCGGAGGTGAACTATTCGCGAAACAGAGCCTTTCGTGCTATGGGCTGTATCAGACCTCCGTTCCCTGCTGCGCCAAGGGTCCAGTTAGAATGCAAGCCGTCCGCGGCCATTCACATGGGCGTGGCAAGGCCAATAAAGGTTTTAGACGACGGCGCAGCCATGGTCAACGTTAAAAATATGGAGACAAAGATAATGAAAAAAAAAAAGTGTTTTGTGGGAGTTGACATCGCAAAAAGACGTTTGATGCGGTTATTTATGAGCAAGGCACGGCAAAAGCCTCGGCTTCCTCATACCGCCACTTCAGCAACGATGCCGAGGGGTTCTCCGGCCTGCTGTCATGGCTGACATCGGAGACCGGGTTCAAGACCGGGGCTTTGGTCGTGGGGATGGAGAACACTGGCCTTTACGGTTACGCCCTGTGCCGCTTCCTTGAAAGGGAGCGTGTGGACTACTGCGTGTTCAACCCCTTGGCCTTGAAAAAAAGGTCCCTGGGGCTCGTCCGCGGCAAGGACGACAGGGTTGACGCCTTCCGCATAGCCCGCTTCACCTACCAGCACAGGGACTGCCTGCGATACTCCAGGCTCTCCGGGGAGACCGTGCGCAAACTTAAGAGCCTCGCCACGGAACGGGCGCGGCTGGTAAGGCAACTGGCCGCAAACAAGGCTTTTGCCACAGACCACAAGTCCTCGGAAGGGGAGCGGGAGCAAGTCGGCAGGGCGTTGGAACTGGCGGCACTCATCCAGACGTTCATCGACAGGGTCGAAAGGGACATGGAGGAGGCCGTCAAGGCAGACGTGGAGGTCATGACAAACTATTCACTGCTGACAAGCATAAAGGGCATAGGGCCCGTCAACGCCGTCGCAGCGATTGTCTCCACGGACAACTTCAGAGCATTCGACAACCCAAGGCAGTACGCCTGCTATATCGGGGTGGCACCATTCCCAAACACATCCGGAACATCCGTCAGGGGGAGGACAAGGGTGTCAAAGCTGGCCATGGCGGACATAAAGGCCAAAATAACGCAGGCCGCACTCTCCGCAATAACATACGATAGCGAGATGGCTGAGTACTACAGCAGGAAAACTGGGCAGGGGAAGCACCCATCCTCGGTGCTCAACGCCGTCAAGTTCAAGCTCATATGCAGGATGTTCGCAGTCATAAGGCGAAAAGGCAAATATATCAGCGGAGCTGGGCAATACAGGAACGTCTGCGCGGAAAGTAAACAATGCAACATCGGACTTAATGTTTATTAACGGAATTTTAACGCCGAATACTTGCATAAGTCTTAGAATACGGCCCGTTTTGTAAAGCAGAATTGGTGCTATTGCTATGTTGTTGGTTTACAGACGCTTACGTTGACGGTTGGCTTTGTGACGCGGTTTTGAAAAATTCTTACACCAGAATTATCTCCGCCATGATGAACACTCCACCATATAACAACTAAAAAAATAGTTAAATAATTCTCTGAAAGCATTGTCATGTAAAATGAAATGGCTATATTTGCAAAAGACAAGCTGTTGTAGAGAGACATAAGACAAGTGTTCTTTCCGTTTATTGGCTTTGGCCGCGAATGCCCGTTTTATATATTGTAAACCGTTTGTCGGCATTTGATTTATACTTTCTGGCTTAATGTCAGCCCGTTGTGGAGTATAATGTAATGTTACTTTCGGGCATTTGATGAATCGGCAGGCTTCAGCTTAGGTTACTGACTTGATGAAACTAAAACTTAAAACGATAAATTATGAAACTGTTTTGCAGAAAGACTATTATGCTTGTTGCTGCGGCCACGCTTGCTGCAACAGGCGCGGTGGCCCAACAGAAGGCTGCTTACACCGTTACTGGCGAGGTGAACGACCCGACTGCCGAAGGCAGGATGATTTATATAGAGCGTTATGATGACCATAAGATGTTGGACAGCACTCGCATCACGGGCGGCAAGTTTGTGTTCCGGGGCTTCACGGACAGGCCGTGGTTTTGCCGCATTCAGGCCACAAACCGCGAGCACGCCAACATCGTTTTGGAAGGTGGCAACATACGGGCGAGCGTTGGCCGCAGGGTTTACGACAAGCCGTCAGGTACTCCGCTCAACGATGAGATTCGCCGGATTGACGGCATCTTGGATAGCCTTAATGCCGTTTATTCGCCTAAGATAGAGGTTCTGAAGGCTCAAGGGCTTGACAGTGTGGCATATAGCAAAGCGTATCTTGTACTTGAGGATAGTTTTATTGCCGATATGCGTCGTATAGGCAACGTGCTTTTTGCGCAGCATCTGGATGACGCAGTGACCGAATCACTGCTCTGCAGCGCTTTTTTTAGCCTAAATAAATTAAGTGACCGCGAGCGCATCATGGCCTCATTCGGACCGTGGATGAAGACAACAGAAGTCTATAAACGATTTTCACGACGGTTGAAAGCGGAGCGGCGCACATCTGCCGGGCAGATGTTTGTTGAGATAAACGGGCGTGATGTCAGCGGAAAACCGGTCAAGCTGAGCGACTACGTGGGGCGTGGCAACTACGTGCTTGTCGATTTTTGGGCATCGTGGTGCGGCCCCTGCCGCAGGGAGATACCCTATCTGGCCCGCCTGCACCGCGAGTTCAAGAACAAAGGTCTGACGGTTCTTGGTTTGTTTACGTGGGATGACGAGAAGCGCATGGGCAAGATGGCAAAGGAACTTGGCGCTGTCTGGCCTCAGATGTATGCCCCGGAGGATAAAGCTTTGGCGAGTTATGGCACGGATGGCATTCCGTTGATAATCCTCTTCGACCCCGACGGTCGCATCGTAGAGCGCGAACTGCGGGGCGAGGGCATGGTAACTAAGGTGACGGAGATAATGAACAAACAAAATAAAGGCTTATGAACAGATTTCGTTTTTTGGCTTTCGCCGCAGTGATGGCGGCCTCGCTGCCCGGCATGGCGCAGCAAGGCGGACGGAAAGTGTGCGTGGTGACGGGCGAACTGAATGGATTTCCAGCCTCTCTTGTAAACATAGTTCGCTATGGCGAGGACGGCCGCTATTATGGCGACACCATACCTGTTCGCGACGGGCGTTTCCGCTACGAGCTGGACACCGACGGAAGCACTGTGTATGACCTCACAGCGTGGGATGGGCGCAGTGGTCGCTATGTGCACTTCTTTGCCGAAGAAGGGGCTGTGCATATCAAGTTCCACCCCGACAGCGTGGCCGATGTCATTACATCCACGCCACTCAACACAGAGATGAGGCGCGTGAAGGCCGCTACAGACACCATCACGAAAAGCGCGTTCGGCAGGCGTGATGCTTTGACGAGGGCTGGGCGCGACCTCACAGAGCCTGCGCGGCGGCTACAGGAACTGCGCAAGAGCACCAAAGACCGCGACTCCATCAAGGCGATAGAGGCCGGGATGAGGCGTATGTTCGATGAGGGTAGGGTTTATACCCCCGAGTTTGAGGCGGCCGAAAAGGCCATTGGCGAGGCTTTCCGGCGGGAGTACAAGGCCCGCTGCCACTATGCCGTTGAGCATCCCGGCCCCGTTGGGCTTTATTTCCTGCAAGAGGCAGCCTCGAGCAAGCTTGCCGACACAGCCCTGGTGCGCCGCGCCGTGGAGGAGATTTACGCCAAGCGGTATCCTGCGGCTTACTCTACGAGGTGGCTTCAGGGCTGGCTCGCGGGGTGCAACACCAAGGTGGGAGGCGACTATTTCGATTTCACCGCATCCGATCTTGAGGGCAACGACCATACGCTGTCAAAGGAGATAGCGGGGCGTGTGGCCTTGATTGACCTCTGGGGCAGTTGGTGCGCGTCGTGCCGCATACACTCCCAAGAGCTTATTCCCGTGTATAACAAGTATAAAGACCGTGGATTCACCGTTGTGGGCGTGGCTCGCGAGTATGACAATGCAGACGCAATGAAGACGGCGATAAGGCGCGACGGCTACCCCTGGCTCAACCTCCTGGAGCTTGACGACCGTCTCGGCATCTGGACGAAATACGGCATTGGCAATGCCGGAGGCGGCCGCTTCCTCGTAGATCGCGACGGCAAGATACTGGCCATCAACCCCGATGCCGCGCAGGTGGAAGCCATATTGAAAGACAAACTGTAATAACCTGTTATGCAGATGAAAATAAAAAGACTTTTGACAGTGGCCTGCTCGCTATTTGTAGCGGCGGCCAGCAATGCCCAGGGCTGCAAGATATGCACGCATATAGAAGGTGAGGTGGCCGACACTGCTGCGCAGGTGATAAGGGTGCGCAGGGTTGATCAGAACAACAGCTATATCTATACGGACACCATCCCGTTTGCCAACGGTCGTTTTTCTTACGATATCCACACTGCAGAGCCTGCCGTTTATTCAATCTGTGCGTTCAATAAAGACTGGATAGGACGGGCGGTGAACTTCTTTGCCGACGGCGATACGGTGTGCATTAAGTTCATTCCCGACGACTCTCCTGTGTGGGGTTCGCCCTCGCCGCTCAACAAAGAGTTGCATCGTGTGAACGGAATGACAGACAGCATTTTCCTTCATTACCAAGCGAGATTTGCCAAATATGCCGACTACGATAGTCTGTCGGAGTCCGAACGCAAGGAATATAAGGCACTGAGTGATTCCTACCACGGACAGATTAAGGCTTTCCGGCTCGGTTATATGCGCAAAAATCCCGGGCTTGTCGGGCTTTTCATGCTTTTTGAGTGGGGCGAGCGGTTCTCTGATGACAGCGTGGCGGTACGTGAAGTGGCATCCATCTATGATGATGTCTATGCCGGCAAGTTTCCCGGTTTCCACCTTTCGGAATATATGAAGCTGTGGCGTGCCTCGCAGAGCGTAAAGGTTGGAGGCAACTATATCGACTTCACCGCACCCGACTTGGGCGGCAACGACCACACGCTGTCGGAGGAAATCGAGGGCAAGGTGGCTCTCATCGACTTCTGGGCGAGCTGGTGCGGGCCGTGCCGCAGGCTTTCCAAAAGCATGATTCCTGTTTACGAGAAGTACAAAGACCGTGGTTTCACTATCGTGGGCGTGGCTCGTGAGCGCGATGCGGAGGCCATGCGCAAGGCCATAGGGCGCGACAAGTACCCATGGCTCAACCTCATTGAGCTTAATGACCGTATCAAGCTGTGGAACAATTATGGCATGCGCGGCGGTGGAAACAAGTTTCTCGTTGACCGTGATGGCACAATCCTGGCCATCGACCCGAAGCCAGAGAAGCTTGAGGCTATACTGAAAGAAAAACTGAAATGACTGTGACTAAATATCAGAAAGGCTTATGAAGAGTATTATTAAGTTGTGTTTTGTTGTCCTTGCCGCCCTTTGCGCCATGCCGGTGGCGGCTCAGACTACGGGCGGAGACTACACCGTGACAGGCCGGATAGGCATCGCCAAGTATGACGGGCAGACGGTTTACCTGCGTAGTTTTGAATCGGGCGAGCGGTTGGCCAGCGCGGTCGTGACCGGCGGAAAGATGGTTTTCTGCGGCAAGGTGGACGGTGCGAGATATAGCCGGGTGGAGGTTGGAAACGAGTTCTATTGCAATCTGATACTTGAGCCGGGCGACATCACCCTCGACTTCGACTCGTTGCACTGTGGGCGCGGAACTGCGCTGAACGACAGCGCCTGGCAAGTGGAGGCGGCCTATGAGACAAGGGATTCGGTGCTTAAGGTTATATGGAACGGCGTTGAGGCCCGGATTGCGGACGTGGCGGAGCGGGAGAAAGAGGCCGAGAAGCTGGCCAAGGACTATTACCGCGACGTGTTCACGGCTTATTTTGCAGGCCATGAGGACGACGCGCTTGGCCATGTGCTGCTCAATTCAGGCTTTCTCCGCAGCATGAGAGACGCTGACCAGGAAGCCGTTCTGTCAAGGTTGGGCCCGTGGTTGCGCACCACGAAGATAGCTAAGCGCGAGATTCGCCGCGTGGAAGAGCGCGCCAAGCTGGACGAGGCACGCCGGCTTACGGGCAAAGGCGCGATGTTCAAGGACGTGGAAGGCATCGACTTGAAAGGGCGTGCAGCAGCCCTTGGCGACTACGTAGGCCGTGGCAAGGACTACGTTTTGCTCGATTTCTGGGCTTCGTGGTGCGGGCCGTGCAAGCGCGAGATTCCGTATCTGGCCCGCCTCAGCGAGAAGTTCAAAGGCCGGGGGCTGACAGTCGTCGGTATGTTCGTGGCCGACACTCGCGAGAATTTTGCCAAGGCAGTGGCCGCCGAGGGCATTTCGTGGCCGCAAATCTTCGACAGCGCGAACAAGGCCCGCGCCCTCTACGGCGTCACAGGCATACCGCAGATAATTCTTTTTGCCCCCGATGGGCGCATCGTGGCGCGCGACCTGCGCGGCGAACAGATGGTGAAGCTCGTTGAGGAAACGCTCGGCAGTGGGCGTAAATGATGGGTTGGAAGTGTGAGAAAGATAGCATTGTGCGCAATGTCGCTTTGATTTTGCCTTTGTTGGCGCGGCGCGTGCCGGCCAGACGGGTTTGCGTACAGTAGGGGTTAAGGTTCTGTTATGGCGGGATGTTATTCTGGTTTGGTCTTGATGTTTTCAGTCCTTGCGTCCAGATTCTTCCACGTTCGGGCGTGATTTTGATGTGATGTGGCTGCGTTTTACCTGTAGCGGAAGTGTTTCTTCCCTGCTATCTACTGGTTTGGTTGTGGGTAATGTATATTTACAAAGCCTTTCGCGGAAAACAAACCGCGCCGTTTGGACTTGCCAAACGGCGCGGTTTGCGTCTTGAGGCGGCCTGTTTTGCGTTGCGATATGGCCTGTTTCGGAGCGTAAAAAGGCCGGCTTTGATATGTGCCTGGCGTTCAGTTGGTTGCAAGGTCGGCATACATGACTGCGTAGTTGTAAGCAAAGTTTACATGCACGAGGCCGGTGACGGACTTCGGCGGCCGCTTACATCCAGTCGGCGATGTCGGCCGAGGCTTCAACCTTGTCTTCCACATCGTCGGGCAGGGCGGGGAAGAAGTCGATGCCCGTGATGCGTTCCACCTCGTCCACGCTGTTCACGTAGTCGCCTTTGGGGCGGTTGCCCGGCTGGTTCTTGTAGATGAAGCCAATGGCCTTGGGCGTGCCTTCGGTGCATAGCACCACCTTGAAGAACGCCTCCGGCACCACCACCTTGTTCTTGCCTATGGTCTTGTGCTTGCCTTTATAGAGTATGGGGCCGCTTACTATGTATATTGAGCCCAGTTCGTCGGCCCAGCGCCGGCACTGCTGCTCCATTTCGTTCCAGTCGCCGGCGTTGAGCGAGTGGTTCTGCGGGCAGATGTTGGTGAAGAGGAACGACTCGCGCTGCGCCGCCTCGCTCCACTTGTTGTCGGCAGAGGGGCAGAGGTGGCCGCGGTCGTAGCCCGAGCGGTAGTAGTCGTTGTCCGTGGCGCGCGGCTCAGGCACGTCTTCATCCTCGGCGAAGTCTATGCCGCCGCGCTTGTGGGGGCCTGAGGTGTGCTCAGCGGTGAGCTGCCACGCCACCCAGTTGGGCAGGCGTGTGTCGCTGTTGTACGACGCGGTGTAGCCCGTGCGGTGCAGTATCTGCTCCTTGCGGTCGGCGAGCGGCGCGGGCATCTCAATGCCGTCGGCGGGCTCGATGGTGGTTTCGGCCTTGCTGTCGGCCTCTGTTTGAGTGTCAAGCCCCGCCTCTTGTGCCAGCCGGTCGATGGCCTGCGCGGCGTAGTCGGTGAGTTTCTCCTCCACTTTTCGGCCAACGGCCTCTTTCACTTTGTCTGTGTTCAGTTCGCAGGCGGCCAGTCCCAGTGCCAGGAGCGCGGCCAGCGGGAGCATGGCGATGTCTTTTCGGTTCATTGTTGTAATATGTTTTTGTTTTCGCTTTTGCCGTAGATGAAGCTTGCTTTCATTTTCCCGAGTGCAGCTTGAGTTATGCAAAGTCAATGCAAGCGAGCGGAAAGAAAGCTTGCTTTCATTTTCCCGAGCGCAGCTTGAGTTATGCAAAGTCAATGCAAGCGAGCGGAAAGAAAGCTTGCTTTCATTTTCCCGAGTGCAGCTTGAGTTATGCAAAGTCAATGCAAGCGAGCGGAAAGAAAGCTTGCTTTCACTTTCCCGAGTGCAGCTTGAGTTATGCAAAGGTAATCAAAAAAGCCCGTATGGCAAAGCAAAGTCAAGGCTTTGGGCTGGTAGCTGCACAAAAAGAAGAGTGGGGGTGGCCCTGATGCCATCCCCACTCCGTTTTATCCGTATGGTTGCAATATCTTTGCAGTGTGCTTAGGCGGGCATGTTGACCCTGCCATAGCTGTACATTTTGAGCATGTTGTTGCAGTAGTCGTTGAACCGTTTGCTCGTTGCGATTTTCTTAATCATCTTTTTCATAATCTTGTTACCCTTTCTTTTACTTTTCGTTATACAATCTTTTTACTTCTCGCGGGTTGGATGCAGCTTCACATCCGTTATCCTTTCTTTTGTGTTTTGCTGGTGCAAAGATAGTGCCTTGATACTGTGTGCGGGCACATCCAACCGTGTTTTTTGCGTTGAAGGCCGTGATTTTTGATGCAAATCAATGGATTGACAAAGGTCAAGACTTGCGTCTGACATTGCGCAGTCGGCCATGCGCGTCGAACGAGCGGCGGTCGGCGAGGCGCAGTGTCAGCATGAGCGAAAGCATTGATGCTGAGAATGTTATGACGGTTATCATCATTTGGTATTTGATGGCGATGCCCGGTGCCGAGCCACCGAGAATCTGCCCGATCATGGTTCCGGGCAAAGAGACTATGCCAAGCACTGCCATATTGGCAATGCACGGGGCGAACGACTTCTCTACGGCCTGCCTGGCGAAGGGCATGACGGCCTCCAGGTGTGTGGCGCCATTGCCGAGCAGATAGTAGTAAAGGTGCTGCTCGCGCTGCAGGCTGTCGTAATAAGCATTAAGGGCGATGACGTTGACGCTGAGCATATTGCCCATGAGGATGCCCATGATGGGTACGAAGTAGCGCGCGTCGAAAGGCTTTGGCAGTCCGAGAACGAGTACGAGGAAGTACATGCCTACCACGGCTGCCGTGGCGAGCAGGCCCGAGAAGAGCGGTACGGCTATGGTGCCGAGGCGCAGGCGGGTGCGGTGGGCGGCGGTGAACGTGGCCACGAGCACCATGATGAGCACCCAGAGCACGTTGATGGCGGGGTTGTTCCACTCGAAAAGGTAGTGGAGGTAGAAGCCGATGAAGAGCAGCTGGAGCACCATGCGCACCGTGGCTGTGACGGTGGAGCGGATGAGCCGCGCCCCGAGGCGGTGGAAAAAGTAGAGCGGGATGGCCAGGAGCAGCAGTCCGACGGCCAGGCTCAGGTATGAAATGTCGGTAGTTTCCATTTGTGAATCGTTGTTTATTGGTGTGATGTAGGGGGTGTAAAGCCGCAGCGAAAGGCTTGGGCTGAGTATTGACCCTGCGTGTCGGCTGCGCGGAGATTGGCTTCCGCTTGCCTGCCGCTTGGCGGCTTTAGCCTATCTCCACCGTCTTGTCGCAACCCTCGGCGAACGCCCGGTCGTGGCTTACGGCCACGACGGAGCAGCCGCGCGAGGCGAGCAGCCGCAGGTATGCGGCTACGAGCGAGGCCGAATGGGCATCGAGCGCAGAGGTGGGCTCGTCGAGCAGCAGGATGGCCTTGCCCAGCAGGCCGCTCACGGAGAGCATGGCGCGCTGGCGTTCGCCGCCGCTCAGCTCGGCCACTTTCTTCTCGTAAAGCTCCGGTTGCAGCTCCAGCCGCCGCCATTCGGCCATGAGCAGGGCCTTGGAAAAAGGCCTGTTGCGGTTTACCTTGAGGCCGAAGGGCAGGCGAACCATGTCGCTCACCCACTCGGAGGGCAGCATCAGCTCCTGTGGTATGTAGGATATGTGCTTGCGGAACTCCTCGGCCGACGATGGCGTGAGAAGCTCGCCGTCTATGCTTATGTGGCCTTCGTCGAGGGGATGGAAGCCAAGGATGGCGCGCAGCAGGGTGGTCTTGCCGCTGCCGGAGCAGCCCGTGAGGCACACAGTCTGCCCGTCGGCCACGGTGAACGAGAGGCCGGAGAACAGCCGTCGGCCTCCGGCGGTTAGCGATGCGTTTTTTACTTCAAGCATTTTGGGTCTTGTTGTGTGGTGCATTGGTTCTGGCGGCGTGGTGGCCGGGTCGTTTTCCCTTGGCAGCCTGCCGCAGTTTGCCTGCTTGCAAAGTTACTCAAAATAATCAAAGTGGGCGCATTTGGAGTCATTTTTCTGTAGCTTGGCTGTAACCCCGAATCACCATAAAGCCGTTTATGGCCAGATGTCGCCTCGTTTCCACGCTCTTCGGCTGCTTATTGCATTCCTGCCGCATCTTGCTTCCAGCCTTGTATCAGCATAGCAGGCTATGTTTCCGTAAATGCGGGAAGCAATCAGGCAGGCATGAAGGCATGATCAGTCTTGAAGTCTGAAGTCCGGTTCGGGGTGAACCGGGTGGCAGTGGGCAAGCAGTGCGGTAGGGTGGCCTGTGGCTGCTGTGCTTTTCATTGTGGCAGGGTTGCTTTCTGCGGCGTTGTTGCGCTCTTGCCCGTGGTGGGCGAGGCCGGAAAGGTTGTAAAGATAAGTGACATTCGGAGAGTGTTGGGTTTACACTTACTAAGTGATTGATGCTCAATGAGTTGCCGATTTGTTGCGTTTTGTGTTTTGAAACAGGCCGTTTCAAGGCCCGAAACGGGCCGTTTTTAAGGCTGAAACAGCCTGTTTGGCGATGCGGAATGGGGGCGGTAGGGCGGCGTGTCACGTTTTTTGTCGCTCAGCTCTGTTAACTTGGTGGCCGGGCTGTGGGCTTGCTGCGTTTTGTGAGGTGGTTTTGCGGAGCGGAAAGCGAGGCTGGCCGATGGGCGAAATGGCAGGAAGCGTGGTTGCGTGAGGCCGTGGGAGATACTGCGGCGGGGCGGATACATTGTGCCGTTTTTCGGATTAAGATGTCCTCATCGCGCTGCCATGGGAATCTGCCAGGCTTGGATTATGTCAAAGATTTTGGTAGTTCGGAACTTCATTGAGCAGTAAGTATTTTTTACCGTCATAGTCTGTCTTGAAGCAGAAGTGGCTCAGGCCGTTGCTGATGGTGAGGTAGTCTGCGCGCAGGAGCAGGTTGTAGGCAGCTATCTGGTCGAACACGCTCTGCGTTATCTGCACCGTAGGCGCCTTGTATTCAATGATCATGCGTGGGCGCAGGGCTGTATCATAGAGCACACTGTCGCACCTGAGCCTCTTTTCGCCCACGTGCAGTTCCACCTCGTTGGCCATGAAGGCTGCCGGGTAGCCCTTGTGGGCAGTGAGGAAATTGACAAAGTGCTGGCGCACCCACTCCTCGGGAGTGAGCGCAACGAACTTGCGGCGCAGTGCATCGTATATCGTCGCCTTGCCGGCTGTGGCCCGCAACTTAGGCTGGAAGGGCGGAAGGTTGAGCTTATACATTATTATATATATGGCGAGGTTGTCTGAATAAAAACGTGCCTGCGTTTCGGTTAACCGATATTTTGCCGTATCTTTGCATAAGATAAGCTGCGCTCGGGCAATTACGAACAAGTTCGTTAGCCGCTCGCTTGCATTATCTTTGCGAATAGATAAGCTGCGCAGAGTTATGCATGGGCGGGGCTGCGCATCGGCTGCCTGCACCATATCATGCAGGTGGCAGGCCTGTGCAAGCCCTGCCGCCGGGAAGAAAGGCGGCTTAGGGCGCAGGCTTCGCAGGCATCGCTGGCTTGCAAAATTAGTGAATTATATCGTAAATGAGCAATGGCTGAGAATAAAAACGCAACTTTCGACGGAATCATGCGCGATTTGCGTGCGAGGAAGTATGCACCCGTTTATTATCTCATGGGCGACGAACCTTACTACATCGACAAGATTACTGACTATATAGCGGAGAACGTCCTCCGCCCGGAGGAGCGCGACTTTAACCAGACTGTGATGTTCGGCTCCGACGTCTCGATCGGTCAGGTGGTCGATGCCGCAAAGCGTTACCCAATGATGGCCGACCGGCAGGTGGTCATAGTGAAGGAGGCGCAGAACCTGCGCAACACCGAACCGCTGGAGTATTACTTGCAAAAACCGCTCGCCTCGACCGTATTGGTGATGTGCCACAAAAACGGAACGATTGACCGGCGCAAGAAACTGGCGGCCATGGTGGAACGCACGGGAGTGCTCTTTGAGAGCAAGAAAATGCGCGAACGCGACTTGCCGCCATTCATAGAAAACTACCTCAAGGCCAAAGGGGCAAGCATAGACCCTAAGTCGCAGCAGGTGATTGCTGACTCGATAGGGGCCGACCTCAACCGGCTCGTGGGCGAACTCGACAAACTGCTCATCGCACTGCCTGCCGACGACCGCCGCGTAACCCCTGCCATCGTGGAGCGGCAGATAGGGGTGAGCAAGGATTTCAACGCCTTCGAACTGCGCGATGCCATCGTCAACAAGAATGTTTTCAAGGCAAACCAGATAGTGAAATATTTTGACGAAAATCCTAAGGCTGGCAATATCTACAGTTTCATCCCGATGCTCTTCAATTATTTCCAGAACTTGCTGGTCGCTTTTTACTGCCCGCAGAAAGGCAGCCCCGATGCGCTTGCAAAGTGGCTCGACCTGCGTTCGGCTTGGGCGGCGAAAGACTACATGACGGGAATGAGGAATTTCAAGGCAACTAAAGTTTTGCAGATAATTTATAAAATTAGGGAGATTGATGCCAAAAGTAAGGGCCTCGACAACCCAAATACGCCCCCGGAAGAGCTTATGAAAGAGTTAATTTTCTTTATATTACACTGATTTTGCCCCTCTTTCAGCCACATTTTTATCTAGAATAAGCACTCCACAGGAGTGCTTTTTTTAGCTCCAAATATCGGAATTACAGCACTTTAGCACTAAAATACCCCCTCTGAGAATCGCGAATTTCAAACTTTTCGCACGTCGGCTCGCAATTCTTCAAAATCCATGAAAACCAACTGTGCACACCAATCTGAATTTTGCGTTTGCTTATTTTTGCATTTCTCTTTGTTGATTTTGGTTTGTGAATCACGGTAAACAACGTAAACCCACAATCGAAATTTTAGGATATTAAAGTGTAAAATGGTAAATATTACAAATTAAAACTATCGATTTTATAATCAAAAGAAAATTGTTTCATAATGTAAAGACATATATATACAGCAGTGCTATTTATCATATAACATACAGAAATTCAGCATTTTAATGCCTAACGTTAATCTTATTTGCTTGGAAATGCACCTTTCTGCATTCTAAAGTGTGCATAAAGGCAACTTTGTCCGTATTTTCCGTGTAAGTATCTAAATAATAATCAGTTGTTTCAATAATCACGTTTAATTGTTGGTTTTATTCTGTTTAGCGTCCTAAAGTTTACGTTTGTAATTATAAAGCTGTATGAATCGTGTTGCCGCTGTTTATGTTTTGATATTCAAAATCATAAACCTAAAATTTTAATATGAAAATTCTTGTTTGGCAATTTGCATATTCCGATAATTTGCTTTACCTTTGTAAACGCAATCAAAAAGGGCAGTTTGAGCCCTGATGACACCAGTATCACGAACAGAAAGAGCCATTTTGAAGTATGAAAGATAGGATAAGACAGATTATGGAGGCCAAGCACATGACCCAACAAGTGTTTGCCCAGTTTATAGATATGTCGCCGGCATCGCTGAGCAGCATCTTCAATGGGCGCACCAAGCCTACCCTTAACATCGTTGAAGCCATCAAAAGAAAAATTCCTGACATCAATACCAACTGGCTGCTCTTTGGCACTGGCGATATGTATGAGAGTGTGCCAGATGGTGGAAGCTCTGAAAGTGACGTGGTGCAGGGCGATGTTGTAGAGCCGGCTCTTGATTTTGGGTCCGACGATATTCCTGCCCCAGCCCAACCGTCTGGCGGTGCCGAGAGTCATGTCTCGGTCAGCCATGGTCACAATGGTGTACGAAACACACGACAGGAAACCGTTCGCCAAGAGATAAAATATATTGACAAGCCGCAGCGTAAGGTCGTTGAGATACGTGTATATTATGATGACTTGACTTACGAGACGTTCGTACCGGCAAAGAAGTGATTCGCGGCAATGCTTGTCCGTGGCAGGATGGCATGCTGCGTGAGGGCAGTTGCGATGTTGGCTTGTGGCTGATTTGGGGGTTTTGCAGGGTTGCTTCATAGCGTGGGGCCGGTGGTTGTAGGCCGTTCAGCTGTTGGCGGCAGGTGGGTTGGCCTGGTGTTGCAGGTTGTGCAGGTTATGATTGTAGTTGTGGAGGAGAGCCATTGTGCCTGCGGATGGTGTTGATTGTGCTGCAGGTGATTTTTCTTGGCCGGTGCCTTGTATATCCTCAAAATGTTGTACCTTTGCAATGTGAACACAGTATTGCCCATGCGCCGGGCATGGCTGCCAGGTGGCGTTGCCGGGCGATGGTGTTTGCCTATGTGTTAAGGTGGGGGCCTATTAATTGCCGCGGCGCGGTGTGTAGCCAGTATTGTGCCGGTGCGCAAGCCCCTTATGTGTAATCAAGGCGGAGGATTAATAGTCTCTGCCTGCAAATTGAGACATGAAGAAATTCGTTCTTGACCTTACGGTGAGCGGCGTTGAGCGTATCAGCGAGAAGTATGCGCTGGTAAGGCTCACCGGCGAGGCCCCTTTGCCCGCCATGTTGCCCGGGCAGTTTGTCGAAGTGCGTGTTGACGGCTCGCCGTCAACGTTTCTCCGGCGCCCCATTTCAATCAATTTCGTAGACCGTGAGCGCAACGAACTGTGGCTGCTTGTGGCAGTTGTCGGTGACGGCACGCGCGCATTGGCGTCGCTTGGTGCGGGCGACAGGCTCAACTGCCTGCTGCCTTTGGGCAATGGTTTCACCTTGCCTGCCGGCCGTTCCGAGCGCGTACTGCTCGTGGGTGGTGGCGTTGGCGTTGCCCCTCTGCTGTATCTTGGGGCAGAGATGCGCCGCCTTGGGTGTGAGCCTACGTTCCTGCTGGGTGCCCGCCGGGCTGCCGACTTGTTGCAGGTCGACCTGTTTAAGAAGTACGGGCGCGTGTACATTACCACAGAGGACGGGTCGGAAGGCGAGCGCGGATTCGTCACCAACCACTCCGTCCTTGCCTCCGAGCGCTTTGACCGCATACAGACCTGCGGGCCGAAGCCCATGATGGTGGCCGTCGCCCGCTATGCCGCCAAGGAGGGCATTGACTGCGAAGCATCGCTGGAGAACATGATGGCGTGCGGCCTTGGGGCTTGTCTATGCTGCGTGGAGAAGACTACCGAGGGCAATCTGTGTGTGTGCAAGGAAGGTCCGGTGTTTAATATTAAGAAACTGTTATGGCAACTCTGAATGTAAAGATAAATGACCTTGAGCTGAAGAACCCCGTGATGACTGCCTCAGGCACGTTTGGCTACGGCATCGAGTTTGCCGACCTTGTGCCGCTCGACGGCCTCGGCGGCATCATCGTAAAGGGAACGACGCTGCTCCCGCGCGAGGGCAATGACTACCCGCGCATGGCCGAGACGGCGTCGGGCATGCTCAACTGCGTGGGACTGCAGAACAAGGGGGTCGGCTATTTCTGCGAGCATATTTACCCGCAGATTAAGGATATTGACACCAACATGATTGTCAACGTGAGCGGCTCGTCGCCCGACGACTATGCAGAGTGTGCCGCTCGCATCGACGCGCTTGAGCGCATACCGGCCATCGAGCTTAACATCTCGTGCCCAAACGTGCGCGACGGGGCATGGCCTTCGGCGTGACGTGTGCCGGGGCGGCCAGTGTGGTCAAGGCTGTGCGCCGCCGCTACAACAAGACGCTTATCGTGAAGCTCTCGCCCAACGTCACCGACATAGCTGAGATTGCCCGTGCCTGCGAGGCCGAGGGGGGCCGACGGCGTGTCGCTCATCAACACGCTCATGGGCATGTCCATCGACATAGAGCGCCGCCGTTCGCGGCTCAGCATCGGTACGGGCGGCCTCAGCGGCCCTGCCGTCAAGCCCGTGGCCGTGCGCATGGTGTGGCAGGTGGCCCGCGCGGTGAAGATTCCCGTCGTCGGCCTTGGCGGCATCATGACTGCCGAGGATGCCATAGAGTTCCTCATGGCTGGTGCTACGGCTGTCGAGATAGGCACGGCCAACTTCGTCGACCCCACCGTGACCATCAGTGTGCGCGACGGCATTAACCGCTGGCTCGACGAGCATGGGTGCCGGTCGGTCACTGAAATCATCGGGGCATTGGAAGCATGAGCCAGCCTTTTTTGTAAGAATTTGTTGATTTGTCGCCCGGGTCACGTAACAGTCTGTACCACAGCGACTTGCCATACGCGCCGTTTGCAGTTGCCAAACGGCGCGTTTTGCATTCCTGCGCGGGCCGTTCGGCGTGGCCAAACTGCCTGTTTCGCGGCTCAAAGCGGCCAGGGCTTCCTTCCGTGCGTGGCTTTGTAATTATTTGTTACCGCAATTCCCGGCAGCCTGCAAGCAGCCGCAAAGCCTCGGTTTGGCGGTGCCTGCAAGCCTGTTTTATACATTATTAATAGTGCATAGGCAATGGCAGCACTTTGTTTTATGATATTTAGCATTAATATTTGGCGCGTTTGCCTGCCAAACCGGAGTTTTTAAGTACCTTTGTCAAGCATATACATTTACTTAAAACTATATTTACATGACCAAAAAGACTACTTCATTGCTGCTGGCCTTGCTGCTTGCAGGCAGCGGCGTAAGTGTCAGCGCGCAGCAGCTGGCGTTCCCCGGCGCGCAGGGTTGGGGCCGCTTCGCCACCGGCGGGCGCGGAGGTGAAGTCTACCACGTGACCAACCTCAACGACAGCGGCACAGGCTCGCTCCGCGACGCCATCAGCAAGCCAAACCGAATCGTCGTGTTCGACGTTTCAGGAGTTATCAACATCGAGAGCCGACTGGTGTTCAAGAACAACCTCACCATAGCCGGGCAGACCGCCCCGGGCGAGGGAATCATCGTCTACGGCAACGGTGTCTCCTTCTCGGGCGCCAGCAACATCATCGTGCGCCACATGCGCTTCCGCATGGGCAAGCAGGGCGACAGCGGCAAGGACGCAGCCGGCATAGCCAACGGCACGGACATGATCTTCGACCACTGTTCATTCTCGTGGGGGCTTGATGAGACCTTCTCCATCAACCCCGACGGCAAAGGGACTGCCCCGCAGAACATAACCATCTCCAACACCATCATGGGCCAGGGCCTGCTATCCCACTCGGCGGGCGGCCTCATGCAGGCAGACAACATAACGCTCTACCGCAACCTCTACTGCGACAACTCCACCCGCAACAACAAGGTGAAGGGAATACAGCAGTATGTGAACAACATCGTGTACAACTGGAAGAACGGTTGCTACCTCATGGGTGGCGACTCGCAGGGCCAGTCGTATGTTAACGTAACGAACAACCTTTTCATCAACGGCCCGTCGGGCGGCGGCAACGCCATTACCAGCGGCAACGCCGACTTCCACATCTATGCCGAGGACAACTGGCAGGACCGCAACCGCAACGGCGTACTCGATGCATACGAGATTCCGCGCGACGAGTATACCGGCGGCCCGACGTTCGAGGAGGAGCCGTTCGCATACCCCGAGCTTGAGACGTGGAAGGCCAGCGAACTCGTGGAGAAGCTGCTCCCAACTGTCGGGGCCACGCTGCCCTACCGCGACCGCGTAGACTTCTACATGGTGCACGAGGTAATGTCGTTCGGCACCGAGGGCGCATTGCTCTCCACCGAGGAGCAGCTGCCCATCGGTGTTCCCTCGTCGTGGACGCTCAAGAGCTTCGAGAAACCCGCCGACAGCGACGGTGACGGCATGCCCGACGCATGGGAGGAGGCCAACGGCACCGACCCGCAGAAGGACGACGCCATGGCCATAGCCGCCAATGGCTATGCCAACATAGAGAACTACATCAACAGCCTCACCACCGAGAACCGCCCGTTCTTCCTCCGCGAGCCAGTACTCGTAGAGGCTGCCGAGACCAACCCCACCAGCATCACCATAGGCTGGGCCGACTACACCGAGGGCGAGGACGGCTTCATCGTAGAGCAGCAGGACGGCGAGGCGTGGAAGGAAGTGGCCCGCACAGCGGCTGACACAGAGTCAGCCATTGTCAGCGGCCTCACTGCCGGCACGGCTTACACCTTCCGTGTGTGCGCATTCAAGGGCGAGGAGAAGTCTGACTACGTTACGCTTGAGGCCAAGACCAAGCCCGAGCCAGTGGAGATGGTTGACTGCGAGACCTTCGTGGGCGACGAGAACAACTGGCTCATAGCCCCCGAGCAGGACGAGGTGATTACCCTCGACGAGTCGGTTGAGAAAGAGGCCGTGGTCGTGCGCACCGAGGCCGACGTCACCATCACCGGCGAAGGCTCGCTCGACGGCACCGCGTCGCTCAACAAGACGCGCTCCGGCAGGCTCACCGTAGAGACGCTCAACGGCTACACCGGCCAGACCGTGCTCCACGACGGCGAGTTCGCTTTCAACACTCTCAAGGACGGTGGCGAGAAGAGTGCCATCGGTGCGTCCTACGAGTTTGCCCAGAACTGGATATGGGACGGCGGCGCATGGGACTACACCGGCCCAACCACCAGCACAAACCGCAACGCCACTATGTACAAGGACACCGAGTTCCGCGTGGCCGAAGGAGCGACGGTTGCCATGTCGGGCAGCATCGAGGGCGAGGCAAACCTCATCCTCGGCGGCGGCGGAACTGTCGAGCCTGCATCGCAAGACTTCTTCAAGTACGACGGGAACACCATCCTCAAGGACAGCGTTACGCTCAACCTCACCTACATGAAGCAGCTTGCCGATAAGCAGGTGTTCCTCGACGAGGCCGACGCCGCGCAGAAGCTCGTGCTCGCAGGCGGCAACTTCAAGGTAGAGAATGGCAATGGGCTGGAGCTTGCCTACAGGTTCCCCATCGAGGTGCAGGAAGGCACATATTCCACTTTCGCCATCAACAAGAACGCCACCATCAAGTGCGATGTCACCGGCACGGGCACGCTAGAGTACCGCATACCCTACGTGCGCGAGTATCTTGAGGGCGACTGGACCAAGTTCTACGGCACGCTCGTGGCCAACGGAGTTGGCACAGAGAAAGACGGCAGCCAGCTGATGTTCCAAAAGGGCTTCAAGGGAATGCCCAACACGAGGGTTTACCTCAAGGGCAACGCACGCGTGGTTTGCTGGAACACCAACGACGAGCAGTACATCGGAGGCCTCAGCGGCGACGCCGGCACTTACCTGAGTGCTTCGTCGAAGAACACCACCAACGCCAAGATGATATGGCACGTGGGCGGCGCCAACTCCGACGAGACCTTCAACGGAGTGATAGACAACAAGACTTCGGCCAACAAGGACGCCAACACCTCAATCATCAAGGAAGGCTCCGGCGCTTGGAGGCTTAACGGAAACAACGTATATAAAGGCACTACGACCGTCAGCGGAGGCTCGCTCATTGTGAACGGCAAGCACACCGGCGGCGGCAACTACACCGTTAACGCCGACGCTACGCTCGCCGGCGAAGGCTCGATTGGCAGCGCCGTCACGCTGAACGAGGGCGCGATAATCCAGGGCGGTGACACCGTGGCCAGCAAGGACCGCGGCCTAACGCTCACCAAGACGCTCAACGTGGCAGGAGGTGCCATCGTAAACGTGCTGGCAGACCGCGCCGAGAGCAGCACCATCTATGCCGACGGGGCCATCACCCTGGGCGAGGGCGCCATACTGCAGGTTAACGGCGGCATCATCGACGAGGCCCCGTATGACAAGACCGAGTACCACGTGTTCACCTCATCCAGCCTTAACATCACCGGCACCTTTGCCGAGATACAGCCCGCAACGCCCGGCGAGGGCCAGGAGTGGGATACCTCTGACCTCTACACCGAGGGCATACTGCGCGTAGTAGGCGGCGAGGCCAACCCCAACCCCGACCCGGGCGAGGATAACCCTGACGTGCAGGAGTACCGCAAGTGGGACTTCACCGCATGGAGCACTGCCACCCAGACCAACCTTGAGGCCGAGGCCAGCAAGTACGTAAGCGAGCCTTGGCCCGCAGAAGGCACTGAGACGGGATGGCGCCGCTACGAGAAGGACGGCGGAGCCACCGACATCGAGCCGCTGCGCGATCCTTACACCATCTATTGGTACGGCAGCAAGATAACCTCGCCCGCCGAACTTAAGGCCAACGGAGTGGTGATAGAGGAGACCAAGGGCCTGCTCTTTAACAACGTGACCAAGCTCAACAACACTTTCGCCATAGCCATCGACTATCCCGAGACGAGCCTTGGCACTTACGCAGGTGGCTCATACCTCTGGCTCAACGGCATCGACCTGCAGATCACCATCCCGACAGTTCAGCCCGGGCAAAAGGTGCTCATGGAGGTTGAGTCGCACAAGAGCGGCGAGGAGCGCGGCGTGAAGCTCAGCGTTAACGGCGAGGAGATAGGCATCTGCCTGCCCAAGGGCAAGACCACATACGAGTGGACAGTGCCTTTGAACCTCGGCTCCAAGCCCGTTGACGTGCTCGTGAGTGCCACCGCCGGATGCCACATCTACCTCATTGAGGTAGGCGATGCCGACCACATCGGCACCGGAATTGAAGGCATTGAGACCGACGGCGGCGTGCTGAAGAGCAACGTCTACACCACCGGCGGCGTGCTTGTACGCAAGGCTGGCCAGCCGCTCGGCAAGCTTGCCAAGGGCGTTTACATTATGGACAGCAAGAAAGTTGTAGTGAAGTAATCGCTTCGCGGCGTCATGTATCCCATGGCGGCAGCTGGCCTCGGGCCGGTTGCCGCCATATTGTTTTGCCGGTGCCGCCGGGAGCGCAGAGCCGCCCGTGGGGGCAGAAAGAAGCTCGGCGGCAACGGGTGGGTACCGTTGCCGCCGAGCGTAAGTGTTTTGTGGCCGTGCTATCTTACAGTCCGAAAGGGTTCATGTTGCTGTAAGCCTGTTGCGTTTTCTGCTCCACGCCCTCGGCGGAGTAGTCGCCGCTGACGCCCTCCATGCCTTCGGGCTGCAGTTCCATGGCGCGCTGTGCGTCTTCCTGCGCGCCTTTCATGTCGCCTTTCCCGTATTTCACTGCGCCCCGTTCCTTGTATGCGTCAGCGCAGAACGGGTTGGCGTCAATCACTTTTCCGTATGCCTCGATGGCCTTGTCGTCCTCGCCCTTGGCCCTCTCGATGCGCGCGTTGAGCAAGAGCACGTCCTCGTTGTCAGCATGGTCGGCCAAGAGGTGGGCGCAGTCCTCCCCGGCTCCGGCCGTGTCGCCCATCTTCAGCAGCGTCTGCCCGCGCAGCAGGTAAGCGTCGGCCATGTCGGCCTGCAGCGTTATGGCCTTGGTGAGCATGGCTATTGCGTTCACGGCGTCGTCCTGTTCGATGCAGGCCTGGGCGTAGAGATAGTGTGCGCGGGCGTTCGAGTTGTCTATGAGCAGCGCTCGCTCGCAGGCTCCTGCCATGGCCGTGTAGTTCTCCATCATGTGTGCCACTTGCGCCGTGCGCAGCCATATGGCCATGTTCTCAGGCTCGGCCTCGGCCAGTTTCTGCAACTGTTCGTAAGCCTCGGCCAGTTCGCCTGTGCGTATGAGGGCTTGCGATAGGTAGTCGCGCACCTCCAGGTCCTCGTGTATCTTCAGTGCTTCGTTGAAGCATTTCACGGCGTAAGCGTGCTGGCCGATTTTCGCTGCCTTCACTCCGTCGTACTTGAACATATCGAACCTGCGTGCCTCGTCGGCCTGTTGTTTCTGTTCGGGTGTCTCTTCGCTCCCCCCGAACAATGCCTTGAAAAAGTTCATCAGCTTTATGTCTTTGTTTGTTCTTTGCGGCAAAAATACGTAATTATTTTGAAAAGGCCATGCCTGCGGCGCGCTTTTCGCCGATTTTGCGTATTTTTGCAGTGTGCGGGCCTGCGCTGGTGGGTGATTGGGTGCGCGGCAAAAGGCATTGGCTTATGGCAGATACTACGTTATACATAAAGAACATGGTGTGCGACAGGTGCAGGAGAGCGGTCGAGGGCATCCTCACCGGCATTGGCCTTGAGCCGCTGTCGGTGGAGCTTGGCGTGGCCAGGGTGGCGGGCGAGCTGGCCCCCGGGCAGCGCGAGCGGCTGTCTTCGGAGCTTGGGCGGCTGGGATTCGAGTTGCTCATCGACCCGCGCAGGCAGGCTGTCGACCGCATACGGACGGCCATCATAGAGTTTGTGCATTACGGCGGCGGGCGGGTTGGTGTCAATCTCTCGGCATATCTGGCCGGTCGCCTGGGCTCAGATTACAGCTCGCTGAGCAAGTTGTTCTCCGAGTCCACGGGCATCACCATCGAGCGTTACTTCATCCTGCAGCGTGTCGAGCGGGTTAAGGAGTTGCTGTTTTACGGCGAGAAGTCGCTCACGGAGATTGCCCTGGAGCTTAATTACTCAAGCGTGGCTTACCTTAGCACGCAGTTCAAGGCGGTAACGGGCATGACCCCGTCGCAATTCAAGGCCGGCCGCGGCGACGGGCTGAAGCCTATCGACGGGCTGGGCGGCGGCGAGTGAGCCGCCATCCAGGATGCGCAGTGCCGCTGCACTGAGCATCCTGGATGGCGGATTTTGTAATGTTTTGTTGCCGTCGGTGGCGTTTTCTGCAACGCTCTGTATGTCAGCGTGTTGCGGTTGATGCCGTTTGGCTTCCCCAAACAGGCTGTTTGACCATGCAAAATAGGCCGCTTGGCAATGTCAAACGGCCTATCTTGCATGGTAAAACGCTCCGCATGGTTTTCTAATCCTCGTTTTGTAAGCATCTGTTACCGTTTGCCGCGTTGATTCAAAGGCTATTTCACGTTGCTGCGGCCGAACGAAAGAGGTGTCTTGTCATCGCTGATTTGTCGTTGTGCTTGCCATAAATTTGTAATTCTTTTCCATCATTCCGTAACGGAGCGAGGCTCGATTTTCAGTAACTTTGCAGGCATATTACAAAACGAAAGGGTAAAGATGGAAAAGAAGACTGTTGCCATACTTGGCATGATGTGCGCGGGCTGCTCGGCCAACGTGGAGCGCAAGCTCAACTCGCTCGAAGGAGTGGCCTCTGCGGCTGTCAGCCTGCCGTCGCGCACGGCTCTCGTGGAGTTCGACCCAGAGCGCACGTCGCTCCAGAAGATGAAGGAGGAACTGGCAGCCATAGGCTATGACATGGTGATAGAGGAAGACCGCAACGTAGAGGCCATGGAGCGCAGGGCGTATGTCAACCTGCGTCGCCGCGTGGTTGCTTCGTGGCTTTTCGCTGCTCTCACGATGAGCCTGTCCATGGGGTGGGTGAGCGTAGGCGGCCGTGATGCAGCCAACCAGTCGATGCTGATTCTCGCGCTGTTCAACCTCGCCTGCTGCGGCCGTCAGTTCTACGTCACCGCCGTGCGCCAGGCTCTCCACGCATCGGCCGGCATGGACACGCTTGTGGCCATGAGCACGTGCGTGTCGTTCCTGCTGAGTGTGTTCAACACGTTCTGGGGCGAGGCCGTTTGGGGGGCGCGTGGCATAGAGTGGCATACGTATTACGACGCTTCGGTGATGATCATCACATTCGTGCTCACCGGGCGGTTCATGGAAGAGCGTGCGAAGAAAGGTACGGCCTCGGCCATAAGGGGGCTGATGGGCCTCGCGCCAAAGACTGCCCACCTCGTTGACGGCGGCATGGTGGCCGAGGTCCCCATATCGGCCTTGCAGCCTGGCGACACCATCGAGGTGAGGGCGGGCGAGAAAGTGCCTGTCGACGGTACCGTTGCCAGCGGTTCGGCGCGCATTGACGAGAGCATGATAAGCGGCGAGCCTGCGCCTGTGGCAAAGGAGAAAGGTGCGCGTGTGCTGGCCGGTACCGTGGCACGCGAGGGCTCGTTGCGCTTCAAGGCCGAGGCCGTAGGCTCTAAGACCGTATTGGCCGGCATCATCAAGATGGTGCAGGAAGCGCAAGGGTCTAAGGCCCCGGTCCAGCGTGTGGTCGATCGTATAGCGCTCGTATTCGTGCCGGCAGTGCTCGCCATAGCCGTGGTTACATTTGCAGTGTGGCTCGCCGTAGGCGGCGTGGAGGCCATGCCGCGTGCCGTTCTCTCTGCCGTCTCGGTGCTGGTGATAGCCTGCCCATGCGCCATGGGGCTGGCCACGCCCACCGCCCTCATGGTGGGCATAGGCAAGGCGGCTGGCCTGGGCATACTCATAAAGGATGCAACTGCACTGGAGAACCTGCGCAAGGTAAGCGCGATGGTGGTTGACAAGACCGGCACGCTGACCATGCCGAATGCCGGGGGAGAGCCTGTAGAGGCGTCATTTGACGCAATCGGTCCACGGGCTGTGCCGTTCAATGCGCAATTGGAAAGCCGCGAAACGCTAAAGCCCCATGCCCGCGAGGCCATGGAGGAACTTAGGGGCGAGGGGATTGACATATACATGATGAGCGGTGATACTGAAGAGGCAGCTGCCTATTGGGCTGCCAAGGCAGGCATTGGGCATTACCAAAGCATGGTAATGCCGCAGGACAAGGAAGACATGGTGAGGAAGCTACAGACAGAAGGCCATCGTGTAGCCATGGTTGGCGACGGCATCAATGACAGCCAGGCCCTTGCCGCAGCTGATGTGAGCATCGCCATGGGCAAAGGAACGGACATCGCGATGGACGTGGCGCAGGTAACGCTCATGGGAACAGACCTCCGCCGCATCCCCGAGGCCATACGCCTGTCGCGCAAGACGGTGGGCATGATTCGCCAGAACCTCTTTTGGGCGTTTGTATACAATGTGGTTTGCATTCCGCTTGCCGCCGGTGTGCTAAGCCCTGTGGCCGATTTCCAGATAACGCCGATGTGGGCCAGCGCGCTGATGGCCATGAGCAGCGTGAGCGTTGTGCTCAATAGCCTGCGCTTGAAGTATGTGGCGTAGGCATGAACCTACGCTGGTTTGGCGCGCTTTGGTGCCATATGCTGATGCCGATGCTCAGTGAGCGGTTGACGTTGTAGCGCAGCTCTGCCCCGATTTTGTCGCCGAAGTCGCCCATGTAATATAGCGGCATGGGCATCTTCGGCGTCATTATGGTCTTCTGTCCGAACAGGTAGGCTTCCCAGTGCTCGTTGAAACGGTATCCGAGCATGGCTGTCAGGCCTGCGTCGCCATACTGAGCCGCGCCCCAGTTGAAGTGAGAGTAATATCCCCCGACGCCAAGCGAGAGGCGCGGGGCCAGCTCAGTGGCATACATGAGGGCCACGCTTTGGGCGAAGCCCGAACCCGAGTTGTGCCCCAGGCCGACCGTGGCCGACAGCGACAGCGAAGCGTTGAGCCCGCTGTGCAGCCCCCAGTCGTTCCACACTCCGAACGGGCTCCACAATGAGTAGCGTGCTATCGTGCCGCGTTCTGTGAGCCTCGGGAGCGCGAGCGAGTCCGCCAATTCCGACGGGGCAGCCGCAGGCACGGCTGTGTAAGCTTCTCGGACCGGCTGTGCTGCTGGCGTGTCAAGGGATTCCTGCGCACATATCGGCATTGCAGATACGCCAGCTATGATGGCGAATAGCTTCTTTCTAAGCATTGTCAGGCATGTTATATGGATGCCGGCCGTGGCCCGTCGCGCAACGGCAGGGCCGACACCGGAAAGTCGTTTGGTTCAAAATTGAGCTTGCGGCAGCTCCCATCCCTTTAGTGGCACTCCCCCCTTAGCTTACTTGTCTTCGGCGAAGAGCGGGTCTTCGGGCATCACCATGATTGGTTCCTGCTCGCTGAGCTTGAGAATCTTGGCCGGTACATACTTCTTGTTCACCACGAGGCGGAACATATATTCGCGCAGCCAGCGGTCAGACATGATGAGGTATCCGCGCTGCTGGCTCCACTCCGCGCCCCAGCTGTTCTCCACTTTCCACTTCGTGGCCTTGCCCTCGGCGTCGAGGTCGACGGCGGTGAGGGTCATGGCGTGGGTCGAGCCGCTGTCGTAAGTGCTTATGCGGGCGGCCTTGTCCATGCCGAATGTGGTGCCGAGGAGCGATGCGTAGTCATAGTTTTCTGTGTCTACGTAGCCCCGCTTGCTGTCGAGGAACTTGCCTACGTCATACGAGCTGTACAGCTTGCGCCCGTCTTTCAGCGAGGCTATGGCCATCTCTTCGATGTCGTCCATCGGCAGGTTGATGTACTTCCAGTTGTGTCCGTCGTAGGTGTGGCGGTCGTATTCTACCTCGTAGGTTTTGTAATAAGGCCGGCGCGGGTCGTTCATTGCCATGATGAACGTGCCGTTGATGGGCCCGCCCACTACCTCCTTGAAAAATTCCGTCGGCGTGTAGGTCTTCGCCTGGCCCACGGTGCGCCCGTCTTTGTCCTTGAATGCGTAGCTGAAGCTCTGCGGCGGCTCGCCTATGGTGAGCGCGAGCATACGGTAGATGGTGCCGAGCATGCGTGTCTTGGCGGCTTCTATGTCTTTGGCGTCTTTCTTGTCGGCTGCCATCTGGCGCAGCTGCAGGCCCTGCTCGCGCAGCTTCGAGCTTACGAGGGCGGCCATGCGGGCTGTGTTGTCGCTCGAGAAAGTCTCGGGCATCACCTCCTTTGGCACAAGCCCGTACTTGTCGGCAAGGTCGGCCACGCCGCAGAACGTGCCCCCGTCGCTTATCGGGTGCTTGAAGAAGAACTGCACGCGCTGGTCGTCGATGGGCTTCTCGGCTGTGTCTATCACCCCTTGGAGGAAGAGGTTGGCCTTTTCCAGCTGGTCGTAGAAGAACAGGAAGGCCTGCGAGAATTCCACGCGGAGCGAGTCAGTGCGCTGTGCGAATGCGGAGCGGAGCACGTTCATGCCGCTGAACATCCAGCACCGGCCCGACTGCAGTTGGTCGGTTATGGTCTGCGTGGGTGTCTCTATGCTGAAGTGGGTGTCTATTGCGCCTGCGTTTGCGTGGTTCTTTGCCAGTGCGTCGATGGAGTTTGCTGCTATTGCGTTGGCTATTGCGCGGTCGGCGGTGGTCATCTTCTGGCTGCTGCGTATGTCGTTGAGCATTGCCTGCGATATGCCTCCGGCCTTTGTCTGTGCGCTTGCCGTGGTTGCCAGCAGCATGGCCGCTGCCAGCAAGAGTTGTTGTTTGTTCATTGTATATATAATATAATGTGTTGTCTGTCGTTGATGGGTGCCGTCAAGGGTTCTCGGCGAAGTAGCGCCACAGTGGTGCTGCCATGGTGGCCTGCTTCAGTTCGCCGTTCCTCAGCATCGCCAGCACCTCCTCGCGGCCGGCCAGCAGCACGTCGATGTCCTCCGTTGGGTCGAGGTGCTGCTGGCCCACAGGCTCAACGCCCGTGGCCACGAAGCAGTGGGTGAAGTTAGTCGACGTGCTGGCATTGGGCGCTATGGCCATGAGCTTGCGCCACTCACCGCCGCCGTAGCCTGTCTCCTCGGCCAGTTCGCGGCGCGCGGCGGCTTCGGGCTGCTCGCCGGGCTCAATCACCCCTGCCACTATCTCGTGGCAGGTCTGGCCTATGCCGTGGCGGTACTGGCGTATCATGACGAATCTGCCGCCGGTGGTTATGGCTATTACGTTAACCCAGTCGGGGTATTCCAGCACATAGTATTCGTCGTTCACCGCGCCCGAAGGCAGCTCCACCGTGTCGCGCCGCGCCGTGAGCCACGGCCTGCGTATGATGTAGTCGCTTTTCAATGTGCGCCATTTCATGTCGTCTCTGTCCATGACAGCCATTTTTATATGAACTTTCAAAGATACTAAATATTGCACGAAAGCAAGCAGATGCGAAAATTTAAACATTCATTATGGTATACTTGGATGCAAAAGGCTTTTTTCTTAAAAAATGTTTGAAAAAACTTTGCTGTTACAAATAAGTTTCATACCTTTGCACACACATAATTTTAGTATTAATTAAAAAAGCATTGAATTATGAAGAAAGTTATGTTAATGGTTGCGTTCATGGTTGCCGCTGTTGCAGCCAGCGCACAGGTTTACGTAGGTGGTGGCATCGGCTTCAGCTCTGAGAAAAAGGTTTATCTTGACGGTACTCCTGAGCCGGATGCTATTACCAAATTCCACCTCACCCCTGAGGTAGGCTATAACCTCAGCGACAACTTGGCTGTAGGTATCGGCCTCGGTATAAATTACGGCAAGCAAGTTGACACGAAGAATACTGGCTTTGAGATTGCTCCGTATGCCCGCTGGACTTTCGTAAAGTGGAACAAGGTTAGTCTCTTCCTCGAGGGTGGCCTCGCATATGGCTTTGACAAGACAAAGTCTGAGTATGAATCGGGAAACCAGACAATTTCAACAGAGACAAAAAACGCTTACTTCAAGATTGGCGTAAAGCCAGGTCTGCGTGTTGACCTCACCGACCATGTGGCTTTGATGACAAGGGTTGGATGGTTCGGATATGAGTGCACCATGCCCGACGGCGACGACATGAACAACGGTTCGCGTTTCGGCCTCGATGTTGACGGCGAGAACCTTACGTTCGGTCTGCTCTACAGCTTCTAATTACATTTAGATACATAAAAAAGGTTTAGCCCTGCCGCGCGCCGCGCGGCAGGGCTTTTTTGTTTACGGATGCCTGCAAACGGCCCTTTGCCATGCGACAACCGTGGGCTGCCGTTAACGTTTTTATGTTAACGGCAAAGGCAATGCCTGTCTTTGCTGACCGCCTGGCTTTCAGCGCGTTGCGGGGTATGCCGTTTTGGCATCAGAAACAGCACGTTTTGGTGCAATAAACAGGCCAAGTCGCAGCCCAATGCGTGCCGTTCCATGGCGCAATCCGGGAACAAGGATTCATTCGAACGCCTTTTGGCTGCATATTTGCAAATAAATGCGGACTGCAGGCATTCGTTTTTAGGGAAACAATTCATGCATGAATGGTCGTGTAACGAAAATGCCTCTCTTTGTTACCGATGACAGTATAGGCCCCTCTACCGAGACATTCTCATCGTGTAGGAACTGCATTCGGCGGTATCGTCTGCATTTATCCGCACATTCCCGTCCTCATCCATGATGCCAACCCGGTAGACCCTGCTATTTTGGATTACGATATACCCTTGCCACTTGATTGGCAATCTCCTCCCAATCATATTTGCCCATATCGTAACATATGTGTTCCAAAGGATGCTCTATTGTGATTTTTAACTTCTCGGCAAGCGCATCCACATCGCCTACATGAAAGTAGTCATTCTTATTAAGGCCAACTTCAAGGTTTGCCGGTATGTCGCTAACGATTACTTTCACGCCGTAACTCATTGCTTCGAGCAAGGCTATGGGCAATCCCTCATGGCTCGACGGCAGGCAGTAGCAGAGGCAGTTAGTGAGCAGCGAGTGCAGCTTGCGGCCTTTGACGAATCCGGTGAGCACAACGCCGTTCTTCCGCGCCATCTCCTTCAGCCCCCGCGAATACTCATCCTCAAAGTCAGTATCGCCAGCCAAGACCAACTTTATGCCTTTTGCTTCATTTTTAATCTTGATAAATGCTTCAACCAAGTGATGCAAATTCTTCTCCGGCACAAAGCGGCACATACCGAGAATGTACCTGCCTTTTTCAATGCCTAGCTCATCGAAGTATTCGGGATAGTCACACATTTCGGGTTGCGAAACCCCATTATATATAAGGTGTACGTGCTGCGTCCTGTTGTATTTCCGCTTTATCAGATTACGTATTACGTCGGAGATTACAATCACCTCATCGGCAAACATGCACCCCATGCGCTCGCCGAGCTTCAACATCGCCTTGGCCGCACGGCCCCACTTGTCGCGGTCGTAGTCCGGCCCGTGGTGGGTGAACACCACCCTCATGCCCAGCGCCTTGGCATATGGCACGAGCAGGGCCGGCCCGATGGCGTGGACGTGCAGCACGTCGGCGCCCATCCGCCTGGCCGCGTTTATGGCGCGGAAGGTGTGGATGATGGCCTCCAGCGACTTCTTCCTGGGGCTTCCCACGTCGGCGAGCCTCACGCCGCGCCACTCCACAAGCCCGTCGGCAACGTAGGCCGAACGCCGCACCACCGTAACGTCGAAGCCGCGGGCGGCCAGCCTCGGGAAAAGCTCCTCGCAGTGCGTCTCTACGCCGCCCATCACGCCGGGGATGCCGCGCGTGCCCGTCACAACTATTTTCATTGTTCCAGAAGTTTGTTTGGATTAATTTGGTTACTTTTGCACAGCCATTCCAAAACGACAAGATGAAGAAACTCCTCTCCGACATAAAGGAAAGCTTGCAGTACGCAGGGATTGTTATCATATCCTGCCTCTCGGCCCTGTGGCTGCTCGCGAGGGGGAAGGGCAGGAAATGACGCCTACCGGGCAATACGTGCCATGGCCTTGTTCACCACCCAGTACTTCACCACGTGGGCGAAGCACACCGCCCCGAGTATGGTGAGCAGCGAAACTACAGCGTAGAGCGCGTCGCGCTGGCCGATGAGCTCCTCCAGGCGCAGCTTCTCGACCACGCGGTAAACCACCATGTGGGCGAGGTAAACCTCCATGCTTATGCCGCTCACGTACCTCGCCACGCTGTTGTTGAGCACGCTGTCCGACGAGCCGATGGCATAGGCGAGCCACAGCGAGAACAAGGCCAGCTCGCCAGCGTATGCCGCGAAGCCCGCCGGGATGTACGCACGGAAGGCGAAGTAGCACACCGTGGCCCCCACCGCCACTGCGGCCGAGGCGGCCTTGTGGGCGCTGCCGAAAGCCGCCAGCCGCCCCCTGTACAGGTAGGCCACGCCGCCGGCGATGAAAAACGGCGCGCAAAACACCATGCACTTGCGACCTGGGGCGGAGAAATGCACCATCGACACAAAGACGAACACGACGGCCACGGCCAGCGACAGCCACGCACGGCGCTTGTTGTCGAGCATGAACACGAAGAACGGGAAGAGCATATAGAAAAGGAACACCACGCCGAGGAACCACCCCACGCCTATCACGCCAATCTCGACGTCGGGCGGCAGCAACCCGAAGCAGAGCGTGACGTTGGCGAACGCCTCGCAGGCCGCGCCCCAACTCGGCGACACGGCAAGATCGACAAGGCACAGCAGCGCGAAGAATGGCAATATCCTCATGTAGCGCTTCTTGTAGAACGCCGCCGGGGTTATCGACCCTTCCTTCACGCGCCGGTAGTAGCCGCAGCACAGCGAGAAGCCGCTCACCACCATGAACAGCAGCGTGAAATCGGTGAAAAACGGGATAAGCTCGCCCGTCAGGTAGTTTTCAGATGGCTTCACACCTATGTTCGCCCGCACGTGCATCAGCACTATGCCTATAGCGGCGTAGGCACGCAGACCGTCGAGCGCGCCATAATGCCCACCCTTAACCTTATTTTGGCTTTCGGGGGGGGTAATTAGTGTTTTATTACACATACGTCTTTAATTTTAACCATTATACATAAAACCCTGCGGCAATGCCCGGCCTCGGCGCGGGTTTGCAGCCGCTGGCAGCGGCCTGCGCGGCAAGCGGATGGGCTACAGGCCGAACAGCACCCTCGTGCTGCGGTGCTTCATAAGCAGCCTGTGCAGCAGGAGCGGGGCAACTATACCGATTGCCACGGCAACGGCGGCCTCAGCCACGAACACGTACCACAGTCCCGGGTCGAGCGGCAGCTTCCTGAACACGGCCTTCGCAAATCCCTCGAAGGTGGTGTGGAACAGGTAGATGGTGTACGACGAGGCCGACACGGCCATGAGCCAGCCCGCCTCGACCCTTTTGCAGCGCCGGGCGATGGCTTTCGACACCTCGAGCACAAACCAGATGCCTATGTAAGGGAGGGATTGCCAAACAATGAGTGTACTTTTACCCCCCCCCGAAAGCCAGCCAGCAAGCCTGCGCCACTGCGAACACGGCCACAGCAGCGGCGGCTCCCGCCGGCCTGAATCCGGCAGCAAAGCCATGCAAGGCGCGGTGCTCGCACACCACGACACCGAGCATGAAGTAGGCGAGCATCGACTTGCACTGCGCGAGGCAGAACACGTCGGGCAGCGGCAGCGGGATGTAGTGCAACGCAAGCGCGGCAATGAAGAAGGCCAGCCGCGCCGCCTTCGTCCGCAGCAACGGAACCACGACGAACATCCGCCACAGAGCCCAGATGAAACACAGGAACGCGCCCGCCTCCGGCCTGTAAAGCATCCTCAGGTAAGAGAGCGGCGTGACGGGGTTGTCCACCGACAGCCCGCCCTGCGAGAGCATCTTGACGGTTATCACTATTGCCGAAGTGGCGAGGTATGGCACCATCAGCCGCCTCGCCTTCTTAAGCAGGAAGCCGCCGTATGGCGCGTCCTTCCGCGTGGCCATGTAGACGTAGTCGCTGGCGAACATGAACAGCGGCATGTGGAACGTGTATATCACGTCATGCACGGCCACGTACTACCCCGGCGAGCCATCCGGCACGTAGTGGCCGACCACCACGAGCATTATGCAGATGGCCTTGGCAATGTCGACGAAGACAATCCTTTGCATCTTTCCAAATGTGCATGGTAAAGGAACAGGCGGCCAACACGGGCTTGGAACGCCCCTTGCGCTCCCACACGAAGCTTTTGGCCGATTACGAAAAGCCTATAAGAATTTCGGGATCGCCAAATGCTTCCACCGTTTCGCGCGGCCACCGCGTTCCCTTCAGAACTTCTCCCTCAAATCTCCCTGGCACGGGTCCTGCCCCACGTCGCACCATTTCGGGTCTATGCAAGCCGGCTTGCCCCGCATGGAGCGCAGCTTGTTCTGCAATGCCCACTTGGCAGGGTACTTCACGTACTTGTGCATCACGGGCGAGGCCGTGCCAACCATCCAGCAGTTCTTCGGGCATTTCCTTACCATGGTACGGACTTTCTGCGCCTGTTCGCCCTCCCAGATTTCCATGAACGGGCGGTCGTGGATGTTTCCCATGCTCTCTTTCCAGTACCTTTCCTCCAGTCCGTTGCAGGGCATCACCTCGCCCCACGGGTCTATGAAGAAGTTTACCATGCCGGCCTCGCAGGGCAGCATGCGGCGCCCGCCCTCGATATAGTTGATAAGCCCCATGTTGAACCACGCGCGGAACCAGCTCTTGGGGTGCTTCTCCTTCAGCTGCCACTCTATCAGTTGGCGGAAGTTGCCCGTCACCTCGTCCTTGTTCGTTATCACGTTGTCGCCCTTGTGGAAGTAGTACGAGTTGTGGAACGCCGCCGTGGCGAACTCCATGCCGAGCGAAAGCGACAGTTGGTAGAGCGAGAGCATGTCCTTGGAGTTGTGGTTCGACACGGTGCAGCCGAAGCCGATGTCCTTCAGACCCATGTGCTTCAGCGTGAGCAGCGTACGCAGACCCTTGTCAAAGCCGCCGGCGTGGCCGCGCAGCTCGTCGTTCTTCTGGCTCAGTCCTTCTATGGATATGCGGATGCCGATGTTCGGGAACTTCTTTGCCAATGCCACGACGCGGTCCTCAAACCAGCCAGAGGTCGAGATTACTATGCGCGGCGTGTGCTTGTAGCACTCCTCCACGATCTCGTCCAAGTCCTCGCGGATGAACGGCTCGCCGCCCGTGAGGTTGATGAACTTCAGCTGCGGCAGGGTCTTCATGTCTTCGGCCTTGATTTCCTCCTGCCTGTTGGTCGGGTTCTTCCAGATGTTGCACATTTGGCAACGCATCGGGCAGCGATACGTAAGGATGATGCTTGCGTCCGTTGGACGCGGAATGTTTGTGTTAGCCATTTTATATGTCTTCTTATTTGTATATTTTCATTATTTCGTTGTAATAGCTTTCGGCGTTGTACCGTTCCATCGCAGCATCGGCAATGGCCTTATAGTCAAAATCAGCGGCGCACATCGCCTTGATTTTCCCCGCAAGGTCGTCTGCGTTGCCGCTCTCGAAGGTCATGCCGTTCACGCCCTCGTCAATCAGTTCGGGTATGCCGCCGATACGGGCGCCGAGCACGGGCGTGCCCAGGCACTCCGCCTCAATAACCGACAAGGGGTTGTTCTCGTACCATTCGGAAGGCACCACGGTAAACTTCGCCTTCCCCACAATGTCCTTTATGCCATCCCATTGGCGGAAACCAAGGAACTCAATATTGCCCTTTAATTCTTCACTCTTAATCCTTAGTTCTTCACTCAATGGCCCTCCGCCGATTATTTTCAGCTTGTGCGGCAACCGTGCAGCGGCCTCAACAAGAGTGCCGACGCCTTTCTCATGGCTCAAACGGCCGATATAGCAGTAATAGCCGTCCTTGGCGTAACCGTCCTTGCGGCACTTTTCAATGTCGATGAAGTTGCACAGCACTTTCAGCTTGTCTTTCCTGAAGCCTCCCTGCGCCATCTTTTCCGCCATGAAGCGGCTCGGGCAGACAAAGAGGTCGGTGCACGCCTCCAGCCGCTTCCTGTTCCACATCATTGCTTCACGATAACCGATTTCGGATGCAAGTCTTGAACCTTTCATGCACTTGTGCGTCTTGCACGGCGACTTGTCGCCGTTGAAGCACAACTCGCAAATTTCTTTACCGCCGCGCAGGCAGTCATATCTTGGACAAAGTAGCTTGTAGTCGTGCAGCGTCCACACCGTTCTTATGCCTCGTTCGTGTGACAGTTCGGCAATGACCGGCGACAGCTGGGTGTGGATATTATTAAGGTGTACCACATCTGGACGGAAGTCATCAAGCAGCTTATTAAACTTACTCTTTACTTCATGTGACCCGAACGGCCTCGTCAACGCCATCAGCTTCGTCATGTTCCGCGGAAAATACTTCCGCCACGGCGTTTCCTGATTCTCCGGATAGTCCATCGCGAACACCGCCACCTCATGCCCATGCGCCTTAAGCAGCTGCTCGAGGTTGAGCATGTAGATGCAGTCACCGCCACGGCGGTAGTAGAATTTGTTGGAAAGTAAGATGCGCATTTCTCTAATAATTATGCTACAGGATATATCTTAAGATATGAGCATTTTTAATCTAACTGAACATAATCTTTATATAATTCTTTTAGCTCTTTTCGTTTCTTCTCACTTATCGTTTTTTCTTTATTCACCGACACATTTCTTTCTTGGAATTCATCAGCTTCAACTACTATCCAATAATCAGGATAATCATCCTTAGAATTATTGTTATTCCAATTCAAAGGCCGTAAGTTTCTATCATCATTAATCAAGTCTCAGGAACTCCGTTTCTTTCGAGTAGGCTTCTCGGCACTATATGGTCAACCTCCCATCCATACCACTCATCATCACGTCCATAAGAACTGCGCTTGATTATTGCACCAGATGCATCCATACGCCATACATTTGGGTCACATCCGTCTATTTTTGAAGCTTTATTGAATATTAAATCTAATTCTTGTTTTGTAAGATTTTTCATAATGTCTTTAATTTAATTGGTTGTCATTTATTTTTTTGCATAACGAAACACCCATTCTCCGCTTTCTCGTATGAAAGACGACCAATGAACAGAAAATGCTTGTCTGTCGGCATTGCCTTTGGCTTACTGACAATCGATGTCGAGAAATTGTATAGTGTGATGTTTGGTTTCGATTTTAGAGTAGGCATATATTTCTCTTGGATGTTCCTTGCAAAGTTGCTCACGTAGATAAAACCGTCAATATACTTTGCAGGGTTGAAAAATGCGTTGCGGAAGTATTGTTCAGCCGCCATAACCGCACTCATCAGCTTATTGCCTTTACAGCAAGTGTGTGTAAAACATTTGTAGAAATATTTCCCTTGGCACGCCTCGCATATCTTGCCGTTACCGTCGCGGAACGTATAAGCCGGACAAACAATGCGGTAATCGTGGATGGTAAAAAGAATCGGAATGTGATATTTCTTCAGAACAGGGAATATTGAAGGAGTAATCTGCCCCCACATTAAATGGATGTGAGCCAAATCCGGTTTCTCATCAAGTATCAGTTGTTCAATCTTCTTAGCGGCTTCGAAATGATAAAAGTAATTTATCATGTTCTTGACTTGTTTCAATGGGCCACGCCGTGTCTCTTTCGATTCAGGGAAATACTTGCTGTAAGGCGACGGGCGATTGTCTTTCCATTTCAACGTGAAGTAAACAACTTTGTGCCCGTGCTCCTTAAGCAATCTACCAGTGTTGAAGCACACCGTTTCCGCCCCGCCCTTGTTGAAGTTATATACGTCAATGAGTAGGACTTTCATCTGTATAATAAATTTGTTTATGGAAAATGTCTTTTTCGTTGTTTTACGGTGAAATTCCGGAATGACATTGCTTTCTTGGATTTCCACATATGTTTCCTATAATAATGGAAACTTTTCCCAATCCTCTCCTTTTATTTAGTAAAGGCTATTCAAATAGGGTCTGTGAATGGAGAGATGTGACTATCAACTTTGAAAGTTTTTACTTTATAAATGAAGATCTTTGTAAAATGAGCCATAGTACTCTTAAACTTGCTTTTACGCCCAGGGCATTATATAGCAATCCTATCGCCTTTGTTTTAATATTACCATACATGCCAACCTGTCCTAATTTGTTTTTCAAAGAATAATCAATAAAGTAGTGCATTAACTCCCTGTCCCCTGACTTAAGAACGTCTTTGTAACTTTTCATGTAAAATCCCGAGAAGCAAATACGATAAAACCGTTTAAGTTTTGGTACACAATGCAGATACTCTTGATAAGTTACCAAGCAGTTTTTGCAGAGATCCATCAATTTCTTTTTGTCGGTTTGATGAACTATGCTATTGTCTCTTTGCAAATAATTATAGCATATTTTGCCATACATCTTTATTCTTGGTACAATCGGTAAACTGCGAAAAGCGAAGTCACTATCCTCATAGAACATCCCTTCTGTAAAGAGAAGTTGATTCGTCATCAAGAAAGAACGTCTATATATGAAAGACCATGCAAACAGAAAATTACTTAATACGTTGGCCATGAAATCGTGACCAGACATGACGGAACTATTTTTTCTAAAATAATGCGGCGCAAAAGGCTTAAGAGCCTTTCCTTTCTCATCTACATCTTGCCAATCTACCCACAAGGCATCCAATTTGTTTTGTTGAAGTTGTGTGATGATTTCGTTTAAAATGTTCTTATTGATATAATCATCAGAATCTATGAACCACACATATTCTCCCATTGCGTGCTTGAGTCCTGTGTTTCTGGCTGCGCTAAGTCCTCCATTAAGTCGTTCCACGATACTGATGCAGCTGTGCTTTTGCTGGTATTCCTTTGCTATCGATAAAGAATTGTCTGACGCTCCGTCTATCACTATGATTATTTCATATTCAGTCTCTGACAAGTCTTGACAAAGACAAGATTCGATGCATTTCGGCAGATACTGCTCAACATTGTAAACCGGAAGTATTAAGGAAATTTTTTTCATTTCGACTTTAATTTCAAGTTATCTACGTCATATAACCATGTGTCATAAAAGTTACGGTTTTTCCCATATGAATTATCCACCAAGGTTATTTCCTTGCCTAACAATAAGGAAAGGATACAACCATGAAGGCGTGTGGTTTCCACCTTTTTATAAGGCGATATGAAGCGAACACCTTCTTTAAACATCATTTCTGCGAAACAGTGCGTGAAATAATAGTCCCAGAAATGATTACAAGATGTTGAAACAAATGGGATATGTGCATCAGAGAACCTTTTTTAAGACTTTGTTAAGGAATGTGGTTCTATGGAAAGAATGCTCAAATGTCGGCCAATCGCTTATGTACCCATTTTCACTTGGCATTCTTCCAGTCAAGCTTTCACAATCTTTCCGTTCTATGACCAGTTTGTTTTTTGTTTCTTTTAATGCATACTTTCGTAAATTTACCTCTGGAATGCAGAATGCCATATCAGGTAAAATACGGGTTTGTTCCCCAAAATATCCTACAAGTGTGTCATATGTGACCTTGTCCCTTGCGCAAAAATATAAATCCTTATGTTGCAGCAAGAGTTTGAAGTCGCTTTCCATGTGTGATTTGTCTTTATAATAAACTGTCTGTGGACAGATTATTATTAGGTTGTCGGGGTATCGCGACACGACTTTCTTCAAAAAAAACATGTGCTCAGGGTAAATGTCTCCCAAATTTCCGCCTCCATTAAATAGCACAGTCACGTCCTTGGCTATTTCAGGGAAAGTGCAAGTTTCATACGAGGCATTATATAAACAACGCACATGATGTTCTGACAAAAAAGACATTTCGCCTTTCCATATCAACACGTCGCCAATATTATGATAGTATGGGGCATCCAAGAGAATGCATCTCTCTCCTATAAGGGGACATAGGAATTGTGCGATGTTATTTTTTAGCTGTAAGATTTTCTTGCGGGAATCCATATGGAATGATTTTATTTATGCACTTCATTCGATTTATAATGCTTGTCAAACCTTTTAAATATGTTCCTTGCATACCAAGCTGCTTGATAAAGCATATTATAGGTCAAGTTTATCAAGACATCTTTTGGGGGCTGTGTATGTTCATTGGCGTCTTTCAGTTTACATGACATAAATGCCTTCATTTCTGGTTGTAACCATTCTGTGCCATCTGTGCAAATACGGTTTCTTAGATCCGCATAATAGGGTGTTTCCAATTCTGGAATTGCTCCAAAACACAGAAACGCATGCGCATTATGGCAATGTGGAGCTTTACATCCATGCCCGATATTCACGAATCGTAAAGGTCTTCCTGGATGCTTAAAGATATTTGCGAAGTAATTTGTCTGGTAACATTGCTTCATCATCCCGGTTAATAAATTCAAAGTCCACGTCCAATTTCCCGCATAGCAATACTCTTTACGTTTCACCCCAAACACGCTTATTTTAAAATCGAATAATTTTGAATCGAACTGCCCCCATGTCTTGATATAATCCTCTTTTGACAACTTGGTAAGCAAAGGGTAATCTGGCTTACTTTCGTCACGTGCCACTGTAATGTGTGGTAAGGCACCAAATTCCCGCAATGACACCGCTTTCATTTCGTCTATAAAGGGGATTAACTCGTCGGAAGGTGTCACTTCTATGGTGAAAGACGCTTTCTTTGCCTTTATCAATCTTACATTGGAGAAGAACAACTCAAATTTATCCAGGCGTTTCAGTTCCAAATAATGAAACGAAATCTTGAAAAAACAATCGTTTACGGTAGTCTTCTGGGAATTTGGCGAATTCCTCAAAACGTTTCTTCAACATGCCATTTGTCACAATCATGACATAATGCCCTTGTGATAAAATGGCTTTCGTATAATCAACAACCTCATGGGGTATCAAGGTCTCCCCACTGGCACAGATGTTAAACATCATGCCCCCAAAACGTTCCTTGGACAAACACCGGCTGATGTGTTCCGCAGAATACTTGAAAGTAGGCACCTTTTGTGTGAACAAAAATTCTGTGCCACATAACAATAATGGCAACGTAGATTACAGGCAAACGTTCCTATGCCGCAATCAATAAAGCGCTTCATATGCTCCATTCGTAATATTATTTATTGTTCACGGGAAAATCACAGACACAGAATAGACAATATCTGTAATAAATCACCGTCATTTGGATTAAACTTTTTATTATCTTCCCCTTTATTTTCATCAGCGCAGACGCAGGGAAGAAGTAATATTCATGTGTGAAGAAACATTTATCCCCCCCCCCCTTAAAATGTGTGAAAAGATGAAAAATGGACAATGGTTTTAAGTGGTCAAAACGTTGAGTGGTTCGTATAATCCATATGTCGTTTACACTATAAATACCATTTCTGAGCAACACACGGTTTTCTTTTACTGACAGAGAATATGACAAACGGTTATCATCCACTCCCAACAAAGCGTGTACTGGATATTTCGAATTTCTCATATACATCATGAATTCTATTGTCGCTCTGAATCTATGAATTCTTGTTGTTGAGTCCAAAGACTTTATGCCCACGATTTCTGCAAGATTATTCATTACTTGGTCATATTGTTTTTCAGACTCTCCCTCTTCTTGTGTTCCATAATCTTCTTTTCCGCTATAGCCATGAAATCCGAATCGTAACCAATCAGAATTGGCTTCAAACTCAGCTTTATAATTCCGGGTACATGATGCTAAAGTGAAATCACCATACAGATAGAAGCAATAACAACTTACTACCGCACCATATTTATCATGAAGTCTTTTAAAATAACGAAAGAAATGCACATCAAAAATAGAAGAAGGCTTTGTGTCTGTCAACTCTTTGAAAACGCAAATTACATCATCAATGGAAATATGTATAATCCCCATCTGCGATTTTGTAATAAATGGATTTAGATTTAAGCTTAAAATAGCTTTAGATAGTCGCATAGTTTCCATTTGGTAATCAGAAGTGATTTGCGGACCAACCTCCATAAGAGAGTTAATATTGATTTACAAACACCGTTTGTTTTCCTGTAAACAGAATAGCTTTCTATGGTGGCTTTAAAATTTCCAGAACTAACTCCAGACGTAGAAAAACTGGCCACAATGCAATCAACACGTTTGAATTTATATCCTTTTTGTCCTGCTCTTCTCAGCATATCCCAATCGGCTAATATTGGATAGTGCATATCAAATCCATCTACGGCATGAAATACGTATCTTCGCATAATAAGTGCTTGATGCCCACAAAAAGCTTTAGTTCCATAGAAATTTGGTTGCTTGGAGTTTTGTATCTTATATTTATGACCGTTTTTCATAAGATAAATATTACCATAAACAGCATCATAATCGTCAGCTTCTTTTATCAAATCGCATAATCCATTTGGCATTAGCTCGTCATCGCTTCCAAGATACAGAATCCATTCTCCTTTGGCCATTTTCCAACCCTTGTTGTATGCGTCATAAATGCCATTGTCTGGCTCGGATGTATATCGAAAGCGGAAATCATTATTTGCATATTCTTTTATTATTTTTACGGTGTTGTCTTTTGACAATCCATCCACAATGACACATTCCCAATCTTGGAAAGACTGGTTCTTCACGCTATCTAAAGCACGACGTAATGTTTTCTCTGAATTATAAGTCGCGATTATTATGGAAACTTTTACACTCATTGTATTAATAAATATTAATCAGAAACACCAATTGAAAGGAATAAAGTTATGCCCTCCTTCTGTCATAAGTTGAAGACTTGCGTAATACTTATAAGTAAAATATATTAATACGCATATAGTCATACCACTTCTAACAAGGAAAGATTTATTTTTTGACATATAAAATTACTGATTGATACAATCCCCAAAACATAATAATTTGCACACATTCTATCAATATTATTCCCGGAAAAAGCCATTATCCCTTGAAGAAATATTGCCATTATCAAAGAATTAAAGAATAAGTTATTCAATTCTTCTTTGCGGCTATAAAGAATTATACATAGACAGATTAATGAATAAGGCAATAGAGAGATAAAATTAAACCCTCCATCAGTCAAGCTTTGTGTATAAAATGTACCACCAGTAATAAGAATAAAAGCCAATTCCAAATATGAGAAAAAATATTTCATCACAAATCCTATAGCCATAGACATACAAACTATCAATATATATGTTTTTTTAGAAAGCCTGAATTGACTCAATATAAATGGCAATACAACGAGGATTGATGATTTATGAACCAAAATCATGACAACTAAGAGTGAAATTACTTTTATGTTTTTTAAGTTACAGCCATTATCCATATATGCCAATAGGCACCACATAAACAGTCCTATAGCCAATGATTGACGCATTGCATTGAATCCCATAAAGTAGATGCTACATCCAATGCTAAAAGCTGTATATAAAAACAAGGAGATAAACTTGTTTTCTGAATAGCGCTTAAAAAAAATATAAATAGGAATTTGAAACAATGCGGTAAGCAATAACTGATATATGTACTTATTAGATATAAATAAACTAATAAAATGATTTAACCAATTGAGTCCTGGTTCAAAGTCTTCTTTCGATTGATAATAACCGTTTGTATCAGTTGGATTTGTAAAGTAATAGAGATAATTGGAAGTATCTATCCCAATATACTCATTGCGCAACCCACATACAGCCAACATAAATGTACATACAATAATGTAATATACATTATAAGTTTTTTTTTATCGAAAAAAACAGAGGAATACTCCTATTAAGATTGAACAATATATGATATTATACTCAAGCATAAAAAGCGAAATGACAACAATGATTAATCGGAAAATAAAGAATTATATAATCTTTTATTCTTACTCCATATATTTCTTCTGAAAAATTTTCTATTGCAAATTTTTGTGCGTTACTTATTATTTCAATAGGAGTTTTGTTTGATACATTTATTAATATTTTTGATAGCTGTTCGTCATTATCAAAATATAATCCATTATATCCATTTTTCAAAAATTCCAATGTGCCACCAGTATGTCTGGCAACAACCAAGCATCCATAAAACATTGCTTCAATGGTTACACGCCCTAATCCTTCGTTCACTGAAGTCATAAGAAACGCTGCGGCTTTTTCCATATATGGTTTTATATTTGCTTGGTAACCTAAATACTCAACACAATCTTCTATGTTGTAATATTTCGTTATGTTTGACAATTCTGATTTAAGTGCTTCAGATTTACATTTTCCTACAATCTTCAGTCTAAAACCTTGCTTTGCTATTCCAGACAACCCAAATGCCCTCAATGCACAATCAACACCCTTAGCTTTACTCAATAATGCAGCGCAAAACAAAAAATATTTTTCTTTATTTATCTGCATAGAGCAATCTTTTGTACTTCTCACTGCATCCCAAACATATATTGAATTACCATATTCACTAAAATGCCAATGGTCATAAACAGCTTTTGTTATCGCTATTAAAGCATCTGCCCTACGCATTCTTTTTTGTAAATCACGCATACCAAGAAATGGGTACATATTAAAATCTATGTCCTGAAATTCCCTGAAATGCCATACATGTTTTGCTTTAAGGCTTCTTGCCAATATATCCCCAAAAATAAAAACACTAGAATTCGAATGCACTATATCAATTTCCTTTTTTATGTAAGGCTTGCCTTATCTTCAGTATAGCTAACTTGATTTTTATTAAATTTATAATAAACTTCACTGGAAAAGTTATAGCATGGATAAAATATTTTCGATTTCTTATATTGCATGGAAAATCTGCTATTATGCATTCTATTCCATTTTCCTGGAAGCATTTACTTACAACTCCTTCCTTTCCAAGTACGACTTGACAACTGACACTGTCCCTTACCGACTTAATCAAGTTTAAAAGAGATAGGGATGCACCTCCTAGATTGTCAGGTGCATGACATATATAAAGAACATTAATCATTAAGTGAACTCTTTAAGAAATTAATAGAAGATTCTTTCATCTTCTCTATTTTATCATCCACGTCATTCCAATTTACCTGTTGAGACAATATTTCTTCATAAGATTTATTATCATGCAAAACACACGATTCAAGAGACAAATCACTCAACAAACTAAGCACCCTATCATTACCATCAGCAAACCTTCCTTTTAAGGGAATATAAATAAAAGGCGTGTGCATAATGAGACAAAATACTACACCATGGAATGAAGGAGTAACAACAAAAGAGGCATTTTTGATTAAACCTATCCATTCGCCAACCTTTGGATAAACATAATCTACTGGGAGTAATTCCTTAGCAGGAATATAACCACTTGATGCCGTGGCTATACATTTAATGCCAATGCGGTCACAATAGTTTTTTAAATCATCAAAATGTAACTCCTCTGGTGATTTGATATTAATGCTATAAATAAAGGCGTATTCTTTCTTGAAGCAAAGTGGTGTGTTTTTTAACAAATCGTCATACTCTATCCCACTCAACAATAAAGTTGGGTCAACAACTTTTGGCGCTTTAACCCCAACATTTTCACATATCCTAACACTTGAATCATCCCTAACAGAAATAGCGTCCAGATGACGTAGCATCTCTTTCAACTTAGAGCGCAAATGTTGAGGATATTCCTTTAACGCGAAACTTGGAGCGTATGAAATCTTTTTGTTTTTCTTTCCCCAAAGTTCAAATAAAACACTTCGTTCTCTTCAAGCGACAATAACTGCGACCACACTTGATCACTACCTACGATGTATGCGTCACATAAAGGAGAATGATTTTTCAGATTTTCAAGTGAGCCATAATAATCTTTACTCATCACTATATTTTCACTGCGAAAATTAATAAAGCCTCGTTCCTCTCCTGTCTGTTCAATAAATATTTTAACTTTACATACAAATTCTTCAGGAAATGATAAGCCGAACTTCTTTTCAATTTATTTTTTATTCCTTTTCCAATTATTCTGTTGGCAAAATCATACCGTATTAAAAAGACATGATGCCCTTCCTTCTGTAAATACTGCTGTAAAGCCCAACATTGAAGTTGCTGTCCGTAATTGTCTGACGATTGCCAAAATGTTATTACCCCTATTTTCATCAGAAACAGATTTTAAATGTTTATCCTAAGTGTATGGATATATGTTTTTTTTGAAACATTATCGAGATATCTTTTCAATTTCATATATGGCTTCCTTAATTTTTTCTTTAACTCTTTTTTCTTATGAAATTTCATGTTTGTGCGACGTTGTTCCTCATCAAAAGGAAGATTTTCAAGAAATAATTTTAATTCTTCATTCTTATTGAGGAATTTACGAGCCACGACATCACCAGTATCTGGTACGACATAGTATGTCGGTGTCATATCCAAATGTTTATCTAAGTTTGCTACAAAAATAATCTCATTATGAGGATTGAATTTACGCAATATACTCTTAATGCAATCTATATTTTGATTAATATAGTCAACATCCTTATCTGTATTTACATAATAAATAAAGAGTGTTTTCTGTGCTATTTGCCGATAAAACGATGCGACTCGTCTTTCGTATTTTTCCCTTACTGCCGGCAACTGCTCCGCCAAAGATTTATACATAGTGAAGTCATGTACGAGAAAAACTCCTATCGCTTTCATGAAATAAATCTGTGGTTCACTCACTTTCTGATATAGCCCTTCCTCATTTAGATTCTCAAAAAACTCTTTGAAATGAGTATCGATTAGTTCAATCCTTTTCTTGAAGTCCACACAGGCCTGCCAATCAAACGGGCCAGAGTGTGTCCTTAGTCCCATTCGTTCTATCTCCGAGGCAACTGAACAAAAATACCCTAAGCTCACAACACTTTCATACCCCCCCCGATTGTTAAAATGTGTTATCTGCTCCATTTCAATTCTTATGGTCTTTGTTATATGAAAATTCAACTTCGCTTTTTATTTTTACTAAATATGATAAACCAAATCAACCAAAACTTATATTTCGTGCATATCTCTTTAAAGAACTAATATCCTCCCAAGCACTTCCTCTTGTCTATAGAGAAACTCTTCATATCCATTCTTGAAGAAATAAACACGTGGTAGGATTTCGCCAAAGCCATCTTGATTCATATGATTTAGCTCTTCCTGATTCATTGGTTGCAGTTTCCCATCATTTGTGACTCTAACACTCCAACCAGGGGTAAAAGTTTGGTTGATTTTGGCTATAAGGTCATTGGGGTCTTTGTACTCATCAAGCATGGTTACTGTGTCAGGATGCATATCCACCACGAGTAACTTGTTTGTATCGTTGATATGGTGGAAACTTTTCAGCAAACGATTAAAATGAGGGTCACCAAAAGAGTAACCTATCAGCACAATAAGATTACTGGTGAGGAAATCCATAGCCATACGCTGGTAATATACTGCATAGGGCATATTGTTGAAAGCATTGTCTTTGGTCTGTCCTGTCGTAATAAACGTGTTGAAGTCATAGCAGAAAGGAGTTTGTGTAATTACTATGCTGTTTCGGTTAAATAAGCCATTCCAACGTTGCCGCTCAGCCTCATATATGTCAGGAACATATATCGCACTTTCTTCATGATTGAAAATAAAACGTAAATGCCCATGAGGGTAATAGACCACTTTACTTTCTTCAAAGAACTTCCTTACATCCAATTTTATATCTCTATACCCTTTTTTCTGACGAAAGCAATTGTCATATTCATTGATAGCATCAATGGAAACAGGTACGCATTCATCGTAGTTGAGAGATATAATTGAGGCTTGTTCGCAGTTTTCGGATATCCGCCTCAGCAATTGCTTCTGTAATCTTTGCAGTTCTTCATAATTGTCCACATGCCCTTCCATCTCCTGTTCAATAATGATATTGGCTATTATCTCCCGGAAAAAGAACGGAATATACTGTGCCTGCGTCCTGTGCTGCAAATTCGCATTTAGAGCATAAACTATGCGGTTAAGAATATTGTCTTGTGGAAAGCAATCATATTGCACTGAAGATATTTTGTCGACAATCTCTGCCAACTGCTCAAAGTTCAAATCGTCATTGCCGGAACCATTTAAAAAGTTTATCCAAGACATAATGTCTGGTTCCTGATATTCCTCCACATTTATATGGCGATAGTTACTGAGCATATTTTGCCAATTGCTTTCCAGTTTCACCTGGCTGGTGATATAATTAGTAGACAAGTGGGTCTTATAAAATGGATAAGAAGCACCTGCACCGAATAAGATTGTCGTTTTCATAATGGTTTGTTCTTAATACATTGATAAAATATATTCATTTTTTCCAGTAGCAAAATGAAGCAGTCAATTATTTATTTCACCACCTCTTAATCATATCCAATGCTCTTTCCGGTAAAACATTTTTCTACAGCCTTCAACTTATCTTTCGTGTCTTCAATCAAGTGGTTAACTATTTTCAAGGCATCACTTTCTTCATCATAGTCCGTAAACACTTCCAGCAACATGGGCTTTTCTGTTATGTCAGGTGTCAGGAAACGGTCTATATGACCAAGATATTCCTCTTTTGTCGTTGCCTGCATATATTCAAAGTCCAAGTCTTCGGCATAATGGCGCACGAGCAGGTGTGACTTGTTGTCATAATGCCCTGCAGCGGCCATGAAACGGTCTGCGTCTTCTCCGAAACGAGCCGCAAAATGGTTGTAGTTGCGAAACTCAGTTCCCTTGCCATTGTTGACTAGCAGGATGCGAACATTATTACCGACATGGCGGTTACCAATGGAATTTAAATCGTAAAAGAAAGCTAGGTCACCGATGACAAGGAAGTGGAGTTTGTCGGGACGTGCCACCGAACCTCCTAACATGGATGACATGCAGCCGTCTATGCCGAAACCGCCCGTGTTGACAAAACTCTGACTCTGTTATCTCTGCCAATAATGCTGTGCGTTTTTCTTTCCCACGCATGTTCGTTTCAGACAGATGTTCATCCAAAGAGCCTATGCCAAACTCTGCTTTCCAAATGCCAATCCATTTTTCCGAGTCGTCAGCATATTCGCGTTCAGTTTTGTTGGGTTATCCCAAAGTAAAGAGAAAGCCAATGATTTTTATTCTTGGAATCAATCACAATTGCGGAGTGCCAGCACGATTTCGGGGCATGCAAGCCGTAGTTAGTGTGAGGCAGCAGGGTAATTATGGCGATTTTCATTTCCTGATAATCTTTTTCACCAAGTTCACCCCACTGTCGCCGAGCAAGTCCTTGGCAACGTTCTTCACTGTATGTTTCACTGCCAGCTTCGGGTCTACCATGACATTGAGCGTCATTTCAAGGGCATCACTCTCTTCCTTTGTTTCGGTAAACACTTCAAGCAGCATGGGCTTGTCGGTTATTTCGGGAGTAAGGAAACGCTCAATTACCTTGTTAAACTCATTCTTGCTGCTTGCCGTTAGATACTCGTAGCCGAGGTCGGTTGCATAGTCGCGCACAAGCCGAGGCGATTTGTTCCCGTAATGGCCGGCGGCGGCAACGTAACGGTCGGCCTCGTCGCCAAGGAAATAACAGGGATGGCCATAGTTACGGAACTCGTTGCCTTTTCCGTTGTTAATAAGGAGCAACCTAACGTTGTTGCCTACGTGTCGGTTGCCCACCACGTTCATGTCATAGAAGAATGCGAGGTCGCCAAAGACTCCGATGAACAGCTTGTCCGGACTGGCGAACGACGCACCCATCAGCGTCGACACTCCGCCGTCAATGCCGAAGCCGCCAACATTGCATTTCGCCTGTATGCCTTTAGGCAGCTTAAAGAAGTTCCATGAACGCAGGCTGTGATAGATGCCTAAATGCAGTTCGCAACCTCTTGGCAGTTTATCCACCATGTGTTGTGCCATCCAGATGTTGCTGAATGGAAGTTCAGGCATTTTTTCTTTCATTGTCTCCACTTCGGATGTCATGGCTTCAAGCAGTTCTGTATGGTTTCCTCCTGTCTTGGCATATCTTTCAAAGAACTCTTCCTCCGGCATCATAAATACACGGCGAAGATTTCCGAAAGTATCACGGAGCTTCCCGTCAGGGCTTACACGCCATGTATGTGCTGCCAACACGTTGAACTGGTTGCCCGACACTTCGCCTATATGGATGCAAAGGTTTGCATTTGCCAAGGGAGAATGCCATTGTTTCTGTCCGCATACCAGCTGGTAATGAACTTCGTATTTCCCTCTGTAACCACTGGTATGGTCGCAAAGCACCACAGCATCGTATGTGGCACAGAACCTATCAATAGCTACGGTCAATCTTTCGGAAAAGTCAGTGTGCGCTCCAACGAATATTACAATTTTTCCGTCACGTGGAATTTCAGGAAGTTTGTCATCAAAAACAGTATGGCGGAATATAGCATTAACATGGGGGATTTCCTTCACGCTGAAATCATGACTGTATTTTGTGTACATATTGATGTGCGCCGGTCCGCCTCCGTTTAGCCTCAGGGCAAGTATTGCCTTGTTTGCTTCCACTTCACAATAGCGTTCGTCCTCCTTGTCCTTCACCATCGGAATGGTAACACTTTCCATCGTAATGTCGTTGGGGATGTTCCTGCGATCTATCTGCTGGTCTATCAGATGCCCCACTTTATGGTTTCCACGGGTCGAAGTTATGGCAAGCACAGGCAGTTTCCTGTAATAAGCTTCGGTCAGTCCAGGCATATAGTTGCGTGAAGCTGTAGCCCCCGTACAACTGATAACCACAGGTTCGCCAGTCTCCGCAGCCATGCCACAGGCAAGATAAGCTGCGCTACGTTCATCAACAGATGACCATACCTGAAACCAAGGGTCATTCTCCACGCTAACCACAAATGTCATATTGGTCGTTCCCGGAGAAGCGATCACCCGGTGTATGCCGTGCGCCTTGAGCAGTGAAATGACAATCTGTACATTGCGCTCAGATGTATAATAGAAATTCTTTTTCATTTTAGAATAGAATGTAGAAATTTAATTTTTCCCAATAGATAGAGAGTAATTATCGTAGCCGATGTTATGCATACTGCTTCAATAAAACTTATATCGTCGTTGAACAACATACCAACCTGCACAAAAACAAACAATATGTATGGATGCATCAGATAGTAAAACAAAGTATCGCTGCCGGCTTTTTTGCCAAAATGTTACTTTCCCAATTTCTCTTGAAACCAAAAATAGCAACCACCGCTACAGACAAAAACATGGAGTAACACAAGTAAGCTATTCTCAGAAAAAACACCTTATAGCTGCTGTATGGCAATATAATGACATCAAGCCAATGCGGATTGAATGACACGATGGTCATTACTACAATAAATGCCAAACATAATGATAGTTTCCATGTTTTTGCGTATGGGGGGGAAATTAACAACCTTATTATCAATAGTTTGTAATATCTTTTGTCCATAATAATGTCCCAAAAGAAAGTATGGCATGAAACTGAAGAAACGATGCAAGCCAAATTCATTGCCTACAGGAATAAAGCCTATTGCAAGGCAAGCTGCAACCGCGACGCACATTACCCATTCAGGTTTACAAGAAGATGGAATAGCCGACAACAGCATCCGCCAATAGAAAAGACAAAGCAAGTACCACAGAGCAAAACATGGACTGACAAATTCTCTTAATGAAAAGGTGTGCGGAACGAATATATGCGAAAAAGCCAAGTCTACTATTTGGAATAGTACAAATAGTTTCAATAGTTTCTTTGAGCTGTTCCATTGCTCTTGA
>VOFD01000597.1_pt1 | contig 70000 bp, 72 predicted proteins | sample 5384101 | NCBI WGS metagenome assembly VOFD01 (sample SAMN12384723, study PRJNA508395) | human gut metagenome | isolation source: healthy gut C | host: Homo sapiens
CTGCTGGCGGGCGAGGAAGAGCTGAGCGACCCCATGCTCCTGACGGACATGGACAAAGCCTGTGCCCGCATCCTCGAAGCCATCGACAAAGAACAGACCATCGTTGTTTACGGTGATTATGATGTGGACGGCGTGACGGCTACGGCCCTGCTGTACCAGCACCTCAAGGGGATGGGCGCCAACGTCAAGTGCATGCTGCCCAGCCGGGAGGGCGACGGCTACGGCCTGTCGAAGAACGCCATCCAGTCCATCCACGACAAGGGCTGTCAGCTCATCGTCACGGTGGACAACGGCATCTCCGCGCTGGAAGAAGCCGACTTTGCGGCTTCGCTGGGCGTGGACCTCATCGTGACGGACCACCACCTGCCCCACGACACCCTGCCCCACGCAGTGGCCGTCGTGGACCCCCGCCGCGCCGACGACCACAGCCCCTTCAAGGGCCTGTGCGGCGCGGGCGTGGCCTTCAAGCTCTGCGCCGCGCTGGACGGCTGCCCGCCGGAGGAGATGCTGGAATACTGCGGCGACCTCGCCGCTGTGGGCACGGTGGCCGACGTGATGCCCCTGACCGGCGAGAACCGCACCCTCGTCAAGGCGGGCCTGAAACTGCTGCAGCAGACCGACCGGCCGGGCTTTTCGGCCCTGCTGGAAGAAGTCGGCCTTGCGGGCAGGCCCGTCACAGCCGAGAACGTCAGCTATGCCATCGCGCCCCGCATCAACGCGGCGGGCCGGATGGACAGCGCCGTCACCGCGCTGCAGCTCGTCCTCTGCGAGGAGGAGCGCGCCGAGGAGCTGGCGCATAAGCTGAACGAGATCAATGTGGCCCGGCAGGAGACCGAGCAGGAGATCGTCCGGGCTGCGCAGGAGCAGCTGGATGCGGAACCAGCCATCCTCGAAGACCGGGTCATCCTGCTCTGGGGCCGGGACTGGCACCCCGGCGTCATCGGCATCGTGGCCTCCCGCCTGGTGGAAAAGACCGGACGCCCGGTCATCGTGGTCTCGGTGGATGAGCACGGCGAGGGCAAGGGCAGCGGCCGCAGCGTGCAGGGCTTCAACCTGCACGAGTGCATCGCCTCCTGCGCCGACATCCTGCTCCGCTTCGGCGGCCACGCCATGGCGGCGGGCCTCTCGGTGCGGGAAGAAAATCTGCACGAGCTGCGCCGCCGCCTGAACGAGTGGGCGGCGCGGGAGTGCCCCGTGCTCCTCACGCCGCCGCTGGAATGCGACCTGTCCATCCATCTGGACCGCATCACCGTGGAGTCGGTCCGGCGGCTGGAACAGCTGGCTCCCTATGGAGCCGAGAACCCCACCCCCGTTTTTGTGCTGGAAAAGGCCGTCATCGACGGCATCTACCCGGTGTCGGAGGGCAGGCACTGCCGCCTGCGCCTGCGGCAGGGCAATGCCAGCATGTATGCCGTCTGGTTCGGGATGCACCCGGAGCAGCTGCCCTATGCCATGGGCGATGTCGTGGACGCCGCGCTGAACCTTTCGGTCTACGATGCGCCGCGCGGGGCACAGCTTTCGGGCCGCATCCTGGAGCTGCACCCGGCGGGGCTGGGCAATGCCGCCGCCGAGCAGACGGCGCTGGTGCAGGCGCTCCGGCGCGGCACCCCGCTCACGGCGGAACAGAAAGCAGCCGTGGCGCCCAAGCGGAGCGATATCATCACAGTGTACCGTGAGCTGCAGGCGCGGCGCTGGCACGCCGAAGATCTGCAGCCCCTGTTCGCAAAGCTGGGGGAGCAGAACACCGGCAAGATCTTGGTCGCACTCACCGCTCTCGAACAGGTGGGGGCTCATCGCGGTGCAGGAATGCGGCGGGGCAAAGTTCTGGGAACTGGTGCCCGCACAGGGCAAGAAGAATCTTGCCGACGCACCGATCTTGAAATGTCTGGAGGAAGAGTAAATGCCAGAGGGAAAAAGTATGCTGGACCCGGTCAAGCCGGAGGATTCCTATTCCGCAAAAACACACCTGCATCAGGCCGTGAGCAACCCGCCGGAAGTGGCGACGGTCGCAGCCACGGCTCTGCCTGCCAATGCCCCCGAAGGGGCGCTGCCCAGTGAGGTGCGCCCGGAGATCATCACCTGGGAAAAGCTGGTGGAGGCCATCCAGGCCAGCGGCAAAGCCTACAATATGGAGATGATCCAAAAGGCGTATGACCTGGCCAACAATGCCCACAAGGGCGTCTGCCGCCGCAGCGGCGAGCCCTATATCTGCCACCCGCTGGCCGTGGCCCGGCTGGTGCTGGACCTGGGCATGGACACCGAGAGCATCGCCGCCGCCCTGCTGCACGACGTGGTGGAGGACACCCCCACCACGCTGGCCGACCTGACCGCCGCCTTCGGCGAGGAGGTGGCCCTGCTGGTGGACGGCGTCACCAAGCTGACGAAGATCCAGTTCTCGAACATCGAGGAGCTGCAGGCCGAGAACCTGCGCAAGATGCTGCTGGCCATGAGCCGGGACGTCCGCGTCATGATCATCAAGCTCTGCGACCGTCTGCACAATATGCGCACCGGCGACGCATGGCCGGAGCAGAAGCGCCGCGACAAGGCCCGGGAGACCATGGAGGTCTATGCCTCCCATCGCCAACCGTCTGGGCATCCTGAACGTGAAGGAGGAGCTGGAAGACCGCAGCCTGCACTACCTCGACCCCGTGGGCTACGAGGAGATCAGCAAGATGCTGAGCGAGCGCGCGGGCGACGAGTTTCTGGCCAGCGTGTCGGGCGTCATCGAGCACCGCCTTGAGGAGAGCGGCATCGAGGGCGCGACCATCAAGCGGAGAGTCAAGAGCATCTACGGCATCTACCGCAAGACCATCATGCAGAACAAGTCCTTCGACGAGATTTACGATATCTATGCGGTGCGCATCATTCTGGATACGCTGGCCGAGTGCTACAGCACGCTGGGCCTCATCCATGATATGTACCACCCGCTGCCCAACCGCTTCAAGGACTATATCTCCACCCCCAAGCCCAACGGCTACCAGAGCCTCCACACCACGGTCATCGGCCACGAGGGCATCCCCTTCGAGGTGCAGATCCGCACCCGCAAGATGGATGAGCAGGCCGAGTACGGCGTTGCCGCCCACTGGAAGTACAAAGAGGGCCTGGACGGCCACGATAAGCTGGACGAGCGTCTGGCCTGGGTGAGCCAGCTGCTGGAAAATCAGCGCGTCAGCGAGGATTCCGGCAACCTGCTGCACGACCTGAAGAGCGACCTGCTGCCGGAGGAGGTCTTTGCCTTTACCCCAAGGGCGATGTCATCAACCTGCCCACGGGCGCCACCTGCATCGACTTTGCCTACGCCATCCACTCCGCCGTCGGCAACCGGATGGTGGGCTGCAAGGTCAACAACCGCATCGTCCCCATCGACCACATCGTGTCCACCGGCGAGATCATTGAGGTCATCCTCGGCCCGGCGGACAAAGGCCCCAGCCGCGACTGGCTCAAGATCGTGCGCACCAGCGAGGCCAAGAGCAAGATCCGCAACTGGTTCAAGAAGATGCGCCGGGAGGAGAACATCCAGCAGGGCCGCGACGCGCTGGCCCGGGAGCTGCGCCGGGAGATGATCTTCATCCCGGACGACCAGCTGGACGAGTTCATCGGCAGCTGCTGCCGCCGCCTGCGCCAGAACAACGCCGAGGAGCTCTATGCCGCCATCGGCTACGGCGGCATGACCATCGCCAACTGCCTGCCCAAGCTGAAAGAGGAGTGGCAGAAGCTCAAGGCCGAGGAAGGCAAGACCGAACAGCTGGCCAAAGTGGACCTGAGCAAGGTCCACGCCACCGACGGCGTGGTGGTGGAGGGCTTCGATAACACCCCCATCAAGTTTGCCAAGTGCTGCAGCCCCCTGCCGGGCGACCCCATCGTGGGCTTTATCACCCGCGGCTTTGGCGTCTCCATCCACAAGCAGAGCTGTGCCAACGCCATTTCCAGCATGAAGGACCCCACCAACGCCCCCCGCTGGGTCAAGGCCTACTGGGCCGACAGCGTCAAGGACAGCTACAAGGCCGGCCTTGAGATCGTGGCGCTGGACCGCAACGAGCTGCTGCGGGACGTGCTGGCCGCCCTGGCGGACATCCGGGTGCCCATCTACGCCATGAACGCCCGTCAGGTGGAAAACAACTGCGCCGTGGTCAGCCTGACCATCGGCATCAACAATACCGAGCACCTCAACCGGGTGGTGGCCCGCCTGTCCAAGGTCAAGGATGTGCTCAAGGTGACAAGGAGCTAAAATATGCGTGCAGTCATTCAGGCCGTATCCTCGGCCAGCGTCCGGGTCAATGGCGGCGAGCCCCGCCCCATCGGCCCCGGCCTTGTCATCCTGCTGGGCGTCCGCGACACCGACTCGCTGGACATCGTGCCCAAACTGGCCGAAAAATGCGCGGGCCTGCGCATCTTCAAGGATGAAAACGACAAGCTGAACCTCAGCGCAAAAGACCTTGGGTATTCGGCGCTGGTGGTCAGCCAGTTCACCCTGTATGGGGACACCCGAAAGGGCTTTCGGCCCAGTTTCATCCACGCAGCCAAAGCCCCGCTTGCAGTGGACGCCTACGAGCTGTTTCTGGCCGAGATGAACAAACAGGGCCTCCGGGAGGTCCGGCACGGAGAGTTCGGGGCGGATATGCAGGTGGCTCTGGTCAACGAGGGCCCCTGCACCATCGTCATCGACACCGACGAGTGGAAAAAGAAGGATTGAGAGGGATAACATGCAGGCATTTCATCTTCTCGGCTCTGCGCCGTTTTACACCAACAGTTTTCTGCTGCTCACCAAGGCAGGCCATGCGGTCATCATCGACCCGGCGGCCGGGGTGCAGGAGTACGATCAGATCCTGCGGGACCACGGTGCCGTGCTGACGCACATCCTGTGCACCCACGGCCACTACGACCATGTGGGCAGCGCCGGTGTGCTGAGCCGTGAGTGGGGCGCAAAGATCTGGTGCGAAGCCGCCGACTGCGCCGGGACCCAGCTCTTCCCCCTGAAGAGCGCCGATTTCGGTTATAAAGAGGGGACCAACCTTTTGGTGGATGAGCTGACCTTTACCGCATGGCACACCCCCGGCCACACCGAGGGCAGCGTGGTGCTGCTGTGCGGCGAGTATCTCTTTGTGGGCGACACGGTCTTTCAGGGCAGCATCGGCCGCACCGACCTCGAGGGCGGCAGTGACCGCAAGCTGGAGGCGAGCCTGCGCAAGTTCGCGGGCCTGCCCATCCCCAAAGAGACCCAGCTCCTGCCCGGCCACGGGGATTTCTCGACCTATGGCGAGGAGCTGGAGACCAACTACTATATCAAAGCCGCACTGCGGAACGCATAAGAAGGCAGGAACACATGAAGATCTATATCACAGGGCTTGCATCCGGCTACGAGGTCGAGCATCTGGTCCGGCTGTTTTACCCAATGGCACCGCTCACCCTGACCCCGCCCGAAGCCGGGGAGGACTGTGTGTGGGCCGAGCGGAAGCCGGACGGTCTGCTGGCGCTGGTGCGGGAGCACGGCGGACAGGAGACCGTCTCCGCCCCGCTGCCGGGGCCGGACGGCGAGACCGAAGCCTTTGCTCTTGCCAGCCTGACCTATGACCTGCTGCGCCGCTGGACGGGCATCCGCCCGCCCTGGGGCAAGATGACCGGCGTGCGCCCGGTGCGCCTCATCCACGACAAGCGCGCGCCGGTTGGAGCGAAGCAGAGATCGACCGCTTTTTCCTGGGCCGGTTCGACTGCTCGGAGCAGAAATACCAGATGGCCAGGGCCATTGCCGATCTGCAGGAGCCGATCCTGCGCCTGGGCAGCGTGCCCAAGACCTACAGCCTCTACATCGGCATCCCGTTCTGCCCCTCCCGGTGCAGCTACTGCAGCTTCGTCAGCTGCAACCTCGACCGGGACCGCAAGATGGTGCAGCCCTATGTGGACTGCCTCTGTCGCGAGGTGGAGGAGATCCGGGCGCAGGCAGAGCAGGCCGGGCTGAAGCTGTGCAGCATCTACATCGGCGGCGGCACCCCCACCAGCCTCTCGGCAGACCAGCTGCGCCAGCTGATGGGCACCGTGCGGCAGTGCTTTGACCTTTCCCGCGTCGTGGAATACACGGTGGAGGCGGGCCGCCCGGACTGCACCGACGCCGAAAAGCTGGCGGTCATCAAGGAGTACGGCGCGACCCGCATCTCCATCAACCCCCAGACCTTCTCGGACGAGGTGCTGGCCGGCATCGGCCGCAAGCACTCGGCGCAGGACATCCTGGACTGCTACGCCGACGCCCGGAAGGCAGGCCACGACGACATCAACATGGACCTCATCGCCGGCCTGCCCGGCGACACGGTGGAGGGCTTTGAGCAAAGCCTGCGGCAGGCCATCGCGCTGGACCCGGAGAACATCACCGTCCACACTCTGACCCTCAAGCGGGCCTCCCGCATCGTCATTGAGGACCAGAAGGAGAACGACTACGCCGATGTCGCCGCCATGCTGGAAAGTGCCACCTGCTGGCCGAGGCGGGCTACCGGCCCTACTACCTCTACCGCCAGAAGAATACCCTGCAGAACCTGGAAAACGTGGGCTGGTGCAAGCCGGGCCACGAGGGATATTACAACATCTATATCATGGAGGAAGTCCAGACCATCCTCTCCGCCGGCGCAGGCGGCAGCACCAAGCTGGTGGCCGACGGCGGAAAACGGATGCAGCGCATCTTCAATTTCAAGTATCCGAACGAATATATCCAGCGCTTTGCGGAGGTGCTGGAACGGAAAAAAGGAGTGGCTGATTTTTATGATCACGATTTGGGTACCGAAACGTCTGGTTGAGATCGACCTTTATAACATTGCCGCCCGCAGCCCGGAAGCGCTGGGGGAGATGAGCGAGCGTAGCTACCGCGAGCGGGTCCGCTACGCGGCCGAAAAAGTCCGCTTTTCCGGCACAAAGATCGTCATGCTCACCGGCCCGTCGGCCAGCGGCAAGACCACCTCGGCCCACAAGCTGGCCGAAGAACTCATCCGGCAGGGCACACCGGCCCATGTGGTCAGTCTGGACAATTTCTTCAAGGGCGCGGAGTTCTACCCCCGTCTGCCGGACGGCACGCTGGACTACGAGAACCCCGACACGCTGGATATGCCCCTCATCCGCCAGTGCCTCAGGGAGCTGAGCGAGACGGGCAAGACCGTGCTGCCCATCTACGATTTCACCAGCGAGAAACGCTCGGATGCGACCGAACCTGTGGACCTGCAGGGCGGCGTCTGCATCGTGGAGGGCATCCACGCCCTGAACCCGGAGCTGACGGGCCTTGTGAAGGGCGACGACGTCTACCGCATCTATGCGGGCCTGCGGGAGGAATACTGCATCGACGGCCGCCGCGTCATCAACACGCAGGATATCCGCCTGTGCCGCCGCACCCTGCGGGATGCTGCCGCCCGGGGCCGCAGCCCCAAGACCCTCGCCATGTGGGACCGGGTGCTCGACGGCGAGACGCGGTATATCAAGGGGTTCAAGACCACGGCAGATTTTCTGCTGGATACCTCCTTCACCTATGAGCTGGGCCTGATCGCCAAGCTGCTGCAAAAGGTGCGCCGGCAGTTCACGCTGGAAGGCCACAACGCGGAGCTCTGGGACGAGACGGCCCGCCGCTTCGAGCATGTGGCCCCGGTGGCGCTGGACCTGCTGCCTGCCGACAGTATGCTGCGGGAGTTCTACGGCAGCGAGGCGAACTGACGAAGGGCTGTCCGGAGTTTGTGTAAATGCGAAAAATCTGTTTCCAAATCCGCACGAAACTGTAAAACTTGCGGCAGATTCGTTGCAATCAGAGGTGGAGTGCGCTATAATGAAACCATCATCCGAAAGCACAGGAGGGGAAGTACCCTTCCGCTGAGAGAGGTGTCTGTTATGGATTTCAACAAGATCAAGGAAATGGGTCTGGAATATGCCGAAAAAGGCAAAAATGCAGCAATGGATCTGGCCGAGCGCGGCAAGACGCAGGCAAAGATCGTGAACGAGCAGACCAAGCTCGCCCGCGCACAGCGCCAGCTGGGTGCGCTGGTGTACAGCCTGGCCAAGGGCAACGAAGAGAACCAGCCCCTTGTGGATAAGTACATCGAGATGATCGATGCCATCGAAAAGAACCTGGCCGCTCTGCGCGAGAGCATCGGGACGCCCGCAGCGGAAGCTGCCCCGGAACCCGAAGCACCGGCGGACAGCGTGACCATTGAGTTCCCCACCGACGCACAGCCTGCTGCGGAGGAAAAGAAGACCTGCCCGCAGTGCGGCGCTCCGGTTTCGGACGATGCACTGTTCTGCAACAAGTGCGGCGCGCAGCTGTGACCTGAAATTGAAACAGCCCGGAGCGGGCGGTGTCCGTGCGGGATACCGCCCGTTTTTGTGCCAAAGTGTGAAAAATCTGGAAACATTTGGAGCGAAAAAACGGAAAATGCGCTTGTCCCCTTGAAAAATGGCGGATTCTGCGATACAATAAAGCCCTACTTTTGGAGCAGAAGGGAGCGCTTGCCCATGCTGGACTGGCCGGAGCGGGAGCACTATACGGCAGAGGACCTCATCGAGATCCTCCGCATCCTGCGCGACCCCGAAACGGGCTGTCCGTGGGACAAGGTGCAGACGCACCAGTCCATCCGGAAGAATTTTCTGGAGGAAACGTACGAGGCGCTGGAAGCCCTGGATGCCGACGACCCCGCGATGCTGCGGGAAGAGCTGGGCGACGTGTTGATGCAGGTAGCCTTCCATGCCGTCATGGAGGAGGAGCGGGGCCGGTTCGATTTTGAGCAGGTCTGCCGCGAGGTGTGCGAGAAGCTGGTCTTCCGCCACCCGAACATCTTTGCTTCCTCTGCGGCGGAAAATGCTGGTATAAACAGCTGGGATGCGCTCAAAAATAAGGAAAAGGGCCGCCGGACTCTGGCCGATGAGCTGGGCACCGTACCGGCCACCCTGCCAGCTTTGATGTATGCTCAGAAACTGCAGAAGCGCGCCGCAGGCCATGGCCTCGGTGCAGTGGACCAGGAATGTGCGGCTGCTGCCCTGCGGGCGGCAGAACAGAACTGGGACGCCGCTGCACCGGAGGATGCCGCCGCACGGGCGGGAGAGCTGCTGTTCGCAGCGGTCAACGCCATCCGGCTGGCCGGTGTGGATGCCGAAGAAGCACTGACCTTTGCCTCGAAGCGGTTTCGGGACGAGCTGCTGGCCCCACAGGTGGGAGCGAACGGGTATCAGGCCGAAACGCCTGCTCCGATAGATAGAAAATGATGAGTACAAATTTTGTGGAGGTTTTCTATTATGACCAAGACTGATCTGATCGCACAGGTTGCGGCAAACACCGAGATGAGCAAGAAGAGCGCGGAGATGGCTGTCAACGCTGCATTTGAGGCACTGGGCAAGGCCATGGCCGAGGGCGAAAAGATCACCATCTCCGGCTTTGGCACCTTCGAGGTGCGTGAGCGCGCCGAGCGTCAGGGCATCAACCCCCGCACCCGTGAGCCGATCACCATTGCCGCTTCCCGCAGCATCGTGTTCAAGCCCGGCAAGTCCCTGAAGGACACCCTGTAAGAGAGAACCCACTGCCGCCGGAACCGTTTGGCCCGGCGGCTTTTTATATGGAGGTTTCCCATGCGATTGGACAAATACCTGAAAGTTTCGCGGCTCATCAAGCGCCGCACTGTGGCAAACGAGGTGGCCGATGCAGGCCGCATCCTCATCAACGGCAAGGTCGCCAAGGCCAGCCAGGCCGTCAAGGCGGGCGACATCATCGAGGTCACCTTCGGCAACCGGCCCATCAAAGTCCGCGTACTCTCCGATGTGGAGCCCCGCACCAAGGATGTGGCCCGGGAGATGTACGAGATCCTTTCGGAATAAGACGGAAAAGTGTATTCGATTTGGAGCTGTTCCGGAATCTGGAACAGGAAATCAAATAACGAATAACGGCACCCTGCCCTTCATACAGTGAGAAAAAGGGGAGTTGTGCCATGAACAAGACCGCCGAAAGAACGCCCGCCCCGCCCCACGACCTGATTTTGGAAGGCCGCAGCAAACTGACGGTGACCGGTGTGAAGCGGGTGCTGCGGTGCGATGCCGACAGCGCCGCGATGGAAACGGGCAAAGGGGTGCTGCACCTGACCGGAGCCGAGCTGAACGTGACCAGCCTCGACCTGGAGAGCGGGGAGGTGCGCCTGACCGGCCGCATCGACGCGCTGGAATATACGGCCGAGCGGACGCCGGGCGGCCTGCTGCGCCGTCTGCTGCGCTGATGGCCCCGGCGCTTCCGGCGGGGCTCATTGGGCGGGAGGCGGCAGCCTGCGTTCTGCTGGGGGCCGTTCTGGGCGGGGCAAGGGCGCTGTTCCCGGAAAAAGGCCGGGGGGCCTTTCTGCCGGACGTGCTGCTCGTGGGGGCGCTGCTGCTGGGGCTGCAGTCCTATGCGGCGTCGCTGAGCTTCGGCGGGGTGCTGCGGTGGTATCAGCTGGCGGCGGCCGTCTTTGGTGCGTGGGCGGCAGAACGTGTGCTGCGCGGGCCGGTGCGGGGTGTGTTCTTTGTGCTGGGGCTTCCGCTGCAAGGAGCCCGGCGGCTCCTCGCGCCGGTGCTATTGGCCCGAAAAGTGCGTTCAAAACGTGCCAAAGAACGCCGGAACGCAAAAAGGAACGCAAAAAAACAAAAAAAGAACTTGCCAAGACCACAGCGGATGTTGTATAATTCTAACGTATCAAAGTAAGACCACAGGCGCATCGGGCCTGCTGATTTCAGGGGGCACTGAGTTATGACGAATCCGAGCCGCAAAAAACGCAGAAAGAACACGGTGCTGCGCACGGTGTTCCGGCTGTTCTTTCTTTTGCTGCTGCTGAGTATGCTGGCAGCATACATCTCCAATCAGGTAGCCATCAGCTCCAAGCGCGCGGAGCTGCAGACCCTGAACGAGCAGATCGACCAGCAGCAGACCCAAAACGAGGAGATGCAGCGCATCCTCAGCGGCGACGCGGATGACGTGACCGAGTGGGTCGCCCGTGATTCTTACAACTACGCCGCCCCCAACGAGCGCATCTTTGTGGATGTGACCGGAAACTGAGGGCGGGTCCTCCGGGAGGGTCTGCGGCCCGCCCCGGAACAGCCACCCAAAAAGAGAGCAAGGAGTATTGAGTTTTGGCGATTGAGGTAGGGAATATTTTTGAAGGCCGTGTCACCGGCGTAAAGCCGTTTGGCGCATTCGTTGCGCTGCCGGAGGGCCGCGTGGGCATGGTCCACATTTCCGAAGTGTCCAATGAGTATGTGCAGGATATCAACACCGTCCTGCACGACGGCGACACCGTGAAGGTGCAGGTCATCAACGTGGCACCGGACGGCAAGATCGCGCTGTCCATCAAGCGGCTGCTGCCGCGCCCGGCCCGCACGGACCGCGGCCCCCGCCCCGGCGGCCCGCGCAGCGGTGCCCCGCGTGAGGGCGGACATTTTGGCGGTTCCCGCGGCGGCGGACGCCCCCCGCGTGAGGGCGGCAGAGGCCCGGCCCGGGAGGCTGCGCCCCGCGTGTGGCAGCCCAAGGCCCCGGCCCGCAGCGACAACCTGAGCTTTGAGGACATGATGAGCCGCTTCAAGAGCCAGAGCGAAGAGAAGATGGCCGATCTCGACCACGAGACCAACAACCGCCGCGGCGGCGGTTATGCCCCGCGCTCCCGCCGCGGCCGCTGAACCCAATGAACTGATCGGGCCTGTCCCCAGCCGGGACGGGCCTGTTTTTGTGAACTGCGCCCCGGCGCAAGAAAGGAACGCTAAATGCCTGCAAAATTTGAACTCATCGCCCCCTGCTTTTTCGGGTGCGAGTCCACGGCCAACTTGAGCTGCGCCGCATCGGTGCCGAGGACATCCGGGTCAGCGACGGCCGTCTGACCTTCAAGGGCGGTGCGGAGATGATCGCCGCCGCCAACCTCAACCTCCGCACGGTGGAGCGGGTGATGCTGCTGCTCAACACCTACCCGGCCACCACCTTCGACGAGCTGTTCGATGGCGTGTACTCCATCCCCTGGGAGGAGCTGCTGCCCGCCGATGCGGCTTTCCCGGTCACTGGCTCCTCGCTGAACAGCCAGCTGTCCAGCGTGCCGGCCTGCCAGAGCATCATCAAAAAGGCTGTGGTCAAGCGCCTGATGGCAAAGCACCACACCTCCGTGCTGCCGGAGACCGGCGCGGAGTACAAGATCCGCTTCATGCTGCGCAAGAACGTCTGCGAGATCATGCTGGACACCACCGGCGACGGCCTGCACAAGCGCGGCTACCGCCGCAACGCCATGGAGGCCCCCATCCGCGAGACGCTGGCCGCTACCATCGCCGACCTTGGCCGTGTGCGCCGCGACAGCCTGGTGGAGGACCCCTTCTGCGGCAGCGGCACCCTGCTCATCGAGGCTGCTCAGAAAGCCATGAACATTGCCCCCGGCCTCAAGCGCCGCTTTGCCGCCGAGCGCTACAGCTTTGTGCCGGCCGCCATCTGGGCCGAGCAGCGCCAGAAGGCTCTGGCCGAGTCCAAGCTGGACGTGGGCTTTGAGGCCTTCGGCTACGACATCGACCCCGCCGCCGTGGCTCTGGCCAACGCCAACGCCAAGCTGGCCGGTGTGGAAAAGCGCTGCCACTTCGAGGTGGCCGATGTGGCAGCCTTTGAGGCCAGACCCGAAGCCATCGTCCTGACCAACCCCCCGTATGGCGAGCGGATGAGCACCATCGAGGGGGCCGCTCAGCTGGCCCGGACGCTGGGCCGCCAGATGGAAGCTCACCCCTGTGCAGGCGTCTACGCCATCACCGCCGATATGGATTTTGAGAACCACTACGGCAAGCGGGCCAACAAGCGCCGCAAGATGTACAACGGCATGATCCCCTGCCAGCTGTATATGTACTACGAGGCCCCGAAGTTTGAGCACAAGGCGAAGCCCATGCCCAAACAGGGCTTTGACGGAAAGCGTTCCACTGGCCGTTTCGAGAAAAAATAAGCAAAAGTAATACTTTGCAGCCGCACCGAACGGGAAAGTTTGGTGCGGCTGTTGCTTTTCCGGGGCTGACAAGGTGCGAATCTTTTACATTTCGTCAGTTGCATCCAAGACCGAAAAAAGGTATACTTGTACTATTGTAAGAACATGCAGCGCGAGGCTGCTGGAAAGGGAGGACTGCAATGGAAGGGCGCATGAGACCCTATCTTCCGGAGCTTACCATCCGCGATTATAACACATATCTGTGGTATCTGCGGGGGGTGCGCTGGCAGATGAGCCGCAGCTACGGGTTCTACTCCTGTCGGCTGCTGCAACACAACGGTGTGCTGTTCGCGCTTCTGGCGGACAGTCTGGCCGGCCGGCCAGCCACCTGCGTCAACCAGCGCCTGCCCGGCACACTCTGCTACAGGCAGATGATGTGCCAGACCCAGGGCATCCGCCTGGCGGCACAGGTGGAAGTGATGATGGGCTGGCATAAGCTGCAGGACCGCCGCTGGGACGAGCTGCCGCTCCGGAGCCAGCTGTTCCGCGCGGTGGATCACGCTCTCCTGCGCCGTGCCTACGAAAAGGCCATGAGCGAAAACCCTGCGCTGGAACGTTTGTTTGGGCAGGAACAGGCCCAGGCTGTGGTCCAGATGAACCTGAACGCGAAGAACTACAGCGTGGCGGCTGAGCCGATGAGCAACATCTACGGTGCGCTCTACTCCACCCTCGCCACCGATGACCCCAGCCAGCGCAAGAGCATGCGCTACATCGGCAGCTGCATCGGGCGGGTGTTCTATCTGCTGGATAAGGCCAGCCGGGTGGAAGAGGACCGCAAGGTGGGCCGGTACAATGTGTTTCTGGTCAATGGCATCAATGAGAAGGATGCCGCCATGGAAAATGCCCGGCGGCAGGCGCTGGCCGCAGCGAACGACCTGGTCCGCGCCTACGGGATGCTGGACGTCAAGCTGAACAAATCACTCATCGACAACATCATGATCCTCGGCCTGCGCCATGCGGTGGACCCGCTGGACGCCGAGAACCAGCCGGTGCGCTGGGAGCTGCCGTGAAGGGCCGCAGAAGCAAGAGCTGGGCAATGGCCTACTGCGGCATGGCGGCGGCGCTGAGCGTCGCGCTGATGCTGCTGGGGTCGGTGGTGCCGGTGCTGATGTTCATTGCACCGGCCGCAGCCAGCCTGCTCATCGCTACGGTCTGCATGGAGTGCGGTATGAAGATGGCCCTGACGGCCTACGGCGCGGTGAGCCTGCTGAGCCTGCTGTTCGTGCCGGACAAAGAGGTGGCTCTCGTCTTCGTCTTTCTGCTGGGGTACTACCCGCTGGTCAAGCCGAAGTTCGAACGCATCCGTCCGAAGCTGCTGCGGGGCGTGTGCAAACTGCTGCTCTGCAATGGGGCGCTGGCGGCGATGTACGGGCTGGTGCTGCTGCTCGTTCCGGCGGGCAGCATCTCGCAGGAGCTGCGCACCACAGCGTGGGTCGTTTCGCTGAGCACACTGGCCATGGGCAATGTGGCCTTTCTGCTCTACGACCGGGCCATTCATAATCTGTTGCAGGTCTACCGTCTGGTCTGGCAGCCAAGGCTGCATAAGATGCTGAGAGGGCATTGAAAGAAGGAATGTGGACTTTTTGTTGACACAAAGCGCCGGGCCACGCGGGTGACAGCCGCGAGGGTGACGAGGAGAGGAATCATCGAAAGATTCGGCGGATGTTTCTCCGGTCGAACAGGCTATACCGATCGCAGCAAGGGGCAAAAAGCGGCAGCAATACCGTAACAGATCCCCTTTCACGCAAGCCATACAAGAACATAAACTGGAAGAGAAGCTGACAGCTGTTCTGTGCGCATGTTGAGCGCCGGGCTGTCGGTCTGGAGGTATTTTGTATGTGTGGCATTGTTGGTTATGTTGGCAAACGCAACGCGCAGAACGTTCTGCTGGATGGTCTGGAAAAGCTGGAGTACCGCGGCTATGACTCCGCCGGTGTCGCGCTGGCGCTGGACGGCGGCATCCGCGTGGTCAAGAGCAAGGGCCGCCTGGCCGAGCTGCGCAAAAAGCTGGAATTGCAGGCCCTGGCTGAGAGCGGCTGCGGCATCGGCCATACCCGCTGGGCCACCCACGGCGAACCCAGCGATGTGAACAGCCATCCGCATTCGACCCCGCGTGTGAGCATCGTGCACAACGGCATCATTGAAAATTACGGCATCCTGAAGGAGCGGCTCATCGCAAAGGGCTACACCTTTGAGAGCGAGACCGACACCGAGGTGCTGGTCAAGCTCATCGACAGCTGCTACGAGGGCGAGCCGCTGCAGGCCATCCACGAGGCTCTGAGCATGGTGCGCGGCAGCTACGCGCTGGCCGTGCTCTTCCGGGATTTCCCGGATACCGTCTTTGCCGTCAAGCGGGAGAGCCCGCTCATCGTGGGCTGGGGCGAGGGCGAAAACTTTGTGGCCTCGGATATCCCGGCCCTGCTCAAGTATACCCGCCGCTACAGCGTTCTCGAAGAAGGCGACCTTGCCGTCGTGACGCGGGAGGGCATCCGCTTCTACAACGAGTTCGCCGAGCCGGTGGAGCGGGAGGTCCTGACCGCCGATTGGGACATGGAAGCGGCGGAAAAGGGCGGTTATCCCCACTTTATGCTCAAGGAGATCAACGAACAGCCCGCCGCCATCACGGCAACGGTCAGCCCCCGCGTGGAGAACGGCCTGCCCGACCTGCGCATCCCGGAGCTGTCGGATGAAAAGCTGCGGGATATCGGCACCATCCATCTGGTGGCCTGCGGCACGGCCATGCACGCCGGTATGGTGGGCAAGTCCGCCATCGAGACGCTGGCCCGGGTGCCCGCCGAGGTGGACATCGCCAGCGAGTTCCGCTACCGGGACCCCATCCTCGAACACCGACGACCTCGTCATCATCATCAGCCAGTCGGGCGAGACCAGCGACACGCTGGCGGCCCTCAAGCTGGCCAAGAGCCGGGGCGTGCCGGTGCTGGCCATCGTCAACGTGGTGGGCAGCTCCATTGCCCGCGCGGCGGACTACGTCCTCTACACCTACGCCGGGCCGGAGATCGCCGTAGCATCCACCAAGGCGTATATGGTGCAGATGTGCGTGTTGTATCTGTTTGCACTGCGGCTGGCCTATGCGCGCGGTGCCCAGAGCGAGGCCGAGACCCGCCGCCTGACCGCAGAGCTTCTCCGCGCCAGCGAGGTCATCAAGCCCCGCCTGGCGGACTGCGAGCAGATCAAGTACCTCGCCAGCCGCTTTGTCAACACCCAGAGCTGCTTCTTCATCGGGCGCGGGTTCGACTACGCCCTCTCGCTGGAGGGCAGCCTGAAGCTCAAGGAGATCAGCTACGTCCACTCGGACGCCTACGCTGCCGGTGAGCTGAAGCATGGCACCATCAGCCTCATCACCGACGGTGTGCCGGTCATCGCGCTGGCCACCCAGAAAAAGGTCTACGAAAAGACCATCTCCAATGTCAAGGAAACCAAGAGCCGGGGCGCGAAGGTCCTGCTCTTCACGACGAAAGACGCCGTGGTGCCGGATGGTGTGGCAGACTATGTCGTCCGTCTGGACGATTACGACGACCTGCTCATGCCGCTGCAGCTCATCGTGCCGCTGCAGCTGTTCGCCTACTATATGGCTGTGCTGCGCGGCTGCGACGTGGATAAGCCCCGCAACCTGGCCAAGAGCGTGACCGTGGAATAAAAACAGACGCCTCCGGATGGAGTGTGCCCCTCCCATGGAATCGGGAGGGCGCGCAGACCGTCCGGAGGCGTTTTGAATGGACAGCAAACAAAGGCCGTTCCCGTGTATTGTGCAGGGGAGCGGCCTTGCGTGTTTATGAGGTCAGACAGCGGCCTTTTTGCTCCGCCGTTCGAGGGCGAGGAAGAAGCAGACGTTCAGCACGATGCCCACCACGGTGGAGGTGGGGGCCGCCAGACCGATCATGGTCAGGCTGGCGTTGGGCTGAATGCTCATGATGTAGGCCATGGGCAGGCGGACGAGCAGGGTCTGCACCAGGCCCTGGACCATGACCCAGACGGTCTTGTCGCTGCCGTTGAAGTAGCCCACCATGCTGAACAGCACGGCGGTGGCAAGCGTTTCGGGTGCAAAGCCCTTCAGGTAGGCAAAGGCGTTTTGGATGACGGCAACGTCGGTGGTGAAGACATTGGAGAGCAGATCGCCCCGGAAGAAAACGAGGGCGAACATCGCGCAGCCGAAGGCCAGACCGATGCCGATGCCGGTGAACATGGCCTTTTTGGCGCGCTTGGGGTTGCCCGCACCCATGTTCTGGGAGACGAAGGATGCCATGGACTGCATGAGCGAGCTGGGGATGAGCATGGCAAAGTTGACGATCTTGCAGGCGACGCCGTAGCCGGAGGAAGCCTCCAGACCCAGCCGGTTGACGAACGCGCAGAGGGCCAGGAAGGAAAGCTGGGTCAGAAACTCCTGCAGCGCCAGCGGCAGGCCGATGCTCAGGAACTTGCGGCTCTGCAGGTTCAGCCGGAAATCAGACTTGCGGATCGTGAAGGGGAGCTTTTTCTTGAGCAGGATGACCACGGCGCAGACGACACTGACGGCCTGCGCCGCTACGGTGGCAATGGCGGCACCGGCGGCATCCAGGTGGAAACCGGCGACCAGAACGAGGTCGCCAATGATGTTGACGACGCAGGCCACCAGAACAAAGAGCAGGGGCGACTTGCTGTCGCCCAGGCCGCGGAAGACGGCGGCCAGCAGGTTGTATGCCACGATGAAGAAGATGCCGGAACCGCAGATGCGGACGTAGCTGGCAGTCAGGACCACAGCCTTGGCGGGGGCCTGCATCAGCACCGAGATGCTGCGCGCAAAACCGACCATCACAACGAAGAGCACGGCGGAGAGAAGGGTAAACACGACGGCCGCACCGCCGATGACCGAGCCGATGAGCTCCGGCTTTTCCTCACCCAGATACCGGGCAATGAGGACCGTGACGCCCATGGCCAGCTGGGTGACGACGAAGGTGACGAGGTTGAGCACCTGGCTGCCGGTGGAGACCGCCGACAGGCCGATGGTGGAGCCGAACCGGCCCACGACCAGCAGGTCTACCGCGCCATAGGCCGCCTGCAGCACCAGTGCGCCCAGGATGGGGAGCATGAAGGCGGCCAGCTTTTTCAGGATGCTGCCCTGCGTAAAATCGTTTTTCTCAGATCTCAAGGGAAGTTCTCCTTTCGCAAAACACTTGATGGAATGCATCGATGGTGCGGATAGTCGTTTCAACATCCGCTTCCGGGACGCCTTGCAGGCAGGGGACTAGCGCGTCAAAAAACTGCTTGTCGTATGTCTGCGAGAGCTGTGCCCCGGCTTCGGTGATGGAAAGGTAGGTCACCCGGCCGTCCTCTGCCGAGGCGGTCTTTTTCAGGTAGCCTTTGGCCTCCATCTCCTTCACAGTGCGGGTCACACCGGGGCGGGGCAGGTTCAGTGCGTCGCTCAGGTCGGACACCTTGACCTGCACACCCTGCTGCTCCAGCTTCTGGATGCTGTCCAGATAGTGGATGTAGGACGGCATAACGCCCTTTGGCAGCGGCGGGAGCAGATCCCGCACCCGCTTGGCCTGATAGCATGCGTCCATCATCCGCTTGATGAGTTCGACGGTCATGGCAGTTCCTCCTCAAATAATTACCGAAGTTAATTACCGTAGATAATTATAAGCGGAAATAAGAACTTGTCAAGAGTTTTTTGGCAGAACATAAAAAAGCCGCAGACCCGGCAGGGCTGCGGCTGATAGAGCAAATTCAGAAAACATCTTTTATGGCGACAACGTTAAGATTCCCTGTCTGCGAGGTTTCCTTCCGCAGGTCGTGGGCAGGAAAAGCGGATAGTCCGGATGGGTGAAGCGTTCGAAGTTCGTAAAAGGGTCTCCCATGTGGTGCGGATTTTACAGGGCATCGTAATATTGGTGAATTTTTTCCGCCATCAGGACCCGGCGCTGCGCAAGGAACTGCTGATAGTCATGGATCTCCAGATCTTCAAATCCATCCGGAATGCAGTTCTGCCGGAGATTTTCACGCAGAGCACTCGCTTCGACGATGCCTCCATAGACAGGCTGCTTGGTTTCGCACTGGTGAAAAACCTCGCGCATATAAACAGAAGGGGCATTGTCTCTGATTTTGATATTGATCTCCTGCTGAATGAAAGCATAATTGGCGATCTGGTTATACTGGGCCTGCGGGATGCCGTGCTGGATCAGATACTTCTTGGGGAACAGATGATGGATATCTCCACGATTTTCCAACATGGTTTCAACGTCAATCTGCGTGGACAGGAACCCCTTATCGTGCGCTTTGACCTGTGCGATGAGGAACAGATTGAAATAGGGACTGCTGGCGACCGAGGTGTTGAGACGTTGGACGAGATTCACCGACCAATATGCGTCTGAAAGCTCACCGGCCTCCGTTATGCGCAGATACTCTATGGGGTCATCATAGGAGAAGAACCGCTTGATATCATAATCAAACGAGGATTCCGGAGAAGCAGAGTAGCGCCCGGTCAGAATCGAGAGGGCCAGCCAGCGCCGGACGATCTGTTCGATCTTGCTGTTCTCTACTTTCCGCTCGCGAAGAGCAAGGAAAAGTGCATAGCCGAAGTTCAAAACGTTCTGTGAGCGGATCAGAGAACGCCGGACAATACCGGCAGATCGGACGATCATCAGATAACGCTCATAATTTGTTTGATTGACGGCTTGCAGAACTGCTTCATGAAGCTGGTAAAAAGATTGCTCCTCGATCTCGATTTTGAACTCGCGGTTTTCAAAATCACGGCCGGAAAGAAGACTGACCAGATCGGCCAGCTTGCCGCGGTTGAATTTATAGGTGAATGCTACGCGCAGGATATCGGTATAAGAAGTGCGGTAAATGGGAGAAACTTTGGATGCAGCCCAGCGGATGGCCTCAAATTCTTTCCGTGCAGCAAAGGCAGTGTCGTTTTGCTGGATGTCCCGCAGGTCTTCGGGGGATTCCAGCAGGTGGCAGAAATAGTCAATGGTCTTCCGGGTGATATTGCCATCGTAGACTTCATTGGAAGAAATTTTAGACATGGCAAAATCGGCCTGTGAAAGGACGACGCCTTTGGAGTTGATGCGGATAAAAATATCCGTAACGCTGTCGATATCCAGATCGGCAGCCAGTGTGATAACACCCAAGCTGTTGTTCTGGATGGCCAGGAGATTGTTGATGACTTTGTTGATCCGGGGCATCTGGTCAGGAATATCATTCTTTTTACAATACTCCATGACAAACGAAAATGAATCAAAACCGTGTACAAAGACGGGCGCGATATCGGGAATCCATTTGCTGCTGCGCTGATTCGCCGAGTTGGAGACCTCAAAGGTCTCATCCATCGGGTTGAATGCAATGCTGATCCGTTTCCATTTGTAATGGTTGTCCAGCACTTCTTGCCCGACAATGGCGGCAGCCATGGCAGTGATGCGCTGTTGTCCATCAATGAGAACTTTTTTCCCAATGGCAATGGAGCCGTCTTTCAGTTTCACATCCGGATTCTGCCAGATGATAATGTAACCGACCGGGAAACCTTTGTACAGAGAATCCATCAGGTCACGGACCTGGGAGGTATCCCAGACAAAGGGACGCTGCATTTCCGGAATGGCAATCGTTCCGGATTTGATGTTGGACAAAAGATCGTCAACGGTATCATTGTTTACGGTGTAGCGCGGCATGGTCAGGCTCCCTTCCCTTTTTCAGACATGTGAACTTATATTCTGTTCCCATCCTACCACATCCTGACGCATCCCGCAAGATTTGCAGCAAAACAAAAAACCAAAAATTACGCCGTTTCTTCTCTGCTTATTTCCACCCTCTCGCGGTGGGGTCCAGCATTTCGGCGGCAGAGTAGACCAGCGCGTTGCAGATGGCGGCGGCGACGTTGCTGCCGCCCTTGCGGCCCATGGCGGCGATGGCGGGGACGCCGTGGGCTTCGCAGGCGGCGAAGAGGATCTCTTTGCTTTCCACCACGTTCACAAAACCGACCGGCACCCCGATGACGAGCGCAGGCCGCAGCCCGGCCTCGATCTCTTCGGCGATGGTCAGAAGGGCTGTGGGGGCATTGCCAACGGCCAGGATGGCACCCGGATGCTCCTGCGCGGCCCGGTGCATGGAAGCCACGGCGCGGGTGGTCCCGGCGGCCTTGGCGGCGGCGGCGACCTCCGGGTCGGCCATGTAGCAGAGCGCCGCGCTGCCCACTTTGGCAAGGCCGGGCCGCGTGATGCCGGCCAGCGCCATGTTGGTGTCGGTGACGATGGGCGTCCCGGCCCGCAGGGCGGCGACTCCGGCGGCGACGGCACCTGGCGTGAAGCGCAGATTCCGGGCGTAATCGAAATCCGCCGTGGTGTGGATGACCCGCTTGACTACCGCAGCCGTTTCCGGCGGCGGGGTCAGGCCCAGCGTTTCCAGCTCGGCGGTGATGATGGAAAGGCTCGTCCGCTCGATGTCGGCGGGGAGATGATGCTGCGGTGTCATGTGCGGCTCCTTCCGTTCAGGCCCATTGCGGCGTAGAGGGCATCCAGATCCAGAGCGCTGCGTACCCCGTCGGCCAGCCGGTCGAACTGCTGCTGGCGGTATTGCTCCATCGGGATGAGCGCGGCACTTTCGGGACGGATGCCCTTTCGTTTGCACAAAAATTCCACGAGTTTTTCGGTCAGTTCGCCGGTGTCAAAGAGGCCGTGCAGATAGGTGCCGAAAACATCGCCCTGCACACAGCCTTCGGGGTGGCCGTCGGCCTGGGTGCAGAAGGGGAGGCCCTGCACCTCGGTGCGGCCGGTGTGGATCTCATAGCCCGTCAGCGCGGCCCCGGCAAACGGCCCGGCCGCGGCGATGGCGTGGGTCTGGGTGCGGCGTTTTTGCGCAGTAAAGACGGTGCGGGTGGGCAGCAGACCCAGCCCGCGCAGGGTCTGCGGACGGCCGCTCTCGCTGCCCATGGGGTCGGCCAGCGTTTCGCCCAGCATCTGATACCCGCCGCAGACGCCGAAGACCGGGGTGCCCCGCGCAGCCAGCTTGAGCAGGGCCGGTTCCAGACCGGACTGCCGCAGCCAGAGCAGGTCGTCGATGGTGTTCTTGGTGCCGGGCAGCAGGATCAGGTCGGGTGCGCCGAGGGTGCGCGCGTTTTGTACATACCGCACACCGAGCAGCGGGTGCTGCTCCAGCGGCATGAAATCGGTGAAGTTCGAGATGTGGGGCAGCCGGACGATGGCGAGGTCCAGCGGCTTGACCGCTTTGTCGGCATCCAGCCGTTCGGAGAGCGAATCCTCGTCCTCGATGTCTACCTTCAGGTAGGGCACGACGCCCAGCACCGGCAGATGAGTCTTCTCTTCCAGCATGGCAAGGCCGGGGCGCAGGATCTCGACGTCGCCCCGGAATTTGTTGATGATGAGCCCCTTGATGCGGGCGCGTTCGTCCGGTTCCAGCAGCGCTACGGTGCCGTACAGCTGGGCAAAAACGCCGCCCCGGTCGATGTCGCCCGCCAGAAGCACTGGTGCGTCCACGAGCCGGGCGAGGCCCATGTTCACGATGTCGTCGGCCTTCAGGTTGATCTCGGCGGGGCTGCCGGCCCCCTCGATGACGATGATGTCCACATCCTCGGCCAGGCTGTTGTAGGCGGCGAGGATGTCCGGGATGAGCGATTTTTTCATCTTGAAGTAGGCGGCGGCGGGCATCTGGCCCCGCACCTCGCCGTTCACGATGACCTGACTGCCCACATCGCTGCTGGGCTTGAGGAGGATGGGGTTCATCCGGACATCCGGCTCGATGCCGGCTGCCTGGGCCTGCACCACCTGCGCCCGGCCCATTTCAAGCCCATCGCGGGTGACGAAGCTGTTCAGCGCCATGTTCTGGCTCTTGAAGGGGGCCACGCGGTAGCCGTCCTGTGCAAAAATGCGGCAGAGCGCCGCGCACAGCAGGCTTTTGCCCGCGCCGCTCATCGTGCCCTGGACCATGATGCACCGGGCTTTGCTCATGAAAACACCTCCGAAAGGGTCTGGAGCAGCTGCTCGTTTTCCGCCGCTGTGCGCACGGCGGTGCGGTACCAGCTGCCGTCAAGGCCTGGATAATTTGCGCAGCTGCGCAGAACAACGCCCTTCTGCCGCAGGGTCACGCCCAGCGTTTCGGGGCCTTGGAACAACAAATAATTGGCGCGCCCGTCCAACACCCGCAGCCCCAGAGCCCGCAGGCCGGAGGCCAGCAGGGTCCGCTGCGCCGCGATGAGGGCGCGGACCTGTTCCACGTAGGCGGTCTCGTCCAGCGCGGCCAGCCCCGCCGCCTGCGCCAGGCTGGAAACAGCCCAGGGCTGGCCGGTGTGCTGCATGGCGTCCAGCAGGGCTGTGTCCGCGCTCAGGGCGTACCCCAGCCGGACGCCTGCCATGCCATACAGTTTGGTGAAGGCTTTCAGGATCAGAAGATCGCCGCTGCCCAGCAGCGGCTTTGCGGTCAGCTGTGCATGGTCGGGCAGAAAATCGAGGAAACATTCGTCCAGCACGAGCAGTGCCCCGCAGGCGGTGCAGCGCTGCAGGATGCGGGCCACGAAGTCCGGCGGTGAGCTGGCCGGTGGGGTTGTTGGGCTGGCAGAGGAAGACGAGGTCCACCCGGTCGTCGATGGCGGAGAGGAACGCTTCCGGCACCGCAAAATCGTCTGCCGCCTGCAGGATGAAGCGCTCCACCGTGCAGCCGACGGTTTCGAGCGCGGCGGCATATTCGGCGAACGTGGGGGCGGTGACCAGCGCCCGGCGAGGCTTTTTGGCCCACACCAGCCGGAAGATGAGGTCGGCCGCGCCGTTGCCGCAGAGGATGCGGTCTGCGGGCACGCCCTCGTGCAGGGCGAGCTTTGCCCGCAGTTCCCGGCAGAGCGGGTCCGGGTAGCGGTCTGCGGTGGGGAGTGCCGCCGTGATGGCCTTTGCTACCCCCTCCGGCAGGCCCAGCGGGCTCACGTTGGCCGAAAAGTCTAGCGCGTCCCGCCCGAACTGTGCCCGGTATCCGGCCCAGTCGCCGCCGTGTACCAATTGTTCCATGGGTCGTCTCCTTACATGAATCTACAGACCGCCAGCCGGATTGCCAGCCCGATGGCCAGTGCCAGCAGGCTTTCGGCATACATCATCCGGTTGGCGCGGCGGATGTCCTCCGGCTCAATGGGCCGCAGAGGGTCGCCAATGGTGGGTTTGTCATAATATTCGCCAAAGTAGCAGGCGGGCCCCGCCAGCTGGACGCCCAAAGCCCCGGCGCAGGCGCTTTCGGTCTGGGCGCTGTTGGGGCTGGCATGGTTCCGGCGGTCCCGCCGCCAGATCTTCCACGCGCCCGAAGCGCTGTTCCCGGTAAGCGCCGCCGCAGCGGCCCAGAGCAGCCCGGCGATCCGGCTGGGCAGATAGTTCGCCGCATCGTCCAGTTTGGCGGCGGCGCGGCCGAAATAAAGATATTTCTCGTTTTTGTAGCCGAGCATGCTGTCCATCGTGTTGATGGCCTTGTAGGTCAGGGCCAGCGGGGCACCGCCCAGCAGCATATAGAGCAGCGGCGCGATGACGCCGTCGCTGGCGTTTTCGGCCACGGTCTCTACGGCGGCTTTGGTCACGCCTTCCAGTGTCAGGTTCTGGGTGTCCCGCCCCACGATGCGGCTCACGGCCCGGCGGGCGGCGGGCAGGTCCGGCTTGATGAGCTCCCGGTAGACGCGGGTGCTCTCCTGTGCCAGCCCCTTTGCGGCCAGCGCCTGCCCGCACCAGAACATCTGCACGGCCAGCCCCAGCCAGGGGCTGAGCGCTGCGGCCCCCAGGCAGACGAGGCTCGTCAGCAGGAAGGTGCCCACCGGCAGGCAGAACGCCAGAATGGCGCCGCCCAGCAGTTCGCCCTGCGGCGTCCGGGGCAGGCGGGCCCGCAGCCGCCGTTCCAGCGCGGAGATGGCCCTGCCCATGTACACCACGGGGTGGGGAAGCCACGCCGGGTCGCCAAAGAGAAGATCCAGCACGAACCCGCCCAAAACGGCTGCTCCGATCATTCTGCCGCCTCCTTTGTGTATTGCACGGTGCGCACGAGGTGGAGCACCCGCTGTTCGGCCCAGTCGCAGGCATCCAGCAGATAGCCGCCCGCATTCGGGGCGCACCAGTGGTAGTAATCTGCATGGGGCAGGGCATAGCGCTCCATGGCGGCCATCTGGGTGCCGCCGTGGGCCAGGATGACGAGGGACTCCTCGCCGTCGGCAAGGGCCCGGTCCACCAGTGCGGAGAACGCCTTGCAGACCCGCTCGGAGAAGATCGCCTTCGTCTCACCGTCGGGGCAGGGGCTTTCGCAGTTGGCGTTCACCCAGGCGAGGTAATCCGGGTCGTGCTCCATCTCGATGAAATTCCGCCCCTCAAAGCTGCCAAAGCACATCTCCTGCAAATCGCGCACCTCCACGAGGTCGGCGTCTGGGAAGAGCACCTCGGCAGTCTGGCGGGTGCGGCAGAGCGGGGTGATGTAGACCGTCCGGGGCCGGAGGTCGGCCTGGCGGAGCTGGGCCCGCCCTTCGGGCGAGAGCGGGATGTCCCGCTGGCCCTGATAGCGCTTTTCGGCATTGTAGGCGGTCAGGCCATGGCGCAGAAGATAGATCAGCATGGGGGAAGTTCTCCTTTCAGGACGGTGGGCAGGCCGCAGAACATCTGGACTACACAGTCGGCCCGCGCGGCCAGCAGGCAGGCCAGCCGCCCGGCGGCTTCCCGCGCGGCGCGTTCGGCTGCGTCCATGGGCACGACACCGCCGCCCACCTCGGTGGCAAGGACGAGGTCATATGCGGCGAGGCGGTCTGCAAGGCTTTCCAGATCCTCCGCCGCTGCAGCCAGCTCCTGCACATCGGTGATGCGGGTGCCGGGGAAGTTCTGCGCAAAGGTGCGTTTGCCGCTGTACAGCGGCCCGGTGATGAAGATCATAACAGCCCTCCCCATTGGCAGGCGGCCAGTGCCGCCAGCATCCAAAGCTCCGCTTTTTGCAGGAACCATCCGGCCAGATCGCCGGTGATGCCGCCGAATTGCCGATCGGAAACAACACGATAGCGCCAGAAAACAAGGAGCGCCGCAAGAACGAGCGCCCCGCCGCCCAGCAGCACCAGCGCAGCGCAGAGCAGGCCCGCCAGAACCAGCAGGACGCTGCGAACGGCCTTGCGGTCTGCGGCCGAAGCGAACGTGTGGGCAAGGCCGGTGCTCCTGGCCAGCGGGAAGGAGGCGATGGCAAGGCCCGAAAGCGCCCGTTCCAGCACCAGTGCCAGCGTCCAGCAGAGGCCGATGCGCGGCGTGAACTGCACGGCCGTGCACAGCGCGAAATAAGCCAGAAAATAACTGCACAGCCGGATGACGGCAAAGGCCCCGCAGTGGGGGTCTTTCAAGATCTCCAATTTCTTTTCCCTGCCGCCGTAGCTGGAAAGGGCGTCGCAGGTGTCGGCGTAGCCGTCCAGATGGATGCCGCCTGTGACCCAGACGGGGACGAGGCAGAACCCGCCCGCCCGGACGAGTGCCGGGAGCGGCAGTGCTCCGCACAGGCACCACAAGGCTCCGCACACTGCGCCGATGAGCGGGAACGCGCACATCGCGTAGCGCATGTTCTTTTCGTTCCAGTCGAACTGCGGCACCGGGATGGCTGAAAACATGGCAAATGCCACGGCAATGGTCTGCAAAACGATCATGACGGGCCTCCTTTATGATAGACCGGGATGCCGCACACCACCCGCACCACTGCATCGGCACGGGCCGCAAGGGCGTTGTTGACCTGCGCCAGAGCCTTCAGATACCGGTCGGTGTCGCCCGCGTAGTTTGCCCCGCCGCTGAACACTTCGTTTGAAACAACGACGAGGTGTTCACATTGCGCGGCCAATTTGTCCAGACCGTCCAGAATGGCCGAAGCGGCGGCTTCGCCCGCCCCGGCGGGGTCGTAAAGCTCGTTGGCGGTCAGGTTGCCGAGGTCTTCCAGCAGGGCGGTGCCCCGCGCGGGCAGGTGCACCGTGCCCAGATGCAGGGGGCACTCCAGCGTCTCGAACTGCTTTTCCGCCCGCATCCGGCGGTGCTTTTCCACCCGTGCGGCGCACTCGGCGTCCCATACCTGCATCGTGGCAAGGTAATAGCGCGGGAGCGCGGTCTGCAGCACAAGGCGTTCGGCATACGCGCTTCCGCTGGCTGCGCCGCCGACCACCAGCGTCAGCATTGGGGGGGTATACGGCGGGATACCGCCCTCCGTAAAGGAATAGCAGTGGTCGTAGACCGCCAGTGCCAGATCCCACAGCGGGAGCGAGGCCACAGCCCCGGTGCCCTCGCCGAGGTGGAGCCCCGCCGTCAGGAGCGGGGCCTTGCCCAGCGCTTCCAGCACCAGCCGGGCCGCAGGCTCGGTGGAACAGTGGCTGGCGAACACGGCCTTGGCGGCGGCGGGGCAGAGCCGTACCGCGCACAGGGCCGCCACCCCGCTGATGAAACCATCCATCAGGATGGGCAGGTCTTCCAGTGCGCCGCCAAGAAAGACCCCGCACAGTCCGGCGATGTCAAAGCCGCCCAGTTTGGACAGCACGTCCAGCGGGTCGGCGGCGTCGGGCTGGTTGCGGACGATGCCGCGCCGGATGGCGTCCAGCTTGCGGGCCAGCCCGACGTCGGAAAGGCCCGCGCCCCGCCCGGTCATGACCTCAACGGGCTGGCCGAGCAAGACCGCCGCCACAGCGCTGGACGTGGTGGTGTTGCCGATGCCCATCTCGCCGGTGGCGAGCAGCTGGCACCCCTGCGCCTTCTGCGCCCGCACCAGTTCGATGCCCGCCGCGATGGCCTCCACAGCCTGGGTGCGGGTCATGGCGGGGCCTTGGGTGAAGTCTGCCGTTCCGGCGGCGATGCGGCGGGGGATGACGCCCGGCACCGGGGCACCTGCCATGCCCATATCCACCGGCACGACCTCGCAGCGGGCCGTTTTTGCCATCTGGCAGACGCTCGTCCGCCGCGCCGCTAAGTTTTCGGCCACGGCGCGGGTCACGCTCTGGTCGGTCTGGCTCACGCCCTGGGCCACGACGCCGTTGTCCGCGCAGAGCACGAGGACGGCCCGACGGTCAAAGGCGAGCTGCGCCGTGCCGGTCAGGGCGGCGGCATCTTCCAGCAGGGTCTCCAGTGCGCCCAGCCCGCCCAGCGGCTTGGCAAGGCTGGCCCAGTGGGCGTGTGCGGCCGCGCGGGCGGTCTCGCTGGGCGGGGTGATGGCGGTGAGAAGCTGTTTCAGTTCCGGTTCGGTCATGGGGTCTGCTCCTTCTGGTGATTGAGTACGGCGGCTTCCACGAACCGCCGGGGCAGGGGGGTGCCTGCCCAGTACAGATGCGGAAAACCCGCATAGAGATGTTCATTGGCAAAACTACAGGCCCAGCTGCGGCCATTGGCTTTTGCGGCGGTCAACGCCGTGCCGTTCGCGGTCGAGTCCCAGTGGTGGAACTCGTGGGCGGGGAAGGACTCTCCGGCGCGGAACAGCAGGCTGTCGGCGCGGGCGGTCAGCTCCGCGTACCCGAACCGCACCAGCCGCCCGACCGGGAAGCCGCTGCCCGGCAGGACGCCCGCCATGGGCCAGACGGTGCCGTCGGCGTCTTCGAGCGTCTGCCCCAGATAGAGGAAGCCGCCGCACTCGGCCACGGTGGGCAGACCATGCTCCACGGCCTGCCGCACAGAAGCCCGCATCGAGCGGTTCTCGCTCAGCGGCCCTGCGTACAGTTCCGGGTAGCCGCCCGGCAGATACAGCCCGCCAAGCTCCGGCGGAAGGGCCGCATCGTGCAGGGGGCTGAATGGGACAAGCTCGGCCCCGACGGCGGTCAGGGCCTCCAGCGTTTCGGCGTAGGCAAAGCAAAAGGCTTCGTCCTGCGCAACGGCGATGCGGGTGCGCGCCGGGGCGCGGGCGGCAGGCTGAGCCTGCGGTGCAGGCCGGTCGGTCAGGGCCTGGAACTGCACCCAGTCCAGCACCAGCGCATCCGCAAGAAGGGCGATCTTTTGCTGAAGCCCGGCGATCTCCCCGGCGGTCTTCAGCCCCAGATGACGGCTCTCGATGGACGCCTCCGGCAGGCGGGGCAGATACCCCAGCACCGGCAGGCCGGTCTCGCGTTCCAGCATCGGTTTGAGCATCTTGTACAAAGCCGAGGTGCAGTCGTTGAGCAGAACGCCGACGATGCGGCTGGGGGTGCGGAACGTTTTCAGCCCGTTGATCTGCGCGGCCAGGGTCAAACTGGCCCCTTTGGCCGGGACCACCAGCAGCACCGGCAGGCCCAGCGTGTCGGCCAGATGCCAGGCGCTGGCCGTGTCAGTCACGCCGCCCAGACCGTCGTAAAAGCCCATGGCCCCCTCGCACACCGCCGCCCCGTGCCCGGCGGCACCCTGTGCATAAAGGGCGCGCACGGTATCCGGTGCGGAGAAAAAGAGGTCAAGGTTGTGGCTCTCGACCCCCAGCACGGCCCGGTGGAACATGGGGTCGATGTAGTCCGGCCCGCTCTTGAACGCGCAGGGGTCGGCCCCGCGCCGCTTGAGCGCGGCCAGCAGCGCACAGGTCAGGGTGGTCTTGCCGCTGCCGGAACAGGGCGCTGCGACGAGAAATTGCATCATTTGCGTTCACCTGTGATGAGGAAGATGGGGTTGTTGGCCATCAGCAGATGCAGCCGGCCCGCCGGTTTTGTGCGGCTGACGGCGATCTGGGTGACTTCGGCGGTGAGCCCCCGCGCCGTCAGGGCCGCAACGGCGGCGCTCAGCGTTTCCAGCGCGATGGCGGAGATGCAGAGGCGGGCCTGCGGGTTTTTGGCCAGCACAGCGTCCACCACGGCCTCCATGCTGCCCTTGGTGCCGCCGAGGAAAACGGCGTCCGGGGCGGGCAGAGCTTCCAGCGCCTGGGGGGCTTTCCCCTCGATGAGGGTCAGATTCCAGGCTGCGAAACGCTCCCGGTTCTTCCGGATCAGAGCGCAGGCCTCCGGGTCGCATTCCACGGCATAGACCCGCCCGCGCGGGGCGGCAAGGGCCAGTTCCACACTGACACTGCCGGTACCGGCCCCCACATCCCACAGCGTGTCCGTGGGGCGGACGGCCAGCTTTGCCAGCGCGGCAGCGCGGACCTCCTGCTTCGTCATGGGGACATCTCCCCGGAGAAAGGCTTCGTCCGGGAACCCGGCACAGCGCCGGGGCGGCTGGGGCAGATGTTCGATGAGCAGAACGCTCAGGGATGCCGTGCTTTTTTGCGAAACTTCCTGCGCGGTGCCGAAGAAAATCTTCTCCTCCGGTGTGCCGAGCTGTTCGCCGACCAGCGCATGGGCCTGCCCCAGCCCGGCGGCGGTCAGGGTGCGGCAGAGGGTGGCAGGGGTCTCGGAGCCGCCGGTCAGGAAGAAGACCGGTCGGCCATCCGCCGTCAGGCACTCGGCCACCGGGTCGCAGGCACAGCCGTGGGCGGAGACGAGTTTCCAGTCCTGCCAGGGGCGGCCGACCGCCGCCGCGAGCAGCTGGACGCTGGAGATGCCGGGCAGGACGCGGCAGGAGATGCCGCAGGCCCGCAGCATGGGCAGCAGCCCGGAAGCCCCGGAATAAAACCCGGTGTCGCCGCTGTAAAGCAGGGCTGTGTCTCCCTCCGGATGCTCCGCAAGGCAGGTCAGGATCTCCTCCGGCTTGTACAGCGCCTTCCGGTGTTCGGTGCAGCCGTCCGGCAGGTGCTCCAGCAGCCGCCGGGCGCCTAAAATGAGGTCGGCCTGTTGCAGGGCCGCAAGCCCTTCGGCGGTCAGGGAGCCGGACAGCCCGGCCCCCATTCCAATCAGTGTGACCATGCCAGCACCTCCTTGCAGCGGGTCAGGATCTGCTCCGCCGTTTCGCCCTGCTCTGCGGGGCGGCGGAGGACGATGAGCTGTGCGCCGGTGTCCTGCGCGGCCTGTGCCTTCTCGGCAAAGCCGCCTGCTGCACCGCCGTCCTTCGTGACGAGGAAGCGGATGTGGAACTGCTCCAGCAGGGCCCGGTTCAGCGCATAGGAGAAGGGGCCCTGCATCGCGATGATGTTTTTGTGGGGAATGTGCGCGGCCTCGCAGGCTGCGATGCCCTCCGGGGTGGGCAGCACACGGGGGAACAGGCGGGCAGGCTCGATGCCGGAAAAGGCCGCGAGCTCCTTGGCCCCGGTGGCCAGCAGGAGATTGCCGCAGGTGTTTGCAAGAAACTCTGCCGCATGTGCGGCCGACTGAAAGACCATGCTCCCCGCCGGGAGCGGGCTTTCGGCCCGGAGCAGGCGGTGATACTCAATGCAGGCAGTTTTACACGCAGACCGGATGTTTTTGGTGGCGTCCACCGCATAGGGATGGGTGGCGTCCACGCAGAGGGCGGCCCCCTGCAGCAGGGTGGTCATTTCCTCCGGCGTCAGCCGCCCGCAGTGGACAGTGACACCCTGCAAACGGCCCTGCTCTTCGGCTCCCAGCGGGGGTCGCTACGCTGACGAGGACTTCGGCCCCCTGCGCGGCCAGCTGGCGGGAGAACAGACGGCCCTCGGTGGTGCCGCTGAACACGACGATCTTCATGCGCGATACCCCCTCGGTGTGACCATCTTTCCGCCCAGCTGCCGGGTGGCGGTGTTGCCGATGAAGACGGTGGTGAACATATCCACCGGGGCGATTTCCAGTTCCGCCAGGGTCAGGATGCGGTGGGCCTGTCCCTCGCGCCCGATGTTCCGCACCAGCCCGCAGACGGTCTGCGGCGGTTTGCCGTGGCCCAGCAGGATGCGGACGGCTCTGGCCAGATAGTCCGGCCTGCCCTTGGAAGAAGGATTGTACAGTGCGACGCAGAAATCGCCCATCGCTGCCGCCGCCAGCCGCCGCTCGATGACGGCCCAGGGGGTCAGCCGGTCCGACAGGGAGATGACGCAGAAATCGTGGGCCAGCGGGGCACCCAGCACGGCCCCGCCGCTGAGAGCCGCCGTCAGGCCGGGCACCACCTCCACGGCGACTTCCGGGAACTGCCCGGCCAGCTCCAGCAGGGGGCTGGCCATGCCATAGACCCCGGCGTCGCCGGAGCAGACCAGTGCTACGACTTTGCCATGCCGGGCCGTTTCCAGCGCCCAGCGGCAGCGGTCGATCTCCTGGGTCATGCCGGTGGAGTAATATTCTTTTTCCGGGAAATAGGGGCGCACAAGGTCCAGATAGACCGTATAGCCGCACAGCACCTCGGCTTGCGTTAAGGCGCTCTGCGCCTGTGCGGTCAGAAACTGCGGGCCGCCGGGGCCAAGCCCGACCACAAAAACGGTGTTCGTCATGAAAGAACCCTCCAATCTGGGGCAAAGGGAGAAAGGGCCAGCGCAAAGGTCACGCCGCCGCCCGCCTGTTTGGGGATGCGGATGCTCCCGCCGGACGCCAAAACGGCTGCCCGTTCGCAGACATTGTCCACACCGGTGACGTTCCGGACGAAGGCAGAAGGGGTAAAGCTGCCGGGGGCGGTCTGCAGCGCTTCGGCAGAGAAGAACGAGAGGCCCCACCGGTGCGCCGCGCAGAACGCAAGAAGCCCGGCCTCGTTCTGTTTCAGGTCGATGCTGGCGGCGGCTGCGATGCACTGCGGGGCCAGTGTGTGGGCGGCACAGAAGGCGGAAAAGGCGGCTTCCAGCTGCTCGGCCGTCGTCCCGCGCCGGCACCCGATGCCCAGCACCCCGATGCGCGGGGTCAGATGCAGGGCATTCCCGGCGGGGAAGAGGGTCAGGGCAAAGTCGGCAGCTTCCGGCGCTGGTGCTGCATTCACCCCGGCCGGGGCCGGGCCTGCGATGGGAAACTCCGACCAGAATAAGACCGGCTCCCCGGCCAGCAGTTTCCCGCTGACAGTCTTGATGCGTTCGGGTTCCAGCACCCGGCAGTTGTGATGCCTTGCCCACTCGTCCACGGCAAAGAGGCCGTGGGCATCGGTGGCTGTGGTGATGACCGGGACGGCCCCGCAGAGGGCCGCGATGGCCCGCGCCAGATCATTGGCACCGCCCAGATGGCCGGACAACAGCGGCACCGCAAAGTGTCCGCATTCGTCCACGACCACGACCGCCGGGTCGCTGGCCTTGCTGCGGCAAAGCGGCGCAATGGCGCGCACCGCGATGCCCACGGCCCCCACAAAGATCAGGGCCTCGTTTTGGGCAAACGCGGCGGCGGTCCACTCTGCCAGCGAAGGCCCGCCGTGCCCGCAGCGGGTCACAGGGCCGGGCAGCGCGCGCGCCAGTGTTTCTGCCAGCGCCAGCCCGGTCTCGGTAAAGGCGGCATAGGCGCGGCTCATGCGTCGGCTCCTTTGCGGAACTCCGTTGTAAAGGCGGGGTCGTAGAGCCGGCTGCGCTCATACCGGGTGCCGAGGAAGTCGCCCACCACGATGAGCGCGGTCTTGGTGATGCCCGCTGCATGGACGCTTTCGGCCAGCGTTCCCACGCTGCACCGCACGATTTTTTCTTCCGGCCAGGTGGCTTTGTAGACCACAGCGGCAGGCGTTCCGGGGGTGTAGGCCCCCTGTAACAGAGCCTCCTGCACCTTGTCAACGAGGCCGATGGAGAGGAAGATGACCATCGTGGCCCCGTGGGAAGCAAGGCGGGCCAGCGTTTCCCGTTCGGGCACCGGGGTGCGGCCCTCCATGCGGGTGATGATGACGGTCTGGCTGACGGTGGGCAGGGTGTACTCGGCGTTCAGTGCGGCCGCCGCGCCGCAGAAGCTGGAAACACCGGGCGTGTCATCGTAGGCGATCCCGTCGGCATCCAGCGCATCCATCTGCTCCCGGATGGCTCCGAACAGGCAGGGGTCGCCGGTGTGGAGCCGCACGGTGGTCTTGCCGGCGGCTTCCATCTGCCGCAGCACGCCGAGCACCTGCTCCAGCGTCATCTCGGCGCTGTTGTAGATGGCGCAGCCCGGCTTTGCCAGCCCCAGCAGGGCCGGGTTGACAAGGCTGCCCGCATAAATGATGCAGTCGGCCCCCTGCAACAGGGCCGCGCCGCGCTGGGTGATGAGGTCCGGTGCGCCGGGCCCGGCACCAACAAAATGTACCATATTATCGCTCCTTCCAGTCGTTCAGGATCTGTGCCGCCGTTTCAGTCTGGCCCAGCGGGCCGTGCTGGTTCGAAAAGAGGATGGCACCCACCCGGAACGCCCCGGCGGCGCGGCGGTCCAGATGGAGCTGCACCGCCGCCAGCAGGCTTTCCAGCACCGGGGCGCGGAGGCCTGCCGCATCCAGAAGGTCGAGGCAGGCGTCGGTGGTGGCGGCTTCGAACAGGGCGCGGCAGGTCTCCCGGCTGGCCCCGCAGAGGGCGGCATGGGTGCAGAACAGCTCGGTGCGGCAGTCCGCCGTGTGGGAGTGGGTGTTCATGATGCCGCCCGCCAGCTTGCAGAGCTTGCCCACATGGCCCACGAGCAGCACGTCCTCAAACCCGGCAGAAGCGGCCATATCCAGCGTGTCGCCAATGAAATTGGAGGTCTTGACGACCGGGATGGAAGCGAACGCCGGGTAGGCCGTGCCAAGGTAGTCCAGCCCATAGTTGCCGGGGGCCAGGATGAGCCGCCGTGGCCCGGCTTCGGTCTGGACGCGCAGCGCCGCCTGGTTCATCTCCAGCTGGATGGTGTCCAGAATGGCCTGCTGGCTCATGGGCTCCACGATGCCGCTGGTGCCGAGGATGGACAGCCCGCCCGCGACCCCGATGTGGGGGTTGAAGGTGCGCCGGGCCACCTCTTCGCCGCCCGGAATGGAGAGGGTCACGGCAAAGCCGCCGGTGTAGCAGGCCGTTTCAGCCTCCCGCTGCAGGGCTTCGGCGATCATCCGGCGGGGGACGTGGTTGATGGCGGCTTCGCCTACGGGCTGGTCCAGCCCCGGCCGGGTGACCCGGCCTACGCCCGGCCCGCCCGCGATGCGGACTTCAGCGGTGCCGGGCAGCAGCTCCACCGCAGCGACGATGGGCAGGCCGGTGGTCACATCCACATCGTCGCCGCCGTCCTTTTCGATGGCGCATTCGGCCCCCGGCCCGGTGCGGCGGCAGAACAGCGGGGCCACCTCCACGACGATGCCCTTCGGTGTGCGCAACGCCACCGTCTCCGGGGCCTTTCCGGTCAGCAGCAGCCGGGCCGCGCCCGCCGCGCCCAGCGCTGCACAGGTGCCGGTGGTGTAGCCGCAGCGCAGCAGTTTTTGCCCGCTGCGGACGTAGTGCTCGAATCTGGGTTTTGCAGGTTTCGGGGGGGCCGAACAGCGTTTCGTACTGCTCCCGGCTCAGGCGGTAGAGGGTCTGGATGTTTTCCGGCGCAAAAGCCTCCTGGGGCGTCAGAACGCCGGAGACGCCCTGCGGGGAGACGCAGACCACGGCGTCCGCGATCTTCTGCGCCATGTCCAGCTCGTGCAGGCTGACGAGGACGGCAAGGTGCTGCGTGTGGGCCAGTGTTTGCAGGATGCTCAGCAGCTCGATCTTTCCCTTGATGTCCAGAAAAGACGTCGGCTCGTCCAACAGGATGACCTCCGGCTGCTGGCAGATGGCGCGGGCCAGCAGGATGCGCTGGCGCTGGCCATCGCTGATGCAGTTGAAGTCCCGCTCCGCGAGAGCGGAAGCCCCCACCAGAGCCAGCGCGTCGCGCACGGCCTGCCGGTCGGCTTCGGAGAGGAGGCCCAGCCGCCCGGTGTAGGGGATGCGCCCGGCTGCGGCAAACTCGAAGCAGGTGGTCAGCTCGGTGCGGCGGGTGTGGGGGAGCATGAGGGCGAGCCGCTGTGCGCGGGCGCTGCCAGTGTAGGCGGTCAGATCCTGTCCGTCCAGCAGCACCGCGCCGCCCATGGGGGCCAGCTGGCCCGCCAGTGTTTTGAGCAGGGTGGATTTGCCCGCGCCGTTCGGCCCGATGAGGGTCAGGATCTGCCCCGGTCGGACGCCCAGCGCGATATGCTCGGCCAGCGGTGCTTTGCCGTAGCCGACGGCGAGGTCCTGTGCCTCGCAGGAAAATTCGTTCATCGTGCACCTTCCTGATTCCGGCGGATGAGCAGCCAGATGACCACCGGTGCGCCGAACACCGCCGTCACGGCGCTGATGGAAAGCTCGGTGGGGGCGAACAGGCTGCGGGCGATGAGGTCGCACAGCAGGCAGAACGCCGCCCCGCCCAGGCAGCAGCCCGGCAGGACGAACAGCGGCCGGGCGCTGCCCAGCAGCTGCTTGACGAGGTGCGGCACCGCGATGCCCACAAAGGAGATCGGCCCGGCAAAAGCCGTGACGCAGGCGGCCAGCAGGCTGGAGAGCAGCACCAGTGTGCGGGAGAACCGCTTGACGTTGACGCCGACGCTCTGGGCGTAGGCCTCGCCCATCTGGTAGGCGGACATGGGCTTCGACAGGCAGAACGCTGCCGCCAGCGCGGGCAGGACTACGAGCGCCGCCGCCCGGACATTGCCCCAGGTCATGCCGGAAAAGCTGCCCTGCGACCAGTTGTGGAGGTTGACGATGTTCGAGTCCTGCGCAAAGGCTACCACAAATTCGGTGATGGCCGAGCAGATGTAGCCGATCATGACGCCGCAGATGACCAGGATGCTCATCCGCTGCACCCGGCGGGAGACCGCCAGCACAAAGGCCATGGCGGCCATGGCCCCTGCAAACGCGGCCAGGATGAGGGTGAGGGAGCTTGTGAGCAGCCCCTGGTTCAGGAACACCACCATGACCAGCGCCACCGCCAGCTTGGCCCCGCTGGAAATGCCCATGACGAAGGGCCCGGCGATGGGGTTGGCGAAAAAGGTCTGCAACAGATAGCCCGCCGCCGAGAGCGCTGCGCCCAGCAGCACGACCATCACGGCGCGGGGCAGGCGCAGCTGGGTGATGATGCGCACCGAGAGCGCGTCCTGCCCACGGCCCAGCAGGGCCGAAAGCACGGCCTCCGGCGTCAGTGCCACGCTGCCCCAGAAGAGGTTGGCGGCAAAGAGCACCGCCAGCAGAACGGCCAGGATGCCATAGGAGAAGAGAAGGCGTTTTTGGGTAGTCATGCGGGTCCTTTCTGGGAAAGTTACGTCACCGGTGTCAGAAATTGCAGGCCGTCGGGGGCGTCCTCGGTCAGAACGCGGTGCAGGTCGATCACAAAATCGGCCAGCTCCATGCTCTGCTGAAAAAAGCTCTGGGTGGTGCACCAGACGTTCCCGTTCTGCACGGCCCGGAAGTCGGTCAGCAGGGCACATTTTGCCACCAGCTCGTCGATGGTGGAGACCATGCCCTCGATGGTGCTGTTGTAGATGAGAACATCGGCGTCCTTTGCCCCGGCGTAGAAATCCTCCAGCGGGAGGTTCATGGTGGAAAGGTTATTGCCGCTGTCGGTCAGGTCGGAGAACACATAATCGGCCCCGGCCATCCCGATCATCTGGGCCACATAGTCGCCGCCCTTGCGGACATTGGCGAGGTTGTTGGCCGTGATGGAGAAAAACGCGCAGGTCTTGCCGGTGGGGGCCTGCTCCAGAAGCGGCTGGATGCGCTCCACCTGCTTTTGGAACACCTGCTCGGCAAGGGTCTCCCGGCCCAGCAGGATGCCCCAGAACTTGATCCACTCCATCCGGGCCAGCGGACTGCTCTCGTAGCTGGAGCGCTCCACCACCACCGGGATGCCGAACCGTTCCAGCTGCTCCTTGACCTCCGGTGTGTGGAGGATCATCGTGTTCTCAATGGCAAGGCCGCAGTTGGAAGCGAGGATCTGCTCATAGTCCGGGGCGCTGTACTTGCCCGCGTAGGCGATGCGCCCGGCCTCCATGGCGGCTCTGGCCTCGTCGAGATGCCAGCCGACGGCCTGGGTGCCGGAGAGGGTAATGCAGTCCAGCGCGTCCAGATGGAGGAACAGGTCCATCACCGAGGTGGAGACGAGATAGATATTCTGCACCGGCTGGCGCAGGGTCGTGACCCCGGCGGGCAGGCCGTCCACCTCGGCGGCGTCTTCCGGCAGGACGAGGAACTGTTCCCCCGACCCGGTCAGGGTCAGCAGGGTAGAACCGCCTTCGTAGCAGTCGGCGGTGAACTGCCGGGCGTAGTCCAGCGGATAGGCGTGGTCGAACACCAGCGTTTCCGTGTTGGCCGGGGCCGTCTGCTTTGCCGCACAGCCCGCCAGCAAAAGCGCAGAGGCGGGGAGCGCTTTTAAGAATTGTTGTCTGGTCAGTTTCATGGTATCAGCCTTGCGCCTTCGAAGGCACGCGGGCGGCAGCTGCCCCACAAAGGGGACGAGCCGTTATGCCAGCGTGAACGTCAGGGTGTATTCGATCTCGTGGGGGGTGCTCATGGCCACGGTGTCGGCCGTGACGGAGAGAGGCGTGCCCAGCGCGGCAACGGGGATCACAAAGGTGGAGTTGCCCTCGGTGTTGGTGGGCAGATACTTCTCGCCGTCCACAATCATGTAGTCGTAGTTGGGGCTGCTCCAGACGATGGTGGCGGTCATCTTGCCGTCGGCCACGGTCAGTGCGGCGGGGCTGTCCACCGTGGCGCGGCCGGAACCGCCCTCCAGCACGACATTCACATTGTATTCGCCGTCGGCGGGCGTCTCAGCAGCCGCTTCCGCCTTGGGTTCCGCGTTGCGGATGCTGACGGTGTGGTCGTACCACTTGCCCTTGGTGCCCAGAAGAGCCAGCTGGAAGTCCTCGTCCACGGCGGCGACGGGGATGTCGTAGCCGTAGACCTCTTCGGAGGTGCCGTCGGAGTAGGTGACGGTGTCGGTGGTGGGCAGCAGCCAGTCGGCTTTGTTGGCGTCGGCGTCTGCGGCCATGCCGACATACAGGTTGACGATCTTCTTGGAAGCGAGGCTGACGTGGAAAGTCATCGTGCCGTTTTCGACCGTCAGGGTGCCCTTGCCATCGCAGGCTTCGTTCGCGTGGAACATGCCGCTGTCGGTGTCAAATTCGGCGGTATAGACGCCGTCCGGCAGAGCGACGGCAGCGGTCTCGGATGCAGCCGCAGAGGAGGCCACGGACGAAGCGGCCCGAGCCTGCGGCAGAGCTTGCAGTGGAAGAGGCCGCCCCGCAGCCGGTCAGGGCAGCAGCCAGCAGCAAGGAAGCGACGGACAGGGAAAGAAACTGTTTGCAGTGCATAGATCAAAATACCTCGCGATCAGATTTGAGCGGGCAGAGAACTGCCCATGGGGGGGAGGGTGCCTCCTCATGCGGGGGCATCCTCCATAAAAAATGCCCGAAAAGATCACTCCCTTCGGGCATTGGGGCACACGATATCAGCCGTTCAGGGACTCGATCGCAGCCTTGGTGTGTGCGATGTAGAGCTGCTGGATGTCGGAGATCTCGCCCAGACCGGCGATCTGGGTGTCCACTTCCTCAAATGCACCGGAAGCCTTGAACTGGCTCAGCCAGGAGTCATCATCCGCACCGGCCATGTCGTTGTTGGCATGGTCACCGGCAACGACCATCAGCGGGCGCAGAACGACCTTGGTGTAACCGGCAGCCTTGACGGCCTCGATGACGTTCTCGCAGGCGGTCTCCTCCGGCTCGCCCTCGACGGTGCCGATGAAGACATTGTCATAGCCGAGGGTCTGCATGGTGGTCTGCATCTGGCTGTAGCTGATCTTTGCGGTGTGCGAGGTGCCGTGGCCCATGAAGACGAATGCGGTCTTCTCGGCAGCGGCGGCATCCAGGCTGTCGTAACCGGCATCCTTCACGGCAGCAGCGGTGATGGCCTTGGCGACGGCTTCCTTGTCGGAGTTGATGACGGCGGCGTCTGCGCCGACCTCACCCAGCAGGGGCTCGGCCACGGCGACGGACTCGAACTTGTCGCGGTAGCTGTCGATCATCTCCATCATCTCGTCGTACTCAGCACCGTGCATCAGGTGGGTGGGCTGGACGACCAGATTCTTCACGCCGTTGGCCACAGCGCGGTCCATGGCCTGCTGCATGTTGTCGATCTTCTCGCCGTCACGGGCCTGGACATGGTTGATGATGATCTGAGCGGTGAAGGCGCGGCGGACAGACCAGTCCGGATAGGCCGCCTGCAGAGCATCCTCGATGCCCTTGATGTCGGCGGCGCGGCTGGCGTTGAAGGAGGTGCCGAAGCTGACGACCAGCAGCTCGTTCTCGCCGATGTCGTCCGCGTTGCGGGGGTCATCCTGGGAGGCATCGCCGGTGTCGCGGCCAAAGTAGTCGGGGTCGGCCTCTTCGCCTTCCACCAGCTCCTTCTGGGCGTCGGTCAGGGCGTCCCAGGCAGCCTTGGCGGCAGCGCACTGGGCGTCCGTGTCATCGGTGCGCTCCTGCACGTAAATGGCGTCGATCAGGTCTGCGACATTCTGTGCGGCCAATTCATCGGCTTCCTCGCTCGAAACTTCGCTGCTGGCAGCGGCAGAGCCTGCCGTGCTGGAGGCAGCGGTGGAACTTGCGGCCCCGCCGCAGCCGGTCAGAACACCGGCGCAGAGTGCCAGGGCGGTCAGGGCGGCCGCCGTCTTGTGGAGAGTGCATTTTCTCATGTGTGAGCTTCCTTTCCTGTCTGAAACATTGCGGCGCTGAACAGAAGGGCACAGGAAAGAGGACCCGAACAACGAAAAAAGGGCCTTTTTGCTTGCGGGACGGCAAAACAAAAAGACCCCTTACAGTGGTTCGGGCTTTTTGGTACAACCAATTCCTCGTGATCTGGGGCAGATGCCCCTGTACCAACAGCGGGCAGGTTTCCTGACTGAAAGTTCAACGCCTGCTGCCGCCTTCCCAGACCGGACGGTTCAGTGGCCGGTGCCCAAAGCACCCGGACAGTAGACTCCCTTATCACAGTGACGAGATCGTGCGGGATCTGCACCCGCTTCCCTTTTAACGTTCCTGCCGCTGCCCGGAGGCATGGGCGGAACGCACCTGCTGTTTTCTATTCAGTTCGAGGAAAAGTATAGCACACACCGGGGGAAAAGGCAAGAAAAAAGAAACCCGGCAAACAGGGCCGGGCCGACAAAAAAACGCCCCCGGAGCGCAGCGGGCGCATTCCGGGGGGCTGGGGGTCATGATTGGTTCCCGTTGGTTTGCAGGCGTCGGCAGGCATCCTCTTTCACAAGCTCGATGACCACCGCCGTCAGCGGGATGAAGAAGATGATGCCGAGGATGCCGAAGAGGTTGCCGCCGATCATGGCGGCGATCAGGGTGTAGAGCGGTGAAAGCCCGACGGATTTGCCCACGACACGGGGGTAGATGAACTGGTTCTCGATGAACTGCACCGCGAGGTAAACGATGAGGCAGCGCACCGCCAGCATCGGGTCCACCAGCAGCACAAGGAACACGCTGACCACGCAGGAGATGAGGGCACCCACATAGGGGATGATGGCACAGATGGCGGTCAGCATCCCCACCAGACTGCCGTAGGGGAGCTGGAAAACGGAGAAGGCAAAGGCCATGAGAACGCCGAGGATCACCGCCTCGCTGCACTGGCCGGTCAGGAAATTGGCGAAGGACTGCCGGAACAGCCGACAGAACCGGAGCAGCCCGGCGGCGTGGCGGGGCTTCAGATACGCGCACACCAGCGTATGGGCCTGTCGGCCAAGGCTCTCTGTCCCAAGCGACAGATAGACGGAGATGATGAGGGCGAAGGAGGCCGTCACGATGACGTTCACCGTGGCGGATACGGCACCCACCGCATTGACCAGCACCTTGTCGATGCTGTCGGCGGCTTTGTGGAGCAGCTGCTCCCAGTTGATGCCCTCCAGCCAGTGCATCAGCCAGCCCATGTCGGCGTCCTGTGCGCTGAGGTAGGCGGTCCAGCGGGGGATGTTCGACTCGATCTGCTGATAAAGGCTGTGGAACGATTTGACCAGTTCCGGCACCAGCAGGGTCAGCGCAAGCACCAGCACCAGCACGATGCCGACCAGCGTGATGAAAGCTGAGCAGACGAAGGGTCTTGTCCGGCGGCTGCTTTTTGGCCTTGCAGAACAGCTGCTTCAGCCGCTTTTCCAGCCCGGTCATGGGCACGTTGATGAAAAGTGCCAGGATGCCGCCCGCCAGAATGGGCAGCACCAGATCCACAAGACGTGCTGCAAAGGCGAGCACATCCGAAAACCGCAGCAGTGCAACAAAAAGTGTTACCCCCACAACGGTGACGAGCAGAGAGCGTTTGGTGTTCGAATCCATGATGAAGTTCCTTTCCCGGAGTGTACGGCCGCAAGCTGGAATGAGGCCGCCGCAGAGCCTTTGTTGTATTGTACCAGATGCGCCGGGCTTGTCAAGACGGCGGAAAAGGGGAGCGCACAATCTTATAAGATCTTGCGCAGCTCCTGCACCAGGTCGCCGACGATGATCGGCTTGGACAAAAAGCCGTTCATGCCGCTTGCCAGTGCGTTGCGGCGGTCTTCGTCAAAGGCGTTGGCCGTCATGGCGAGGATGGGGATCCCGGCCAGCGCCGGGTCCTCCAAAGCGCGGATCTGCCGGGTGGCGGTGTAGCCGTCCATGACCGGCATCTGCACATCCATCAGCACCAGATCGTAGCGGCCCGGTGCGCTGGTGCGGACTTTTTCCACCGCCACCGCGCCGTTTTCGGCCGTATCGACCTGGAAGCCGTACTCGCTCAGAATTTCCAGCGCGATCTCGCGGTTCAGCTCGTTGTCCTCCACCAGCAGGATGGTGCGGCCCTTGAAGTTTTCCTCTTTTTCGGGCAGAAGCTCCTGCGTGGCGTCCGTCCGTTTCTGGCCGAGGGCACTCATCAGGGTCTCGCGCAGGTCGGAGAGGAACATGGGCTTGGAGCAGAACGCCGTCACACCGGCGGCCTTTGCCTCCACCTCGATGTCAGACCAGTCGTAGGCGGTCAGGATGATGATGGGGGTGTCGTCGTTCAGGCTGCGGATCTGGCGTGTGACTTCGATGCCGTTCATATCCGGCAGACGCCAGTCGATGATGTAGGCATGGTAGGCATCGCTCATCTCGATGGACTGCCGTGCGCGCAGCACGGCCTCCGTGCCGGAGAGGGTCCACTCCGAGCGCATCCCCACCTTGACCAGCATCTTGGTCATGCTGTCGCAGGTGTTGAAATCGTCGTCCACCACCAGCGCCTTCAGGCCCTCCAGCTCGGTGATCTTTTCCACCGGGCGGTGTTCCGCCTGCGCGCGCAGCGGCACACGGATGATGAACTCGGTGCCCTTGCCCTGCTCTGTCTGCACCTCGATGGTGCCGCCCATCATATCCACGATGTTTTTGGTGATGGCCATGCCAAGGCCGGTGCCCTGGATCTTGCTGACCGTGGAGGTGCGCTCCCGCTCAAAGGGCTCAAAGATCTTTTGGGCAAACTCCGGGCTCATGCCGATGCCGTTGTCCTTGATGCGGAACTCATACTGCCCGCAGCCGTGCATCGGACCTGCAAGCTGCCGCACCCGCACCGAGACCATGCCGCCCGCCGGGGTGAACTTGATGGCGTTGGACAGCAGGTTCAGCAGCACCTGGTTCAGCCGGGTCTTGTCGCAGTAGACGTCCTCGTCGGTCACATCCATGGCGTCCATATACAGATCCAGCTGCTTTGCGTGGATCTGCCCGCTGACGATGGTCTTCAGGTCGTGCAGCACATCCGAGAGGTTGACCTCGGTCTCTTCCAGATGGATCTTTCCGCTTTCGATGCGGCTCATGTCCAGCACATCGTTGATGAGGGAGAGCAGGTGGTTGCTGGAAGCGAGGGTCTTGGTGAGGTAATCCTTCACCCGCTCCTTGTCGTCGATGTTGCTGACCGCCAGTGTGGTGAAGCCGATGATGGCATTCATGGGGGTGCGGATATCGTGGGACATATTGGAAAGGAAGGTGCTCTTGGCGCGGTTGGCGGTCTCGGCGGCCGCAACGGCCTCCGAGAGGGCCTGATTCGCCTGTTTGTCGGCGGTGCGGTCCGACAGCACCAGGATGTACTTCGTCCGGCCCTCTACCTCGCTGCCCATGGCGATGTTATGGAACCAGCGCCGCTCTTTGGTCTCCAGATGCTCAAACTCGAGATCCCATTCGCGCTGCTGCCCGCTGAGAAGCCCTTCCCAGAACGTTTTTGCCGTGCGCCGGGGAGTCTTTCGGGTGCAGCTTGTCCAGTACAAAGACATCCTGGCGGACTTCTTTCCACGGGATGCCCAGCAGGCGCTCGACGTTCGGGCTGACGTAATCCACCTTGGAGGTCTCTGCGTCCAGCATCAGGAACACGTCGTCCACGTTCAGCGAGAGCTTCTGGAACAGCTCGTCACGGTACAGGATCTCGGTATTTTTCTGGTGCAGGGTGGTGCGGTTCCGGCGCAGGATGAGCAGGATGATGGCGGCGGCAAGACCGATGGTGATGCCCGTTACGATCTGCACCGTGCGGAACCACAGCCTGTCCAGACTGGCGTTGACGATGTTGACCGGCACAAGCCCCAGCATCGTCCAGCTCTGCACCGCCGTGCCCTCGTAGACCAGATAATAACGGGTGTCGCCCAGCGTTACCTTCCGGTTTCCGCTGCGGCCCTGCGCAAAATCATCTGAAAGCGTAAGGATCTCCTCCTCGGAAAGGTCGGAAGAGTCGCGCAGCATCGCAATGAAGTTGTAGATCGTTTTCTTGCGGTTTACGGAATTGTCGATGACGACCCGTCCATCCGAGTAGATCACATAGTTGCTGGCGTTGCCCTGAAACGCAGAGTTGTCCAGCAGCTTCAGCACCGCATCATTATAATAGGAGATGGCAACGGCATCGTAGGCAAAGCCCCGGTAGCTGCCCTGTGTTTCGGGACAGATGAACACAAGCATCTGCGCCTTGCCGGGCAGTGCTGTGTTCATCACGATATCCTCGCCATCGGCGAGCTTTTCGTCCAGATTTGTCTGCAAGCCAAGGTAGCCTGTTTCCCCGGTCACGGTCATGTAGTTGCCGTCATAGGAAAGAAAGTAGAAGCCGACAAATCCGATGTCCTGCTGCGCTTTCTCGATATACGCCTGAATTGCGTCCGCGTCCGAGGTGCTTTCCAGAAAGCAGTTGTACAGGTGCAGATAGCTCACGTTCTTGCGCACCATCTCTTTCAGCATATTGTTGGATTTGTGCAGCACTTCTTCCAGATGCGAGGTGCTTTCCTGATAGATGGTCTGCGACACGAACGAGAGATACTGAAGGCCGAAACGGACTGCCAGCAAGACCAGAAGAAGGATGGCAGCAGCAGAGAGCAATTTCTGCCGGAAATGGCCGTTTCGGTTGGGTTCGTGCTTTTCGTCTGGCATTCTGTTCACCTCAGTGTCATGTAGTGTTCCGGCTCTGCAAGCACCACGCCGCCGCCGGAGAGAGCTTCGCGCCAGGCCTGCTTGACCGGTGTGTCAAGGCAGGGGAACGCGCCGTTTTCGCCGGAAAGCAGCGGTGCCATCTGGCTGGCCGTGGCCAGACAGGTCACGGTCACGGTGTCGTCATCCCGGAGCGGCTGGCCGTTCCGGGTGATGCCGGTCAGGGTGTAGCGGCCGCTGTTCTCCTGAACATTCAGTGCGATGCCGCTGGCCACCGGCAGGGAGCCGCGGTTGAAGGGCACAAAGCCGCCCTCGCAGCCTTCCACAAAGGCGCGGACGGTCTCCTTCAGTTCCGCGCCGGTCATCGTGCGCTGGTAAGCCCGCAGGCCGTTCGGCATGATCATGGACGCTGCCATTTGTCTGGTGTAGTCGGCCTGCAACACACTGCCGGTAAAGCTGTTTGCGGCGGCGAGCAGCACATCGGTGCCGTAAAGGCCGCGCAGGGTGTTCGCCATGACGGAGAAGGAGGCGGTGCCGCCGTCTTTGTGGAACACGTTGGAATAGCGTTTCGCAGAGGTCAGCACGACCTCGTCCGCAGCAGGCTCCTCGTCTGCAAGAAGCTGGGCATTGAACGCCTGATAGGCCTGCTTTGCCGTGAGCTTGCCTGCGATCATCTGGGAGACCACATCCTGGGAGATGGCAAAGAAATCGTTGGAGGCGATGCGGATGTACATGTGGTTCTCTTCCACCACAGAGCGGACGTCCTTCATGGCATCGGTCAGGCGCAGGGGGACGTCCTGGCTGTAGCTCAGAACGTCCTGCCCTTCCGAGAGGATCCGGTTCTGTGCCTCCTCGGAGAGCATGACGTCCAGCACCTTCATGGCTTTTTCGCGGCGGGCCGTGTCCTGCTCCAGGTCACGGTTCAGCGCCACCTGGAAATAGGGAGTGGTCATGATCCACTGCTCGCCGTTCTGGCTGAAGAAGGGCAGGAAGGTGGTGTCGATGCCCTCATCCTGGAACATCTTCACGCCGGCAGAGCTGCCAAAGTACATGGCGACCTCCCCGTTCCGGAACAGGTTCATCACGTCATCGTAAGTCTGCGCAAGGTCGTCTGCCGTAAGGTGGGTATCCTGAATGAACTGTGCCATCCGCTCGAAGGCACCCGGCCAGATGGTATCGTCCAGCCCGACCCGCGTGGTGTTGGCGGGGTCGCTGTATGCGGTGCGCCACTTGCGCCCGTCCACCGTGGTCAGCTCGGCAGCAGAAAGCCCCTGCAGCGTTTCCATGCAGGTGTAATCGTAGGCATAATCGGCGGTAAAGCCGCGGATGCCTACCTTCTCGAAGGCCTGACAGGCCGAAACGAAGCTCGCGTAATCGGTAGGCAGCGGGATGTCGTACTGTTCGAACAGGCTGCGGTTGACCACGAAGCCGTGGGCATCGGCGCACACCGGCAGCCAGTTCACGCTGCCGTCCTCATTTTTGAAGCTGTTGAGGTAGGCGTTGTAGACCGCGCCCGCCTCGTTGGTGGTGGCAAGATTCATCAGGCTGTCCTTCAGGGGAGCTGCATCGTGCAGCGAGAAGCGGCAGCTGGTGATGATGTCCGGCAGGCCGCCGTTCTCCTGCAAGAATTTGTAAAAGTCCAGATCGTTGTTGCCCACGATGAACTCGATATTCACGTCCGGCAGCTGGGCCTGGATGTAGGAGGCGTAGGTGTCGTACAGGGCGGCAGTCCACAGATACACCTGAATGGTCTCGGCGTCTTCCTGCGCTTCCACCGGCTCGGTGTCCGCTGCGCCGCAGCCGGTCAGCAGACAGACCGCCATCACCAGGGCGGTCAGCAGGGCAAACAGGCTGCGCAGTGTGTTCTTCTTCATTTTTTATGTTCCTCTTCCTCACGGCCCGCTGCCAGCCGCCGCAGTGCAGCGGGCTGGCCCGGACCTCTTGTATGATGATACAGCCCACCCCACGGGAATGACGCCGCCCCCTGCGTGCGGCTTGCCCGGAACTCTGGCAAAAAGCCGTTCGAGAGCCGGAAAAAAGGCGCAGCACGATCGAGATATAAGACCATTCTACCACCCCGACAACGGCATTGCAAGGAATCTTAACGTGTTTTTAGGAGAAAGCGATGAAAAATGGAGCCCTTTGCGGAAAATTCCGGACTTTTGTTGCAATCTGCCCGAAAAATGGGGGAGCGCGGGGCACCGGAAGATTGTTTACCCTATTGAAAAAAATGGCTTGAACGGGTGACTGGACAGCTGTATACTATAATTGTTATTGTATGCCCTCTGGCGAGGCGGGAACGTACGGCAGATTCGAACATGTGCGAGGATGAAAATGAAGTTTAACGATCGACTTACGGATGAGATCTATACATCCGATACGGAAAAATTGGGAAAGAACGTGCTTCAGGCGATGCAGAACACGATCCATCAGAATGGCGGCATCGGGACCATGACCGGGTACTATGATGCGGGCCTGCCGATCCTGTCGGTCAGCGAACTGCTGCTGCATAACCTGAACCACAGCTATGCGTCCCTGATGGAGCGGACGAAGGGTTTGCTGAAAAACCTGTTTTATGGGGAAAACGTCAGCTTCCTCGAACCGGAGCGCTTTCGTCAGATCCGGGGCGCAGGGGAGGGCCAGATCCTCACAGCCGATGGAACACCGGTCTTCGTGCGTCTTTATAAGGAAGATGCCGTGGACGCGGACGGCAGGCCGCTCTGGGTGCTGTCGGTGCAGGTGAATTGGGCGTATGAAGACCTTGCGCTGGTCAATGAGTCCATCCACTCGGCACCGTGGACCTTGGAATGCGATGAAACGGGCCGGATCGTCCGTGCGAGCTGGAGCCATGCCTTCCGGCAGATCCTGGGGTACCATGACGCTCTGGATTTCCCGAACCAGCTGGATGCGTGGTCGGAGCTTCTGCACCCGGAGGACAAAGACCGGGTGATGACGCTGCTTTTGAAAACGGTGGCCGACAAGACCAACACCACAAAGTTCAGCGTGGAGTACCGGCTGAAGCTGCAAAACGGCCCATACCAGTGGTTCCGGGCCTCGGCAGAAGTGATCCGCCGTCTGGATGGCACGGCCAGCCGCATCACCGGCATCATCTACAACATTGAGGAAGAAAAGCAAAGCCGGATGCAGGCGCAGCGGGCGGAAGCATTCCACCGCGCGTTCACCAACGCGAACCTCTGCGAATATTATGTGAATCTGGAACAGAACACCTTTGATACCTTCAAGGTGGAGGCCTCCCTGATGACGGCCTTTGAGCAGAGCCAGACATGGGACGAGCTGATCAAATTCTTTGTGGACAACTATGTGGTCGAACAGGACAAACAGAAGGTCACGGATTTCTACGACCGCGCCTACATCACCGAAAAATTGAAGGGGCTTGAGACGGAGTTGCGTCAGGAGTGCCGCATCGTTCTGAATGGGGAGGAACGATGGGTCAGCAATGTGGTCATGCGCGGCGAGATCGGGGACTCGGACTATGCGATGATCTTTTTGCGGGACATCACAGAGTCCAAAGCCGAGACGGCACAGCGGATGCAGATGGCTTCGGACAACGCATCCATGGAGCTGCTGATCCAGAGCATGGTGCGCCTGCTGGACCGCTTCGTCGTCTGCGATCTGGAAAATGACCGCTATCGGTTCTATAACCTGCAAGGTGAAATGATATATGCGCCGACCGGAACCTACCATGATTTTGTGGAGCAGGTAGCTGCAAAGTATAAGACACTGGAATCGCTGGACGCATTGGATGCTAGAATCTCGCCGGAAAATATCCGCAGGAATTTGCAGTGCGAGAACGACATCTACAAATTTGAATACTGCTCGCTGGACGAAAACACCTATAAGATCGCGTCCTTCATCCCGCTGGAGTGGGACGGCACGAAGCTGGTCAAAGTTCTGCTGGCGTCGATGGATGTGTCGCCGGAGAAAAAGGCCGAGATCGAATCCCACAAGGCGCTGAAGGAAGCGTACCGCGCGGCCGAGAACGCAAGCCGCGCCAAGACGGATTTCCTCTCCAATATGTCCCACGACATCCGGACGCCGATGAACGCCATCGTGGGCCTGACGGCCATTGCGGGGGCCAACATCGAAAATCAGGACAAAGTCGTCGAATGCCTTGGCAAGATCACCAAGGCGAGCCGCCATCTGCTGGGCCTGATCAACGAAGTGCTGGACATGGCCCGGATCGAGAGCGGGCGGATGAGCCTTGCCGAGGAGGATTTCAGCCTGCCGGAGCTGGTCGATAACCTGCTCACCCTCACAAAACCGGCAATCGACGAGCACCACCATCAGCTCGAAGTCCACGTGGAGCACATCGAGCACGAGGCCGTCTGCGGTGACAGCCTGCGCATCCAGCAGGTCTTTGTGAACCTGATGAGCAACGCCGTCAAGTACACCCCGGATGGCGGAAACATCACCCTTACGATCAAGGAAAAACCGAACGGCTTCTCGGAGCTGGGCTGCTACGAGTTTTCCATCGAGGACAACGGCATCGGCATGACGCCGGAATTTCAGAAGATCATGTTCGAGCCGTTCAGCCGGGCAGACGATCACCGGACGACCAAGGTGCAGGGCACCGGTCTTGGCATGGCCATTGCAAGAAACATCGTCAACCTGATGAATGGCGACATTCAGGTCGAAAGCGCTCCCAACAAGGGAACGAAGATCACGGTCACGGTCTATCTGAAATTGCAGGAAGACGAGAAAGAGCAGGAAAAAGAGCTGTTCGACCTGCCGGTGCTGGTCGTGGACGACGACCAGACCTGCTGCGAAAGCACCGTCGATACCCTGCGGGAGATCGGCATCGCAGGCGAATGGGTCCTGACCGGCAAAGGAGCCGTGGAACGCTGCGCGGCGCGGCACAAGACCGGCCGCGACTATTTTGCGGTGATCCTGGACTGGAAGATGCCGGAGATGGACGGCATCGCAACGGCCAGAAGGATTCGGGAATGCGTCGGGGAGGACGTCACGATCATCATCCTGACCTCCTTCGAGTTCAGCGAGATCGAGGAAGAAGCCAGAGCGGCGGGCGTGGATGCGTTTATGGCAAAACCGCTGTTCCGCTCCCGCCTGACGGCGACCCTGCGGCAGTTCACCTCCGGCAAGAAAGAGAAAAACGCCCGGAATTATCTGGAAGACTTTGCAAAAACGGACTACACGGGCAAGCGGCTCCTGCTGGTGGAAGACAATGACCTGAACCGCGAGATCGCGACCGAGATCCTGGGCATGACCGGCGTGACGGTCGAAACGGCCGAAAACGGAAAGATCGCCGTCGAAAAGGTCGCGGCGGCCCCGGAACACTGGTACAGCCTCGTCCTGATGGATATCCAGATGCCGGTCATGAACGGCTACGAAGCAACGGCGGCGATCCGTTCCCTTCCCGGCAGCCGGGGCAAAGTGCCCATCATCGCCATGACGGCGAACGCCTTCGCCGAGGACGTGCAGCTGGCCAAGAACACCGGCATGAACGAACATATCGCCAAACCGCTGGACCTGAATAAGCTGAACGACGTGCTGAAACAGTGGCTGTAAGCTGCTGCGCTGCAGTTGGCCGGATCATCAAAAGCATGAAATGAAGAACGCCGAGGAATCTTTCCACTGTGGGAGGCGTCCTCGGCGTTTTTTGGAAAACGGTGTAAAGTCAAACGTTGGGGGTTGTATCGGAACCGCCTGCAAAAACCTGAAAACGGTGCAGGCGAAGCAATGCAGCCCCCAAAAATCGGCTTCAGCAAAAAGAAAAGCACCATACTTCCTACGAAGTACAGTGCTTTTTTGGTGGAGAATACCGGGATCGAACCGGTGACCTCTTGCATGCCATGCAAGCGCTCTCCCGAACCACCTTGAAACGCACCCCCAGAAAAGCGTGTGTGAATGGGTACGATTTGGCGTTAATACGCCAAATTTGGTTGAAAAGTGTTTTTCTGTCCAACAATCAGCATAGCTGCATGAGAACAATTTAGGCACAGAATTCATTTGGCTGTATTTTACAGTCGGATTTACCTGCTGTCAAGATGTCTCATATCATTCATGCCGCTAAAGTGAGTCAATACTCTTCTATTTCAAATTACATAGCGCAATTTCGACCGCCAAAATCGAAGTTGCGCTTTTTTCATTCCTCAATAAATTTTTTCACCGGAGGTTTTTACAATGTTTATATCTCATTGTTGCTTTCAGCCCTTGACACAACCGTATGACCCTTGACTACTTTTACGGACAGGCCGGAGAACTCTTTTCGTTCTTCCGCATTCCGAAGGCTCTTTTTCAGGAGCAGCGGTTTCAAGATCTGTCAACCGATGCCAAAACCCTGTACGGCATCCTGCTGGACCGCATGAGCCTGTCAGTGAAAAACGGCTGGCTGGACGAGCAGAACCGGGTGTTCATTATCTTCACGATAGAGGATGTCAAGAGGGCGTTGTGTTGCGCAGACAACAAAGCGACCAAGCTGCTCCGGGAACTCGAAAAGTTTGGTCTGATTGAACGAAAACGCAGAGGTCTGGGAAAGCCAAGTTTGGTGTATGTGAAGAACTTTTCGGCAGAATCGTCAAAAACAATATTCCAGAATCGTGAAAATCACGAATCTGGAGGCTTCAAAAACGCAAGTCAAGACCCTTCAAAATCACGATGTAATAAGACTAAAGAGAATGATACTGAAATGAGTGAGACTGATCCCTTCTATTCTGAAGAATCGGATGAGATGAGCAAACGCACCCAACTGGAAGAATTTTTTTCTCAGTCTTTAGAGGTGGAACTTCTGCTCCGGCTCTGCCCGGACGATGAGGACACCATCTATCAAATCGTGGATTTACTGGTAGACACCTGTGCCACCAAACGCAAGATGCTGCACATCGCCGGGGACGATAAGCCCGCCGAGGTGGTACGCAGCCGGTTTATGAAGCTGAACGCCGACCATATCTGCTTTGTGCTGAAGCGCCTTGCAGAGAACAGCAGCCCGATTCGGAACATGAAACAATACCTGCTCGCTTCTCTGTACAACGCACCCACCACGATGCAGCTTTCCTACCAGAACCAAACTAATCACGACTTAGCGATGCGGGGGTGATAAAAATTTCAAAGAAAGCAACTACGATTGCCATCGTCAACCAGAAAGGCGGCACCGGCAAGACCACCACCTGTGAAAATTTGGGCGTTGGACTTGCAGCCGAAGGCAAGAAAGTTCTGCTGGTAGATGCTGACCCACAGGGCAGCTTGACCATTAGCATGGGCTGGCAACAGCCCGATGAACTGCCCACCACCCTTTCTACCCTGATGCAGAAAGCCATAAACGACCAGAGCATTCCGCCCGGTGAAGGCGTTCTGCACCATGCGGAGGGCGTTGACCTGATTCCGGCAAACATTGAACTGGCAGGGCTGGAAGTTTCCCTTGTCAACTGCATGAACCGGGAAAAGATGCTGAAACAGGTGTTGGAAGGTGCGAAGCACGAGTACGATTTCATTCTGCTGGATTGCACCCCTTCCCTTGGGATGCTGACCGTGAATGCGCTGGCAGCGGCGGACACCACCCTGATTCCGGTGCAGGCGCAGTATCTTTCCGCAAAAGGCTTGGAACAGCTTTTGCAGACGGTGCAGAAGGTCCGGCGGCAGATCAACCCGAAGCTGAAAATCGAGGGTATCCTGCTGACTATGACGGACAGCCGCACCAACTACGGAAAACAGATCAGCAATCTGATTCGTCAGGCATACGGAAAGCACTTGAAGGTGTTTGAGCAGACTATCCCACGGTCCGTCCGCGCGGCTGAAACCAGTGCAGTGGGCGCGAGCATTTTCCAGCACGACCCCAAAGGCAAGGTGGCAGAAGCCTACCAATCTCTTGCAAAGGAGGTGCTGGCAGATGCCGAAAAGCGGCTTAAACGTAGCTCTGAAAGGGCTAGATGACCTGTTTTCCACCGAGGAAAACCGACAGGAGGAGCAACGGGAACAGGTACAGCAAATTCCCATCGACGAACTGCACCCCTTCACCAACCACCCCTTCAAGGTGTTGGACGATGAAGCCATGACCCGGACGGTGGAGAGCATCGCACAGTACGGTGTGCTGGCTCCGCTGATCGCCCGACCACGCCCAGAGGGTGGCTACGAGATCATCTCCGGGCACCGCCGTCAGTATGCGGCTAAACTTGCCGGGCTGGATACGCTGCCGGTCATTGTCCGCAACATGGATGATGATGCCGCAGTTTTGCTCATGGTGGACTCGAATCTCCAACGTGAAAACATCTTGCCCAGTGAAAGGGCTTTCGCCTACAAAATGAAGCTGGAAGCTCTAAAAAATCAAGGTGCTAGGTCAGATTTAACTTGTGGCCAAATTGGCCACAAGTTAAATGGTGCAAAAGCGCGAGATATTGTCGCTGATGAATCAGGTGACAACGCTCGAAATGTCCAAAGGTTTATCCGCTTGACAAACCTTGTCCCGGAACTGCTGGACATGGTAGACGAAAAGAAAATTGCCTTTAATCCCGCTGTGGAGTTGTCGTATCTCGACACGAACCAACAGCGGGATTTTTTAGAAGCGATGAACGACACCCAGAATGCACCGTCCCTTTCCCAAGCGCAGCGGCTTAAAAAGCTGGCGCAGGAAGGGCACTTTTCGTATGACGTTGCCTTTGCGGTCATGGGAGAAGAGAAAAAAGACGAGCTGGACAAGGTGGTCATCAAAAACGACACCCTGCGGAAATACTTTCCTCGCAGCTACACCCCGAAACAGATGGAGGACACTATCATCAAGCTGCTGGAACAGTGGCAGCGCAAACAGCAGCGGCAGAACGAACGCTGACTTATACCGTAACGCAAGACCCGATGGGGTCTTTTTCTTTTGCAAACAAAAAGGAGAAACGCCTATGAAAAACAACGCTACCTGTACCATCCGCTCCGAGGAAATCACCATTGACGTGCGTATCTGCGCTGCACTGGCGGCAAACCGGGGCGGCGAGGTCTACCTCGCAGCCATTGCCCCGGATATGGAGCTGACCGTCATCACGCTGGACGAGGCTCCCGGCATCCTGCCCTGCTTTGAGGAGGATGATGCTTGCCTGAATCTCCCTGATACCTCGCTGCTGCTCTGCTACAACCCGGCGCAGGTGCTGAAGATGGGCGGCAAGCACTACCTGACCGGTCCGGTGATTCTGGTCCGCACCAACATGGACGGCGAGGTCATCTCGCTGACCATTGATGAGGTCTACCTGTTCCAGAAGTATCTGGCAAGCCACAGCATCACCCTGATGGCAGATGACCAGAAGTTGCCCTGCATCTGCATGGAGTGAGGTGTGCCATGCTGAACTTTTTTATCGGTTTCGCATTTTTTGAAGCAGGTGCCTTTTTCGGCTTCTTCGTGGCGGCTCTGATGCAGGCGGCACGGAGCGGCGAAATCAATCTGAACGGAAAGGAGGATTCGCATGGAAGAAAATACCCTGTCGGTGCTGAAAATTGCGCCGGGACAGTATCCGCAGCAGGTCGAGATCGATAACGACCTGAAAGCCTTGCAGCAGGCGGTGGGCGGCACGATTGCTGCTGTTTACCCCTTTGCAGACCCGGTGGCCATCATCTGCAATGACGAGGGTAAGCTCATGGGACTACCCCTGAACCGTGCCCTGCGGGATGAGAACGGGCAGATGTACGATGCCGTTGCCGGAGACTTTCTAGTGGTGGGGCTGGGCGAGGAGGATTTTGCATCCCTGACCCCGGAGATGGCGCAGAAATATGAGCAGCTTTTTCATCAGCCAGAAGCCTTTCTGAAACTGGGCAACCGTCTGCTGGTGCTGCCGGTGCCTGATGAACCTCCGGCAGAAAAGCCCCGCACCAAGCCTCCGGCAGAGCATGACCGCTAAAATCACCCTGCTGCACGGGAGGTGATGGCAGTGCAGGAAGAAATCGAACAGAAGTCATTCAACATTATGATCTCCACCACAAAGCTGTCCGCCCGAACCGTCCTGCGGGCGGTAAAGGCGGCGTTTCGGCTGTACCAGTCCAAAACATCCCAAGGTAAGCAAAGTGTCCGCACCCTTCTGCGGCAAAACCGAGGCGTGGCCAGCGTGGAAATCAGCAAGACCGGCATCCGTGGGCTGGAACGCTATGCCAAAAAGTACGGCATCGACTACGCCATCCGCAAGGACAGCTCTGAAGTGCCGCCCCAATATCTGGTCTTTTTCAAAGCCCCGGATGCAGAAGCCTTTCACTCGGCGTTCAAGGAGTATTCGGCATCTTTGCTGAACAAAGACAAACGCCCCTCGGTGCTGGCACGGTTGCAGGAACTGGTGCAGGCAGCGGCAGAACTCCCCGGCAAAGTCCGGCACAAGGAACAGGAGCGTGGACTGTGACCACGAAAAAGCTGACAAAACTGCTGGCACTGTATCTGCCCTATATTTTGCTGGGACTGGTGGCAACGAACCTCGGTGAAGCATGGCGGCTTGCCGAGGGCAAAGAGCTTGGGGATAAGATCATGTCCATGATGGGCACCGTTCCGCTGGCGTTTGCGAACCCGCTGCCCAGCCTGCATCCGCTTGATATTCTGGTGGGTTTGTGCTGCGGTGCAGGGCTGCGGCTGGCAGTCTATTTGCGTGGCAAAAACGCCAAGAAGTACCGCCACGGCATGGAGTACGGCTCTGCCCGGTGGGGCACCGCCAAGGATATTGAGCCGTTCATGGCTCCCAAGTTTGCCGACAACATTATCCTGACCAAAACGGAACGGCTGATGATGTCTAATCGTCCACCTGACCCCAAGAATGCGAGAAACAAAAATGTGCTGGTGGTCGGCGGCTCCGGCAGCGGTAAGACGCGCTTCTGGCTGAAACCGAACCTCCTGCAATGCCACAGCTCCTATGTGGTCACTGACCCGAAAGGTTACAATATACCAAGATAGAAAAAGGTAGCGTTTTATCAACGCTAATTACATACAGAAGGGAGGTCAAAACCGTGGCTAAGAAAGAAGAAATCAAAATCACAGCCCTGTATGAGCGTCTGTCAAGGGACGATGAACAGGCCGGGGAATCAAACTCCATCCAGAATCAGAAGAAATACCTCGAAGAATATGCCCGTCAGAAAGGGCTGAGAAACATTCGCCATTTTTATGACGACGGTTATTCGGGTACGAATTTCAACCGTCCCGGCTTTGCCGCCCTGCTGGAAGAAATCGAAGCCGGACGGGTGGACACTCTGGTAGTAAAAGACCTTTCAAGGTTTGGCAGAAATTACCTGCAAGTCGGCTATTACACGGAGATTCTTTTCCCGAAGAAGGGCGTTCGTTTCATAGCTGTCAACAACAATGTGGATAGTGCCAATCCAACCGAAAATGACTTCACTCCGTTTTTGAACATCATGAATGAGTGGTATGCGAAGGATACCAGCAACAAAATCAAGGCGGTATTCAAGTCCAGAATGAAGGAAGGGCTGAGGTGCAGCGGCTCCATCCCCTATGGCTACAAGCGTATCAACGGAGATAAGCAGACCCTTGTTGTGGATGAACCGGCTGCTGAAATCGTCAGAAAGGTGTTCCGTCTTGCCTGTCAAGGTATGGGCGTGACGGCGATTGCGGAACAACTGACCGAAGAAAAGGTGCTGATACCATCTGCATATACGGCAAAGTATTTCCCCGAAAATTGCAGAAACAGGAGCTTCAGCGACCCTTACCGTTGGAACGCAAATACGATTGGTCATATTCTGGACAGGCAGGAATATCTCGGTCATACCGTGTTGGGCAAATCCATCTGTGAGAACTTCAAGACAAAGCAACGCAGAGCCGCAACGCCGGACGAACTGATGATTTTCCCCGATACCCATGAAGCCATCATTGACCAAGACACATGGGATATTGCCCAGAAGCTCCGTGTTCGTGCAAAACCGAGAGCCGCAAACGGAACTTATTCCCACCGTTTGTCCGGCATGATCTATTGTGCGGATTGTGGTTCACGAATGGGATTCATCAGCCCCGAAGCAAGGCAAAGCGGAAAACATTATGATTCCGATTCTGCTTTTCAATGTGGCAATTATCGAAATCAGAACAATGAATGTGTTTCCCACTTCATTAAAACCTCTGCTCTGGAAGCGGCGATTTTGCGGGCAATTCAGGCGGTGAGCAAATATGTCCTTGAAAACGAAGCAGAGTTTATTTCCCAGCTCAAGACCGTATGGAATGAGAGCAAATCCAAGTCAGCCAACAACGGACAGCAGGAAATTGACGAAGCCAAGAAACGAATGGCTGAACTGGATGCAAAGATACAGAAGCTCTATGACAGTGCCATCAGCGGTCTGTTGCCGGAGCGACAGGCGCAGCGCATGATCCAGCAGTACGATGAAGAACAGCTTGTGCTGGAAAAACGAGTTGAGGAATTGCAGGGACAGATACAAGAGGAAGAAGTTGAGAAAATCGACACCAACCGCTTTATCGCCTTAGTCAACAAGTACCGAAACTGCGAGGAACTGACCGATACCATGCTCTATGCGTTCATTGACAGAGTGGAAGTCCACGAAGCCACAGGCGGACGAACCATCTACCGCCAGCAGAACATTGATATTCATTTCAATTTCATCGGCAACTACTACCCGCCTGTTGAAACCGTCTCCGAGGAAGAACGCATTGCCGCCATCGAAGCCGAGCAGTTGCGAAAGAAGCAGGAAAAGGCGAAACGAGCCGCAGAGGTTCAGAAACAGAAAAAAGCAGCATTGATGAAAGCTGTTGAAGCCGGAGACCCGGAAGCTATTGCTGAATATGAACGCAAACTTGCCTTGCAGCGTGAGCGAAACCACCGCAGACAGCAGAAAATCAAGGAAGCCAGAGAAGCCGATGCCTATATCGCCCAAATGGAAGAAAAGGAACGCTTACAGCGTGAAAAGCTACTGGAAGCGGAACGCAAACGGACAGAACGAGCCAACAGGCAAAAGAAACTTTCCCGAAAGGAGCTGAAAGAAGCCGCCAAGACAGACCCGAAAGCCGCCGAGGAATGGCAAGCCTTGAAAGAAAAAGAAGCCGTAGCCAGACAGCGCAAAAAGGAGCGTGAGGAAGCGAGAATGGCGGCTGACCCCGAATATGCCGCTATGATGGCAGAACGCAAGGCTGAATACACGAGGACAAGAACTGCCAAGCGACAGGCAGAGCGTGAATCCCTTGTGGAGCTTGCCAAGACCGATGAAGAAGCAGCAAAGAAGCTGGCTGAAATGCGAAAGTATCAGAGCCAAGCTACTGTCAGAAGCTATCAGAAAATGAAAGCCGATGCAGAAGCCGGAGACCCCGATGCAATCAAACGCTATGAAACTACCCTTGCCAAACGCAGGGAAGAATATCACAGAAAGAAAGGTGCTTGAATATGGAACTGAATTTTATCAAATGTGGAGACTACTACATCCCCGACATCAAGCTGAAAAATCCGAATATCCGTCTTGGCAAGTGGGGACGGATGCGAAAGGAGTATCTGCGACTGGCTAATCCAGTCCTGTTCTCCGACATGGTGCTGAATGAAACTCTCTATGAGCATTGTGCGGAGATTGAGGAAACCGCCAAGAAGCGTATGGAAATCATCGTGCCACAGCTTGCAAAGGCATACGGCGTGACGGAGCAGCTCAAAGCCGAAAATCAAATCGAATGGGTTCGCCAGATGAACGCTTGTGTTGCACAGGCTGAGGAAGCCATCAAGGGCGAGCTGATTTACTGCTGAGAAAGGAGCGTGAATTTATGATTTTAGAAGCAATCTTCAATGGAGAGATTTATCCGGCAGAAACGGTAGTACCGAAATCAGAGAAGTTTCGGGAAGCAGGACAGGCAATCGCAGACATCATGCGATACTTTGAGCAGACATTGAGCAAAGAAGATTATGCGAAGCTGGATAAGCTCAATGACAATTTTGCAGACTGCCAGACTATGCAGACCGAGGAACATTTCAAGTATGGTTTTACAATGGGCGTTCTGCTGATGAAAGAGATATACGAACTGCCCGACTTTAAGTAAAAAAGTCAAGTGCAGAACCAACAATTTAATATCGTGAGCAAAGCGACAGGTATTTCTATTCTGAGTATCTGTCGCTTTTATTTTATCAACTATCAAGGAGGACTTTTGAATGAAAATGAACCTGAAGGAAATGAAAACCCTGTATACCTTTGGCTGTCCGAACCGTGAAGCAACGGTTGAGCGTTTGCGTTATGTAGCTGCCCTTACTCCTGATCCGGCGGCAAAGAAACTGTTCTATATGCTGTCGGTCAAGCTGAGTGACGAGAAGTGCGACAAATGGTATCGTCGTTTCTACTACAATCTGCGTTTGCAGATGCAGGAATACTACCAGCACAAGGCAGTCATTATGGATAGCTACTGGAATCATCACATGGAGAAAAGTTATGGCGAAGCTGACGAAGTATGAAAAAGAAACTATCATCCTCTTTAATGAGGGCGAGGACACAGCCAGTATCTACACCTACAATGCCAGCCTGCGAAAGCGACTGGCATTGTTCAGTAAAAAGCACCCCGATCTCTGCCGACTGGAAAAATCCCATGAGCAAGGCGGTGTGACTTATCTTCTGGACAAGTCCAGACTTTCTATCCGTCTGCAACCGCCCATGAGCGAGGAACGCAGACGGAAAGCAAGCGAGAACGCCAAGCAAACCGGTTTCAGTAGCCAGATGGAATGATGTAGCGTTTAGGGGTGATATGCGGTCAAAATGTCGGGTCTGCACTTGATGTTTTCTTTGGCTGTTAGCTGAAAAATACAGATTATATGAGGTGTACAATGTTGAATTAGAAATACAGATATGATATACTTCGAGTAAGGACATAGTCCTGGCAATGTTCGGATGTCAATCTGGAATAGAACGAATTTTTAAGGAGCATCCAGAAGTGAAGCTATTTTTAGTCCATATGGCAGACGGAATTAGAGAAGATGGGTATTTACTGCCGTATAATGGAGATACCGGAGATAGATTATATGGAGTAAGAGAAAATGAATATGTAATTTGATAATGTGGAATTATTAAATGCGCTAAGTGTCGCTGAGCGTTTAAAAGATACGACAAGGGTGTAGCAGAAAATTATGAATTGGCTTTTTTTATGCGGGATGAGAATTGATTAAATGTATTATTCGCTTTAAGACATTCCTACCTTTGTCGCATGAGGATATAGAGCGTTTAAAAGAAATACTATATAATGAGATGACAGAAATTGACCCGAAGTGAGCGAACCCACCGCCTTTGCACTCGTGCCGGAATGTTGGAAACCTTTTTGAAAGAGCCGACCACTCTGACCGATGATGATGTGATGGAGCTTTTTGACTTTCATCTTCTACAGCGAAGCGGTTCAAAAGAAGCTGGAGTTGCTGATTGAGAACCGAAAGGAATTGGGGCAGCCGAACGGGAGCTAAAAGACCCTTTTTGGAAAAAGGGCGCAATTATACACCACCTAAAGATGGTGCATTGCGTTCTGCCGAAAGCCCCTTGCAGGGGGAGCTGATGAGTTCCGCAGTCTGCTCCAATCATCCAGAGGAAGCTACACTTCCCCTGCGCTGGCTTTGCCAACTACCCCTTTTGGACTTGCCGCCGGGAAACGATTGCAAGCAATCATTCCCCGACAGCAAGTTTATATTCCACCACCTGACCGCTGCTGAAAAGTATCGGTCATTTTTTTTTTGCACCGAAAGGAGGTTCACACAAATTGCCAGTACCCCACTTCAATATCAAAATCACTCAGCGCAGCAAAGGCAGCTCTGCCGTTGCCGGAGCAGCCTACCAAGCCGGAGAAAAGCTGTTCTCCGAGTACGACCAGAAAACCAAGAATTACACTTGCAAAAAAAAAGAAGTGGTCTATACGGAAATCATGCTGCCCCCAAATGCTCCACCCGAATATGCAGACCGAGCAACCCTCTGGAACTCCGTTGAAGAAATCGAAAAGCAATGGAACTCACAGCTTGCAAGACGGTTTGTTGCCGCCCTGCCCAGAGAAGTCCCGATGGAGCTGTTACCGCAGATGGTCAAAGAATACTGCGAGGAACAGTTTGTTTCAAAGGGAATGTGTTGTGATTTCGCAATCCATGACCCCGATCCGCCGGGACAAAATCCCCATTGCCATATCATGCTGACCATGCGAGCCATTGATGAAAATGGAAAATGGATGCCCAAGAGCCGCAAGGTTTACGACATTGACGAGAATGGAGAACGAATCCCGCTCCCGTCCGGCAGATGGAAAAGCCACAAGGAGGACACCGTTGACTGGAACGAGCAGTACCACGCCGAGGAATGGCGGCACGGCTGGGAGATTGTGCAGAACAAATATCTGGAACTTGCCGGAAGTCCAGAACGGATTGATATGCGCTCATATGAAAGGCAGGGACTTGATATTGTCCCGACAGTCCATATGGGAACGGCTGTCTCTGCGTTGGAGCGAAAAGGCATTGCCACCAACATCGGCAATCTCAACCGGGATATTCAAGCGGCGAACCGCATGATGAACGCTGTCCGCAGAACCATCAAAAATCTGCGGAGCTGGATTGCGGAGATTCTGGAAGCCACCAAAGAAGTCATTGCAGAAAATGAAGCGGAAAAGAAAAATGCTTCTCCGAACCTTGCCGTTCTACTGCGTGATTATCTGAATCTGCGAAAGGCAGAGCGTAGCGAGTGGTCGAGATACGGACAGCAGAAAGGCACGGTCGATGACCTGAAAACCGTTTCCCAAGCGACCGTCTATCTACAACGGCATGAGCTTTTCACGCTGGAAGATTTGGACGTAGCCTTGCAAGGCGTGAATGAAAAGGCTACTGCCATTCGTGAAGATATGCAGAAAGCCGCTAACCGCATGAAAGCCATTACCGCCATTCAGACCGCCGTTGCTGATTGTGAAAAGCATAAAGCAGTCCATGACAAGTATCTGAAAATCGGCTGGAAAATCCGAAAGGAAGCCTATGTCGAAAGTCATAAGGACGAGCTGACCGCTTTTAATAAGGCATACCGTATTCTGAAAAAGCATGGTGCTGATTTGAATGTGGATTTGAAAGCCTTGCAAAAAGAATATGACGGTCTGCGGACTACTCACGCTGATCTGAAAGAACAGCTTGCCGCAGTCAATGAAGAATTGAAGCCGATGAAAGATATTCGCTACTGGGTTAGCAAGGTTCTATCGCCGGAACAGACGGGAGAGAAACAGCCAGGCCGAAGCATTCTCTCAAAGAACGCTTGCAGTATGAGCAGGAACAGAAGAAACAGAAACAGGTGCAGAAAGCACCCAAGCAGAAAAAACAGGATATGGAACTTTAACAGGCACTTGCCGTTTTCATTTGGAAAATAGCAGGTGCTTTTTTCTATTTCAGGAGGAAATGCCTATTGAATTTATTTGAAGCAGTAAAACAGAATGTAACAACCCGACAGGCGGCAGAACGCTATGGAATCCGTATTAGACGAAACGGCATGGCAGTCTGCCCTTTTCACAACGACAAAAATCCCAGCATGAAGCTGGACAGGCGCTTTCATTGCTTTGGCTGTCAGGCAGATGGAGACGCAGTTGACTTTGTTTCCCGACTGTTTGGCTTGCCGAGCAAAGAAGCCGCCATGAAGATAGCTGATGATTTTGGTATCAGCTATGACAGCAGACAGAAACCGTCAATCAGACCGAAAATCCGAGAGCCTACCCCGGAGCAGAAATACAGGCAGGAAGAAATGCACTGCTACAAGGTGCTGTCCGATTACTTCCATCTTCTGAGGAAGTGGGAAAAGCAATACGCACCGCAACGGACGGATGAAGTGTGGCACCCGCTTTTTGTGGAAGCATTGGAGAAGAAAAGCTATATCGAATACCTGCTGGATATTCTTCTCTATGACACTCCCGAAGAAAAGAAGGCTCTGGTTGCCGAGCAAAGAAAAGAGGTGATAAGACTTGAACGGCGATTTGCAGAACACCCAGACGGGCATGACCGTGGAAGAAGTCAGGGGAAGTCTGGACTTGACCGATAACGGAGCTATCAAGAACAGCATACGCAACTGTCTGACCGTTTTTCAGAATGACCCCGTTCTGCAAGGTGCTGTCAGATATAACATTCTTACCGAGCGTATCGACATTGTGAAGCCGCTTTGGTGGAGCAAGCAGACAGCGACCTTGACCGACACGGACTTAAATTATCTCATGCTCTATCTGGAAGATAAATATAGTCTGACCAGCGAGAAGAAAATACAGAAAGCCCTTTCCATTATCGCTGACAGCAACAAGTACCACCCTATCCGAGATTATCTGAACGGTCTGGAATGGGACGGAACAGAACGCATCCGCTATGCCTTGCCCCGATTTCTCGGAGCAGAGGAAGGCGAGTACACTTATCAGGCATTACGGCTGTTCATGCTGGGAGCCATCAACAGAGTGTTCAAGCCCGGCTGCAAATTTGAAGTCATGCTCTGTCTGGTCGGCGGACAGGGCGCGGGCAAGTCCACCTTCTTCCGGCTGCTGGCGGTAAGGGACGAATGGTTCTCCGACGACCTGAAACGAATTGACGATGACAATGTTTACCGCAAGATGCAGGGACATTGGATTATCGAAATGTCCGAGATGATCGCCACCGCCAACGCCAAGAGCATTGAGGATATTAAGTCATTCATCAGCAGAGCCAAGGAAACCTATAAAGTGCCGTATGAAACCCATCCGGCAGACCGACTGCGGCAATGCGTGTTCGGCGGCAGCTCCAATACGCTGGACTTCCTTCCCCTCGACCGAAGCGGCAACCGAAGGTTCCTGCCCATCATGGTACACGCAGAGAACGCCAAGGTTCACATTCTGGAAGATGAAGCCGCATCGAGGGCGTTCATCGATATGATGTGGGCAGAAGCCATGTTCATCTATCACAACTTCCCTGTGAAGCTGACCCTATCAAAGGATATGGAAAAGGAACTGCAAGAACTGCAAAAGCAGTTCATGCCGGAGGACACTAAAGCAGGACTGATCCAGTCTTTCCTTGATAACTTCAAAGGTACACAGGTTTGCTCCAAGCTGATCTATGCGGAAGCTCTGAACCATTCCTTTGACGAGCCGAAGCAATGGGAAATCCGAGAGATCAATGAAATCATGAACAACAGCATCGAGGGCTGGACGGCGTTTTCCAATCCCCGCATCTTTGCCAAGTACGGCAGACAGCGGGGCTGGGAACGCGCCGCTTCCGGCAACGAGCCAGCGGCAACAGGCTCAATTTTGCCGGACGGTTTTCGTGAGCTGACCGAGGAAGAAGCCCGACAGATGGAATTACCGTTTTGAAAAAATGACCGTGTTGCCGACTATGTTGCTACCCCGTTGTCAAGTCCGTTGCAGGGCAAATCTCTTAAAAGTCCTTTATTTACAAGGGATTTTCTTCTCTGGCAACAAAAGCAACGGAGAAATCAAAGAAAAAAGTAAAAATAGTAAATAAGCCAGATAGGACTATGTTCGAGGTTTTTTGAAGCCCGTTGCCGGACTTCGTTGCCGACCACACACCCTGTCTGGCTTTTTCCATTTCAAGGAGGTATTGCATGACACAGAACACAACCACAGCAAAAGCACACAAGGCAACCCCGGTAGGAACATTCAACATGAGAATGGGAAACACCACCTATGTTATCGGCGTTCATTTCAGCAAGGAAAGCAAGGACACCTTAGAGGACAAGATGAAGCGGTTAATGCGTGATGATGTGAAAGCGGCAAATTTCTGAATTGAAAATAATTTGTGACTTTTCCGTTTTCTATCTTGACGAAACGCTTCCGAAAGGAACTATCGTGCTTGAATGTGGCAACGTAATGTTGAAGAACGGCTACAAGGTCAAGATCCTGAACACCATCAATTTTAAAAAGTCCATGCACTACAACCCCTTCGCCTATGTCCACAGCGAAAAGGACATTCTGAAACTTGTTACGACCCTGATGACCAACAGCAAGGGCGAGGGGTCCGGTGGGGACCCATTTTGGAAGAAAAGGGAGCGTCTTTTGCTCACCGCCCTGATTGCCTATCTGCATTATGAAGCCCCTGTCGAGGAGCAAAATTTCGCTACTTTGCTGGAAATGCTGAACACCATGCAGGTGCTGGAGGACGACGAGGAATACCAGAATCCGGTGGATCTGCTGTTTGAGGAACTGGGCAAGAAAAAGCTCCATTCCTTCGCAGTGCGCCAGTACAAGCTCTACAAATTAGCTGCCGGCAAAACGGCAAAATCCATCCTGATTTCCTGCGGTGCTAGGCTCGCGCCCTTCGACATCCAAGAGTTGCGGGACCTTACCATGTACGATGAACTGCAACTGGACACGCTGGGCGATAAGAAAACGGCGTTGTTCCTCATCATGTCGGACACGGATTCCACCTTTAACTTCCTCATCAGCATGGTCTACACCCAGCTTTTCAATCTGCTTTGCGATAAAGCAGATGATGTGTACGGCGGCAAGCTGCCCATCCATGTCCGCTGTCTGATCGACGAGTGCGCCAACATCGGGCAGATCCCCAATCTGGAAAAGCTGGTAGCCACCATCCGCAGCCGTGAAATCTCTGCCTGCCTTGTTTTGCAGGCGAGAAGCCAGTTGAAAGCCATCTACAAGGACAACGCAGATACCATTGTGGGCAACATGGACAGCCAAATATTTCTGGGCGGCAGCGAGCCGACCACCCTGAAAGACCTGTCTGAAATGCTGGGCAAAGAAACGATTGATTTTCACAAGATTGGTGCTATAATAAGAGAAAAGTTCCTGCCGGGGCAGCCGCCCGGTGGTATGGATAGAAAGGCAGGAAAACAATATGCACATATATAAACCACTCTGGCACACACTGTTAGAGCGTGATATGAGAAAAAAGAGGATTTAAGGCTTGCCGCCGGTATGACAACGAATATGATTGCCAACATGAGCAAAGAGGGAAAGCACATCAGCATGGATACATTAGCCCGTATCTGCGAAACCCTGAATTGTGAGATTACCGATGTAATTGAGTTAGTACCAGACGAGCCTGCTTCCACAGGAGGTAAGGAACATGAGCGAATTGAAACCAAGAATAACGGAAAACGGAATTGATTATATCCTTGTCGGAGATTACTACATCCCAGATTTGAAACTGCCGGAGGAACACCGCCCTATCGGAAAGTATGGACGGATGCACCGGGAATATTTAAGGGAAGTCCACCCAGTCAGATTACACACATTGATACTGACCGGAGAATTGTGGACATATCTTGTAGACATGAACGAACAGGCACAGGAACGGTCAGACACTATCATGGAACAGCTGAAAGCTGCCGAGGGCGTGACAGAGGAATTAAAGCGTACCTGTCAAATGGAATGGGTGCAGCGTTGCAATAACATTCACAACCGGGCAGAAGAAATTGTTTTGCATGAGATGATTTATTCATAACGGTATGGTAGAATGATTATTACAAATTAGAAGTTGTAAAGGAGACTTTGTATGGGTAGAAAAGAAATAACAACAAAAGAAGATTTAATGAAAGTAATAGAATTATTCGAAAATACTGGAATTACATACTGGTTGGATGGCGGATGGGGTGTAGATATTTTAGCTGGTAAACAAACAAGAATTCATAGAGATATAGATATAAATTTTGATGCTCAACATACGGAAAAATTGTTAAATGTGCTTTTGAATCTGGGCTATAAAATTGATACAGACTGGAAACCGGTTAGAATAGAGTTATATAAGATTACTTTGGTAGTGCTTTTTTTGAAGGAAAAACAATTCCTTGTATATCCTTAAAAGGTCAAAGAGTTTTCCACTCAGGTTATGAATTAAGAGATAAAGATAAGCATGATATTTCAATTCTTGAAAGTTTATCAAAATAACATTGCTGTAATTTCTAAGATAAATTCCACTTTATCGCTTTGAAATTTTAACTGAATAACCACAGCACGAACCGCTGCTACATGGAAGCCAACAAACCATGCAACAGCGGTTTTTCTTTATCGTTTTTTCCTCTGGCTGATAGGCGTTCCCATTTTCTTTGATTTTTGAGAATACGAATGAGCCAGCGAAATTCTTCGTCTGACAGATTTTTATAGTTGATACCAAGCTGCTTGCAGTAAAGGACAACCAGCTTTTCATCCCGACTGCCCTTGAAATTTTCAACCGCTTCCAAATTTTCTTTCAATTCATCGGCAACGGTGGTCTGGGGCGCACTCTCGCTGTCCTTTTTGTGAGCTTCCCGAATATCCCGGATAATCAGGTTGAGGTCATCCAGAACCATGTGGCTGAAATATTCATCATCGCTGATATGGGCGGCTTGCAACACTTTCAAATGGGGGTCATCTTCGCCGGGGCGATACCGTTCAATGATTTCATGCCGGACGGTATCGACAAGGGCGTTGAGGTTCTGAATCTGCATGGTGGCAATCCCATCCACATAAATCTCAATGTCCGCAAGAAACTTGATAAAATCTTTATGTGTGGCAAGCTCACAGAGCAGGCGGTTGTTAATCCGACCGCTTTTCAAAAGTGCGACCATCTCATCATTCAAATGCAGCTCCGTCAATGGCGTGTTGATCTGCTCTCGGTTCTCTGTCCGGCACAGCAGATAATCAACGGAAACCCCATAGAAGTCTGCCAGCGTGACAAGATAGCCATGATTGATTTCCTTAACATTCTCTTTTTCATAACTTCCAAGAGCTGATTTTGAAATGTCCGTCAGCTTTGATAATTCTTCCAGATTTAAGCCTTTATCCTTGCGGAGTTCCCAAAGGCGTTCCTGTATGCTTGTTGCTCCTTTCATGGGCACACGCTCCTTTCCAACGGTTTGATTGCTGTCGCTTAACTGGATTATATCACACTTTCCGCAATCGTGGAAATTTCCGCTTTTTATCCTTAATTCCTACTTTGTGGACATACGGCACAGGGCACAAAAATGTTCTATGATACAGGTAGTTCATCGATGGATTATTCCAATCGAATGACCAGCCTGTGTGGGATATGCTTCCCCGGCGATGTAGTGCCATGACTTTTGGCAGGGATGTGGAGGAATCCTGACCAAAACGAGCGTACCAAAGGGAGCGATACGCCGCTGTGAGATTCAGGGGAGGAACGACACCGGGGAGAACTGGCGAACTGACACCGAAATGATACCGAAACACGACAATCTGATAGGGGGATAGTCTACCCTATCGCTGATACTTCTGGAGATTTTAGACGGCTCTATGACCGTAATTTTGCCGAAAATCGCCCCGAAACTATACACTAAAACGGGAGGAAACGCAATATGCCGAGAATGAGCAAAAAGAGGAAGCATGAGCTTTCTTTTTACCTCAATGACCGGGGGCGTGTCACTTACAACGAATTATGCCGGAAATGCCAGCATGGGTGCAAGCAGAGCTTCCGGGCGGTTGTGATTGACTGCCCCCGTTATTTATCCAAAAGAGCAAAGAAAAAGGAGGAACACACAGAATGAATTTTGAATTTATGACGATAGCGCACACCGTTGCCGCCCTGTATGCCCTTTCCCAGAGCGTTGACAGGATTTCCAGTCAGCAGCACCGCAAAGGTCATGTACTGCCGGATGTTGGACGCTATGCTATCCAACGGACAGGAGGACGAGAACGGAATCCTGTTTATCTGCTTCCCTGTCACAGCCATTGCCGCAGTCCTGTCCCGCAGCCCCATGACGGTCAAGCGTTCTTTGAATGAACTGGAAACCGCCGGACTTGATCATGCGAGTGCGTCAGGGCGTTGGAGAACCAAACAGGATTTATGTGCTGATACCGGGAAAGGAGGACGCTGCCCTTGCCTGATACCTCAAAGCTGGAAAAGCTCAACCGGGAGTTGGAAAAGAGTGAAAAGAAACTGCGGAAAGCCATCAATGATGAAAAGGCATTGCAACACCAGCTAAAGCAGCTTACCCGAAAGGAACGGACGCACCGGCTCTGTACTCGTGGCGGTATGCTGGAAAGTTTTCTGCAAGAGCCGGAACGCTTGACAGACGATGAAGTAATGCTGTTGTTGAAACTCATTTTTCACAGACAGGACACGCAGGAACTATTGAAAAAATTGTTGGAACGGGAGAAACCGGAAACCCCTTAGTTTACTAAGGGCGCAATTATACACCACCCAGAGGTTGGTGCATTGCGTTCTCCGAAGGCTCCTTGCCGGAGGGCTGTGATTTTCCGCAGTCATGGTCTGCTCCAAATCATACAGGGGACGCTACGCTTCCCCTGCGCTGGCTGTCGCCAGCTACCCTTTTGTGGACTTGCCATCTGGGGACACCTTGCGTTGCAAGCCGTTCCCAGCCGACAAGTTTCATAAAATATGCTATCTTTTCGATAATCGATGAAGTATAATAAAGTCAGAAATAAATCAGGAATTTGAGGTCAAGGCTTAAACGGGAGGTTTATATGAAAAAATACCAATGTCCTTGCTGCGGATATTTTACCTATAATGTTCCGGCAAATGAAGATTGTGGGTATATCTGTCCCGTTTGTTTTTGGGAGAATGACCCGTTCATTGCTTCTGATAACGAACCAAGTGACTCTAATCATGGAATAACACTAAAAGAAGCAAAATTAAATTTCTCAACATTCGGAGCTTGTGAAAAAGAAATGGTGTGTTATGTCCGACTACCAAGAGATGATGAAAAAAGAAATTTCATAGTAGTGTGTAAAGGAGAATCAAATGAAGCATAAAAAGTTTTTGTTAATTGCACTGATATGTGTATAGGTATTAGCTTTCTTTTGTTTTCTGCTCATAGACCATTCAAAGATTTAGAGGCAGCAGATATTACTTCGGCAAGTGTTCGGTTATCGCCACCTGATACAACAATTCAGATAGTAGAAACAGAGGAATTAGTATCATATCTCAATGAGGTAGTTATTTACAATAAGGACAACTCATATACAGAATATGCCGGACAAGCAGTTATTTTCACTCTGTCTTTGGCAGATGGTTCTCAAGTGGAGATTATAGCATACAATCCATTTATTATAATTGACGGTATTGGTTATAAATGCAAATATGAACCTTGTGAAGCTCTTAATCATTATGCTAATGAGCTAATGAC
>VOFD01000651.1_pt1 | contig 70000 bp, 74 predicted proteins | sample 5384101 | NCBI WGS metagenome assembly VOFD01 (sample SAMN12384723, study PRJNA508395) | human gut metagenome | isolation source: healthy gut C | host: Homo sapiens
GGTATTTGTTCAGTTCGATATTTACTTTGTCACCCACGGCAATTTCCGCCACTTCGTCTTGTGAAAGAGTGATGTGCCCGAGGGGATTCCCCTGTTGCTTGGAGATAACGGTGCACAGGGTGTCTCCTTCATTTACCCGGGCGCTCATGCCCCATGTCTTTCCCCATACCACTATGCCGTCGTGATGGCTTTTGATGAGGTACTTCTTGTCCCACGTGCGGAGGCTGTTCACCATGTTTTCGTAAGCCAGTTCCAGCATCCGGAGGTTTTTGGCAGTCTCCATCCGGTGGTTTATATCCAGTTCAAAGAGTTCGCGTTTCACATTCAGCACCGCCATGGCATCTGCCTTACCGGTACTTTCCAGTATCCGGAGTTCTTCATCCAGGTATTTTTTCTTCTGCGGATAGATATCAAACTCCTGATACATCACGCACGTACGCACGGCTTGGGTGAACTGTTCGTAGGCGGAAGACATTTCACCCATGATGAGGTCAAAGGGATAGTCTTGCAGGTACTTGATGTCGTTGGTGCGGTAGTACCATTCTATTTTGGTCAGTACGCGGCAAAATGTTTGTACGTCTTCCAGTAGGGCAGTATTTTTCAGTATGCCCAGCGTGTCGTTCTTTTGTACAGGTGATTGGTTTTCCACAAAAAAGCGGTCTATCATTCCTGCCTGATTGGCAGTGATCCATTCCGCACTTCCCAAGTCATCAATGGTTATCGTTTTTCTTATTGTGTCAGGATACTTAAATAATGCCGTGCCTGCAATAAGAAAAACAATCAGTCCATATACGATGTAGCTTCCCGTATGGATCAACCATTCGGGCATATCTCCCAGCATATCATTGTTTTCGCGGCTATATACTTCTACCTTTTCCGGTCCGTCCGTATTAGGTTTATAGATTTCCTCCATACCTTATTGCTATTATTTTTTAATTCTCAATTCTCATTTTTAAATTTCCTAAGCGCTCAGTTCCAGCTGATTCTTCACCAGCCTGTAGTAATCACCCTGCCGGGCAATGAGTTCTTCGTGCGTGCCCCGTTCCGTTATCTCCCCTTCTTTCAGTACCACTATCTGGTCGGCATTCTTTACGGTGCTCAGGCGGTGCGCCACGATGACCACCGTTTTGTCCTTGAAGAATCTCTCCAGATTTTCCTGTATCACTTTCTCATTGTCCGTATCGAGCGCATTCGTCGCTTCATCAAAAAACAGGTAATCGGGATTACGGTAAATGGCGCGCGCTATCAGGATGCGCTGCTTCTGCCCTTGGCTCAATCCTTGCCCCGTGTTACCTATTTTGGTGTTATACTTTAAAGGCAAGGATTCGATGAACTCACGTATATTTGCCATCTCTACGGCATACAGCAGGCGTTCTTTGTCTATCATGCTGCCATCCGGCGCTATGTTGTTGGCAATGGTATCGCCGAATATGAATCCCTCCTGCATCACTACTCCACAATGTTTGCGCCACTCCTTGAAACTGATTTTTTGTAGCGACTGATTGCCTATCATCACCGCTCCTCCGATGGGAGGATAGAATCCGAGCATCAGTTTTATCAGCGTTGTTTTCCCACCCCACTGCCGCTGAGGCCCACGATGGCGGTAGTCTTTCCGGCTGGTATGTCCAGCGATAGCCCTTTGATGATGCGTTTCGATTTTTCTGATCCGTAAGTAAAGACTACATTTTGCAATTGAATCGGGTCTTTGCCTGATATTTGGGTATCCCTGGTCCATGCCTTCTGTCTCTTCATCGGGCTTGCCATGTATTTCTCCGAGACGTTCCAGGCTGAGCTGCGCGTCCTGCGTGTCCTGCATGAAGGAAACGAATTGGCTGATAGGCCCTTGCATCTGTCCGATGATGTACTGTATGGAAAGCATCACACCCAGCGTGATGCTTCCATGTAGTACGGCGGTGGCAGAGAGAACTGTTATCAGTACGTTTTTCACTTCGTTGATAAGTACGGCTCCCACCTGCTGCCACTGCCCCAGGTTGAGTGAACTCATATTAATGCGGAAGAGAGAAGCTTGTATGTTTTCCCATTCCCAGCGTTTTTGCTGTTCGCAGCCCAGCAGCTTGATGTCCTGCATACCGTAGATGAGTTGCATCAAATTATTCTGATTGACGGACATCTGTTCAAAGTTCTTCCTGTTCAAGTCGGCCCGCTTGCGCATGAACAGCTTTACCCAACCCATATAGGCTGCGCTGAACAGAATGAAAATGAGGAATATTTTCCAGCTGTATATGGCCAGCACGATACCGAAGATGACTACCGTGAGGGTAGAGAACAAAATATTGAGCACGGACTGGGTGAGGAAACTCTCGATGCGGTTGTGGTCTTCGATGCGGCGTATCAAGTCGCCTGCCAGTTTGCTGTCAAAGAACCTCATGGGCAGCCGCATCAGCTTGGAGAGGAAATCCGAGATGAGCGACACGTTGACGCGCGTACTGATGTGGAGCAGTATACAGCGCCGGATCACCTCAATAAGTGTGCGGCTGAATACCAGCATGAGTTGTGCGACCAAAATGAGCTGTATAAAATTCAGATTCCTGTGCCCTATGCCTTGGTCTACAATGGTTTGGGTGAGAAAAGGGAAGACCAGTTGCAGCAAACTGCCGGCCAGCAGGCCGATGATGAGCTGCATCATCGCCTTTTTGTATGGGCGGACATAGTGGAACAGATACCACAATGACAGCTTTTCATATTTTATGGGTTCCGCTTCATAAAATTGCGGGGTAACATCCAGCAAGAGGGCAATTCCTTTTTTCTATTCCGCCTTGTGTGGTACTGATCCAGCATTTTTTCAACTCCTGTTCCTCATATTTCAGCAATCCGTAGGCAGGGTCGGCAATGTAGAACCAAGTTTTGCCCCTTTTCTTTTCTATTTTATAGAGGACCACGAAATGTTCCTGGTTCCAGTGGATGATGCATGGCAGTTTTGACTGTTGTTTCAGTTTTTCCATTGAAGTGCGTATACCGGTGGCGCGCAGCCCTATGCTGGCTGCCGCTTCACTGATACCTAGCAAGTTAACTCCCGTGCGCTGTATGTATGATTGCTCGCGTAACTGCTGTACGGAGAATGTCTTTCCATAATATTTGGCTATCATTCTCAGGCAGGAGGGGCCGCAGTCCATGCCGTCCAACTGTTTGTAGAATGGAAATTTGCTCATAATTGTCTTTTTTGTTTTACTCTGTTTATCAGCCAGTCGGCTATTTCGTTCATCCTTTCACTTTCGCTCTCAAAGAAGGCGCACAGGTGTTTTTGCCGTTCTATGATGTATTCCCGGTTTGCCAGTAGATCAATGATCTGCCTGTCCAGTTTCACGGGGGTAATTTTTTTTATTTCCTGTGGCGTGAACTCTGCCATGGGCACATGGGCAAAGGTGCATTCCGTCCAGTGGGTTATTCCTCCGGTGATAAGCGCCATGTCGCACAAGGGCAACAGGGCTTGCAGGCGGGGCAGGCGGTAAATGGCTATATTGGGCGGTAATGAAAACAACCGGGTTTCCACCTCTCCATGATTGGTCAGCAGGATGAATTGATATTGCGGATGGATGCTCGCACTCTGCTTTATGGCTTTGTAGAATGATTCCGTATGTGAGGGGTGTTCACTTTTCTTTCTTCTTCCTCGTCTTCCAGCAAGCCTATAATAACAGTGCGTGAACGGTCTTCTTTTATTTCCGTCAGTTTGTCGATGAAATCGTCGTCTTTTGCACCTTGCGGCAGCAATTTATAAGGAATAGGCGGCAGGGTGACGACGGGCATTTCCGGCATTAGGTCTATCTTTCTGTCGGTTTTGTTTATGGCTATAAACAGATAGTTTATGTCATATTCATTATAGACTTGCTGCTTATCTTGCAGTTGATAGTCCAGCAATGCCAAATGTGGCGTAAACCATCGGAAATCATGTGGATAAATGATGCGTCCTATTCCTTTCCGCAGCAAACCGGTAGTGAAAACGGAGTCGGAGGTATCGGTATAATAGACCTTGTTTCCCCGTTCACTAATCAGGTATGCCAGTCGGGTGGTGGGACATACATTTCCTGCATCCGGTTTTATATCAAAAAAGAAATTCAAACATGCCCCGTTTTTCTCATCACATTTCAATTCGTATTATCCTACTACTTTAAAGCCTAATGACGTATATAGATTTTTGCCATCATAATAATATGTTCCTAAGAATTTATCGAAAAGGATGCACACTTCCAGTTCATCGCGCATATAGGCAATGTACTCAAAGAGAGTGGAACGTGACATATCCATCTTTGCTGCAAATTCCTTGGATGTGCCTGTGCACTTGTGCCGGATAAGAAAATCCATATAGAGGATTTTCTTAAGGTCTACTCGTTTCATGGTCTTTGTAGTTTTTAGGATGAATAATTAGGGTTATCTTTTAAAAGCTCCAACCAAGTATTTCCCATCTTCACTAGTTAGTTCTAATGTATATTCTCCGGATGGGAAACTGGCTATGGAAATGATAATATAGCTTGTTTGTGCTTGGGGCACTAACTGTTCATACATCACTTCTCCTGTTTGATTACCGGTGATGGTAATTTGTATGTCACAGTCCGGAGATGTGTTTTCAATGTAGATGTTCTGGCCATCGGTGCAGGCTGTGATGGGAATAGATGGCAGGCTTTGTGTATTAACTTTTTCTTGATTGCTATACCACTTCCCATTTATAATAATTTCTGTACTATTACAAAAAGAATACACTTTCTGCACCGATAAACCACTAAGCAATATGGTGAATAATACCATACGCAAACTCCAAATCTTTAATTCTTTAGTTGTTTTCATAATAATATTATTGATTGATTGTTATGCTGCAAAGTTATGGATTTAGAATGAAAAACAGATAGACCGGATATGTACGTTATATGGACAATTAAAAAAAGAGATAATATGCTAATAATTAGAATATTACCTCTTTGTGCGAATGCGGAATGTGGACAGTTGCTTCCCTAGAACTCCCATAGCCACAGATCCAGTGTCTGTCCTTTGCCGAATGCTCCTATCTTTTGAGTGATACGTTCTTTCAATCTTAATTTTCTTTTAGATACCGAAGTCGATTCTATCCCCAGCAAATCAGCTATTCCCGGATTGGCTATTCCCAACTTGATGAAGCAGCATATCTGCAAATCGCTTTCTGTCAATGAAGGTACAAGAGTGGAAAGCCTTACTATATAATTATCGAATAATAGATTCATTGTTTCCTTTACCTCTTCCCATTGCTCGTCTTTCATGTATTGGGGCTTTGTCTTTAGCCGGTAAAGGACATCTGTCTTTTTATCAGTTGGTTGCACAGGAATCTTTCACGATCATGCAATCGTTGGTTTTCTTCTCCTAAAAGTCCCAATCTTTCAAGTTCTTTGGACTTTTCATTCAGCGAAGAAGAATATTTATCAATATGTTGCTGCAACATTTTATTCTCTTGTTGCAGGGCTTCATTTTGGCATTTTATTTCAGATAGTACATTCTTTTGCTCCTCCAACTGTTCCTGCGCATCTTTATTCGCCTCCATTTGTTCTGCCAGTTCCTTCATGCGGCTTTGGTTACGACTGATTATTCTCTCATTCTCTTGTCTTTTTAAGGTATTCAGCTGTATTTCTTCTTCATGTCTTTGTATGATATGCTCTTTACGGATTAATTTTCGCTGGTATATATAGATAAGGATAGCTATCAGGCAGAATACCACTACCAATATGATTAGTACATTACGGATGATAGTATTATTTTCTATTTTTAGCTGGTTCTTTTCATTCAATAGTTTTTGCTGGTTATACTTTTCCTGCATATTCATAAGCTCTTTATTTTTATGCAATTTCCAGACAGAATCTTGATAAACTACCATACTATCGCAATATAGGCTCATTTTTTCATAGTCTTTTTTCTCTTTGCTTAGATTATATAAAATTTCATAAGTTGCACAAATCGTTTCCATGCGATTGGAGGATAATGTTTTATTCAGATAATAATAGGCAGAATCTGTTTTATTAATGCGTCTATATATGTCACCAATTACCAAGTAACTTTGTTCTAGCCTTTTTTTAGGGGTAATTCGCTTGTTTCTTTAAGTATTAAAGCTTTTTGGGCATAGGATAGGGCAGGTTGATAATCTTTTGTTTCGGTATATACTCCTGCTAATTCGTTCATTCCATTTATTAATATACCATTATTATGTAGAGTTTCTGCCATTTGTATAGCTTCTTTATAATATTTGATGCTATTATCAAAATCAAATAATACGGAATATACTTTTCCCAAATCATAATATGCAGAACATATATAATTCTTATTTTCGGATAGTTTCGCATAGTGCAATGACTGTTTAAACATTTGCAATGCATATTCATTCAGCGAATTATATAGGTATATATTTCCTATACTGCTATAAATCAAATGTGCCAGTTGATAGTCTTTCGTCTTTTCTACTTCTTCTATTGCTTTTAAATAGGATTCTTGTGCTTCATTCTTTTATCAGCTTTTTCATATAATACACCTTTATAATAAAGTACCATTGCTTTCCGTTGGGGATTGTTTTGCTTCATAAAGTAATCATAGGCTATATTAATTAAGGTAGAGTCAGCAAGTTCTTCTTTATAATTCTTATACTTGGCTTGCACTGTTAGCAACGCCCAAGTAGCATTTTGCAATTTGTCCGATACTGCCGGAACTTTCATCCCTTGTAATACACCCAGTGCACTATCCGGATGTTCATACATCACCGCTTCCGCTTGAACCAATTCAAGCAACAACGCTTGTTGAGAAGCATTTTCTTTTTTTGTGCAGGCAGAAAGGAGTATACTTATTATTATAATAATAAAGTTTCTTTTTATTCCAATTGTTTTTTTCATAGTATTTGCATTTATGTATAGCGAACAAATATAGAAATTAAAAACGATATTGAAAAGATTTTATATCACTATTTACAAAAAAAGAGTGATTGATTATAGTTTGCATCCAGTGTTGATAGAAGTATTATGGATCTTAAATATTCAATTTAGTAAGGAGGCATGCCCTCCTTACTATTTTATGTATAAAAACGGCTGTATTATGTATATCTATTTGAATCCACAATATGTGATTAGAAACGAAAATAATTGTTCTTATATCATTGCTAAATCAGCTTTAATTACTGCTAAGCTAGAATATGCCATGGCTTTTGCAAGCGTAGTTCCACCTTCTATTGGATATATCTTGTCACATATTGGAGAAGGAGAATTAAATGCTTCAATAGAAAATATAGCAAATACCCTAAATATAAAACCAGACCTGATAGATAAGTTTATTCGAAAAATAATCGATAATCCAGTAAAAGTAGGATGGAATTATAAAGGAGTGACGATTTCTTTTCCCCGTATCTGCTGACTTCTGTTAAGGAAGAATCGGAGGGAAGTGTTTATACGGATAATGAATTATTTTATACTACAGACTTTATACCTAAACGTCCTTCTGTTCCGCTGAATCTTAACTTTATGATTACAACCCAATGCAGGACGGATTGTATGTATTGCTATGCGGATAGAAACAGGAAGAACGATTTGACAAGTTGGCAAATTATAAAGGTGATAGATGAAGCTCATGATATGGGGGGAATCTGGCTTTGACAGGAGGTGATATTTTTGCTTTCCCTGATTGGAAAGAGGTGATACGAAAAGTGGGGCAATATGGATTCACACCTTTATTGAGTACAAAAATACCGCTAAAAGAGGATGATATTTACTTTTTAAAAGAGTCTGGAATTAAATTCTTGCAGTTTTCATTGGATTCTATATTTACCTCTACATTACAGACAATGGTACGTGTAAAAGAAGACTATATAGATAATGTGAAGCAAATGTTTGAGTATTCTTAATCCAATCTGTGGTCAGATTGATAAGAAAATTATAATTCGCAAATAAAAATGAGGATTAAACTTATAAATATTTGTAACAAATGATTGAAGCAAGAGCATTAGTTTCTATTAATTTTCTGAATTTGTCAGAAAACTATGATTTTATGTCACGTTGGTTAGGTGTATATGATAAATATGCAAAGCTATTGAAAGGTTCGTCGGATGCAGTTGTAAAAGATGGATCTGGAAAGATACCTGAATCAGCAAACGATAAAGTGGATTTAACCAACAAGCATTTGGCATTACAGGCTATATTAGCTGAATATGGTCAAAAGTTAAATAAAAGCCATCTTTATTCTGAAACAGTCGGTCTGTCCGAAGCCCATGATATTCGTCGCAAATGTTTCAGCGCATTACAGATGAACATCAAGAGCAAGAGATATAGGAACAAAAGAAGATCAAGATGCTGCAAGAAGCCTGATTGATCAGACTGGAAATTATAAAATGAATAAGATAATTACCCGTTCCGATATGTCTGCCCGCATTGCAGGTTACATTTTGATTCTGCAATCAGAGAAAAACCATGATTCAGTAGAACGACTGAATCTGGCTGATCGCATCACTGAAGTGGAAAAGGCAAATAATCTTTATTTGGACTTAGATACACAGCGTGGTATTGTGAAAGAACAGAAAGGTCTTTCGGCTACTAGTCTGCATAAGAACTGTAATGGATTATTGAATCAGCTATATTCATTGGTAAATGATATGTTCTTTTATTATGATAATGAACTGTTTATTGCCTTTGCCGATGAACTGAATGCTGTGGCTGAATCTTATCAATTGGTTATCAATAACCGTAAGGCAGATGCCAAGCGTAAAAAGAATGAGAGAAAGGGCCTAAAATTATTGCCGGTTATCAATAACTAAGGTGCGGCAATGAATTGATCTGCTACTTGTATAAGCGATTCTATAAGACTGCCTTAAATAAAAGTGTGGTTACTTTTATTTAAGGCAGTCTTTCTATGAGAATACGAAAGAATGTTAAATGAAATTTTTTTTTTGTTCAGTCCGGAGGTGTCGGACTGTGGGAGATTACATTTGCAATATCAAAACAAACCCTTATTGTTTAACCATTTAAAATAAATTCATTATGAAAGAGAACAATGAAAACAAGGCTAAAGCCTTGGAGGAAAACAAAAAGAATTATTCTTCTGAAAATTCAACTCCTCAAAATGGAGAAGATATTATTAGTAATGAAGATGCTGAAAAGCTGGAAGGCGGTATTAAGCATGAAGATCTTGAAAGACCATCTGAAGGTTCTCTTGGTGGAATCATCTGCTGCAATGGTTAATGATTTGTTTCAGATCAATCTAAAAAGATTAGTCTGAAGTAGAAGGTACTTAGCGATAAGTACCTTCTTTATCTTAATTTTTATATCTGAATATATGATAAATACTTACCATTATAAATAGATTCTTATGATTATAAATGATTTAACTATAAAATATACATTAGCAAATAATTGGATATTAAGAACAGATCCATATTATGAATCTAGAAAATATTCTGTTTATGATATTACTTCTCGTTTAACCTTGTATGTGACAAGATCATGTTATACTCTTTTGAAAATATTTCATGATAAGGCTTTGTCTTTTTCAAGTTTGTATGAAGCTATTGAGCAAAAGAATATTAAAATAGATTGGGAAGGGTTTTGGAATCTTTGCAAGGAGGTAGAACCTTTAAATTTTTTAGTTCCTTCGGAATTTCCATTACATAAGGGAGATGGTTTCCCTAATGGAGATGGAGTTTGTGGTTATGATGTTCCTATTACATCTACTCCTTTAACTGCTGAATTGCATTTTACACATAATTGTAATTTAAGATGCAAACATTGTTTCCAAAGTTCTTCTCCTAATAGTAGTCGATACAAAGAACTTGGGGTTTCTGACTGGATTGGCATTTTTGAACAGTTTGAGGATTGCAGAATGCATAATGTGACACTTACAGGGGGTGAAATCATGTTTTATCCACATTTTTCTGAGGTCTTTAATAATATTGTCGATAAAAGGATTAATTATAGAGTACTAACTAATGGTACATTAATAAATAGTAGTAATGTTGAGGCATTATCTAGAAAAAATGTATCATTAACTATATCTTTAGATGGGCACTCGGATAAGCAGCATGACCAGCTGAGAGGAAAAGGAGTCTTTAATAAAGTTGTAAAAAACATTGAACTTTTGGTCGCTCATGGTGCAAAAGTTTCCTTAACATACACTATTAATTCAAATAATTATCTTTATTTACAAGAAGCTGTAAAGTTAGCAATTTCTTTGGGAGTAAAAGGTATCTTCTTTGGATTTACAGATAGAATAGGCAGAGCAAACGAGAATTTGACTTTAATATTGTCACGCTCTCAACGTGAAATTGTAAAACACAATTTTGCTCAATTAGAGGAAGAATATGGTCATCTTCTGAGTTTGTCTTTAGTAGAAGTTGCTACTTTGGAACGCTATCATGAATTTGTTAACAACAAAGTTTATTGTTCTGCCGGAACAACGCATATTGGCGTTAGTTCGGATGGAAAATTATATCCATGTATTTATGCTTTTGGACATGAAGAATTGCTTGTAGGAGATCTTACAAAAGAAAATTTGAAAGAACTTTGGGAAAATAGAGATAAATGGAGAATGTTCCGAGGAGGATTTAGTTTGGAAAATATAGATACTTGTTCTACTTGTACATTAAACAAAAAGTGTTCACTGATGACTTGTCGTCTAAGGAATTATGATCAAGGTAATAGCTTCTATAATAAACCGATAGAATGTGCCGTTGATTATTCTATAGCTTTGTAATATAATGTGTTTTTGAAACTTTAAAAAAATATAGAATATGAGAGCGAATATACTTTTTTGTTTATACTTCTTTATGGGGTTGGCAGTGCAGCTGCAAGCACAGGTTACGGTAACAGGTAAAGTAATTGATGAGCAACAACAACCTGTCCCTTATGCCAATATAGTGTTACTTTCTTTGCCCGATTCTGCTTTCGTGGCAGGAAGTATCAGTAATGAAGAAGGCGCGTTTAGTCTCAATGTCAAAGAAACAAAGGATGTGCTTCGCATCTCATCTATTGGCTATGCTACTGTTTATCGTCCATTAGATAACAGAAGTACAGATCTTGGAATTATCTGTCTCGCTTCAGACACACAGATATTGGCTGAAGTTGTGGTAAAAGCTGATATGCCTGTTACTCGCATGAGAGGCGACGCACTGGTGACTAATATACAAAATAGTGTACTCTCTAAAGCCGGATCAGCAAGCGATGTATTGGGAAAAGTACCGGGTGTAATAAAAGAGAGGAATTCCTATGAAGTACTTGGCAAAGGAACACCTCTTATTTATATCAATGGGCGGCAGGTACGTGATGATTCGGAATTGGATCAACTAAATTCGGAAGATATTAAGAGCGTAGAAGTTGTTACTAATCCCGGTGCACGTTATGATGCAACTGTAACTGCCGTTATCCGTATACAGACTATCCGGCGTGCCGGAGATGGTTTCGGCTTCGATCTCCGTTCCAGTTACTATCAGAGCCAGAATGTAGACTTGATAGAGCAATTGAATGTAAACTACCGCCATAATGGACTTGATATTTTTGGTATATTCCGTTATTTAAAGAACGAATATATCATGAAAAATGATATTGTACATACCTTGGAGTCTGATTCTTTATGGAAATATCAGAATTTATTGGATGGAACTGTAGTAGACAAGTCTTTACGAGGTGAAATAGGAGCTAATTACAGCCTGAATGATAAACATTCACTGGGATTCCGCTATACTCTTACTTCCCGTCCAAATACGAAGTCGGATGTATTTACCTCTAATGATATTACAGCCAACAATCAGTTTTATGACCACTTGGAAAATCAAGAGTATTCTTCTACTTCCGGTAAGCCTACTCATCAACTAAATGTTTATTATAATGGTACTGTGGGAGATTTGAATATTGATTTTAATACAGACTATTATACTAATACTTCTACAGGAAAAGGTCTTTATCACGAAGTCAGTCAAGAGCAAGAAAGTCGGGATGTGCATACACAGAGTTACATTAGGAATAAATTGCTAGCTTCTAAATTGGTACTTTCTTATCCGTTGTTTGGAGGTAATCTTTCGGTAGGCGGAGAATATACGGATACCCGTCGCAATGACGAGTACCGTAATCCGGAGAAATATGTGGAAAGTACCATCAGTCGTGTAGAGGAATATGGATTGAGTGGCTTTGCCGAATACAGCCGTCAGTTCCCGATAGGTAACCTTTCATTGGGTGTAAGATATGAGCATGTAACTTTTGATTATTATAAGGATGGTGTGCACATGGATGAACAGAGCCGTATGTATGGAAACTGGTTTCCTAATCTTTCTTTTTCAAGAAAACTAGGTTCTGTCCGGACACAGTTGAGTTATACTGCTAAAACGCAACGACCTACTTATAGCCAGTTAAGCAACAATGTCACCTATGTAGACCGTTTCACTATGCAACGTGGTAACCCATTGCTGGAGCCGTGCACCATTCACGATATTTCATTGGTCGGTACATGGCGTTTTTTACAGTTACTTGTCAGCTATCAGCAGTGGCGTAAGGAAATCATTTATTGGGGAGATCCGATAGATAATGGCAATTCAATGATGATGACTTACCTCAATTATCATAATCGTCCGACTTTGAATGTTTCTTTCTCTATTTCACCGGCTATTGGCTTTTGGCATCCTAACCTAAATATCGGCGTGAAGAAACAATGGATGACAATAGATGGCATAGAGTTTAATAAGCCTCGTCCTACAATAAGGTTCAACAATACATTTGAACTTCCTGGTGATTTTCTTGTCAGTTTGGATGGGCTTTTTATGGGAAAAGGAAATTATCAGAATTTGTATCAGTTCAAAAATTATGGTACAGTTGACATCTCTGTCCGTAAGTCATTTTTAAGGGATGCCTTAAGTCTGGAACTTCGAGGGAACGATCTTTTTCATGGTTCACGTAATTATTGGCAAACATATTTTGGCAGTATTATTTGGGAGCAGACTAATCAATGGGATACTCGTGAATTTTCTATTACTTTGCGCTATAAGTTTAATACAACAAAGAGCAAGTATAAAGGGACAGGAGCGGCAAATGATGAGCTAAGACGTTTGTGATAATTTCAAAAAAATAAAAAGTATAGAACATGAGGAAAGTGATTTTACTACTCGGATTAGTGTTACAAGTGATTATTGTTGACGCACAGAGTGTTTCCGGCTCATTAGTTGATGAAAAAGGAAATCCTGTCAGTTTTGCTAATGTGGTATTGCTATCTTCCAAAGATTCATCTTTTGTGCAAGGTACAATTAGCAATGAACAAGGAATTTTCAGCATAGACCAAACAAGCGGTAACAATATACTCAGAATTTCTTGTCTTGGCTTTATTCCGATGACAAAAGCCTATGCTCAATTTCCGGTAACGATTGTGATGCATGAAGATGTTAATCTGTTGGGGAAGTCGTGGTAAAGGGGAATCGCCCGTCATATAAACTTACTGCTGAAGGGTTGCAGACCCATGTGCAAGGAACAGTACTTAGCAAAATGGGTACGGCGGAGGATGTGTTGAAGCATATACCGGGACTTCAGAAGAAAAATGATGCGTATGAGGTATTTGGAAAAGGGAGCCCGATAATCTATGTGAATGGAAGATTGCTGCGTGATTTGTCGGAACTGGACCAGCTGAAGTCAGAAGATATTAAGAATGTAGAACTGATTACCAGCCCCGGTGCAAGATATGATGCGTCTGTGAAAGCAGTAATAAGGAAGATAGGGTTGTCACTTCTACCAATACATTGAGAAGTGAACTCTTTGCTGCCAAACTGGTGCTGAGCCGTCCGCTGCTTGGAGGAAATGTCATGATAGGGGCTGAATACAGTCATACAGAGCGGCAGGATGATTATGTGAATCCGGAAGGTTATGTGCCGACTTCATTCAGTAAACTGAAAGAGCAGAATATCAGTCCGTTTTTAGAGTATAGCCGCAATACCCCCATAGGGCAACTCTCCGTGGGGGGACGTTATGAGTGGGTGAACTTTGATTATTATGAGGATGGGAAATATATGGAAGGACAAAGCCGGAATTTCAGTAATTTCTTTCCGAGTGTTTCATTGGGTTCTGAAATAGGCGGAGTGCAGTTGCAGCTTAGTTATGCGGCAAAGACGCGTCGCCCGTCCTACCAGCAGTTGAGCAATAATGTGACGTATGCCAATAGGTTCACGCTTCAGTCCGGCAATCCGTTATTGGAACATGAGGTGGTGCATAACGTTTCTTTGATGGGGGCATGGAAGTTTATGCAGTTCAGTATGGATTATAATGACAGAAGAAATGCAATCATTTACTGGGGGAACAAATGGAGTATAATCCGGCGGTAACGCTTATTTCTTTCAAAAATCTTCATAGCTTGAAGTCTGTTTCAGCATTCTTGTCATTGGCGCCTAAGTTTGGAATCTGGTCGCCGCAATTGAATTGGGGAGTGCAGAAACAATGGCTGGATCTGGAGACTACCGATGGATTGCTGAAGATGAACAAACCGATGTTTACGGGGCTTTTAATAATACGTTTAATTTTAATCACGGCTGGATGGCTTCGGTGGAAATGAATTATCAAAGTAAAGGCGATATGGAGAATTGCTCGGAAACCAAGAATATTTTTTATGTGGATGCCGGGGTTACAAAGTTCTTTTGGGGGGGATAGGATGTCTGTGAAACTGAGTGGTACGGATTTGTTCCATGGCATGAAGTCGGGAAACCGTATGTATTATAACCGGGCATCTTCTTTGCAAATTAATAATTATGATAGTAGGAAAGTGATGCTGACGGTACGCTATAAATTTAATGCTACGCGTAATAAATATAAGGGTAGTGGTGCCGGAGAGAGTGAGAAGGAAAGATTATGACTGCCTACTTTTCACATTTCATTTGTTCTTACCCAGCTTATATACCATTTGGCGGAATAAAGGTACGTTTAACCATATATATTCGTACCAATGTTCTACCTTTCTTTTCCATAGTTTGCTCCAGCTATATATTTCCCACCATTTTAGATGGAGATTTGCCGAATTCATAAAATCTTGTGTGGGAAAGAGGGTCAGGGCTATTCCTTTTATCCATAATGTTTTCATTTCGTCCGCCCAATATTGCATGAGTCCGAATTCTGGTTCCCAGATAATGAATCGGGATTCATGAATGCCGTAACAGACTACATATCCTGGTACATTGAAATCATTGAGAGTGAAAAGGATGATGGGAAGTTTTCTTTGTGTTAATTGATGAATGTTTTGCAAACATATTTCGGCTTTCATGCCGGAATATATAGCCCCTTGTTTCATTCCTGCCAAGGTAAGCTTTCCATTTATTTTGCACCATTCGGTCAATGTATGTATGTCCGTGTCTTTTCCGTTGTAATATTTTATAACAGTGATCAGGCAAGCTACCTCTACAGGGCACTTGGCATTGGAACGGACAAATGATTTCTTTATTTTATCAAGTTCGTATTCTGTCATAACCCGGTTTGTTTTATAAGAGAAAACTCATGGAGCGGCCGCAATCACTTAAAAAAGAAATTCATTGGAGCGATTAACGTTCATTTGGACGTGGAAGTAGGTATGAACGCTGAATTACTTTAATAAGTGTGCGGCCGGAGTCTGCATGAGTTATATCTGTTACGTCCTGCTCTTTCTATTAACATATCGGCTATTTTGTTTATTTCCCGATTCTTACGCTCAAAGAAATCGCATAACTCTTTCGCCTTTTGTGTTAGTGTTGTTTTATTTTGTAATGCATATTCTATTTGTTGCTCCAATTTCATCGGAGTTATGTTTATCATATCTTTAGGCGAATATTTCAGTACCGGTATTTGAGCAAAGGTACAATCCAGCCATGCGTCAGAATGTGAGTCGGTCAAAGCCAAATCGCATAATGGTAATATGGTGTTAAGGTTCAGCGTGCGGAATAATTCCATGTTGTCGGGCAATTCAGACGATTGATATACATTTGGTATGTCGGTCAATAATATGAATTGGTACCGGGGATTTCTGATGGAACTTCTTTTTATAACTCTATAAAAATCTTCTAGAATCTTTGAATTTTTATTTCCTTTTCCTAATAATCCGACAATAATATTTCTTTCTTTGTCTTTTTTAATATCCTGCAATCTCTTTGTCAATGTTTCCAAACGTGGTCCGGAACCGGATGACAGGTAGGGAGTGGGTGGCAGATAAAGTATAGAAATATCTTTGTCCTGTATGTTTTTTTTGGTCAGGCAACTGCATGGCTATGAAAATATAGTCAATGGCTAGCTGCCGATAGAGGGAGGCATGTGCTGCATGCCGACAATCCAGAAGCGTTAGGTCGGGCTTTAACCAACGGAAATCATCTGGATAAAGTACGCAGTTGCTTATTCCTTTATCATATAGTACAGGCGTAAAAGCAGGGTTTGAGGTGTAGGTATAGTATACCTCTTGTTTCTTTTCCCGCAATATCCCTGCTAATTTGATGGTTAGCAATAACTGGCTTTTGTCCGGTGCTATGTCAAGAAGGAAATTCAGCATATATTATTGCGTTAATATGGATTTGTTTAATGAACTTTTTGGACAAATTATATTCATTAGAAATTGGAACTTTCATGTTCCAATTTCTAATGAATCAAGTTAGTGGTTTAAGTATACTTTAGTTGGGTTATGAAAACAGGTCTGTCACTCTTGAGTGAAATATCCCGTTAAATGTCCGGAAGGTGTACCTGTTATTTCTAGTTTATATTCTTCTGCAGGGAAATTTGCAATAGAAATTGTGATGTAAGCGCTCTGTACTTCAGGAATATCATTTTCATAAACGACGCCCCCTTTTGCCATATCTGTGATGCGGATGGTCATATCACGGTCGGGTGACGCGTTCTTGAGGGTAAGGAGATAGCCATCGGTAAATACAGTTATGGGGCAATTGGTAGCAGCACTTCTAATAGGATCATCCCATCTGCCATCCAATTCTACATCTTTAACAGGAGTTTCTGTTGTATTGGCTTGTACAGGCAAAATACCTATTAATGTAGTTATGATAATAACTATACTCCATATCTTTTTCTTTATACTTTTTAACTTCATGACTTTATGTTTGTTTTAATTGTTTTGTTTGGGGCAAAGTTAGAGGATAAATCTTAAAAACGTGCAGATATCATGTGGACAAATGGAAAAAAGGTAATAAGTTAATAACTAGCTTATTACCTTTTTTTATAGGAGGGCGATATAGACAATTGTTTATTTTTAGTATTCCATAAGCCATAAATCAAGGCTTTGATTTTCGCCTAATGAACCTATTTCTTGTACGATGCGTTCTTTTAATCTTAATTTTCTTTTGGACACAGATGTGGGCGAGATGGCTAACATATTGGCGATGTCACCGTTGCTGAACCGTAGTTTTATCAAACAGCATATTTGTATATCACCGTCTGTTAAGGAAGGTATCTGATGACATAGTCTTTTAGTATAGTTATCGAATAATAAATCTATTTTTTCTTTTATTTCTTGCCATAGTTTGTTGTCTATATACTTTGTTGTTTTTAGCTTATTGAATAATTCTGTCTGCTTAATGAGTTGGTTACATAAAAAAGCCTCGCGTTTATGTAGATACTGGTTTTCTTTTGATAGATGTTCCATAGCTTCCAGTTCTTTCGATTTTTCTTTTTAATGACTGGGCATAATTGCTTATATGATTTTGCAGGTTATTGTTCTCCAGTTTCAGCGTTTCATTCTGTTGTTGTATTTCTTGTCGTATTTTATTTTGTTCTTTCCATTGTTCTTTTATCTCTAGGCTTCCTTCCATTTGGATCGTAAGTTCTTCTATCCGCATTTTGTTGCGGTTTATCAATGTCTCATTTTCATGTATTTTCATAGTGAAATAACGAATTTTTTTCTTCTTTCTCCGATATCTCTTGTTTTTGAGAAACTATTTTTCGTTGGTATAGATAGTTTGTTATTGCTATGATAAAAGACAAAATGATTAAGGCAATGAGCACATTGCGTATGATCCGGTCTTTCTTTATTTGTGACATTATTTTCATTGATTATTTTTTGCTGATCATATTTTTCTTGCATCTCTATTAATGCTTTATTGCGATCTGTTTTACCTATTGAATCTTGATAGAACCATAGCTTATTACTGTATTCTACTGCCTTTTTGTAATCTTTTTTCTTCTTGACTAATATAATATAGTGCTTGATAGGCGCTACGGGCTGTATGGATATTAGGTGACAGGCAAGCTTGGTTTAGGTAAAAATATGCAGAATCGTACATTTTTAAATAGCGATAAGTATCTCCCAATGAAAATATTCTTTGATCAGTCTTTTTATTTTAATACAATCTTTTGCATACTGAAGAGCCTTTTTATTTTCTCCTGTTTTAAGAAATAAAAAACTGGTTTCGTTCATGGCGCTTGCCAATATGGTAGGATAGTTATTCACTTGTCCTATTTTTATAGCTTTTTCATAATATTCTATCGCTTTATTATATTGTTTTTTCTGTGAAAATGCTCTGGCGATATATATGAAAGAAGCTATGTATGTTTGGTTGTCGGATAGTTCGGCATTATGATGTGCTTTTTCAAAATATTCCATAGCATAATCATTTAGTTTTCGATACAGATACATTAGTCCTACCTCTGAATTGATAAGAAAGCCTAATTGATAATCATTTGTTTTCTCTATTTCAGTCGCTGCTTCTAGATAAAATGACAATGCATCTTCGGCATGATGACTTTCATGGCGCAAGATACCTTTATAATATAGCGCCAATGCCTTTCTTTGTGCATTATCATGTTTGGTGAAATAAGAGTAAGCGATATTTATTAAAGAATCGGATTGTTCAATTTGGTTTTTATATTGAGCTTGTGTCATCAATAATGCCCATGTGGCATATTGTTCATTTTCAGAAGGAATGTCAGGTTGTATGCCCTGTAATATATGCAGTGCGCTGTCGGGATATCTGTACATCATTGCTTCTGCCTTTGCCAATTCGGGTTGGAAGGCTGTGGGGTAGTTCTTGTTGTGTACAGGATATCAGACTGATAATTATGCTAATTATTAGCCCTGCATATTTGAAACTGCTCATAGTAATCATTTCTATATTATTGGCGATAGGAATCTTATGGGATATGTTGCGTAAGTGAATGAATTGGTTGATTTTATAGGAAAAGTTTGAAGATTGATGTTTTCTGATTTATCCTGCCATGGTATAATATAAAGGGATGTGCCTGAATTATTTTAAATACGGAATAAAAAATCAGGCATGTCCCTTCATTATAGCTGGGGTAACCCTTTGAATTGTCTGTATACCATTTTTTAAGTAGTTAAAATCCTAACTTTAATTTTACAAACTGTTTGATGAATTGTACTGTTCCATCAATCCCCAATACGGACGAATCAATGCATAAGTGATAAGTTTCGGCAGCTCCCCACGTTTTGTAACTATAATAATTATAGTAAGCCGACCGTTTTTATCTGCTTTTTCCATCAATTCTTCAGCGGCTTCTGTAGAAATATGATGGATATGCATCAATCTTTCGATGCGTGCTTCTTTGGAAGCAGAAACGAATATATTAACGCAACGGGGATGGTCACGCAAAATGTAGTCGGCACATCTGCCGACAAACAGACACGATTGTTTTTCAGCCAGTTCACGTATTACGTCGCTTTGTATTTTGAACAAAGCGTCATTGCTCAGACAACTGCCATAGGGAATGGCTCCGTCGCTGATAAAAAAGGAAAACGTGTTCCGAACAGACCGCCGATAATGCTTTGAGAAGCTTTTTCATCTGCTTTTTCAAAGAATTCCTTGCATAGGCCGCTCTCTTCCGAAGCTAGTTTGATTAATTCTTTATCGTAAAAGGCGATACCAAACTCTTGGGCCAGTTTTTCGCCTATCTCTTTTCCTCCACTGCCTAGTTGGCGTCCTAGGTTGATAACATAATGCTCGTTCATAGTCGTTGTCTATTGATTATGTGGGCAAATATAAGGAAACTAATTTTTAATTCTTAATTTTCAACTTTTTGTTACCGTGGGTCTTAAAAATCTTGAACTGGCGGTAAAGCATGATTCCTGCGACAACACTTGCCGCCAAGTCTGATATTGGCATACTCCACCAAATTCCTGCTGATCCCCAGCAAAGAGGGAGCAGGATGATGCTGGGAAGCAAGAATAATAATTGTCGGGTTAATGACAGGAAGATGGCTTTACCGGCCATGCCGATACTTTGAAAAAAATTGGACGTTACCATCTGAAACCCGATAATGGGAAAAAATATGACTACAATGCGTAAGCCGGTAGCTGATAGCTGTATCAGTCCCTCATGAGTGGTAAAAGCGGATACGGCCAATTCGGGCATCAGTTCACCTACTAGAAAACCGGTTGTTGTAACAGCGGTGGCGCCATAAATGGTAAGTTTTAATACCTGGTTTACACGATGATATTGTTGGGCGCCAAAGTTATAACCGGCTATGGGTTGCATTCCTTGATTCAGCCCCATCACAATCATGACGAACAGGAAAACAATCCGGTTTACAATACCAAATGCGCCAATAGCCAGATCGCCATCATATTCTTTCAAACCTTTGTTAATGAAAATTACAATGAAGCATGCTGCCAGATTCATCAGGAACGGAGACATACCGATAGCGATGGTGTTTTTTACGATTGTACCGCGCAGTTTGTAAATGCCTCGGCGGAGATGAAGCAACTCGTTCTTGTTGGTGAAGGTCTTGAATTGCCACACCAGTGAGATGATTTGGGCCAGAATGGTGGCAATGGCGGCACCCTGGATACCCCAATGGAATAGATAGATAAAGATAGGGTCAAGGATGGTATTGATAATTACTGTGGTGATGGTGGCTGTCATTGCTTTTTGTGGATGCCCCGAAGCGCGTAGTAAGGCATTCAGTCCCAAATACATGTGGGTTATAACATTGCCCAGCAGGATAATGACCATGTAGTCTCGTGCATAGGAGATGGTATCCGGGCTTGCCCCGAAGAAGTAGAGAATAGGATCAAGGAAAAGCAAGGTTAATATACTGAATCCTATGCCTATAATAAAGTTCAGCGTAACTACGTTACCCAAAATGTTTTGGGCGGTAGCATAATCTTTCTGTCCTAATTTTACGGAAACTAATGTGGAGGCACCCACACCGACCAGTGAACCGAATGCAGCCGCCAGATTCATCAGCGGGAAGGTGATCGCCAGTCCTGAAATAGCCAAAGTGCCTACACCGTGACCGATGAAGATGCTGTCTACCATATTGTATAGGGAAGATGCCGTCATAGCGATAATGGCGGGTATTGCATATTGTAAAAGTAATTTTCCGATTGGTTGTGTTCCCAATTCTGTGGGGGTTCCTGTTTTTTTGCCATACTTTATTTTCTGTCTTTTTACCTGTTTAACCTGAATTCGGCTGCAAAGGTACACAAAAAATGAGTGTGAGGGAAAAGTTTGTTTATCTTTGCATTTAAAAAAATAAACGGAATAGAATTAATGAATAGTCAAAAAGGAATAGTGGGCTGCTTGCTATTGGCATGCACCTTACAAATGTCGGCACAAGTAAAAACGTATAAGTATCGTGTAAACTTTCGCGATAAGGCGGAAACAACCTATGCATTGGACAAGCCTTCGGCTTATTTGTCCGAACGTGCTTTGGAGCGTCGCATGAAACAGGGATTGCCCGTTGATTCTACAGATATTCCTGTGTGCCGGAGCTATATAGATATGCTGGTCGGAAAAGGAGCACAGCTTGTATCCAAAAGTAAATGGAACAATACAGTGGTAGTGCAGGTATCCGACACGTCGGTTATTGATAAAGTGTCGGCATTGCCTTTTGTGACAGCTGTCCGGAAAGTGTGGACAGCTCCCGACAGTATTCCTGCCCGCAATGCCAACCGTAAAAAAGAGGTGACCAATAGGGTGACAAAGAGTAATAACTATTATGGGGATGCGTGGCGGCAGATTGCTGTTCATCACGGGGACAGTCTTCACGCTGCAGGTTTTCGTGGGAAGGGATGCAGATAGCGGTCATTGATGCCGGTTTTTATAATGCTGATGAAATCAGTGTTTTCAAAGGAATGGACTTGTTGGGAACACGCGATTTTGTAAATTCTCACTCGGATATTTATGCCGAGAACTATCACGGCATGAAAGTGTTGTCTTGTATGGCTGCCAATAAGCCGAATGTATTGGTCGGCACGGCTCCCGAAGCTTCATATTGGCTTCTCCGTAGTGAGGATGATGATACGGAACAGCCTGTGGAAGAGGATTATTGGGCGGAAGCTTTGGAATTTGCCGATAGTGTGGGAGTGGATGTGGTTAATACTTCATTGGGATATTATGAGTTTGATGATACGACCATGAATTACCGGTACCGTGATTTGGACGGGCATTATTCATTGATGTCTCATTCCGCTTCTCTGGCTGCCGATAAAGGATTGGTGTTGGTATGCAGTGCCGGAAATTCGGGGCGTGGCACATGGAAAAAATCACACCTCCGGGAGATGCGGAAAATGTTATTACAGTGGGGGCGGCGGACCGGAATCTGGTTAATGCTGATTTCTCTTCTGTAGGAAATACTACAGATGGCCGTGTAAAACCGGATGTGATGGCGGTGGGAGTTGCTTCGGCCGTAGCGGGTAATGATGGAACGGTTTCTCATGCCAATGGTACTTCTCTCGCATCGCCTACATTGTGCGGGTTGGTAGCCTGTTTCTGGCAGGCTTGTCCCTGGCTTACTGCCAAGCAGGTGGTGGAGGCAGTGCGGAATGCAGGAGACCGTAAAGAGTATCCGGATAATATTTACGGTTATGGTGTGCCTGATATCTGGAAAGCTTGTCAAATAGAATTAGAGAAGAAAAAATAATGGAAGAACATCCTCTTTCTTTATATGAACTGAATGCGTTGGTTAAGCGTAGCATTCATGCTTGTCTGCCCGATACTTATTGGGTTCAGGCAGAGCTGAGTGATGTACGTTCCAATTATTCCGGTCATTGCTATTTGGAATTTGTACAGAAAGAGCCACGGGGGAATAATCTGATAGCTAAGGCAAGGGGGACTATTTGGAGCAATGTCTACCGTCTGCTGAAGCCTTATTTTGAAGAGGAAACCGGGCAGGCTTTTGTTGCAGGTATTAAAGTGATGGTGAAAGTGGCTGTGGAGTTTCATGAATTGTATGGTTACTCGCTTACTGTGCAGGATATAGATCCTACTTATACATTGGGGGATATGGCGCGTCGCCGTCGCGAAATCTTGAAGCAATTGGAAGAAGAAGGTGTGCTGACTTTGAATAAGGAACTGGAGATTCCTTTGCTGGCGCAACGCATAGCCGTTATTTCCTCGGCTACGGCTGCCGGTTATGGTGATTTTTGTAATCAACTGGAACAGAATCCCTATGGTTTTGTCTTTTATCCGCGTTTGTTTCCTGCTATTATGCAGGGGAACGGGTAGAACAATCTGTCATTACCGCATTGGATGCTATCCATGCCTGTCGTGATGATTGGGATGTCGTGGTTATTATCCGTGGCGGAGGCGCCACGTCCGACCTTTCGGGGTTCGATACATATGAGTTGGCGGCTAATTGTGCTCAGTTTCCTATACCTATTATAACCGGTATAGGGCATGAGCGTGACGATACGGTGTTGGACTGTGTTTCTCATACTCGTGTCAAGACACCTACTGCTGCTGCCGAGTATCTTATAAATCATTTGCACGACACTGCCAAGGTTCTTGAAGATTATGCATCGGCTGTACTTCATACTATCTCTACCCGTATGGAACGGGAAAATACTCGGCTGAACCGGATGGTAGAACGTATTCCCATGCAGACGCGGATGAGGCTGAAAGAGGAACATTATCGCCAGGAACGAATCATGAAACATTTGGAAGTAGGCCTGCAATCCCGTCTGACAAAAGAAACCCATTGTTTAAAAATGATGGAAACTCGGTTGGGCATCGTTTCACAGCGTCGTCTGGTAAAGGAAAAGCATCGGCTCCAACTTTTGGAGCAGGAATTGAAGGCGGCATCTCCCGAAAATTTGTTGAAAAGGGGATATAGTATCACGCTGAAAAATGGCAAGGCGGTGATCGATGCTTCTGTATTGCAGCCGGGTGATGAACTTACCACCCGTTTTGCCAAAGGAGAAATAAAGAGTATAGTAACTAAAAAATAAAACGAAGTATGGCAGCAAAGAAACAAACCTATGAACAGGCTATGAAACGTCTGGAAGAAATCGTATCACGCATAGACAGTAATGAGTTGGACATAGACAGTTTAGGTGTGAACCTGAAAGAGGCACAGGAATTAATCAAGTTTTGCCGGGATAAACTTTATAAAGCCGATGAGGAGATAAAGAAAATGTTGGATAATAATGTTTCAATGTGACAATATGCTAATGTGCCAATTGGCTGCGCTATATTCTGCATGGCATATTTGTACCTTAGCACATTGACATATTGGCAAATTATAAAAGCTATAAATAAAAAAGCTGTTTTGATTGGAATTTGCAAATATAAAACGTAATTTTGCTCTCATTCGTAAATAATAACATAATTAAGATACACTATGAAAGAGATTGATTGGGCAAATCTGTCCTTCGGCTATATGAAGACAGACTATAATGTACGTTGCTACTATCGTGACGGTGCATGGGGAGAGTTGGAACTTTGTTCGGAAGAAACGTTGAATATTCACATGGCCGCCACTTGTCTGCACTATGGGCAAGAAGCGTTTGAAGGGTTGAAGGCTTATCGTGGAAAAGACGGTAAAATCCGTATTTTCCGTCCTGAAGCCAATGCGGAACGTTTGCAAAGTACTTGTGACGGTATTCTGATGCCGGAACTTCCTACAGAAAAGTTTGTGGCCGCTATAAAGAAGGTGGTGAAAGCCAACGAGCGTTTCATTCCTCCATACGAAAGTGGTGCGGCTCTTTATATTCGTCCGTTACTGATTGGTACAGGTGCTCAGGTGGGGGTTCACCCTGCCAATGAATATCTGTTTGTGGTATTCGTAACTCCGGTAGGTCCTTATTTCAAAGGTGGTTTTTCTACTAATCCTTATGTTATTATCCGTGAGTTCGACCGTGCCGCACCTTATGGAACCGGACGCTTTAAGGTGGGCGGCAACTATGCTGCCAGCCTGCGTGCCAATAAGAAAGCCCATGATTTGGGATATTCCTGCGAGTTCTATCTAGACGCCAAGGAAAAGAAGTACATTGACGAGTGTGGTGCGGCTAATTTCTTCGGCATCAAAAATAATACTTACATTACACCAAAATCATCTTCTATTCTGCCTTCTATAACGAATAAGAGTTTGATGCAGCTGGCCGAGGATTTGGGTATAAAGGTAGAATGTCGTCCGGTTCCTGAAGAAGAACTGGAAACCTTCGAGGAAGCGGGGGCTTGCGGTACGGCGGCTGTTATCAGTCCTATCCAGCGTATTGATGATTTGGAAAACAAGAAATCGTACATTATCTCTAAAGATGGAAAGCCGGGTCCTGTTTGTACAAAATTGTATAACAAACTGCGTGCTATTCAGTATGGTGATGAACCTGATAAACATAATTGGGTGACAATTTTAGACTAATAGAAAAATAGATTCTTATGAAAACAAATTCAGAATTGAAGAATCGGGCAATCGATGCGTTGACCGGTAATTGGGGACTGGGTGCGGTTATTACCTTGGTCTATGGACTGGTGATGAATGCCCCTACGTTGCCCTATCGTATTATGGAGTCGGTGGCTTCGTCTTCCTTTAGTCTCATCGCTTTGTTGCTTTTGCCATTGGGCTTCGGCTATACCGTCCTTTTTTTGGATGTGATTCGTGGAATAAAGCTGGATTTTGCCCGTCTTTTCGATGGGTTTAAAGACTATGGACGGATATTGGGTACAATGCTGCTGACTACAGTCTATACGTTCCTGTGGACGTTGCTGCTTGTCATTCCGGGCATCATGAAGTCCTATTCATATGCCATGACGCTCTTTATTCTGAAAGATTATCCGGAGTTGCAGTACGATGCTGCCATAGAGAAAAGTATGGCGATGATGTCCGGTCATAAGATGAAGATGTTCTTGTTGGATTTGAGCTTCATTGGTTGGGCTATTCTGTGTTGTTTTACTTTGGGGATCGGTTTCTTGTTCCTGGCTCCTTATGTAGAAGCATCACATGCTGCTTTCTATGAAGATCTGAAGAAAGAATTGGGAGAGTCCGTTGAGGCAATTTCTGAATAATATAGAAAATAGAAAGATAAGAAAAATAGACCTGCAAGTGAATTGCGGGTCTATTTTTTTTCTCTTTCACAGGATATTCCTACCTTTGCCTGTGGAAACAAATTAATGATAGACTAATTTTCATGGGAAAAGGAAAACTGGAGAAATTTGCTGATATGCGGGAGTATCCGCACGTGTTTGAATACCCTTATTCGGTGGCCGATAACGTTACGTTCGATATGAAGGGGAATTGGAACCGTGACTTTTTTAAGAACGATAATCCGATAGTTCTGGAACTGGGATGCGGACGAGGTGAATATACCGTATGGCTGGGTCGTATGTATTCCGATAAAAATTTTATCGGTGTAGATATAAAAAGGGGCCCGTATGTGGACCGGTGCGACGGAAGCGCTGAAAGATGGCATGACGAATGTGGCTTTTTGCGTACCAATATCGAAATCATCGACCGTTTTTTTGCTCGGGTGAGGTGAGTGAGATATGGCTGACTTTCTCTGATCCGCAGATGAAGAAAGCGACTAAACGTCTTACTTCCACATACTTTATGGAACGTTATCGTAAGTTTTTGAAGCCGGACGGACTGATTCATTTGAAGACCGACAGTAATTTTATGTTTACTTACACCCGCTATATGGTAGAGGAAAACAAATTGCCGGTAGAGTTTATGACCGAAGATTTGTATCATTCCGGTTTGGTGGATGACATACTAGGCATCCGTACCTATTATGAACAACAATGGTTGGATCGTGGTTTGAATATAAAATATATGAAGTTCCGTCTGCCGCAAGAGAAGGAGTTGCATGAACCCGATGTGGAAATAGAATTGGATGAGTATCGCAGTTACAACCGCAGTAAACGAAGCGGGTTGAAAACAAGTAAATAATAACAGAATGATGACTTTATATCCGAAATTGATTTTGGACGCCTTGGCAACAGTGCGTTATCCCGGAACGGGAAAGAATTTGGTGGAAGCGGAGATGGTTGCCGATAATCTTCGCATTGACGGTATGTCGGTAAGCTTTTCGTTGATTTTTGAGAAACCGACCGATCCGTTTATGAAATCTATGATAAAGGCTGCCGAAACAGCTATTCATACTTATGTTTCACCTGATGTACAGGTAGCTATTGCGACAGAGAGCCGTCAGGCGGCGCGTCCCGAACCGGGTAAGCTGCTTCCATTGGTAAAAAATGTCATTGCTGTTTCATCCGGAAAAGGCGGGGTGGGCAAGTCTACTGTGGCGGCCAATCTAGCTGTGGCCCTAGCTAAACTGGGATATAAAGTAGGTTTGCTGGATGCTGATATTTTCGGTCCTTCTGTGCCTAAAATGTTCCAGGTGGAAGATGCCCGTCCTTATGCTGAGCAGATTGACGGTCGTGATTTGATTGTGCCGATTGAAAAATATGGTATCAAGTTGCTTTCTATCGGTTTCTTTGTCGACCCTGATCAAGCTACTTTATGGCGTGGAGGGATGGCTAGTAATGCTTTGAAACAACTGATTGGAGATGCCGCATGGGGAGAACTGGATTATTTCATATTGGATACGCCTCCGGGCACCAGTGATATTCATCTGACTTTGGTGCAGACTTTGGCTATTACGGGAGCTGTAATCGTCAGTACACCCCAGCAGGTGGCTTTGGCTGATGCGCGCAAGGGAATCAATATGTATACCAATGATAAAGTAAATGTTCCTATTTTGGGATTGGTGGAGAATATGTCATGGTTTACTCCTGCGGAACTTCCTGAAAATAAGTATTACCTTTTCGGAAAGGAGGGTTGCAAACAGCTGGCAGAGGAAATGAATGTGCCTTTGTTGGGACAAATTCCTATTGTGCAGAGTATCTGTGAAAATGGTGATAAAGGAACTCCGGCTGCTTTGAATGAGGACAGCATTACCGGGCGTGCATTTATAGAGTTAGCTGAAAATGTTGTGAAGCAGACCGAGAAGCGTAATGCGGAACAGGCACCGACACACATTGTGGAGATGAAGAAATGATTTAGAATATATTTTTAAGATGAAAAGAGACTGTTCGGAACAGCCTCTTTTCTGTTTTTATGCTCTTTATTGCAGTTTGAAAGTTACAGGAACAGTGTATCTGCAACGTACTGCTTTGTCTTTTACAGTTGCCGGCTTCCATTTTGGCATGGATTTTGCAACCCGTGCTGCTTCAGCATCCAGTTCGGGGGTAATGCTGCGTACTATGCTTACATGGTCTACCGAACCATCTTTTTCAATAACCATCTGTACGATTACTTTACCTTGTGCTCCCTCCTTTTGCGCTGTTACGGGATATTTTATGTTGCGTGCCAAATATTGCAAGCAGGCTATCATACCTCCGGGGAATTCAGGCATATTGTCTGCTATCTGGTATACGGGGTCTTCTCCGACAAGAAGTAATCTCACCAGTTCCGGATTTTCCATATCTTTGATGGGGCAGAGTTCTTTTACCGTGAATTTTCCTTCTTGATAACCTTTATGGTTAATGGCAATGGTTTCGCCTACTCCTACTGTTAACTGAGCTTCTCCGTGAGCGTTTGTCGTGGCTTTGGCATTTGTTGAAGAAGAAATAAGTTCTACTCCTGCAAGTTGTTGGTTATCATTATTGGATATTTGTAACTTGATCCGTATTTGTTTGCCGGCTTTGATGTAGGCGGCAATATCATCATCGGTATCGAAAATGGCAGTGACATTCGGTTTGTTTGCTGAAAGTAGAAGTGATTGGTGTTTGGAACTTTTAGGAGAGGAAACGTCTAGGGAAACATACTTGGGAGTCGTCATATCCACTTCTATGGTAGCCTTTCCTTCTGCATTGGTCTTGAAAGTTTTTACTTCATTACCCGGTTTGATTTGCAGAGTAATATTAGGCTGAGGCTTACCTTCACTATTGGTTACGGTAATAGTGAAAGTCACCAGACCTTGTACTGTTGTGTTGACAAAAGATGCCACTTCTTCCCTTTCGGGGCGTGGGGTGCTTTCTTCCGTGGAATAGATTAACCTTTCGGCTGTCCGTGCCACGGTTTCAATGTTGCTGACCAAGAGTAGAGCAGCAGTCACGGTGCAAACAAGGCATATTTGATATGCCCTGTGGTGCGGGTTCTTTTTTGTTCATCATTTTAATTCTGTTTTTTAAGTGTGATAAGTTGAAATTATTATATAAACCGGTTTGTCTGTTTTGGTTGGCTAATCCCAAAAGGTGATATTGATATGCTTTCTTATTTGTGCCGGATTCCATTACTTTATGATCGGCAAGGTATTCCAAATTGAGTCTGATCTCTGTTTTCAGCAGCCATGCAAAAGGATTCATCCAGCAAATGATATTTACTATTTCACTGATAATGACATCTATGGAATGCCATTGGCGGACGTGGGTCTGTTCGTGCGTCAGGATTTCTTGTTTTTCATCTTCTTTCAGTCCGGGCAGATAGATGAAAATCCATTGCCAGAAAGAGAATGGATTGGCAGGTTCTGATAGACTGCGTATGGATATTTGGTCTACATTTATATTCTTGCTTTTTTTAAGACAAGGCGGAAAATACTGCTTAGTTGGATCATAAATCGTGCGGATAATAGAAGGATTCCAATCCAATAGACGAACTTTATTATATCAAGCAGGTCGGGTGTGGGAATAGCAACAGGAGCTGTGACTACTGTGGCAGTGGAAGTATTTGTTTCTGTCAGCATCATCAGTGCGTAGTAATCTGCCAGTTCATTGATGGCAGGTTGTTCTTTCACCCATGCTTGCATATCCATCAGCGGATAAAGAAAAGAGAGGGCAAGAAAACTCAGCAGTGCGATATGACGCCACTGGAAGAAAGTGTCGCGACAGCAGAACAGCTTGTAGAAAGCATAGAATAAGGCGATGCCTATATTTACTTTCAGCATGTAGATGAGTTCGGGTGCTGTAGTTATCATAGTATTTGTGAATTTAGCAGGATTATTTATCTTCTTCTTTCTCTATCAAGTTGATAATGTCTTTCAAGTCGGCTGCGGAGATTTTTTGCTCTTTGGCGAAGAAAGATACCATTTCCTTGTATGAGTCAGCAAAATAGTTCCGGACCACACCACTTACAAATGTGCGTTTGTATTCGCTTTGTTTAACCACTGGGGTGTATTGATAAGTGTTGCCGAATCGTTTGGCCGTAACGTACCCTTTTCTTTTCAGGTTGTTCACTATGGATGCCACCGTAGTATAAGGCGGCTTGGGTTCGGGAAATTTAGCAACTATGTCTTTCACGAAACATTCTCCCATGCTCCAAATATGAAGCATCACTTCTTCTTCTTGTATCGTTAGCTTTTCCATAAGAAAATGAATTGATTACGATGTTTTCGCAAATCTACGAAAAAATCGTAATAAGCAAAAGGAATGGGAGTTAATTAGTGTGAATACAGATTGTGGGCAGATAAAAAAACAAAGTGAAGAATCCGGCTGTGATAGATTGAAGCGGACCCTTCACTTTGGCATGAAAATGACAGATGAAGTAAAGTTTATTTTTTGTGTAGAATATAATGGTCTGCTAACTCTCCTGTTATTGCCTGTTTGTCTTGATTGAGAGCGGTCAGGGTATTCTCACCGACTTTATAATATTGCTTATCCTCTCCATTAATTAAAGTCATGATATTACCTTCAACAGAGTAAGTTCCATATTCTTTGAAAGTAGCATCCTGCCGGTCAATATATTCTGATATCAACTCAAAAGTCTTGTCTTTTTTAATAGTCAGGGTCATGTTGATACCCTGGACAGTCGGCAGCCGGAAAAGTTCCGGTGTAAGTACCGTCATAATCCAATGAGTTTGCATTGTGCATATCCGTTGTTTCGGTGGAGATTGCAGAATCGTTAGTGTTTTTGGAGTTGCTGTTACATGAAGTAATCAGCAGGCATACGCATGCCAGAATAAAAAGTTTTTTCATCATAAATAATTCATTTAGTTCTTAATTTATAAACAAATTCAGACGACATTTGTTCTGCGTCTTTTCTTAATCTCTTTTAATCTTTCGTATACATGTCTGCGGCTTAAGGTAATCTGACGACGGTATACGATGCAGGTGGTAAGGAAATAAACACCTGTTTGTATCCACAATACCCGGTACTCTGTCAGCACATCGGTCAGTGTGGCTCCCATATTGTTGATGCGTACAAAGCCGTTGATGCCGAAAGTGGAAGGGAACAGCCACGAAACCACCTCCCAGAATTTAGGAATGGCAGTACCTGGCCACGAAATGCCTGAGATAAATAGCAACGGTACTGAGGTAAATACATAAATCATCATACAGGCTTCCCGATGGTGAATAAAGATAGAACAAGTCATCGCGAAAAAGATGCATGCCAGTATATAGGGAAACATGAATGCCGCTAGGGTTCCGGCTTGAGCTATTTGTACCAGGCTGAACATTTTGGGAACAAGGCAGAGCATATAGGTAGCCATGACAGCATATATCATAAGGTAAGTCAGTGATTTGCCTAAAACAATGCGCAGCGTGCCATGATAATGGCGGCTCATGGGGATAAGGTCCCGAAAACGGTTGTTCTCACGAGCAGTTCCGGCAGATAGACCTACTCCTAGCAGTAAAGTTTGTTGGATAATCAGTATCAGTACGGCGGGTATCAGGAAGCTGGCAAAACCGTTCTGCGGATTGAAAATGGAAATATCCTCATACGCTATGGGAGACGTGCTCACTTCATCTTGTCGGATGGTTGTGTTGCCGGAGCGTTCTATCTTTATCTGTTTGTTCATTACCAGCGAGGCATTGGTGTTGGCTGTCAGCATGGCTTTGTAGTATAGCATACCGCTCATGTCACAGTAGATGGTGACATGGGTTTGAACTCCTTTAGTAATGTCGCGGCTGAAGCTTTCAGGAATATAGATGATGCCATACACTTTGCCGCTCTTCAATAAAGTTTTTGCTTCTTCCATATCACTGCAATGAGATACTATTTCCAAGTCGGCACCTGCATCTACCAGGCGCAGGTATTCACGGCTGAGGCTGGAACGGTTGTTATCTACTACAGCAGCAGGGACTTCACGCACTGTTTCATTGGTATATATAAAGGTATAGAGAAGCGGATAGCCTAGTGGTACCAGAATGAAGAAGATAAGTACACCCTGATCCTTTACAACTGCTTTCAACTCTTGCCACCAGATGTAGAAAAGGTCCTTGGTTCCTTGTGAGATGATATCTTTGAGTTTATATGTTTTCATACCTGTTTGCCGTTTTAGGGAATATATACATAATGTAATAGTACTGTGCGCAGTCTTTTCAGTATAAAGAAAGGCAACAGCATGAATAACATCAACGCGACTACTGAATGCCATGCGTAAATCAGCGGATATCCGTTAAGTGCCAAATCTACATAAATCAGGAAGTAGTGGCGTAACGGGAATAGATTGGCCAGTGCCTGTAATACAGGATTCATTGCCATAACCGGAAAACTCATACCCGATATGGAGAAAGAAATCACCCCCCATAGGGAGGCGGTGCTCAGTGCCAAGCGGACTGTTGTAAACAATCCGAACAGAAATACTCCGAAAGCCTGTGAAGCCAGTACTAGTAACAGACCTGCAAACAGCATGGGCAGTATACCGCTATTACAGGGATAGTGCAGGAAACCGTATAGATAAACATTATAGAAGGTGGCCATGACAAAGAAAACTACAGTCTGGGGCAGCAATTTGCCGGTCAGGGCTACGGTGATGGAATTGTCTGCCATGTCCATCCATTCTTTTTTGGGTGTTGGTTTTCATTTCACTTCCAATGGTATAGACGGTGGTCATAAAGATAAGCAGCATCAGGATACCCGGTATGATGGTGTTACTCAAATATACAGAGTAATTGAGCCATGGGTTGTTTAATACATGAGAGTCGATGACTATGGGCTGCAGGAATGCCATGGCCTGGTCTTCTGTAGCTCCTTTGGCATATAAGGTGGCACGGCCGATGGCTCCACCCGCCAGCTCGGACATGGTGCGCTGGTCTTTATAGAGTAATGAACCTGCTACCAGATAGGAGTAGTTGGTATAAAAAGGAAACCTTGGGTTGACGGCTTGCTAATGCCTTCTCGGTAGTTCCTTTTGGAATATAGTAGAAAGCATAGATCTTTCCTTGCTGCATGGCTTTGCGGGCATCCGCGAAACTGGGGTAATGTGCTATGATTTTAGTCTGCTGAAAAGCGTCCAGATTACGGATGATGCTGCGTGTGGTAGCTGTGTTGTCCAAATCGACCACACCTGCCGGCATATCCGTAGGGAGTCCGTTCCACATTAATGTAGTGAAGAAGAGATAACAGAACAAGGGAGCTATGATCATGCAGAACAGATATAGCGGTCTTGTGGCGATGCGGAACACTTCACGCCGGGCTATGCGGAATATACGGTTATGGACAGTATTGTTCATTGTTTGTTATTTCTCGATGATGGCACTCATTCCCGGACGCAATCCGTCTGTTCTCTCTACAGGAACAGCTTTCACCTCGAAGGTCTTCAGGTCGAATTGTCCCGTAGTCTTGGTTGCTTTCCAGGCAGCATATGTACCCAGATCTTTCATATAAGTAACCTTGAATTTTATTTCTTTGTCAAAGGCAGGAATAAATGCGCTAATCTCATTTCCTACGGTAAAGTCTTTTAGGAAATCTTCGCGTACATTAAATGTTACCCACATGTCATTCAAGCGGGCCACGTTCATAATGGGGGCACCGGTACCTACCAGTTCGCCTGCTTTGGGAAAAATTTCGGTCACTTCTCCATCAGCTGACGCGGTCAGTATCGTTTCGTCTATGTAGGAGGAAACTTCGGCTACAGCACCTTTGGCACGTTCTACTTGGGCTGCGGCTGCTGCTTTGTCTTCACGTTGTGCACCGTTCTTTGCCATTTCGTATTGGGAGCGTGCTGCTTTTTCTGTAGCGGTCATGGCATCAAATTGTGCTTTGGCTTCATCACGTTTTTGCGCGGACATTACGCCTTGTTCAAAGAGCCGGTTGACACGGTTGTATGACTTTTCAGCAATTTCTACTCCGGCTTTGGCTTTCTGCCACATTTCGTAGGCAGCTTGCAGTTGCTCTTGGCGGGTACCTCGTTGTGCTTTTTCATTCAAGGCTTGTGCTGCTTGTTCGGCAGCTTGTGCTTGAGAAAGTTTGGCTTTTACATCGGGGGCTTCAAGGATAGCCAGTGTGTCACCGGCTTTTACTTTGTCTCCTTCCTTTACACGAAATTCCAGAATGCGTCCCGGCACTTTGCTGGATACACGGTATTCGTCGGCTTCTGCTTGCCCCTGAATGATTTCCGGACCTTTACCCAGTGAAGAAACCTATCAGTGACACTATGACAATGACTGCTGTCAGTGAAATAAATGCCAGCAAAATATTGCTGTGTTGTGATCTTTCTGCCATATCTTTTCGTTTTTAATCTTTAATTTTTATTTAAGCACTCCCATTGATTTGCGCAAATAGACTTCAGTCAGTTTTACATCAATCTGAGCGTCTATTTTGTCCGACTGGGCAGATAACCAAGCGGTTTGCGCTTCCAATACGTTACTGGTAGGAATGACTCCTTCCATGAATCCCAGTTTGGCATAGCGCAGATTCTCGTCTGCTTTTTCCAGATTTTTTTTCAGCCATACTCAGGCGTTTGGCTGCTTCATTTACTTTATAGCTGGCTTGGCTTACCTGCAATTCTACCTTTTCTTTTGCATCTGCCAGTTGGTAGCGGGCAATGTTTGCTTCCGCCTTGGCAGCTTTTACCTTATACATTCCTTCGCCCCAGTTCCATATTGGAATTTGTACCATAGCGCCAACAGCCCACATGCCGCGGAATTTGCGTTCAAAGCCGTTTACCAATGAGGGATTGGTTACCATGTAGTTGGCGGTCAGAGCCACTGTAGGAAGAAATCCCGCGCGGGTGATATTGACTTTTTGGTCATAAATTTTATTAGCTAGATCCAAACTTCGTAATTCTTCGCGATTTGCCAAAGCGGTGGCTACATTATCACCTACATGATATTCAAGGAGAGTTAAGCTTTCTACGTCTTCATCTGCTAAACGTATTTCATCATTTAAAGGCAGACCGCATAATTGGCATAGTACCATTTTAGATAGGCTTAATCCGTTGTCTATTTGTGTGAGCTTCATTTCGGCTTCATTCACTTTTACTTTTACACTTAGTCCGTCGGCTTTGGTGGCGACACCTTCGGTTATCATTTTATCTACATCACTGTCCAGTTGGCTGACCAGTTGCAGATAGCTTTGGGCTAGTTTTTTCTTGTTTATCAGTGAGATGACTTGCCAGTAAGCTTGGTCGGTACTCAAAATGATATCCTGCATACCGGTGGCGTGCTGTGATTCGGCCAGTTGTTCAGCGTATTTGGTGATTTTATTGTAGGCAACGATTTTTCCTCCCATGAAGATGGGTTGGGTAAGGGTCACAGCTCCTGCATACATATTGCGTGTGTCGGTGCGCAGCGCATCTACCAAACCTTGTCCTACCTTGTTCAGTGCATTTCCAATACCTGGGATGAGGGGAGCAAGTGGTTGCAGTATTTGTGCGAGTTCGGGATTGGAAGCTGCCAGTTGTTGGAAAGTTTCCTGTATGGAGCCTTGGGCGGTAGTCCCTATCTGACTGATAGCTCCCTTTTGTTCGTCACTTAATAAAGAGATTTCTTTCTGAGTGCGCATATAGGTTCCTATAGCCGCAATCTTAGGAAGATAATTGGTAAAAGCCGCTTTCTTTTCATAATGTGCAGCTGTTATCTTTTCAGCTGAAATGCGCAACTCTTTATTGTTGGATAATGCTAAAAGCACGACAACTATCTAAGGTGAGTGTGCTTTGGGCTGAAATACTATCTAAAACACCGATAAATAGGATAAAAGCTGCAATCTTTTTCATTATAGTGTTCTTGTTTTGTTGTTTTTTAAGTTGTTTATGCAACAAAAATAAGACAAATCTTCAAGAAAGCCATATTCTGGATGTTATTTTAAAATATTTTTATAATTCTGCAATCTGTATGTTTACTGCTTTTGCTTGGTGGAGAAAAAAACAGCCGGTTCGTTTCCAACCGGCTGTTTTTTTATTAAATATATTGGAGGGGAGAATGTTCCTTGTTATTTCATGCTGAAAGCTTGTTGTCCTATCATGGTTCCATCAGCGAAAATATAAACATGATAAGTTCCGGCAGGCAAATATTCCTCTACGTCCCAATATACGGTTACATTTTGTTCTTCTCCGGTGTATTCTATGTATTTCTTGATGGAATAAACCAAATTACGGTTTTCGTATGGGAATGTGTTTGAAGCGTTTTTGGTTAGTATGTCATTGTCTGGTTTGGCAATACGTATATATAAAGTACGTTCACCTGTTTTGGCGGTAATATTCTTGACAATGGTGAACGAGATGGCTATCTTTTTCACATCTTTTACTTTCTTGGCTGTTTTACCACGTTTATTTCTAGGCTCTACGCTAATTCCTGTGGCATCCAATTGGGCTGCCAAGGTGACCTTTTCATTCAGATTCTTTTTCTCTTGCGATAAATTATTGATTTGACGGGTTGCCTGCGTATATTTTTGTTTTACTTCTTGGTTTTCTTCAGCTAGTGCTTGGTTGAGTTTGTTCAGTGAATCTATTTGGATAACATAGGTGCGTAGTACGGCACGTACTGTTTTCAGTTCTTTCTTCAAACGCATGATCTCAGCTGCGTTACTGGTCTTTACTTGTCGTAATTCTTCTAGCAGCCGCTGTGTTTTCAGCTTCTCACTCTCCAGCTTTTCGCGCAAGGAATCATTGTTTATCTGTATCTGAAGTTCATCATATTGGGTGGCGAAAGTGGTATATTCGTTTTCCATTTCCAGTTTTTCCACAGCGAAGAGTTCGCTCATTTCCTTATTCTCTTTTGCTTGATGAAAAGCATAAAAAGAAACTCCGCCGATAATCACAACCAGCAGAATAATGACAATAATCAGTTTTTTGCTCTTATCCATAGTGTTACATTGAATTTTGGACAAAAGTACAATAATTTATGTAGACTGCTCGAAAAATATTATGGAAATTTTTCTTTAATTCGGAATATCATTGTAACTTTGCGGTGCTTTTAAGAAGGCGATTTTATTATCAACTTTAAACAAAATATAGAGATTATGTCAAAAAGTAACCGTAGTAGGCGCAGGTAACGTAGGTGCTACATGTGCAAATGTTCTTGCTTTTAACGAAGTAGCAGACGAAGTAGTAATGCTGGACGTTAAAGAAGGCGTATCAGAAGGTAAGGCAATGGATATGATGCAGACAGCTCAGTTGTTGGGCTTCGACACAAACATTGTAGGTTGCACTAACGATTATGAAAAAACAGCTAACTCTGACGTTGTGGTTATCACCTCAGGTATTCCCCGTAAGCCGGGTATGACCCGTGAAGAACTGATCGGTGTTAATGCAGGCATCGTTAAGTCAGTTGCTCAGAATATCTTAAAGTACTCTCCTAATGCTATCATCGTAGTTATCTCTAACCCGATGGATACTATGACTTATTTGTCATTGAAAGCTTTGGGCTTGCCTAAGAATAGAATCATCGGTATGGGTGGTGCTTTGGATAGCTCACGTTTCAAATATTTCTTGTCTCAAGCCTTGGGTTGCAACGCTAATGAAGTGGAAGGTATGGTTATCGGTGGTCACGGTGATACTACTATGATTCCTTTGACTCGTTTTGCTACTTACAAAGGTATGCCTGTTTCTAACTTCTTGTCTGAAGAAAAATTGCAGGAAGTTGCTGCTGCTACTATGGTAGGCGGTGCTACTCTGACTAAGTTGCTGGGTACTTCTGCATGGTATGCTCCGGGTGCAGCTGGTGCATTTGTTGTTGAATCTATCATCCACAACAGGGTAAGATGGTTCCTTGTTCAGTTTATTTGGAAGGTGAATACGGTGAATCAGATATTTGCTGTGGTGTGCCTGTAATCTTGGGTAAGAACGGTATTGAAAAGATCGTTGAATTGCCTTTGAACGAAGAAGAAAAAGCTAAATTTGCTGCAAGTGCTGCTGCTGTTCGCAAGACTAACGCTGCTTTGCATGAAGTAGGTGCTCTTTAATAAGAACAAGCTATAATTTTATATAAAAAGCCGTTTTTTCAGTGAAATGAGAAAGCGGCTTTTAATTTGTACAGAATCCCTGAAAAAGTAAGTTCACTTACTTTTTCAGGGATTCTGAAATGAAAACGGCAGGAAGATTTTCTCCTCCATCAGTCCATCGGGTAAAGGGGTAACCGGGATAAAGGGTAGGAGCTGTTTCATCTATCCATTGGTTGAGAAGCCGGTAGATGGGAATGTCTTCCTTATTCATAAAAGTACCTGTGTATTGGGCATTTTTAGACAACTGATTACCATCGTCATTTTTTCCGATAAAGGTTATTTTTGCATTATCATAGTAGTTGTGGATAAAGAAAGAGTTGGCAGCTATACCTGCGAATAATCCTTTGGTCGTAATTAGATCTATGTTATAGACATAACAATTTTCAATGTGCGCTCCATCCGAAGCTTTCCCGCATATTCCACCATTGTAACTCTCTCTGTTCTTTATTATGTTGTTGGCAGAATAGCAGTTTGCTATCAAACCTTGGGCCTGGCTGGAACCTGCTATTCCACCGGCTGGTCCTGCTTTTATTTTTGAATTTGCGTCATAAATGATTTGGGTGTTGGTAACATAGCAATTGGTGATTTCCCCTGTTGAAGTTCCTGCTATGCCTCCTGTATTGGCTGATTGGTTCGTTTTGGTTGGATTGGCTGCAATTTGGCACTCCTTAACGCAACAATTTAGTATTTTGCCTTTATTGCGTCCGACTAAAATACTTGTACCTTCTGCTGTGCTCTTGCTTTTTGATGTGATAGATACTTTGCTGGATTCTATATGGAGATTTTTAACTATGCCGGTGATATTGACGGCTCCGAATACACCTGTGGTGCCATTGCTGGAATTGATAGGTATATTGTAAAGGGTGTGATTTTGTCCGTCAAAGGTTTGGGAAAAGTAATAGTTTGTTTGGGCGTATCCTATTTGTTTTAACTCAGTACAATCCACATCTTTAAAATCAATGTCATTCAATAGATAATAAGTGGTTATTCCATTTATCGTTTCTCCGAAATCGTCCAATGTTTTTCCTTTGTATTGGGTAAATGTATTGCTATTGATAAGTTGACTGAATGCAATCCAATCTTCGGCAGTCATAATTCCCGGAGTTTTTTTCAGATATTTTTAAGTGATAAGTATATTCTTTGTTACCGGTAAAAGACTTTGTTTCTAGTTGTGTTGTATATTTCTTTCCATTTGTTACCATATTTATGGCGATGACCATGTTTCCGACAGGAGGGACTATAAACGAATAATTTCCGGAAGGAGAAACTTGGGCAATAGTAGTCGTATGTGTTCCGTTATCCGCTAGAACTATTTCAGCGGATTTTGGGATAATAGAGGAAACAGCAGGACATGTTACCTCTATTTTCTGAAAATAGGTTTGTAAATTTCCCTCCAAATGCAGTGTCAGAAGAGAAAATAAATGTTTGAACTGTAAATGGATGGAATTTCCGGCCGGAAATTCATCCTTGACATACAGTATGTCTTCCAACGAATTGTTTTTATAAAGATTTTCTTGGACATAGTCCAAATCGGGATAGACAGGATATACTGCCGTAACATTTGTTTTTCCTGTTAGGTCACTCCAGCTAAATTCATTTTCTGCTTTCCATTGGTTGTCCATATAAGTCAGAATTCTGTTGTCTATTTGAAGACTGCCGGAAGCATTCAGCAGGATTTGATTGCCAGAGTTAAAAGTGGAAACAGGGGAGCTTTCTGTGAAAGCTGCTTGGTATGTATTGCCTGTGAGTACTACCTCGATATCGGTCCCTGTATAAACAAGATTGTCGGTGCAGCTTTGCAAAGCCAGGACCGACAATCCTATTATTAATGAGTTATATTTCAACTGAATAATGTATTAATGAAAATTGCTTTATGGTTCAGGTATTGTGAATTCCCTGTCAGCAAAGAGTTCCATTAGGCCGGATATCTGTTTGAGTCGTAAAAGTTCGTCGGCATCCATGCCAATATTCTTTTTATCCATTCGTCACTCATTCCGGCTTTGGTCAGTTCTGCCACGATATCTACCATCAGTTCAATGCTGTGAGTGCCGCGGGCGCGGTTGTGGCGGATCGTGCTGGCCATTCTGTTTGAAAGGTCTTTTTCTATAACGACCACGGGAAGTAAACCTTTTTCTCGTTCAAACACACGTTTTGAAGTTTTAAGCACACAATAACGATGATATCCGTCTACCAGTTCATATATATCTTCATCGGGAATATAATAACATACACAAGGCATAGTATAGCCATCTTCCCAAATGCTTAATTCCAGCAATTTCATTTCAGGAGCGGCTACGTGGTTTGGATTATAACTGTTGGCACGTACCTTTTCCACCGGTACTCTGTGCACGTGATACACAGGACTTTCGAATTCTTCTTTCATTTGATAATGTTTTTATATTTCTGCATCACTCTGTCTCTTCTTAACTTTTCTTTTTTTAGTTAGGGCAAATCCCATATATTTACATACATGGTCATTTTTCAGAATGCAAATACACATACGTTTATAAGTGGGGATTTCTTTAAACTCTGCGATGTCTATATCGTCTAGATAATCCATTTGGACAGGAAGTTTGTCTGTCTTGTAGTTTGTTTTCTTTTGTACGTAGAATTTTATGCCCAAATCAGTTAATTTACGTATGGTTGATAAATCCAGGCATCCTCCCTTGTATTTCCAGAACTCCCGGCTTACTCTGTTTTTCCAAGTAAGACTGTTTGGTTTCTTCGGGTAACGTATCTAACAGGAAATACATATACTCTTTCCATGTGTAGCCTTCTGGTAATTTGATGTTTTGCCATCCCATGGCACGGGTTCCACCATAGATTCCGGTAAAGTTTACTCCGTTTACTCGGCCTAGCATTCTCCCCCAAGTATTGGGATCGATGGCTTTGTATAATTTCAAGGTTTCCTGTGCTGTACTGAGGAACGGACTGGCTACACGTTGTCTGTCCAAAGGTACTCCGGCTTTATAATAAAGTTCGTACATTTGGTTGAATGGCCATTTGAAACGGGCGTATGCTGTCCATATATCTTCGGTAGTCCAGTCATAGATAGGGTAGGCATTGTATAAATCGTATCCTAGTCTGCGGGTCCACATCAGGTTGTGATAGCTGTTCAGGCGATTGTTACCGTGAATAGTTCTCCATCGGTCCAGGCTCTCTTGAGTTCGGATGCCGACCAGGCAGCAAGTGCGTACTGCATCATGCTTTTTATGGTACCACGATGCAAATGAAGTCTGGAAAGTGTAGTCCCACATTTCCTCATTGTAGAATGGGAAATCTTCTTTCTTATAACAGTTTTTAGGCATAGGCCTTACCCAGTGGGCGTGCATACTTTCGTCCCAAGGGCGCCAATAGGTTTGAAACATAGAAGCACAAGTCACTACTTTGAAAGGAACACAGACATGGTAGATTTCCAATATATCCTGATTTTCTCTGAACGTCTGTTCCACATATTCTGTAGTCATTTGATACTGTGCTTCATAGTCCATGTGGTATACTCCGATTTTCCTGTCCAGATTATGCTCTCTGATATATTGAATACATAAGTTGAGCAAGACACCGCTATCTTTTCCTCCAGAAAAAGAAACATAGATATTATCAAATTCGTTGAATAAGAATTTGAGTCTCTTTTGAACGAGTTGATAAACATTTTCCCCTTTAGTTCTTTTATTATTCATTTTTGTTCGTGTTGTATCATTTTAATATAATTAGTCCAACGGTGTTCGGTTTGAAAACCACAGTTGGAAAAAAAATAGCTTCGTGTTTGGTTTGAACAATTGCATATAAATTGTTTTTAGGCTTTACTGCTCCCAACAATTCAACCAGCACTTCCTGATCATCGTTATGGACATAGTAGTTGTTAATGACATAACCGCCACTTTTCTGCTCTACAGGGACAAAACCGGTTACGTCATTATCTTCGACGGCAATGTACCATTGAAAACGTTCGGTCGTTTTGAAGGGATAATTGTTATTAGCCCTTAGGACTTTAGGATTCATAGCCAATGGTCCAATTAAATTAAATAATTGAGGTTCAAGGCCATCTAGTTGTAATATTTCCATAACTTAATTTTTACATACGTTTACTTGAAGCTACAAATGTATAAAAAAGATTGGATATACCATAAAAAAACGCTGCCATACCTTCACAGGCGGGCAGCGCAAGCTACAATACAAAATACAAATACAACTAAACGAGATATTTTTATGCTAATAGAATGCCTTTAAACAATTCCTTGAGCCATCATGGCATGGGCTACTTTCATAAAGCCTGCAATATTTGCTCCTTTCACATAGTTGATATATCCATCAGGTTCAGTACCATATTTTACACATTGTTCATGAATACCATACATAATTTGATGTAACTTATCATCTACTTCTTGTGCACTCCAACTCATATGCATTGCATTTTGGCTCATTTCCAAACCTGAAGTAGCTACACCTCCGGCATTTACGGCTTTACCCGGTGCATACATTAGTTTATTTTCAATAAACGCATCAATTGCTTCCGGGGTACAACCCATATTAGAAATTTCTCCAATGCAAAGAACGGAATTTTTATTAAATTACAAGCATCTTCGCCATTTAATTCGTTTTGAGTCGCACACGGAAGCGCAATATCTACTTTAACTTCCCACGGACGACGTCCGGCAACGAATGTTGAGTTAGGATATTTCTCTGCGTATGGAGCTACGATATCATTGCCTGACGCACGTAATTCCAACATGTAATCAATTTTATCACCACTTACACCGTCCGGATCATAGATATAGCCGTCGGGTCCGGAGATTGTGACTACTTTTGCACCTAATTCAGTTGCTTTAGTCACGGCCCCCAAGCTACATTACCGAAACCGGAAACAGCTACCGTTTTGCCTTTAATATCAATTCCTTTTGCTTTCAGCATTTGGTTTACGAAGTAAAGACCACCAAAACCGGTTGCTTCAGGACGAATCAACGAACCTCCAAATTCCAAGCCTTTGCCAGTGAAGGTACCTGTAAATTCACGGGTTAACTTTTTATACATACCGAACATGTATCCTACTTCACGGCCACCTACACCGATGTCACCGGCAGGAACATCCATATCAGGACCTACGTGGCGCCACAATTCAAGCATGAATGCTTGGCAGAAACGCATGATCTCAGCATCGCTCTTACCACGTGGTGAGAAATCGGAACCACCTTTACCACCGCCCATAGGCAATGTGGTCAGTGCATTTTTGAATGTTTGCTCAAATCCTAAGAATTTCAAAATGGAGAGGTTTACAGAAGCATGAGAACGGATACCGCCTTTGTACGGGCCGATCGCATTATTGAATTGAACGCGGTAACCTAAGTTTACCTGTACTTTTCCTTTATCATCTACCCAAGGCACCTTAAATGTAAAGATACGGTCGGGCTCTACCAATCTCTCAATCAAGGACGCTTTCTCAAATTCCGGATGTTGATTGTATATATCCTCAATAGAAAGCAGGACTTCTTTTACAGCCTGCAAGTACTCTGATTCACCAGGGTGTTTTGCCTCAGGGAGGTCATGATTTGATTAATATCCATAACTATTATGCATTTAAGGTTTTGACAAAATGAAAATCATTTCTGATGCAAAGGTATGTTTTTTGGTGAATTGGCAAAATATTTTTGGCTAAATTTTAGTTTGGTGGTGATAAAAAGTTAATCGTTGTGGTAAGACCTCTCTACCCAAAAAGTTCTTTTTTATTGCGAATAAGTTGCATAAAACAATATTATTGACGTATTTTGCTATTACATTATCCATGTAAATCAAATAACCATGCTCAGCAAGTTAAAATTAAATCAGTTGTATTTCAAGGATACCTCGTTTGTAAACCTCATGACCAAACGGATTTTTAATGTTCTTTTGGTAGCAAATCCGTATGATGCTTTTATGTTGGAGGATGACGGGCGTATAGATGAGAAGATATTTAATGAATATATGAACCTCAGTCTTCGCTATCCGCCACGTTTCACACAAGTTTCTACTGAGGAAGCTGCCTGGAAGCAATTGGAGAACACTACATTTGATCTGGTGATTTGTATGCCCGGATCTGATAACAGTGATACATTTGAGATTGCACGCAGCATAAAAAGAACAATACCCTCATATTCCGCTGGTGGTACTGACCCCGTTCTCGCATGGTATTACGGCACGTATGGAGCATGAGGATCTGAGCATCTTTGAATATGTGTTCTGCTGGTTGGGGAATACGGACCTGTTAGTGTCTATCATCAAGCTGATAGAAGATAAGATGAATTTGGAACATGATATTAAAGAGGTGGGAGTGCAGATGATTTTATTGGTGGAAGATTCCATCCGGTTCTATTCTTCCGTGTTGCCTAACTTATATAAATTTGTGTTGAAGCAAAGTCAGGAATTTGCCACAGAGGCTTTGAATGCTCACCAGCGTACATTGCGTATGAGGGGACGTCCCAAAATTGTATTGGCACGTACTTACGAGGAGGCGATGGATTTATATAATAAATATCAGAATAATGTATTAGGTGTGATTACGGATGCACGTTACCCGCGTGGTGGTGTGGTGGATCCAATGGCAGGTATTAAGTTGCTGGCGGAGGTACGTTCCAGGGATCCGTTTGTTCCTCTTATTTTACAGTCGGCCGAGGTAGACAACAAGGTGTATGCTTCCCGGTATGGTGCTAGCTTTGTGGATAAGAATTCCAAGAAGATGAATATAGACTTGCGTGAAATTGTGTCTGATGATTTTGGTTTCGGGGATTTCATTTTCCGTAATCCCGATACATTGGAAGAAGTGGCCCGTGTTCATAATTTGAAGGAATTACAGAATGTTATTTTTGCTATTCCTAAAGAATCTCTCCTTTACCATATCAGTCGTAATCACGTATCCCGCTGGCTGTATTCTCGTGCCATGTTTCCACCTGCCGAGTTCTTAAAGCAGATAACTTGGGAGTCTTTGCAGGATATTGATGCTCATCGCCGTATAATCTTTGAGGCTATTGTGAAGTACCGTAAGATGAAGAATCAAGGTGTGGTGGCTGTGTTCCAACGTGATCGTTTTGACCGTTATTCTAATTTTGCCCGTATCGGTGAAGGGTCATTGGGGGAAAAGGACGTGGTCTGGCTTTTTATAGACAATATGGTAAAGCGCCACGTGGAATTTGATGAGTTTGAAAATGCGACGGTGGTCATTCCTAAAACGGTGGTGCTTTGTACGGATATCTTTGATGAATTCATGGATACCAATAGCCTATATCAAGTAGCATTGAGTGATGCGGATGATGACACGATATTGAAAGCTTTTCTTCGTGCCAAGTTGCCCGACCGTCTGGTGGAAGATTTCTTTGCTTTCTTTGATGTGGTGAAATCGCCTATAGCCATCCGTTCTTCCAGTTTGCTGGAAGATTCTCATTATCAGCCTTTTGCTGGGATATATTCTACTTATATGATTCCTTATTTAGATGATAAATATGAGATGCTCCGTATGTTGAGCGATGCCATAAAAGGGGTGTATGCTTCTGTTTTTTCAGAGACAGCAAGGCGTATATGCAGGCAACCAGCAATGTGATAGACCAGAGAAGATGGCTGTTATTTTACAACAGGTGGTCGGCACACAGTATGGTGACCGTTTCTATCCTTCTATTTCGGGGGTGGCACGTTCGCTCAACTATTACCCCATAGGAGATGAAAAAGCCGAAGCGGGAACTGTAAGTCTTGCTTTGGGGTTGGGTAAATATATTGTAGACGGAGGTCTGACTCTGAGGGTGTGTCCTTATCATCCTAACCAAGTGTTGCAGACCAGTGAGATGGAAATTGCTCTTCGTGAAACGCAGACTCAGTTTTATGCGCTTGATTTGAAGAATACGGGGCATAACTTTTCTTTGGATGACGGCTTTAATTTGTTGAAGCTTCCGGTGAAAGAAGCTGATAATGATGGAGCCTTAACTTTCATTGCTTCCACGTATGATCCGTATGATATGATTATCCGTGACGGAATTTATCCGGGAGGCCGGAAGGTGATAACATTTGCCAATGTGTTGCAACACGATGTATTTCCTTTGCCCCGTATTTTGCAGTTGGTACAGGAATACGGGCAAAGTGAGATGAGGCGTCCTGTTGAGATAGAGTTTGCTGTGACATTGAACCAGCAAAAGAAGAATGGTACTTTCTATTTATTGCAGATTCGTCCGATGGTCGATGTGAAAGCCAATCTTGAGGAGGATTTGAACCTTATTAAGGATGAGGATGTTCTTTTAAAGAGTAATAATTCACTGGGGCATGGCATTATGGAGGACATTCAGGATGTGATTTATGTGAAGACAGATGGTTATACTGCTTCCAATAATCCGACCATTGCTTATGAAATAGAAAAGATGAACCGTAAATTCTTGGATGAAGGGAAACATTATATATTGGTAGGTCCGGGACGCTGGGGAAGCAGCGATTCGTGGCTGGGCATTCCTGTGAAGTGGCCCCATATTTCGGCTGCACGTGTCATTGTGGAGGCGGGGCTGACTAATTATCGTGTGGACCCTAGTCAGGGAACTCACTTCTTTCAGAATCTGACTTCTTTCGGAGTCGGTTATTTCACAATTAATGCCTATATGAAGGATGGTATCTATAACCAAGAGGTACTGGATACCCGGCCGGCTATTGAAGAAACCAGGTTCATTCGTCATGTGCGGTTTGATAAACCATTGATAGTGAAGATGGATGGAAAGAAGAAGCTGGGGGTAGTGATGTTGCCGGAATAATGTTCTAAATTACGTAAAATGTGTCCTAAATTTCGATAAAAATAGTTATACGCTTAACTTTTTATTATATTTGCACGATTTTTCGAGTATAAATTAAATTAACTAAACAATGAAAAAGAATCTTTTTTATTATTTGTTCGCAGTGATTTGTTCTGTGACATTGTTCACATCGTGTAGTGATGATGATGATGAAAAAATGGTAAATCCTGTGCCTCAGACAACCTTTACTGGTGAAAATGGTTTGCAACTTACATACAATGGTGCGCCGATGCCGGGTAAGAAAGTTACTTTTACTCCCGATGTAACCAATGCTCAGAAGGCAACTCTACGTTTGGAAGGGGAATTTGACTTAAATGGCATCTTGGGGAAAGCAAAGAGTGCTGCAGCTCGTGAAGATGTATCGATGCCTACTGCTCCCGGTGTGTTACCAGGAAGTCCGGTGGTTACCTTGCCGGTTGATTTGACTATCAATGGTGATAAATGTTCTTTTGCCGGTACATCAGAAACAGATTATTGTACTTTCTCTTATAAAGGTGAGGTTTCAGCCGGAGCTATGGAGCTGGCTTTGAGTGAAGTGAAATTGAAGAATGCGAAACTGGCTGGAATGACTTGGAAGTTGAAACCGTATAAAGAAGAAGTAGAAGAGCAGGATCCTGTTCGTCTGGTATGGGAGTCAGAAAAAGGAATTCCTCTTTTCGGTTCTTTTGAAATGCCGGTTGAGTCGGTTTTGAAAATCGCATTACGCATGCCGTTGATTGCTGTTGGAGCAGAAAATAAAGTTTCCGCTACAGAGATGTTGGGAACTGTTTTGCAGGATGTTACTTTCATGGAAGACGGTAACATTGTGGCTACTTATAAAGATGCTGCTAATGGTGGTACAGAATGGACGAAGTCTCCTGTAAACTTGGCTCAATACGTAGTAGAGAATGACAATCAGATAAAGGTGTTCCTGAATCCTGCCGCTATCATCGCTGCTGTCAATAATGCAGGGAGAGCTGTTGATGTTCAGACAGTTATCCAGCAGGCCATTCAAATATTGTATCCTATGTTAGTGAATGGTGTGCCTGTAGCTTTTGAACAAACAGAGGATGCTTTAAGCGTATATCTGAATACAGAATTACTGTTGCCTTTATTGAAAACACTGGTTGTTCCTTTGTTGTCAGACGAAGAAGTGGTTGCTATGCTGGTGGAATTGATGAAAAAAGACCCTGATTTCGGTGAAATGGCTGGTTTAGCTGAGCCAATGTTGAAAGCTTTTCCTGAGATTATAGAATCTACTACTAAAGTGGAGATTGGTTTGAACTTTGTTAAGTAAAGAAGGAAAGCTGAAATTATTTGTATAGTAGTAAGGCGAAGAGAGGTACCTCTCTTCGCCTTTTTTCATAGTTACTTTTATTTTTGTATTTCACCTTTGATTACCTGAGCAAAGTTTTTTAATTTTCTACTACAACTAGGATCACCTGTAAAAATATGAGAAGGGTAATGGAACATTGTTTTTCTCATATCAGAAAATGGATTTTTGTACGTATATCTGCATAGAATTATATAGACGTATGTGAAATCTTATATGTTTCAAATAAAATTTTACATCAAAGATAAGGACGTTTTTTAAAAAGATCAAGAGCTTTTAAAAAAAGACAAAGAGCTTTTTTAAAAACGTCTTGATCTTTTTTACTACTACTGGGAATTTGTAAGCTGTCATTCTGTGGAAGTACAAAGCCTTTATACGTATTATTGCGAGGAAAAATCCTGAAAATATCTACTTTGTATTAAGCCGAAACAACTTATGAAAAAGAATATATAGCTGAAAACAAGTAGATTACGAGAATATCTGTTTCGGAACGTAATGAGGGCATGAGAGTATAAGTGAGAGCATATATTATTAGCATTTATGTATAAGTCATTTATAATTAACATATTATACATGTAGTGAGAGCATGAGGGTATAAACGTCCCCAACTTTCTAGAGAAAAAACTAATATGTCAAGAACACTTCTAAAAGTTGCCGGAGAACAAAATGATCCTTTAAGAGTAAAAGTCTTTCCTCATGATTTTGTAGATAAACCACTACTCCCCCTTATCCTACTTCAGAAATGTATTGTTTATCGGAAAATTGAAGTAGGATAAGGGGAGTAGAACAACAAATAGTCAGTGGTGGAAAACTTTTGGATTAGAACGCATACCCGAATCCTACATTCAGGTAGATGGCATACATATCAAAAGTAACGGTCTTGAAATCTTTGTTGAATATATCATTCAGGCCCCAATTCAAGTCGGCATGTACTTTCAGATGCTTGAACGCTTTCCAATCCACACCTGCTTGAACTCCCCATTGGAACTTGCGTAGATCACCGGAGAAGTCGTAAGTAGCAATGGCTCCGTTGGTGAAATTTATTTTGTCTCCGGTGGGGTTGGTTTCACGCAAATAGCCTTCATATACATGGCCACTGAAATCTCCATCCATCAGATAAGAAAAGTACGGGCCGAGTTTCAGCGTGGTGCGTGGACTCAGTTTGTAGGCTGCTAGTACGGGGATGGTGATGTAAGAGTTCTGTACTTTGGTGCGTACTCCTCCAGTCCAGTTTCCTTTTAGTCGGTTTCCGTCATAGCCTATGATTTCCATATTGTAATTCTTTACCGTTGCTTTGGTGCGCATGCCTTTATTCTCCAAACGCAGTCCTGTGATGATTCCCCATTTTTTTTTCGTATCCAGCCACTTGGTCATGTTTCCCTCGATAGTGATAGATAGGGTTGGGTTATATCCGTCTATGCTGCGTATTTCTTCGGGGAAAGGCAGTGGGGCGGTACCTCCTAGGTTGACTCCCGCTTTGATTTCGTACTCCCAACCATGCAATGCTGCATTGATGATTGTTTTGTTTCTGTTTGTCTGCGCATACAGTCCGAGGCTTGCTAAAGCCAGTATCAAGGTTAATATATATTTTCATATCTGTTTTTATCTAAGTGGTTGTTTGCATACCAGTTCCAGGTCGTCAATAAGCAGGGTGCTACCCGGTGCGCCTTGAAATACATCACCGTCCTTGCTTGCCGATAGGACAATGCTGACGTTGTATCCTCCGTTTGCCAATTTTTGGGGATCTATTGTTTTCCCATAATGCTCATAGTTGAAGTCCAGTTCAAAGCGGGTCCATTCGCTTGTTTCATGCGTGTCGGTTATGACAGCAGCGGCTACCATGTTTTCATGTTCATAATTGTTCTTTGCGATATGGCCATCCAGCATCTGCACGTCTTTGGTCTTTTCGTAAAACAAGGCATAGATATTGAAAACGTCTTTTCGGTTGGTATATTCTCCGTTCTCATAGAATTCTGGTCCTGCTTTGTATTTGTAGTAGCCGACCAATTTAATGGGTTCATAATAGAAGGTTGTTCCGAATTTGGTTGCCGACAACGCATCGCTCATGGCGGAGCCTATGTCGAAACTGCCAATGAACAGGTTACCTGCTGCAATGGGCATACCTACCAAAGTGCCTAAACTTCCTGTTTTGCGAGTAATCAGTTGCAAGCAGTTGCCTGTGCGGCCGTTTGGACTGATGCTGGTAGGGAAGTCGTTCGGAGTGTAACCGCTTCCGGTTAAGGCAAATCCCTGATTACCACTGGACCATGTTAGTGTGGAGTAGCCAGAGGCTGCTTCGTATAGCACATAATATTCATTTTTATTGTAAGGTACGGTTTTTACGTTTTCAAAGTTAAAAACCGTCGGGATACTTTTTGGTTTCTGGATAATGGATATTGATGGCGTAGGTGCGGTGCCAATTCTTGTCCTCGGATGTTACGGTATAGCGCACTGGGTTGGTGAAATTCTGTGTACTTCCGTTGGCCGGTTCGATAGATGCTCCTTCAGTCAGCTCGAAAGTGGGAGCTAGTCGGGTCAGGTCGGTACCGTTGTTTACTTCTATGTAAATAGGGTAAGCGTTCAGGCTTTGTCGTAAGGACGGTTATAGTCAATGTCTGTACCTGTCAGCATCTCGGCAGGGAGGATGCAGTTCAAGATGTCCGCTTCCGCATTGGGGGCTTCGTCCTTGATACAGGAGGTGCAAAGGAGCAATCCTGTTACTGTGCAGGTGAATAAGTTTTTCAGCTTCATGAATTTGTAATTTAATAGTTGTTCTTATACATAACAGATTGCAAAGGTACTGATTTTCCGTGAAAGTGTTTGCATTCAAAATAGAAAGGTGCGGAAAATTGTCTTTCCCGCACCTTGAACTGCAAATATACTTAATAATAAAGGAATGGTTTTTATTAAACAATACCTTGAGCCATCATAGCTTTGGCTACCTTCATGAATCCTGCTACATTAGCACCTTTCACATAGTTTACATAACCATCGGCTTCAGTACCGTATTGTACACAAGCCTCATGAATATTTTTCATGATACTTTTCAATTTTTCGTCTACTTCTTCTTGACTCCAGCCCAGTTTGATAGAATTTTGAGTCATTTCCAATCCAGATACAGATACGCCGCCTGCATTGGCTGCTTTGCCCGGGGCATACAGGATTTTGGCTTCTTGGAATACGCGGATAGCTTCAGGGGTAGAAGGCATGTTTGCACCTTCGCTGACAGCTATGACACCATTGGCAACCAATTGTTTGGCTTCATCACCGTTCAATTCGTTCTGAGTGGCAGAGGGTAATGCGATATCACCTTTCTCACCCCAAGGACGAGCACCTGCTACATATTTGCAGCCATATTTTTCTGCATATTCACGGATACGTCCACGGTATAAATTTTTCAGTTCCATGATGAAATCCAATTTTTCGCGGTCTATTCCATCCGGATCATAGATGTAACCATCTGAATCGGACATGGTAACTACTTTACCACCCAACTCGATTACTTTTTCTACCGTGTATTGAGCTACGTTACCTGAACCTGAAACCAAACAAGTTTTTCCCTTCAGGTCTGTGCCTTTGGTTTTCAGCATTTCCATCAAGAAATAGATGTTACCATATCCGGTTGCTTCAGGGCGAATCAGAGAACCACCGAATTCGCGGCCCTTACCGGTCAGTACACCGGAGAATTCATGAGAGAGTTTCTTGTACATGCCGAACATGAAACCTACTTCACGACCACCTACACCGATATCACCTGCAGGTACGTCAGTCTCAGGACCGATATGGCGCCATAATTCCAACATGAATGCCTGGCAGAAACGCATTACTTCGGCGTTTGATTTGCCACGCGGAGAGAAGTCGGAACCTCCTTTGCCACCACCCATCGGAAGAGTAGTTAGTGAATTTTTGAATGTCTGCTCGAAGGCAAGGAATTTCAAAATTCCCAAGTTTACAGAAGAGTGAAAACGGATACCACCTTTGTAAGGACCAATGGCATTATTATGTTGTACGCGGTAACCCATATTTGTCTGGATGTTACCTTTGTCATCCATCCACGTTACACGGAATTGATACACACGATCAGGAATACACAAACGTTCAATCAGGTTCACCTTGTCAAATTCGGGATGTTTGTTGTATTCTTCTTCGATTGTACTTAGCACTTCCTCTACCGCTTGATGATATTCAGGCTCATTGGGGAATCTTCTTTTCAAATCTTCTAATACCTTAGCTGCATTCATAATCTACTTCTTTTTATAATTGTTAATTAATTCTTCTTGTTTCTTTTGATGCTGCAAAAATATAGATAAGAATTGAAATATGCAACAAATTATAAAGAAAATGCGTGTAAAAATATCAATATGTACAAAATGTAAGCTAAAAAGCGGATAAAAGATTATTTTCCTCTTTCCTTGAGATATTTTAATAGTGGAATAAAGACTAAAGCTCCCGAAATGATAATGGATAGTATTAAAGGCCCGTCAATATGTTCGCTCCCTGTTAGAATAATATAGCAAATGGCAATCCATAAAAGGGCTAAGGTTACGATTTGTGGGAGGGAAAGCGGTTTTCTTCTCATAGTATTGTTTTAATGAATTGAATATATTTCACCACAAATAGCCTTGATTTACACAGATAGAATTTGCTGGTACTAACAACCATGATTAATAATCTGTGTAAATCTATGCAATCTGTGGTGAAAGTTATTTATTTTTCTTTCTTTTTCTTGTCAACGATGGCATCAATAACCGCAACCGCAGTGATGTTTACAATATCGCGTACAGAAGCTTCACAATCAGTGAAATGAATAGGTTTGTTCAATCCCATTTGTATCGGGCCGATTACCTCGGTTTCACTCATAGACTGAATGAGCTGGTAAGTAGCATTGGCAGAACTTAGGTTCGGGAATACTAACGTGTTTACTTCTTTACCTTTCAAACGTGTGAAGGGATATTTCTCATCACGTAATTTAGTGTTCAGTGCAAAATTGACTTGCATTTCACCATCTATAGCCAGTTCCGGATATTCTTTCTGCATATAGTCCACCGCATCATGTACTTTAGCCGGGCTTCCTTCTGTATCTGAACCGAAGTTGGAGTAAGACAGCATGGCCATTGTCGGAGTGTGATTAAAGAACTCTACCGTTTTCTTCGACAATTTAGCGATGTCAATCAGTGTGTCGGTGTCCGGGTGACGGTTAATCAGGGTATCGGCTACAAAATAAGTACCTTTCTTTGAATTCAAGATATGCATTGTACCGAAATGTTTGTATTCCGGTTGGATACCGATAACTTCTTTCGCTACCTTGATTGTGTTGGAATATTTGGTATATAGACCGGTGATGAATGCATCGGCCTCTCCGGTTTCAACCATCATCATACCAAAATAGTTGCGCTCGAACATTTTGTCGTTGGATTCCTGAAGGTTGGCTCCTTGGCGTGCGCGTTTTTCCGAAAGGATGCGGGCATAACGCTCACGACGTTCAGCTTCACGGTCATGACGGAGGTTGATGATTTCAATTCCTTCCAAGCTCAGATCCAGTTCTTTTGCCAGTTTTTCAATGCGTTCGTCATTACCTAATAGGATAGGATGACAGATTCCTTCGGCTTTGGCTTCTACGGCAGCTTTTAACATGGTAGGATGGATACCTTCGGCAAATACCACCCGCTGTGGATCGCGACGGGCTGTTTCGTAAAGTTGACGGGTCAATTTGCTTTCTTGTCCCATCAATTCGCGCAGCCGGGTCTTGTAGGCTTCCCAGTCGGTGATGTTTTTGCGTGCCACTCCTGATTCCATTGCTGCTTTTGCCACAGCCATGGAAACTTCGGTAATCAAACGAGGGTCAACCGGTTTCGGAATGAAATAATCAGGACCGAAAGTAAAATTATTCACATGATAGGCTTCGTTCACTACGTCGGGAACAGGTTGTTTTGCCAAATCGGCGATAGCATGCACGGCAGCCAGCTTCATTTCTTCATTGATAGCTTTGGCCTGAGTATCCAGAGCTCCGCGGAAAATATAAGGGAAACCGATTACATTATTGATCTGGTTAGGATAGTCTGAACGTCCGGTAGACATCAGTACATCGGGGCGGGATGCCATGGCGTCTTCGTAAGAGATTTCCGGAGTCGGATTGGCTAATGCGAATACGATAGGATGATCTGCCATACTGCGGACCATATCCTGAGTCAGCACATTACCTTTTGATAGTCCTAAAAATACGTCTGCACCTTTAATGGCTTCTTCCAGTGTATGTACATCGCGACGGTCAGTAGCAAAAAATTTCTTACTTTCTGTCAAGTTAGGACGGTCACTGGTTATCACGCCTTTGCTGTCTAGCATTAAAATGTTTTCTTTCCGTGCTCCTAATGCTACATACAGTTTTGTACAGGAAGTGGCTGAAGCTCCGGCACCATTTACTACGATTCTTACATTTTCAATTTTCTTTCCGGCAACTTCCAATGCATTTAATAAGCCGGCGGATGAAATGATGGCTGTACCGTGTTGGTCGTCATGCATTACTGGGATATCCAGTTCTTCTTTCAGCCGGTTTTCTATCTCGAAACATTCGGGAGCCTTGATGTCTTCCAGGTTGATACCTCCGAAAGTGGGAGCGATGGCTTTTACTGCCTGAATAAATTTTTCGGGGTCTTTCTCATTCACTTCAATGTCAAAAACATCAATACCTGCATAGATTTTGAAAAGTAATCCTTTACCTTCCATGACAGGTTTTCCGCTCAATGCACCTATGTCGCCTAGTCCTAGAACGGCTGTACCATTGGAAATAACGGCTACTAAGTTGCCTTTCGCAGTATAGTCGTATGCAGTTTGCGGGTCTTTCTCTATTTCCAGACAAGGCTCAGCTACTCCGGGAGAGTAAGCCAGTGACAGGTCTGTTTGTGTGCTGTACGGTTTTGTCGGTACAACTTCAATTTTTCGGGCTTGCCTTGCGAGTGGTATAGCAAAGCAGCTTCTTTGGTAATCTTGACCATAATCTTTTTTCCTTATAATTAGATATCGTTTTAAATTGGTGGCAAAAATATAAATAAAATTATAATTTGAAGCCTAAATACTGTAAAATGATGTCGAATTGATGATTTTTAAGTGTTGATTTTGACCAATGTGAAAATCAGATTTCATTCTTTCGTATTTTCTAATACAAAGATAGTGATAAAGTGAGATATTGAGCAAATCGTAGAAGAATGATTAAGAATTGATGTTTTAGGTAGTCTTGTCACTTATGATAAGTGCTAGTTGAAATCGTTTGAAAGCCAAGCTGAACTGGAGGTGTGTTACTATTCTGTTATCGGATTTGAATTGTGGTAACGGCGCGGGAAAAGATGGTGGAACGAAGTGAAAACGACACTCATACAAACATTTTCGATAAACTCTAAAAAGTTTTGCAGAAAGTTTGATCACCGTAATCTGCAGTGGTTTACATATAGTAGGACAGTTTTACCCGAAGTCATTTTGTAACTAAAAATCCCAAGAGAGTAATAATTTTCTTAGATAAGTTGTATAAAGTGAAAAAAAAAATGTCTAGTAGGTTTAATTGATTTGTAATACTAAATATTTTGTGCATTTCTTAACTTGACATATCTTTGTGCAACTTTTCAATTATTAACTACTACAAAATCTGTTTACGGATTATGACTGAAAATCTAAATAACGATGAAGAAAGTAGGTTGATAGAGCGCTTGATTTTAGGAGAAGAAAAAAGCATTTTGTAAACTTTATGTGCAATACAAACCTAGGTTGTTCAAGTTTGCTATCGCCTTACTTAAATCACAAAACGTGGCAGAAGATATCTGTCAGGACATATTTTTCAATATTTGGGAAAACCGTTATTTCTTAAAATGCGGTACGTCTTTTTCATCTTTTTTATTTAGCATGGCTCGTAATCGCATTATCAATTATTTACGAGATGAATCGTGCCACAAACGTATTTTGGAAAGTCTTTACGAGCAAGCGATAGACTTTGATAATTCTACTAAAAATACGATATTAGCCAATGATTTGGGAGAACACATGAAACACGCTGTCAAATTATTAAGCAATCGCCAGCGTGAAGTGTTTGAACTGAGCAGACATCATATGCTTACTAATAAAGAGATTGCGGAGCAACTCAACATCTCTATATCTACAGTACAGGACCACCTTTCTGCCTCCTTAAAAATTATACGCACTTACTTTAAAAAGGAAGGTTTGCTGCATACTAGCCAAATAATTTTTTTCCAAATTCTATTTCAATTTTAAAATAATGTTAATGTACTCCTAGCCTTCGATGGGTTAAGTGTACTACATATACTAATCAATGCATATGAGTAAGAATAATATTTTTAAAGAAAATTTTCAACGGTATATTGATGGCTTCTATTCTAAAAACGAACTGGAGTCCATATTGAAACAAATAAAAAATTACTGTACCGATGAAGATATTGATCAATTAACAGAACAACTTTGGAGCAATTTGGGAGATGAAACTTTAGCCAATCGCTTTGAAAAAGCAACTTGTGAAAAAGAAGCATGGAAATTATTGGCTAAATCCAAACGTGTCAAACGTATGGAGAAAGTCAGACGCTTTATCTATTATAGCCTTTCTACAGCTGCATTGGTTTTCTTAATGATAAAAGGTTTTGGCTATTACGAAGAAAGAGTAGAAAAGCGAACTCCTATCATTACAGTAACTACAGACTATGGTGAACATAAAACTATTATTTTACCTGATAACACTGAACTAGCTATAAACTCGTGCACTACGGTGAAGTATCCTGAGCAATTTGTGGGGAATAACCGAATTGTAGAACTAACTGGAGAAGGTTGTTTTAAAGTAACTCATAATCCGGAAAAAGCCTTTCATCGTAAAAATGGAAAATATGTCGATAACCGTGCTAGGTACTATTTTTAATGTGAAATCACACCCTTATGATCAAACTGATTTGGTAGAAGTTAAAGAAGGTAAAGTACAAGTGGATTTGCCTGAAGCCATGATGAGAATCAGTTCTGGCGAACATGTGATCATCAACAAAATTTCAGATTCGTATAGTAAAGAAAAAGATATTATGGAAAAATTTGCTATTTGGCGTACAGGAGGAATCCGATTAAACTCTACCCCTATTCAAGATGTGGCTAAAGAACTGGAACGTATCTACCATTGCAAAGTGATTTTCAGCGGAAATAAGCCTTATGATAACTTGATTACAGGCATACATGAAAGAGCTACACTGAAAGATGTACTTAACTCTATAGAATACGTCACTGGCATACGATATAAATATCAAAATAATACGGTTATTTTATATAATAATTAAAATGTGTTAACGTGTTCGCATAATAGAAATAGTTGCGTGTATTCTTTATAAAGACACTAAAATATTAACCTTATGAATAAATGCCTATGAAACCTCCTACTTAAAAAAAAGGAGTTGTTAGGTAAAAACAACTCCTCCATGTTTGTCTTAAACAGTTGTTCATATAATTGCGAGTTACCATGAACAACTTAAACATTTTGTTCACCAAATAATCTATTTAAAACAAACGTACGAATTTATGAATAATCTTTTAATTACAAAAGAGAATAAGAAGACTAAAAGATTTATTTTAGTTTTTTTGCTATTTACAATCTATTTTTTTTTAATGGATCACTCATCTTAGCTCAAAATGAACGAATTAGCGTAAATGTTAAAAATGAATCTGTTGAGGTAGTTTTAAAAAAAATAACAAAACAGACAGGGGTCAATTTTTTCTATGATCAAAAGAAAATTAGCCAATCTTCACGCGTTAATTTAAATGTAAGCAACCAAACCATAGAAACTGTATTAAAGAGTTTGTCTATACAAACTGGGTTGTATTTCAATAGGAATAAGAATACTATTAACGTAGGTTTTGACACAAAAGAAAAAGGCTTAAAAATATTGAAAGGTAAAGTAGTAGATCAAAATGGTGAAGCCGTGATTGGTGCCAGCATTCAAGTAAAAGGTACTACTGCCGGAGTCATTACCGATATTAACGGTAACTATGAACTGACTAATGTTCCGATTAATGCTCAAATAGCTATTTCATATATTGGTTATCAGACCATTATTCTGAATGCAAATTCAAAAAAATTAGCACTTGTTACTTTACGAGAGGATACTGAACTTTTGGATGAAGTGGTAGTAGTAGGATATGGTACTATGAAGAAAAAGGACTTATTGGGTGCAACTTCCATGGTTAGTGGTGACCAACTAGCTACTAATTCAAGTATCTCTGTAGGTGGTGCTTTGCAAGGTAAGATGTCTGGTATCAATATTTTAAGTAGCTCTGGTTTTCCTGGTGCAGAAACATCTATCAGTATTCGTGGTGTTGGAACTTTTGGTAATGGTGATGCAAGTCCGTTGGTAGTTATTGATGGAATTCCCGTAGACCAAGGTTTTGAAACATTGAATCCTTCCGATATTGAAAGCGTAAACGTTCTAAAAGATGCTTCATCTGCAGCTATTTATGGTTCACGTGCAGCAAATGGTGTTATTTTGATTACTACTAAGAAAGGTGCAGAAGGCAAAGCTAAAGTATCTTTGAACGCTACATGGGGTATCCAAAAACCTTCACACATGATGGATTTGCTGTCAGCAGAAGAGTTTGTCTCAGCTATTCTTGAAATGAGAGACAATAAGAAAGCTATTGATGGAGGTAATCCAACTACAAAATATGATGGTTTAAATCCAGCCGACTTTGGAGTAGGAACAAATTGGGGGATCACATCTACAGTTCTGCACCAACTCTGAACATCAATGCAAATATTAGCGGTGGTACGGATAAACTTCATTATTATTTGTCTGCTGAATATTTAAATCAAGAAGGTATTGCATTGAACACAGGCTACCAGAAAGCAGGCTTCCGTTCAAACATTGAAGCGCAAGTAAGTAAAATGTTCAAGATTGGCAATAACGCCAACATGACATATCGCTATACAGAAGGTAGTGGTGGAACTCGTTTTTCTGATGTTATCTTTAATGCTCCAATTATTCCAGCCTATGACGAAGACGGTTCTTATGGGGAGCCTGACACCCAACTGACTGGTTCAAAGAATGCCATAGCTGAAGTAGGGTGGAATACTCCGAATAACCACAATTATCGTTTGATGGACAACTTATTTATGGAATTCCAAATTACTGATTGGTTGAAATTCCGTTTTAATGGTGGTATCGATATTGTTTACAATGAATATAAATCATTCTTGCCTAAGTTCAATGATGGCGGTCAAACAAATACACGTAATAGCTATACTGAAACACGTTCCAAAAATTTTATGTGGATGACAGACTATTTGCTTTACTTTTGACAAGACATTTGGCAAACATGCTATTCATGCTATGGGAGGTTTCTCTCAACAACTATTCACAAAAGATGATTTGAGCGGAACTGCTAAAGATTTCGTTTCTGAAGTTGATAACATGCATGTTATTAATGGTGGTACCAATGCACGTGAACGTGGTTTGAGTGGTGGTAAATCTGAATTAGCTTTGGCTTCTTATTTCGGCCGCATCAACTATGATTACGCTGGTCGCTATTTATTCTCATTCAACTTACGTGCCGATGGTTCATCTCGTTTTAGAAAAAGACAAGCGCTGGGGGGTATTTCCTTCATTCTCTGGAGCATGGAGAATCTCTGAGGAAAAGTTCTTTAATGTAAAGCCTGTCAGTAACTTGAAATTGAGAGCGTCTTGGGGACAATTAGGTAATCAATCTATTGGCTCATGGTATCCTACCATTGCTTCTGTGAGTAAAGAAAATGTTGTATTTGGTACTGCTGCTGACAACCAAATTCTATATGCTGGCTATACACAGTCTAAACTTGGTAACAAGTCATTGGAGTGGGAAACTACTACGGTAACTAACATTGGCGTAGATTTAGGTTTCTTCAACAATAGTTTGAGTTTTAGCGCAGACTACTTTGTGAAAAACACCAGTGGTATTCTCCGTTCTATGGTTCTTCCTCTTTCTGTTGGTTTAGGTGCTCCTAATATGAATTATGCAGAAGTACAAAACAGAGGTTTGGATCTAGAAATTAGTTATAAAGGTAATATACGTGACTTGCACTATTCAGTAGGAGCTAATGTATCTTTCTTGCACAATGAAATCAAAAAAGTTAAGCAGTGGTATTAATGAGGAAGTCATCGATATCGGTTGTTATGGTGGTGTAACTATTAACCGCATAGGCGAACCTATTAGTGCTTTGTATGGCTATAAAACAGATGGGATCATCACTACTTCTGAAGAAGCTAAAAAATATAAAGATATGGGACAAGGTAATGCTAAAGTTGGCCGTTTAAAATATAAAGACTTAGATGGAAATGGCGTTATTGATGGAAAGGATAGAACAATATTGGGAAGTTTTATTCCTAAAGCTACCGCTGGTATGACTCTTTCTGCTGACTGGAAAGGTTTTGACTTAAATATGGTATTTTCAGGTGTATTTGGTCGTAAGCAACATTCACCTATGAGTTTTCAAAATCGTATGCCTAATCGCAATATGAGTAGACATTGGTATGACAATCGCTGGACATTAGGTTCTGATCCTGCTGGAAAATATCCCGCTTTAATTCAAGGTGAAAATTATGAGGAAATGACAGATTTGATGGTAGCTAATTCTTCATTTGTGAAAATGAAATCATTGACATTAGGTTATACCTTCAATCTAAAACCAACACGTATTAGAGTATTCTTATCCGGTGAAAACCTATTCACAATAAAAGACAAGACTTTTGATGGATTTGATCCTGAAAATGGGAACTCTGTAGGTCACTATACTAACTGGGGTGATGATTTCCCAACACCTAGAATTCTTTTAATTGGTACAAATTTAACATTTTAACACAAGATACATATGATACGTAAATATTTATTATATGCTTTTGCATTTACATCATTAATTTTCACTAGCTGTATGGATAGCTTTTTGGATCGTAATCCTTATGGTGCTATTGATGAAACAACTTTTTTATACAGAAGCAGAACATGCGAATCTTGGTGCGATGGCCTGCTATGCGAAACTGCAATGCTTGAATGGACACTGGGCATTTGCACAATTGGAACTAGGTATGACTGGTGACTTCTCATCAGCGGGGTTCAAGGATGCTCAACCATTCTATGGTGCTACTTTTAACCCTAATGAAAGCAGTATTGTGCAGGGGGTGTGGAAACGCTGTTATGAAGGTATTGCTGTATGCAACATCAACATTGATGGTATCTCAAAAATGGGTGATCAGATAATTTCAGCTGAAAAGCGTAATATGTATTTGGCTGAAACCAGATTTATCCGTGCATTTTGGTATCTCCGTTTGGTTCAATTTTATGGCGATGTACCTTTAAGAAGTGCATCCGTGAATGATCCTACTAATTCTTCAGAAGTACAGTTAGCTGCCACATCAAAAGAAGAAATATTCAAGAGTCTTATCATTCCTGACTTAGAATTTGCCACCGAAAATTTGCCTGACAAATGGGATGAAGCATATACACATCGCGCAACAAAAGGTACAGCTTTTGCCTACTTGTCTGAAGCCTATCTGATCATGAAGGATTATGAAAATGCTTTGAAAGCAGGGTTGGAAGTAGAAAAATTCGATTATGAACTATTGGATGATCCAGGTCGAGTTTTTCACATTGAAGAAGAGAATTCAAAAGAAATCATTTTTTCGGTAGGTATTGCTGAAGGCATCGACAAATATAGAAGAGAATTATACTTCGGTTCTAAAGAAGATTTAGGTGGTGATTTGGGGCATCTGATGCGTGGCGATACTTATTCAGCAGACTATTTCTATCCTTCTAAAGAATTTGTGGATTTTTTCCAAGTGATTGATGGAAAATCTATCAAAGACAACTCTCCTTATTTCGATGCTTCTCAAGCATGGAAAAATAGAGATCCTCGCTTTGATGGAACCTTCTTTACAATAATGGATGAGGTTGTTACTACTACTGGTAAAAAAATGAACTGGAGAGATGAATGGTTGGTAAACACTCCTACTGGTTATGATATTCAAAAACGCGGAGTATGGTATGGTGAAGAAAGCTGGACACAACGTGTGGATGTACATCTGATGCGCTTGCCTAGAGTGTATTTGCACATTGCTGAAGCATATGCTTTACAAGCTAATCCTGATTTTGAGAAATGTAGTGAATATGTAGAAAAAGTACGTTCTAGAGCACGTCGTTTTGCATTGGCACATCCAGACAAATACATTCCTGAGGGATTGGATGAATCTAAGGTTCTTCCTCCGTTTGTCATTGATTCCAAAGAAAGCGCCATGGAAGCTATTAACTATGAATCAAGAGTTGAATTCTTTACAGAGGATGTTATCCGTTATTTTGATTTGAAACGTTGGGGTACTTTGGCTGAAGAATGGTCACGAGTAGGTGATTTTATTTGGGAAGACAAGTTGTATAACCTGCCTTATCCTGCTGCCGAATTAAGCGCTAACCCAAATCTGAAACAAAACCATATAGGATGGGGTAACTGATTTTAATAAATCAATATTTATTATAAAATATCATCCGTTCATTATTCTACTATTGATCTAATATGGAATATGAACGGATGGTTTCCATAAAACGATATTTACCATGAAAAAACTATCTTTTTTTCTACTTTGCTTTTTGCTATTTATATCATCATATTCTCAAAATAAGCCGACGCTTTCTGACAAAAATTCATTTTCAATGATTCTTTTACCAGATCCACAAAGTTATACTAAATTTGATACCAATCAGCCAATTTTTGAACTGATGACAGCTTGGGTGGCCAAAAAAAAAAAAACTTAGCTGTCAAAGCTGTACTTTGCACCGGAGATTTGGTAGAACAAAATGAATGCTTGGTTCCAGATAACGTGAATGGTAATCAGACTAGCGAAGAACAATGGAAAGCCGCCTCTAGAGCTTTTGAAAGATTGGACCATAGACTTCCTTACATCATTTGCGGTGGAAATCACGATTATGGTTATAAGCGAGCCGAAAACCGATTGTGCAATATCTCAAAGTATTTTCCTGTAACTCGCAATCTTCTTTGGAAAGACTGCTTGGTTAGTGTATGTAACAATGCTTTTGGGGTTCCTACATTAGAAAATGCTGCTTATGAATTTACTAACAAGAACTGGGGAAATATACTGGTAATAGTATTGGAATTTGCTCCTCGTGATGAAGTACTGGAATGGGCTAAATCTTTGGCAATAAGTGAACGTTTTGAAAATCATAAGGTATTTGTCCTTACTCACTCTTATTTGCGTTGGGATGGATCTATTATCGAAAAAGAGTCTTATGGTGTATCACCTGCCAATTATGGAAAAGTTATTTGGGAAAAACTTCTTTATCCTTGCAAAAACATTCGTATGCTCATATGTGGTCATTATTGCTCTACAGAGGGGTTTGTATATAATGTAGGTCAACGTTGTGACAAGAATATAGCTGGGAAAAACGTATTCCAGATGATGTTCAATGCCCAAACAGAAGGTGGAGGTTGGCATGGTAATGGGGGGGATGGCTGGCTTAGAATTATGGAATTTATGCCTGACGGAAAAACAATCAAAATCAAAACATTCTCACCTTTCTTTGCTATTTCCCCCACAACAGAAAAAAATATGCATGGCGTACTGAAGAATTTGACCAATTTGATATTGTATTAGATTAAAAAGTAATGAAGAAATTAATAATAACATGTTTATGTGCCCTGATAGGCTTGTGTGTTCATTCACAAACCCAATATATTAATCCTTTTATAGGCACTCAAGGAATGGGACATACATTCCCAGGAGCTTGTGTGCCTCATGGTGGGGTGCAACTCAGTCCGGAAACAGATACTATTCCTCATAGTGTAGACGGAGTTTATCAAAAAGAGGTCTATAAATATTGTGCTGGTTATCAATATGATGATACAACAATTGTAGGATTTAGTCATACTCATTTTAGTGGTACTGGTCATTCTGATTTGGGAGATATTCTATTGATGCCTACTACTGGTAAAATACAATTGAATCCAGGGACTAAAAGTAATCCAACTTTAGGTTATCGCTCAACATTCAGACATGAAAATGAAACAGCTTCTCCAAGGTTATTATTCCGTATTACTTGATGAGTATCAAGTTAAAGCAGAGCTGACTACCACAGAACGAGTGGGAGTACATCGCTATACTTATCCTAAAGGAGAAGGAAACCTGATTTTGGACTTAAATCATGGAATCTATAATTATGATGGTAAAACGTTATGGTCAGGAATTTGTGTAGAATCGGATACACTTGTTACGGGATTCAGAATGACAAATGGATGGGCTAGAATGAACTTAATTTATTTTGCCATTTCGTTTTCACATCCCATTCTCCGCTATGAAAGCAAAGATACTAGCAAACGGAGTTTGTACGGAGGTTTTTGGAGAAAATTTGATGTTCAACACAACTTTCCTGAAATGGAAGGACGTGAGCTGAAAGCTGGATTTGTATTTGATTTATCAGACGGACGTTCTTTGGAAATTAAAGTAGCCATTTCAGCCGTAGACAAAGAAGGAGCCCTGCTCAATTTGAAAAAGGAAACTCAAGGAAAGAATTTCGATAAAGTTTTAGCTGAAGCTAAAAGTAAATGGAACAAAGCTGTATCTTCTATTTCTGTAAATGGAACAGAAGAAGTTAAGGAGCTGTTTTATACGTCACTTTATCGTACTTTGATACATCCTTCTGTATATATGGATGTGGATGGACGCTATCGAGGCATTGATCACAGTATTCATAATGCTGAGCATTTTACTAATTATACCATTTTTTTCATTGTGGGATACTTTCCGTGCATTACATCCACTCATCAACTTAATAGATGCTAATAAGAGCAAAGACATGATGGAATCTATTATGGCGCATCAAGGTCAAAGTATACATAAGGCTCTGCCTGTATGGTCACATATGGGAAATGAAAATTGGTGTATGATTGGTTATCATGGCGTATCATTGTTATCTGATGCTTTTGCCAAAGGTATTCCAATGGATGGTAAAAGGCGCTTGAAGCTATGGTACAAAGTTCTAACTTAACATACTATGACGGTTTAGGAAGCTATATTGAAAAAGGATATGTTCCTTTAAATGAAAATGTTAGTTCTGCTTCCATCAGTTTGGAATACTCTTACGATGACTGGACTATTTACCGCATGGCGCTCATGGCTGGCAATGCTGAATTAGCCAATCAATATAAACAGAGAGCTTATAATTACCAAAAATCTTTCTTGAACGGCTACGCACGTCCTCGATATAAAGATGGTCGATGGAAAGAAGACTTTAATATCTATGAGATTCATGGTCAGGGCTTTATTGAAGGAAACTCACTTAATTATTCTTTTTTTGTTCCTCATGATGTAAAAGGTATGATCAATTTGATGGGGGGAGATAAAGCTTTCATACGTCGCCTAGATAATCTCTTTGGCAGCTCATTAGACCCTTCGTACTATGCTCATACAGAAGATGTGACAAAAGAAGGTATTCTTGGTGGTTACATTCATGGTAATGAGCCGAGTCACCATATTCCGTATCTGTATATGTGGACTTCTCAACCATGGAAGACTTCTGAAAACATTTATAAAATCATTGATAAGATGTATAATACACGCATCGATGGTTTATGTGGTAACGATGATTGCGGTCAAATGTCCGCTTGGTATATATTTACAGCCCTAGGTTTTTATGCTGTATGTCCAGGTTCTGATGAATATATCTTCGGACTACCTCAGATTCAACAGGCTGAAATATCCTTGAAAGCAGGTAAAAAAATTAAAAATCAGGTATGTAATCAATCAGAAGAAAACAAGTATATACAAGCTATCTATTGGAATGGAGAAAGATATACTAAGCGATTTATTTCTCATCACACACTAATTGAAGGAGGCAACTTGATTTATGAAATGGGCAACAAGCCTGCCGAAACTTGTTTTGACAAGTATTCACTGCCCTATTCATTGAGCTCTGAAGATAATCACAGGATTATCCCAGCTGTACAAGAACAGCAGGTTTATGCGAGTAACTTGAATCTGAGTAGTGGTTATCACATTGTGCTACAGGATAATAGACTAGAGAATGAAAGGTTGTGGTAAAAAAGTATTTGCAAAATGATTTTCAATTGATTGAAAATAGTCAAGGCAAAACTATTCGTTTAATTCTTCAGTCATCTTCTGAACAAAAAGAAGATGAGTATCAAATAGACATTCAAGATGAAGTAAAAATTATATCTCCCTTCTGCCGGGGCATTTTTTATGGTATTCAAACACTTCGCCAGCTAATGATAACCACAGCTGGACAATGTAGTTTGCCTCAACTCGCCATTAAAGACCGTCCTTACTACCCTTGGAGAGCTTATATGTTGGACGAATCTCGAGTATTCCAAGGAAAGGAGGCTGTAAAAAGTATTTTGGATGAAATGGCGCGTCTTAAAATGAACATTTTCCATTGGCATTTAACCGATGATCAAGGTTGGAGAATTGAAATCAAAAATATCCTAAATTATGCCAAATCGGCGCCCGGCGAGATTCTACCCAATTGAATGGATGGAAAGGAAATTCATTTGATGGAAAAGTACACGAAGGTTATTATACTCAAAAAGAAATCAAAGAAATCATAGAGTATGCTCAATCGCTACACATTCAGATTATTCCTGAAATAGAAATGCCTGGTCACTCTAGTGCGGTGATTGCTGCTTATCCTGAATTTGGAACAACCAAAAAACAAATTAAGGTTCCTTGTAGCTTTGGAGTTCAGTACGAGGTATTGGATGTTTCTTCCCAAAAAGTAATTCAATTCTTGCATGATGTATTGGATGAAGTTATTGCTTTATTTCCTTCACCCATCATACATATTGGTGGAGATGAAGTAAAATACGACCAATGGAATGCCTCTGTAGCTATCAGCAATTACATCAAGAAATTAGGTGTTGCTAATCCAGCCGAACTTCAAATTGAGTTTACCAATGCCATATCAGAATGGTTGAAAGGTAGAAACAAACACATGATGGGCTGGAATGATATTATGGGAAATAAAATCCATGAGTACAACTCAGCAGAAGACGCTATTGCCTTAAAATCAAAATTGGCTGAAGGAACGATTGTACAATTTTGGAAAGGTGATTTGGATTTGATTGAGGAAACTGCCCAAAAAGGATACGATATTGTCAATTCATATCACTATGGTACCTACTTAGACTACGACAAGAGTAGAATTCCTTTGGCAAAATCATACGCGTTCAATCCTATTCCTGCTGGAATGGATAAGTCATTACAATATAAAATTTTAGGATTAGGATGTCAAATGTGGGGTGAACAGATTCTAACAATAGAAAGTATGAATAGGATGACCTTCCCTAGAATTGCAGCTTATGCAGAAATTGGTTGGGTATCACCAGCTAGAAAAAAACTACATGGAATTCCTTCCAGCATTAATGAGACTGGTAAAATTCAATAAACACTATGAAACAGGTGAAAGATAGATATTTTTATAAAATATGGGCTCTGTACATATTTTTTTAATTTTCCTTTGGCATTCATTTGAATGCCAAAGGAAGGTATCTCCCAGAATGGAAGGAGTATGTGGTTATGCAAGCAGATATGTCATCGACCATCACTCAGGTAGAAACTTTACAGTCCTATTTGGAACAAGGTATTGAAGCTGTTATGGTGAAAGACGATGCAATACTACGTAAACAAGCTACGGAAAAAGGGATGGTAATTCTTAGCCAAAAAACGTTGGAAATTTATCAACAACGACAAAAAGTAAAGGGAGCAGATGTTATTATATTTGCACGACTAAAATCGGATACTTACATCCGCTATGCACTAGAAGAAAATTGCTTTCTAGAACGTTTGGACTGTAATATTTATGGTTCTTCTAGATGGTTGAACAAATATTTAGAGGGCACCTTGGAAATAACTACCCAATTAGTCGCTGCCAATAAATTACGAATTGATATTAGAAATTTGGCAGATATTCCGTTGATCTTGAAACCGATTCCACAAACTTCTATTTGCCTCAATGAATTAGAACCAATAGAATTACAGGGGTCGGCAAGAAAGGTCATTTTTGCTAGTCTCAGTGACATGACACTGTCTTCTTATGATTTAAACGTGGAAGTAGTTAACTTGTTTTCAACTGAAACAAATATGCCTTATGTATATAATATTCCTGTAAAAGGAATGTTGTTTAGCAAAAGTGAAAGCGGTGTTTTAAATTGCGCAATTATTCCACAGCCTAAAACTATACGCTCGAACACTCACTCTAAATTTGTAATTAATGAACAAACTTGCATTCAAGTGGCAACCAATAAAGCAAAGACTGAAATACATTTTTTGACAGATCGACTGAAACAAGCAGCTTCGTTAACACCCGAAATAAAACAATTCCCAGTTCCAAAGAATAATATCATTGTTTTTAAAGAACTTCCTAAAAACACTTTAGGGAAAGAGGGGTATCGTTTGCAAGTAACCGAGGATAGTATTGAAATAGAAGCTAATGAAAAAAATGGATTTTTTATGCTATCCAAACGTTACTACAACTTCTTCCGCCTGAAATTTACTCATCAACAACTGCTATTGAAAGAAGTTGGGAAGTGCCTGCAGTTTTCATAGAAGATACACCTAGATTTGCCTATCGAGGAATGCATTTAGACGTGTCGCGTCATTTCTATCCAGTAAGCTTCGTCAAAAAAATACATTGATTTGCTAGCAATGCAGAAAATGAATTACTTTCATTGGCATCTGACCGATGATCAAGGTTGGCGCATCGAAATTAAGAGATATCCTTTTCTGACGGAAAAAAAGGAGCATGGAGAGATTCTACAGCCATTAATCATCCTTCATCATTTAGTCAACCTGTTTTTGAAAAGAAAAGATATGGAGGTTATTACACGCAAGAACAGATACGGGAAGTGGTGGCTTATGCTGCTGAACATCATGTCACAATTGTTCCTGAAATCGATATTCCTGGACATATGTTGGCGGCTCTAACCGCATATCCGTCTTTGGGATGTATCCAAAAAGGCTATCAAGTAGGTACACAATGGGGAATTTATAGCGATGTGCTGTGAGGAAATGCTGCTTGTTATACCTTTTTAAAAGATGTCATGCAAGAAGTTATAGAATTATTTCCAGGCCCCTATATTCATATAGGGGGGAGACGAATGCCCCAATGAACGGTGGAAATCTTGTGAAAAATGTCAGTCGTGGATGCGCAAAAATCATATCTCTGATGAATATGCCTTGCAAAGTTATGTAATTGAATATGTGGGCAAATACCTCAAAAAGCATCATAAGCGGCTGATTGGTTGGGATGAAATTCTGGAAGGGGGTATTGGAAGAGAAGCTGTTATTATGTCATGGAGAGGGGTTAAAGGTGGCATTACAGCCGCAAAAGCAGGAAATCTAGTCATTATGGCTCCCAATACCCACATGTATTTAAACCATTATCAGTCGAACATGCTATTTGAGCCTTTAGCTCATGGTAGAGTAGCCTCTTTAGAATGGGTTTATTCTTTCAATCCGATTCCTGATGTTTTAACGCCAGAAGAAGCTAAAAAGGTATTAGGTATACAAGGCAATGTTTGGACTGAATATCTCCCTACTTATCAATTGGTAGAATATATG
>VOFD01000736.1_pt1 | contig 70000 bp, 90 predicted proteins | sample 5384101 | NCBI WGS metagenome assembly VOFD01 (sample SAMN12384723, study PRJNA508395) | human gut metagenome | isolation source: healthy gut C | host: Homo sapiens
AATTTTATAGTTTACCATGCGGACGGTTACTATCGGTCTCCTTGATATAAGGTTTCAACTTTTCTATAATTAATTGTTCTGCCTCTTTCTTTGTCAAACCGCCCACCTTTAATTCGCCTAAAACCGGAAAATTGATCTTTCCTTCATTATCCACCAAATAAGGTTGCAGAACCGGCTGGACACTCAACTGCAATTTCCAGCAGCCACACTAGCAGGACTAGCTACCGTCAGATTGAATGGAATAGCCAACTCGGGACTGGTACATGAAACCACAATAGTAAGCAGGTCTTTAGGCATTATCTTGGCATCATACAAATTTTCCTGTTGGACGGTCTGTTCCACAACTTCCACATCCTGCAAGTAAGGAACCTTTTTGTATGACTGACAAGACGCGAGCAGAAATATTGCAATCAGACAGGCAAACACATTACGTCCCATACCTTGCATACTCATATACATGTAAAATGATTTATTCATAAAATTATAAATTTATTATTCCTTATCCAACCTCTCAAATTTCGGAGAATTCTTTGACTTAAATTCCGGCACGACTTTCTTCATCAACCGCACGGTATCCATAATCTTTACCGTACGCGACAACTTCTCAAACTCTGCATAAGTATCAAGGATATCAGCATATTCATACCGACGAACTTTAGCTATCATAATTTTCTTGTTTTCGGTAGGTATTGTATTTTCTTTATCGCTCAACACCTCTTCATAAAGCTTTTCACCCGGACGTAATCCTGTAAATTCGATCTTTATGTCTTCCCCGGACGATAACCCGCCAATTCAATCATACGGGTAGCCAAATCAACAATCTTCACGGCTTTTCCCATCTCAAAGACAAAAATTTCATTGCCCTCACCCATTGTGGCAGCCTCCATTACCAGACGACAAGCTTCGGGAATGGTCATGAAGAAACGAATTATATCGGGATGAGTAACAGTGACAGGACCGCCATTCTCAATTTGTTCCCTAAAACGAGGAATGACAGAACCATTACTGCCCAATACATTTCCGAAACGTGTCGTGATGAATTTGGTATGACCTTTCACTTTCCCTTCACGAATAGCACATCCCAAACTCTGTACATAGATTTCTGCCAAACGTTTGGAGCAACCCATTACATTGGTAGGATTCACGGCCTTATCTGTAGAAACCATAATCATTTTTTCTGCACCATATTCCACAGCCATGTCAGCTACCTGTCGGGAACCGGTTACATTGACAAGGACAGCCTCGCAAGGATTTTCTTCCATCAACGGTACATGTTTGTAAGCGGCGGCATGAAAGACGATTTGAGGATGATAAAGATCAAATACCATACGTACTCGCTCTTTCACACGCACATCACCGATCACAGGAATAAAATCTATATTTGGATAATTTTTCTCAAATTCAAGACGGACATTGTGTAAAAGGAGTCTCTGCAGAGTCGAACATGATAAGTTTTTGAATTCCCATCTGCACCAATTGACGGCAAAGTTCACTGCCAATACTGCCTGCCGCACCGGTCACCAACACCACTTTGCCCCTGAATTCTTCCGCAACCTGACGAAGATTGATGTTGATTTCAGCACGTCCCAGCAAATCTTCAATCTTGATGGGACGTATCCATTGGTGAAAATTGCCGTCAGAATCCGCTTCACTGATAGTAGGAGCTATCAATGTTTTAAGTTCATTGCTTTTACAATATTCCAGAAGGCGTTTTTCTTCCAGACGGGTATCTTCATAACGGGCAAACAGGATCCCCTTAATTCCACGCTTTCGCATGATATAATCAACATCCGACTCATTTTCAAAGTAATAAACGGAAGATCTGCCAATCGGCGTCGGCTGTTATTTTTACCATATACATAAAAACCTGCTACCTTATAATGTGCACTATCCCTAAGACGTAATTTCAAGGCCACGCTCTCTTCGTCAGTACCATAAATAAGAATACGGGTATTCTTTTTATTCACCCAATCCAACAAGAGGTCATAGACGATTATTAACGATACGCGAAAAGATGTCAGAATCACCAGAGTCAATAAGCCATCAAATAGAAGATAGGATATTTTATAATTGTATGGCAATTGAATCTCATATATAAGCCCAAAAGAAATAATGGCCAAACAGACAATTTTGAATAAAACGGCACACATGATACGCCAAAGTTCACGTGCCTGTGAAAAACGAATCGTATTACGATAAGTATGGAATAATAAAGAGCCAGCAACACTTGCCACCAAAGAAACGCAAGCAAATTTACAAAGCATCCAGTCTGTCATTGGCACATGCGCCATATAATGAATTACAGCATAAGCTACCAATGAACACAATACAGAAATTGCCGTGTCAATACCTAAAATAGACCAATAACTGAAATAGTTTTTGCGGGCATATTGTACTATGCCCTTCAATGTTTTTCCATTATAGTATAAATGAATAAAATAATATTTCGAAGTTTGATTTATCTGATTGATTACTATCAATACAAAGGCAATGAGCAAGATTTCAATGTCAGTGTAACCCAACAGAGAATCTTTTCATCTTTCGATACGTACATACATTTCTACACTATATCTTTTTTACAAGATATAATTCATAATACTTTATGGATTTTTTTTTTGAGAGAGGTCATCGATAAATATATCCACTGTTTTGTTACCGATGTCAGATAGACTGTCTGCTATTTTACAGACTTTCATTACATTTTTGCAGTAAAATCCCCATACCCCCTATAAAATAGATTGATTATTCAATCATCTAAATCCCCATTTTCAAACACCGGCTCTACACACCCAGCCGGTATATCTACACATGCACACCCTAACATTGTTAATCGAACAGCAACTTTCGATTTCCCATTCCATGTACTAATTCCCCTTCCAATCCTGCCAATGGTCCCTTGATTACCCGTATTTTTTCTCCCGGAGCTAATGGCGATGTACTCATGCTGATCGTCTCATCCGAGTAATCGAGCATAAACTTAAATCGCAACATTTGTTGGTCAGGAATAACAGCCGGAGTACTCTCCCCACGTAATACCATATAACGGCTGATAGAAGATAAAGTCAGGACTTCTTTTTGTTCTTGCAGATCAACGTGAACAAAAATCATCATCGGAAGTAGTACCCGGTCGACAACCTTACGACGGTCGCTCCATTGATGGACTTCTTGTTGAATTGGAAGGAAATTTTCGATCCCCATTTTCGTAAGCCGCTCACTCGTTTTTTTCTCGTGACAGATGCGCACAATGGCCACTAACCAACGTTTTGAGCGCGCTACGCTGCTGCCAATCACATCTGTTGGCAGAATTCTTTGATCGTCATTTTTCTTAATGATCATGTATGTTTACCCCTCATTTTCCATCACCTTTTAGGCAATGGATTGAATTCGGTGACAAAGATAGATAAAATTATAAATAATAAACAAGAAAAATGCTTTATTTTTCCACACAACGAACAAAACAGGCATCTTTACCACCACTTGTCCCCCAACTACCTATAGGATAAAAATCAAATGTAAAATAATTAAAATCCCATGCAACATTATCTTCCTCTACGTTATTTATTTTATTCTTTCCGATCTTATCATACCAGTATATTGCACCGGGACGCATATAGATGTCATAAAACAACGGACAGTCTTGAACGCCATGATGATAAAGCGCTGTACTATCTGTCGGGAAATATGTATTTCTGCTGGCAGCGTATCTCGAGATTCCCTTATATTGATTTTCAGTTGATTCACCCCGGGAGTCTTTTCTATGACCATAACCGGAAGCACCTATCGGAAAGAAAAGATTTTTCCCTGTTTGTTCGTTATAAACAAAGCATCCTCTCATCCCACGTATTTTTGAAGTTGTGTAATCATAGCCATACGCATCATTAAGATCATCGGCCACCTCTTCTGCCCCATCTCCATATAATACTCCATATCCCTGTTTAATATTATCGCTATCAAACAGCGCCTGATAGTCTGCAGCACCGGCAACTTTCCAACCAGTTTTGGGTTCTGTGAAATTGGCAGTCCCTGTTATATCACTCCATTTCTTCTTTTCACCACTTCCGGCTATGGTAAAAAGACCATCTGCAGGATAGGATTGATTGAAATCTTCCGGTTTGACATTAATCCAATACTCTTTGGGATTCTTATTGTCCAATGCATCAATAGGGTAATCCCAATTACCACGCCCAAACAGAGAGCCTTCGTCTAACGGAGACTCTGCTTCGTCCGTTTTTGTCCTCATATTCTTGGCATGCCATTTCGTTCCACCAGCTATCAAATCATCCGGACTATCACCTTGCCGTACAAAGATCAAATGATAGCAGGTATAGTTGTGATATTCAACCCTTATAATAGCATAACGGGAAGTATTAGCATCACATGTTCCATTGAAATTGACATTAAAATCAATCTCGGAACTTGTCTTCCCATATATGGTGTCTTTTATACATTCTGACATCTCTCCTCCTTTATCAAGGCTAATAACCCGCTCTGCACTTCCATCACTGTTACATGCCCTTACAATATATGCCTTCCAAGGACCTTCTGATGCAAACGTTTCAAATTTGGTTGCGTTTTCCTTAGGCAAGCGTTTCAGTACCACATGAAAAGGATCACTTTTTTCGCTACTGCGATAGATACCCTTTGGGATTTACGATACGACGTACTTGATAAATGGTCACCATATTTTCAAACGTTTTTCTATCCCTTTAAGCTTAGTCGTAATCTTAACTTCTGCGTTCCGAAGATATGCGACATAAGGATTATTACCAGTATAAGCTGTTTTCTTTTATCAACTGTTTGGCGCGTGTATACATAGGAATAAAGATATTGTATGTATTCGCTTCCGTAGAATGTTTTCCACACGGTAGGTATCTTTCGAATCGGATCCTGCTGTAGTGTGTACCCCTATACTCATGTCTGTGTATGTACGCTCACCTCTTTTAGGTGCTTGCTCATAATATGCTTTATTTGATTCTACATCTACCGAACTTGTCGTTTTGGAAATATACAGGTCTCTTGTCATATGCAATGACAGAAAGCCATTCCATTGATTACTATTTGCTATGTCCATTTGATGGTAATATACCGATTTGTCTGCATTGTACGGAGCCCAACGGTTATCCACAATTTCCGCCTTTATGTATTCAATTTCACGTCCGCCGGTATTCACCTTGATAGGATACATCATAGAGTGATTATACAAATATGAAATATAATATGGCTCCGGAGTTACTACACCCGGTTCCGGCTCTTCATACTCGATATGCCAGTCTACGTCATTGGCGAAATTTTTTTAAATTGCAACGTTAGTTTGTAATGACAGTTACGCTTGGCGTTGTAATCTTTGTAAATATCCTGCCCAAGCATAAAACGATATTTTATAGAACCGTTGCCAATCTTTTCGGAATTGATGGATATATAATAGGCATCTACCTCTATATATGTACCATATGGTTTGTTGTCTTTATGTATATAGCCGGGATCTTTCGGTAATCCCGGAGCGTCAAGCTCATGATTTCCATCAGCATCCTGCCGCTTATCTTTGCCTTCTCCCTGCAAGTTCTCATAAAAGTAAACGGCAACGGAGGTCTTCGTGATGCGAGCCATAATACGGTTTTCCGCTTGTTATGCGCGGGCCATCATATTCATGGTCGAAATCTGTCGGTGGGTTACCTTTATAGTATTTTAATTCTTCACCATCTAGCAGCTCATCGCCTAGTTCGTATCCTTCAGCGCCTACATTATTCTCCTTCCCCAAATAGCAATGTGACGGAATGTCCTTTATCTGCACCGACTTAAGATATACAAAGACACCTTCTTTCAGTTTACTGCCATCATAAGTGATTGTGAGCTTCGATGCAGCCCGACGCAACCATGAGTGCAGATATATATTAGGCTTGTTGATGGTGATAAATTCGTTTTCCGACTGGTTTTTCTTGGTCGATGTGAAATATCCAAGCATCTGACTGTTCTTACCGACTTCAGCGGGATGATTATTCCAAGCAAGCGGTATACGCTTAAGCCCATCTTTGGTCTTGATAAAATCAGAATATTCGGTAAGAAGATCGGGAATATTAGCAACGGCATAGATATAGTATCTGCCATAAGGTATTTCTTTCAACTTAAAAGTGGCACGCGGAGTCTGCGTCTCTGCTGATGCGTTATTGTCTGCGTCCGCATTCACACGTTGCTCATTTGTGATTTCGAAATCAAGAATCTGGCGACCCTCTGCAAGGTTGCCGTTTTCATCATATAGCAAGACATAAAGCGTCTCTATTGCCTTTATCGCATCTCCCGCCGCCCTTGTACCCTGTGTTAGTCCGGAAGCCATAGGACGGAAATCCACAGTGGCGGACACCGTACTCTTGCCTTCTCCGATAGATTCCGGCCTTTCAAACCAATCATCTACACAGCTTGTCATACTGAAAATAAGTATGCACAAAAATATATATAATATATCGCGTCTCATCATCTTACTATATTATCATTCTTTCTTATTTGTTATTTTCACTGCATTTATAATCCAAAATCCGGATTAAGAAGAACCTCACTATAGGGCATTACATCCACTTTGATACCTTTCTCCCGAAAAGTGACGTCAACCAGTACATGAGTGTTGCGGAAAAGGGCTTTCAGGTTTGGAAAAGACTCGGTAAACAAGGCTTCATTCTCTTCCGAAACTCCGGCTTCCTTTTCCGGGTTCTTCTCTGTCAAGTGAAGGGTCATTTTATAGGCTTGCTCTCCATAATCTTGTGTTTCTTCTTTTAATTTTTTGCTTTCCGGCAAATAAAACACGGGGAAAATCTCCTTACCGGGAGTAGGTGCTTCATTCACATGATATGTGAGTCCGGAAACAAGTGTCGGAAAACGAACAATGACTTCCTCGTGAGTTTGTCCGGAAGGAATATCATAATCTTGTATCCATCCTCTCCTGTCTGCCAAAGTCACATCATCCGGATGTTCTTGCGACTCATCCGCCACTTTCTTCAACCAGTCGATCCAAAAAAAAGCGGCTCGTCCTCAAAGAGCATCTCTTTATTCTTTTTATGAGGCATCAGATAGGTTCTCCTAACTATTCCGGAAATTGCAATTGCATCCACACTAATGTCATTCTCACGTTCGTTCGTAAAGCGGAAAGTGAACTTGGTAGCAGCACGGACTAAGTAGAACTGGCATTCTACCAGTCTCTCTTCTTTGAATTGAACCTCATACACCGAACTCATGGGAATGGGTTTCTTATAATCAGGAGTAAAAAGAGCATTCATCAACAATGCCACAGAAAGTATTATCACCTGCTGCTAATGTTTCCAATTTTCCGTGAAGTTCGGAAGATATACTCTCTTCATTCGCTATCAGATATATTTTCTTGGTTTCATTCCGCAACACCTCTAATACTCTGAAATATTCGGATTGAGGATTGTTGGCGAAATCAACATAGACATTGTGTTCCACACTGCCATCCGCATGGAGAACAACAATACGCAACGTGTACATATATTCGACAAAACTATCTGCTTTATCGACATCAAATGCACGTTTTTTGTCTAAAAGGGCAGTACGCAAAAAAGAGTGTAGCGGTGCGGTTGTCTGATTGTATTTCATCCATACAACCCTCCCCTTTGCCACACGCTGCCGACAATAAAGCCCAACTGACAAAGGCTGTCATCCATGCTATATGTCGCAATATTTTTTCCATACTTTTTTCTTTTATTTTTCTTTCTGATATTGTTCAGTCTAGAATCTACATTAGAACGTACGACTTTCCATGAAAGGACTTGTATCATCGTACTCACCCACTTGTTGTTTTCATTAAGGAAGAATGTCATGTTGTATTCATCCGCTCGATCAAGATACTCCTGATCGGACATCTTCTTGTTACATTCACCTTTCACCATCAAGGCATAGTCAATCACCGGAATAGAAACGATGAGTTTTCCTTCGATAGTGCGGATAATCAACATGGGGCGTGTATACAGACTCCAGTCTCTTGCTACCAGTCTACTTACTGTAAGTTCCGCTACGGCAGCTTTAACTGTTGATATGGCACGATTTCCAACTTCGGGCATTACGTCTACACCTGCTTTGGTAAGCACATCTACACCTGCATCAGCCGAATAAGTAGCCCAGGCACAGTATGTAATCGGTTCATCATCAATCAATGAGTTTTTATGCGACACCCAACCATTACAATCTTCAATGCTGAACACAAAGTCATCAGCGTTTATATCTTCTCCGGAAAGATGCTGAAGCACCACACGGAATACATTTGTATCTTTCGTCAATGACATGACATAAGTATATTCGCCCCCGTCATCATTCACAGGCAGACTGACATCAAGAACACCATGGAATAAGGGTGTAAATCTTTTTTGAACAAGCAATCGTTTTTGCGTACCTGTCACCGCATCCGTCGCCACATCATATTGACGTTTCAACTTACAGTGCAAATCTTCCAAATGGCATCCATACGATGCGTCAGGCAAAGTGAAGGATTCTTCATTGTCGAGTCCGCACCATGCCACAAGGTGATAATCACCGGGAGCAAGGTCGAGAGGCATGACATAGTCTCCTGATGCAAGGACACTACCCTGTTCGGCGGACTGCCATACTAGCTCTCCATCGGAATTGAATGCGTAAAGTCTGACGGATTTCACTTCATGAGCAAAAGCGTCGGCAAACTTCAGATTCATGTCATAACGAAATTTCAGACGGTAACGTACGGAGCAGTCACCCTCATCATTATATATCATACCGTCACACGACATGAACAAAAAGGTACTCGCAACGACTGCCAATACTGTTATTCTCAAATGTTTGATATAAGACAGTGTGTTCATTATTTATCATTTCTTATTAATGATCATATATATAGTCTGTGGCAAAACCACAGTAGAAATTTCTGATTAAGTGGAAACCCGAAATCTTCTGCCGGGTTTCAAAGCGGCATCTCTCTTTGCGCCGATGCCGGAACGCATTCTTTATACTGAAAAAGATGGCGGGACGCTTCCCGACGGGAAATGTCCCGCCATCAGGATTACTTAATAATTGTTTTTATATTTTTATTTAGTATGAAAATCACCAACCCAAATCAATATTCTGTTTCACAACTCTCCATGAAAGGATATTGATTTGTGCGGCAAGATAAGTTTCATCGTCTTTCGGCTTCTGCGGAATGATTTCTTCATTAGGATTCAAAACTGGAGTTCCAAGACCAGCGACAGAGTTAATAGCAATATCATAAATGTGATTACGTACTACACCAAACTTACCTTTTGTCTCATCTGCATTTTCTTCGTGCTTAATATCGGTATAGTAATATGTTTGACCGGATGACCACACTCTTGCACCTACCGATTTGTCATTGGCAAGCATCTTGTTTACTTCAGTATGATCTGCATACGCACTTCCATCTGCCTTATAGAATGTTACATCTTTCGCCTTCTCTTCATTCAGTTGCAAATAGCTCAAATATCTTTTTGCTATCTTCAAAGGTCATATCAGCTACACCTGCCTCTACTCCGGAAACAAATTTAACCATATCCTCTTTAATCGATACCAATTTCGCTTCTTCTCCTTCCCCTTCTTTTGTATAAATTTCATGATTTACAAAACCCAGCATTGCTTTCAACGCATTTTTTTCTGTATATTGAGTTCCACCAAATTCTGCCAAACTAAGAGGAGTAGCAATATTGTCACCATCTATCGTCACCAATACTGCTGCAACAATTGCTTGGGTACGATTGCTTAGACCATTTTCCGGATCAGCCGGATCATAAGATGCTCTCGTACCATCATTTTGATTAGCAGCATTTTCAAGACAGTATACATTTTCCCCATCATATGAAGTAGAGTTATTATTTACAACTCCCGGGTACCAATTTTTTTAGATATTTTATTATAAGACAAGTAACTAAGTTTAGTATTTGCCGGATTCTGTGCCCAATAAGAACGGTAAAGAGACGGTCTGTTCCATATCCAACCCAATTCCCAGTTAGAATCAACTTTTTGAAGAGATATGTTTGGTCAATGGTACCCGTCACATCCCATCCATTAAAAATGGCATATACAACATCGTCGTTATCTCCAGTAGTCAAATACTCTCCACTGTCTTTTGCCTTTTTCAATGGAACAGCCGTACAAGTTTTATTGTTATATGTTACAGTTTTGGGGGAGATACCGTCACTCCATTCCGTGTACAATCTTGCTTTCGCATAAACACGTTCTACATAGATCTCTACCGGATCGGCAGTGGCAAGATCCGGGGCAGTTTTCAACTTGTCTGCTGAAACCGCAACTTCACAACAGAACTCTTTGGAACCAAATACGGAACTTGTCATCAGGAAAAATTGTCTTTAGAATCTGTAGAAGTTGTATAACTTGTGGAACCTGACTCTGCAATGGTAGCACGAAGTGCAGTCAACGTTTTGTTATCATCGCCCCAGATAAATTCGTCACCTACTCCACCATTAAGTACGGCAACCATAGACTTAAGTCCATCTACATTATCATCCTGATCTGTTTCAATAACAAGTACAGCTTTCACCGTTTCTTCAATATTAGACATATTTCCTTCACTACTCCCCAGATCGTCACTACCATCAAGGGAATAATCGTAATAACTCTTTCCGTCGCGTCTTACCGGACAAGCAGAGCCATCAGCTTTAAAGAAATAAAATCGTATTGATTTCACAGCATTTTCATTTGCCAATCCTTCTTCAAACTCACCAGTCGGATCTTGTTGACCGGGATTCACTGTAGCACGTGTTCTGATAGCAGCCGGATTTGCAATTTGAACAGACAAGAAACGACTTTGACCATCAAATGCCTGACCGCCGTTTTCGGGCACAATTTCATCGCTGGAACAAGCACTAAATGCCATTACTCCAAGCAAGCCCCAAAATAAATTTGATAACTTCATAAAATTTAATGTTAATGGATTAATAATTTATTTTTTTTGCTTTCTCTATTTTATCTATCTCAATAAGAATTATCTCCGCTTCCTCTACTCCCATCGCCTTCGCATCATTCAGGAACCTTCGAACATCATCATACTTCCCTACTCCAAAGGCATATACCCCACGAGCGTATACCGCCTGTGACGAATCTCCCGCTTTGGAAAGATAACGCTCTGCGCTTTCAAAATCCTTACGCTGCATAGCAGAGTTTGCAGCATTCAAATTGGCAATCTCATCATCGGGATACATTCTCACGGCCGTTTCGAACACCTCATTAAACTCTGCGCTTCCCGGTTCGTATGTCCGCGCCACGAGATAGAACTCATTAAGACTAAGTTTTTGCGGTTGTGTCCGCATAATACGTTTGATTTCTTCTACATCACTGAAGCTGCGGATAATGTAATCTATGCGATAGTCAGTGTGGCGTAAAGCCGGATAACAGTTTTGTAACAAGAAACGGTATTCTTCCGGATAAGTCCGCTTGATTTTTGCTTCCTTAGCATCCGGTTCCATGTCACTGTCAATCATTGCCAATATTTCCGTACGATGTGCAAGGTTCGTTTTCTCAACATACCGGCGCAATCCTCCCCAATCTTCCGGTTCATAGGCGGTAGTTATTACACTATCCCTGAAATGGTACAGTTGATTGATGTAACTTTTCAATGCCACTGTACGACCTATCGCCAAATCACGGTTATGGGAGTATGGACTTTCAGGTGAAGCGTAACCTTTAAGCCATACCGAAGTGATGGTTATATCTCTATCATTACGGACAGAGTCAATAGAAGCCTGAATTTTACCCAACTCGGAAGTATTCCGACGATACTCGGGATATATAACCGTCTTGTCGACCGGGAAATCGATAAAAGCCGAACCGGAAAGCGAACGACTTTTTGACTGTTTCTGCCTGTGGGTATACATAGAGCAACTGTGGAGAAAGCGGTTCTATTTCGGCATATCCGCCCAACGGCTCGATACATTCCGCTAATAGTGTGCTACAACATCCGTAATCACTACGATACAGTTCCAGTGCAGAACCGTTCATCCATTTGTAATAAGCAATAATAGCATGATACGCCACATCCTCTGGTCTCGAATGTGCTTTGAATGTCATCTCTTTTTTGCCGAAGAGCATACTTTCACCATTACGCACATAATAATAATAACGACGACGCCCATAAACTCCTACCGAAGGAAGCTCCAACGTGTCCGTAGCGCACACAAAGCGAGGAGTGAGCAGCACTGCTCTATTGCTCTCCACATCAAGAGGAGACAGCCCCATATTCATATCGACTACTATATATTCACCATTCCGTTCAATTTTAAGGTTATCTGTTGTCACTCCAATTGTTTGCTGGGCATTCAGCATACAGCCAGCTCCCAGCAATGCTGTTATAATAAAAATAGTTCGTTTCATAACTAAACGCTTTTAGAATAAATAAACTAAATTCACTGCCGCTTTAGTGAGACCAAAATAGTTATGCGGCTTGCTCTCCTCCACTTTCTTTCCACACCCGGCGCACCTGAAACGGTCATATCGGGTATAGGAATAACCGACACCTATTTCAGCCTCGATATTCCAATGACGCCCCAAGATCCAAGCATAACCATAAGCAACACCGCCGCCAACAAACCATCCTTGATAGCGGGTGTCCTTAAGAGTTGAAAAATCTGTGCCCAGTAATTTGAAATCAGTGTCAATACCACCTATATTATATTGTCCACCGTGGAGATGAGCTCCGACAAAATGACCTGCAAAGCGATCGCAAAACCAATAGCGTGCTTCAGGTTGTACCGCCCAGTGTTTCCACCGGCGATTATGCGATAAGGTCCATGCGTTGAAATCTCCGGAAATATCCAATGTCCACCGAGGTGCAAGTCCTACCTCTAAACCGGTATTTACATTCATGAAAACATCGGACAGGATATTGGTCTTTAGCGCCACTTTCTGCGCATTAATTGTATAAGCCACGCCATTCATGGCTACTATCAGAAAAAAGAATCCTTAGTTTCATCATTTATGTGTGTTCCTATGCCAAATAATTGTTACTATTTCTCTTTAAGCATTACCCCAAACAAACAGCAATAAACAAATTAGCATTTACTGATATTCTAAAAATATATCTTGATCTTTATTTCCCCTGCAAATATGTTTATACCCCAATTCTATTTGCTTTATGGCTTAATCCAATACTTCTCTTATCAAGAAAAGTACCGACAACAATACTGTCTGATACTGATACTTTTGGATTATATTAAAGTGCTTTTTCAATTAACATTTTACAAAAAAATGCTAATATTTTTGTTACAGAATAAAAAAAGTTGTTGGATATAATGCTGTATGGCCGTTTTTTTATAATTTTGCATCAAATTAATACTTTTCTTGATAAGAAAAGTACCGGCTCAATAATATACGCTCATTTCTTTTTTATCATTATAAGGAATTGATAATAAGATTATTAGCATTATCCACAGCTGAAGTATCCAATGATGCAAGATAAATTTTTGTAGTATTCTCCGAGTCGTGTCCCATAGCCTCGCTAATAACAGAAATAGAAATATTTTTGCTTCGGGCTATACTGGCCCAAGCATGGCGGGCAACGTATGTTGTCAGTGTCACATTCAAATTCAACAGTTCTCCAATCATTTTTAATTTCCTGTTTATCAAATGTGCCGCATTTATATATTGCCGCCTTTCATTTTTACCTATATCTTTTATTATCGGTAACAGATAAGGCGTATCTACCGTATTATACTTGTTAACGATTTCTTGCATAGGCTTTTCCCATTTGATAAAAAGCTGCTGATTCGTCTTGTGACGCCGATATGACAAGATGCCATTCTGAATATCTTTCTTTTTTAAGGAATGCTATATCTATAAACGACATTCCACGAGTATAAAACGAAAACATAAAGATATCCCGAGCATACTCCATTGAAGATGAAAATCCCAGTTCCAGATCTCTTATCTGGCGAATAACTGTCATTGACACAGCACGCTTCATTGTCTTGTCAATCCCAGTATACACATGTTTGAACGGACTACGCTGTACCGTCAACCCCTTGTCAACAGCACGGTTATATATCGCACGCAAATTTCTCATATAATACGAAGAACTGTTGGGGCATACTCCAGTTGATTTTAAAAATGTTTCATACTCAACCATAAAAGCAGAATCCACTCCTTCAATAAGAATATCACCACGGCTTCCCATGAAACGTTCGAAACTATTTAAGGTTGCCCTATAGGTTTCAGCGGTACGTTCTTTACCTATTTGCTCCAACTGCACAATAAGATTCCGCCCAAATGACAGGAAACCGTCAACAAGAGGTACTTTATAGGCTTTCACTACATCGTCTGACGTAAAAGTATCCGCCGACCGCTCAAACCGTCGAATAATTTCTTTAAGCCGGGATTGATCTTCTAAAATGCATTTTCTTAATGTAACAAGATGACGTGCACGAACTTCGTTATCAGTGAAGGTAATAACCGAAGAAAACCGGTTATCCCATTCCGACGGGAAAATCTTGTAACACGTGCTTATCCGCTTCACGACTCTATTATGAGTCACTTGATAAAATAAAGTCCCCTCTTTTTTACAAACTGAAGAAGGACGAAATTTCACTTTTACTGTTGCCATATAAGTTATATTTTGAATTATAAATTAGTGATATAACAAATATATGGATCAAAAAAAAAAGAGACTGAATAACATTTTATTGTTAAACAGCCTCTTTTATTTCTTTGGGGAAACTTTAAATTTCTTACCATTTATAATTAATACCGAAACTAAGCAATTCTTTCAACTGGAAGAAGCTGTCTCCTTCAGTCGGTTTTGAACTGTCGTCAAAACGGGCGTGTACGTAAAGTTTGGTCGACAAATAGCGGTTCAAAACAAAGTTGAATGTATTTTCCCACTCTATACGTGCCCAATGGTAGTTGGTCAGATAGTTGAGACGGGATTCTAAAGTCACTGCAGAGATGATAGTCCAGTTGAATGTCGACTGCAACTGTGAACCGAAGTCATTCTTGGAGCATTTGCCTTTCTCCAGACCGAATTTTGTTTCATCCACTTCCGAGCTACCAATATAACGTAAATTATAAGTTAACGGTGCCATAAACACGGAAAGATTAAATTTCTGCTTAGTCAGTTTGTAGTCCATACCGATACTGACTGCCAAATCCGCCGGAGACAGGAATGCGGAAACAAGTTCTTCGCTATTGGCTTTGTAACCGTGACAGAACTGAGTCTTAAACTCGGAAGAAATGGTATAATACCAGTTCTTGAAAGCTCTCAGACCTAATTTATTATACAAGCGAAATTGGTCGGTATTAAAAAGATATTTATGGTATTCATCTGACGGAGTGGAAGTCATACCCACTTTCGCTTCAAGCTGGTTTTCAAACAGTACTTTTTCATTGTCATTATAGTTTGCGAAGATCAGAAAAGTCGCTAATCCGGAGAAGTTGCTCTCCCCTCCCTTATACCAGTTGTCCGACAGGTGGTTCTGGCTGATCTGTAATGAACCGTTACCTCCGTAACCCACCAGTTCGGCCGGCTGATCTTGATATCGGCTTTCCCTACATTATCATTCATATCTTCACGTTGAAACAGATGAATAACGTTTGCTTTGGGAGATATTTTCGGCTTCACATCGTGACGGAACACATCACGGCTCATGATGCGATCTTCTGTAGTTACAACCAAATCCGGATATGCCAGATACAGATCCATCAACGCACTGTTCACTATTTTACCGGCACGCTGGGTTTTGGTAAATGCCAAGGTATCGTATGGCAGAAGTTCTGTTGTCAGTTGAGGAGTAGCATCCAATTGTATGGGTTTCCATTCCAATTTCGAATATTGTGCCATCGGGGCATAATAATACGCCACAGGTGTAACAAGCGGAAATAATCGGGATCAGACGGAATATAACGTGGCGGAACGGACAAGTCGTTCAAATAATCTAATTGTGCAACATACTTATTATATAAATAAGAAACGGTATCCAGTTTCGGAGTCGGACCAGACAGATTAAGTTTTAGCATCAAATATTTCTGAAGTTCTGCAGAAAGGGTATCTGCCCTCACGACTCTGGCTTTTGCCACCACTGTTGAAGATTTAACCGTTTTGGCAGGTTTGATCGCTGCAGGAGCAGGCTGCAGAGAGTCAGTCGGAAGTGAAGCGGATTCGACAGGCTCCTGTGCAAAAAGCGATAACGATAAGATTGACAGGATAAACGCTGAACATAAAGTAGTAATTCTCATCATATTTGTCTATGGTTTAGGCTGCAAAGCTACATTATTTTGTTCAGAAATCATAGGATTCTTTTAAAATTGCATTTTTTTAATAAAATTGTAGAGACGAAAGTCTGCATTCTTCCTCTTTTTTTTATAATTTTGCGCTTTTTAAGTTCGTAAGAATACTACTAAGTAAACAATATTTAAAACAGTTATAGCTGTGGGAGAAACAAAGTATATTTTCGTCACCGGTGGTGTTGCCTCTTCATTAGGAAAAGGTATCATCTCATCCTCCATCGGTAAATTGCTGCAAGCAAGAGGTTACAATGTAACCATCCAAAAGTTTGACCCCTACATCAACATCGACCCCGGAACTTTGAACCCTTACGAGCACGGAGAGTGTTACGTAACCGTAGACGGACACGAAGCCGACCTCGACCTGGGACACTACGAAAGCTTCTTGGGCATACAAACGACCAAAGCGAACAACATCACGACAGGACGCATCTATAAAAGCGTAATCGACAAGGAACGTCGTGGAGACTATCTGGGTAAAACCATCCAAGTGATTCCTCACATCACAGACGAGATCAAACGGAATGTTAAACTGCTTGGTAATAAATACAAGTTTGATTTTGTGATTACTGAAATCGGTGGTACGGTAGGTGACATCGAATCACTCCCCTACCTCGAAAGTATCCGCCAGTTGAAATGGGAGTTGGGTAAGAACGCTCTTTGCGTACACCTGACATATGTGCCTTATCTTGCCGCTGCCGGAGAGCTGAAAACCAAACCGACACAGCATTCTGTAAAGGAACTCCAAAGTGTGGGTATTCAGCCGGATGTACTGGTTCTGCGTGCCGAGCATCCGCTAAGTGACGGATTGCGTAAGAAAGTGGCACAATTCTGTAATGTAGACGATAAGGCTGTTGTGCAGTCTATCGACGCAGAAACAATCTATGAGGTTCCTCTCCTGATGCAGGCACAGGGCTTGGATAGCACCATTCTTGAAAAAATGGGGCTGCCCGTAGGAGAAACTCCGGGGCTAGGTCCGTGGCGTAAGTTCTTGGAACGCCGCCACGCAGCTGAGACCAAAGAGCCTATCAACATCGCATTGGTCGGAAAATATGACTTGCAGGATGCTTACAAATCAATTCGTGAAGCATTGTCACAGGCCGGTACTTACAACGACCGCAAAGTGGAGGTACACTTTGTGAACAGCGAAGAAGTTGACAGACGAAAATGTATGTGAAGCTCTGAAAGGTATGGCGGGTGTAATGATTGGTCCGGGATTCGGTCAGCGTGGTATCGACGGTAAGTTCGTTGCCATCAAATATACACGTACACATGATATACCGACTTTCGGAATCTGTCTGGGGATGCAATGTATCGCCATCGAATTTGCCCGCAACGTGTTGGGATACACTGACGCCAACTCACGAAATGGATGAAAGACTCCGCATAACGTGATTGATATCATGGAAGAGCAGAAAGCAATCACCAATATGGGTGGTACGATGCGTCTGGGTGCTTACGAATGTGTATTGCAGAAAGGTTCGAAAGCATATCAGGCTTACGGACAGGAACATATTCAGGAACGTCACCGCCATCGCTATGAGTTCAACAATGATTATAAAGACCGATATGAAGCTGCCGGCATGAAATGTGTAGGTATCAACCCGGAATCGGATCTGGTAGAAATTGTTGAAATCCCGGCTTTGAAATGGTTTGTCGGCACACAGTTCCATCCGGAATATGGCAGTACGGTACTGAACCCTCATCCGTTGTTCGTTGCATTTGTGAAAGCTGCCATCGAAAACGAAAAAGCAACGGTGAACGGCTAACGATACGTGGTAAACAACCGGTAGTTTGTAATTTATATAATTTGTAATTAAAATAAGAATGGATAAAAATACCATCACAGGTCTCGTTTTAATAGGTATATTGTTAGTAGGATTCAGCTTTCTGAGCCGTCCCAGTGAGCAGCAGATAGCTGCGCAAAAAAGATACTACGATTCTATTGCCGTGGTACAGCAGCAGGAGGAAGCGTTGAAGGCTAAAACGGAAGCTGCACTGGCTAACAGCCAAAAAGAGGTGGCAACGGCTGCCGATTCTTCTGCTTTGTTTTTCAATGCATTGCAGGGAACAGACTCTAAAGTCAGTATCCAAAACAATGTAGCGGAAATCACTTTCACAACCAAAGGCGGACGTGTCTATTCAGCCATGCTGAAAGATTATATGGCACAGGACAAAAAGACGCCGGTCATGTTGTTCGACGGTGACGATGCTTCGATGAATTTCAACTTCTACAACAAAGCAGGAGCCATCCAGACCAAAGATTATTTCTTTGAAGCGGTGAACAAGACGGACAGTAGTGTTACAATGCGTCTGGCTGCGGATAGCGCAAGCTATATCGATTTCATCTATACGCTGAAACCGGACAGCTATCTGATGAACTTTGAAATCAAGGCGACAGGTATGACAGACAAATTGGCAAACACCAATTATGTGGATATCGATTGGTCACAGCGTGCCCGCCAACTGGAAAAAGGATTCACTTATGAGAATCGTCTGTCGGAACTGACTTATAAAGTAACAGGTGACAATGTAGACAACTTGTCTGCTGCCAAAGATGACAGTCAGGATTTGCCGGGACGCATTGATTGGGTAGCTTTCAAGAATCAGTTCTTTTCGTCGGTATTCATCGCTGAACAGGACTTCGACAAGGTTTCCGTGAAATCAAGAATGGAGCAACAGGGAAGCGGATATATCAAAGATTATTCTGCTGAAATGAATACTTTCTTCGATCCATCGGGTAAGGAACCGACAGAGATGTATTTCTACTTGGTCCGAACCACTTCAAAACGTTGAAAGCGTTGGATAAAGGCCGTGACGACAAATGGGAGCTTCACCGACTGGTATACTTAGGTTGGCCGTTGATTCGCTGGATTAATCAGTTTATCACGATCAACGTATTCGACTGGCTGTCGGGCTGGGGCTTGAGCATGGGTATCGTACTGTTGATTCTGACAATTATGGTGAAAGTGCTGGTTTATCCGGCTACCTGGAAAAACATACATGTCTTCTGCCAAGATGCGTGTATTGAAACCGAAAATCGATGAAATCAACAAGAAATATCCGAAGCAGGAAGATGCGATGAAGAAGCAGCAGGAGGTGATGAGCCTTTACAGCCAGTACGGCGTGAGCCCGATGGGCGGTTGTCTGCCAATGTTATTGCAGTTCCCGATCTTGATGGCATTGTTCATGTTCGTACCGAGCGCTATCGAGTTACGTCAGCAGAGCTTCTTGTGGGCGGACGACTTGTCCACTTACGACGCATTCATCACATTCCCGTTCAACATCCCATTCTTGGGTAGTCACCTCAGTTTGTTCTGCTTGCTGATGACTGTTACCAACATCCTGAACACAAAGTACACAATGTCTATGCAGGATACCGGAGCGCAGCCACAAATGGCAGCTATGAAATGGATGATGTATCTGATGCCGATTATGTTCTTGTTCGTCTTGAACGACTATCCGTCAGGTTTGAACTATTACTACTTCGTGTCAACGCTGATTAGTGTGGGGACTATGATTCTGCTTCGTAGAACGACTGACGAGGTCAAATTATTGTCTATTCTTGAAGCGAAAAAAGAAAGACCCGAAACAAATGAAAAAGACCGGATTTGCTGCCCGCCTGGAGGCGATGCAAAAAGCAACAAGAGCTATTGCAGCAGCAAAGACAGAATAAAAAATAAGGAAGTAATTCCCGAAATCTATTCTAAGAAAGCCGGACACCCTATTTTGGTTGCCCGGCTTTCTTTTCTCTAAAAAATAAAATAGGATGAAAACTAAATATTCGTATAAACAAATCTGGACGATTGCCTACCCTATCCTAATCAGTCTGATCATGGAGCAAATGATCGGTATGACGGATACTGCTTTTCTGGGACGTGTCGGGGAAATTGAACTGGGCGCGTCCGCCATTGCCGGTGTATATTACCTGGCTATTTTCATGATGGCATTCGGATTCAGCATCGGTGCACAGATATTAATAGCCCGTCGCAACGGAGAAGGAAACTACAAGGAAATCGGCCCGATTTTCTATCAGGGCGTTTATTTCCTGCTTGTAATGGCTGTGATTTTATTCACGTTCTCCATCGTATTCTCACCATATATCCTCAAGAATATCATTTCGTCACCACATATTTATGATGCAGCCGAAAGTTATATCCATTGGCGTGTATACGGTTTCTTTTTCTCGTTTGTCATGGTGATGTTCCGTGCATTCTTTGTCGGTACGACACAGACCAAAACATTGACGTTGAACTCGATTGTGATGGTACTTTCGAATGTGGTGTTCAACTATATCCTGATCTTCGGTAAATTCGGTTTCCCGCAACTGGGTATTGCCGGTGCTGCCATCGGTTCTTCACTGGCCGAAATGGTATCGGTGATTTTCTTCATTATCTATACGTGGAAACGGATTGACTGCAAGAAGTATGCATTGAATATCCTGCCGAAATTCCAAGGGAAAACATTGAAGCGGATTCTCAATGTCTCCGTGTGGACAATGATTCAGAACTTCGTTTCTTTATCTACCTGGTTTATGTTCTTCCTGTTCGTGGAACATTTGGGAGAACGTTCTCTGGCAATCGCCAACATTATCCGTAACGTGTCGGGTATCCCGTTCATGATTGCGATGGCATTTGCAGCTACTTGTGGCTCACTGGTAAGTAACCTGATCGGTGCAGGCGAACAGGATTGTGTACGAGGGAACTATCAGGCAGCACATTCGGATCGGATATCTATTTGTATTGCCGATTCTGGTATTCTTCTGCCTGTTTCCGGATCTGATTCTGCGTATCTATACGGATATGCCGGATTTAAGGGCTGCATCCGTATCTTCACTATGGGTATTGTGTTCCGCTTCCTGGTGTTGGTGCCTGCCAATGTTTATTTCCAGTCGGTATCAGGTACGGGAAATACTCGAACAGCACTGGCTATGGAACTTTGTGTATTGGTTATTTATGTGGCATATTCTGCATATTTTATCCTGCACCTACGAATGGATATCGCATCGCATTTTGGACGACGGAATGTGTGTACGGTACTTTTATACTGATATTCTGCTACTGGTACATGAAGAAGGAAACTGGCAAAAAAAGAGGATTTAAAAATTTATTCCTTATGAACCATTATGAACTTGATTTTAATAGGACAACCTCCTACCTTTGCAACAAACATAAAAAACTAATCATTATGAAATTGCATTTATTAGTGGGAAGCTGCATTTTAGTACTGTTATGTGCTTGTTCAGCAGGGGAAGAGGAACAACCCAAACAACCCGAAACGCCGTCTGTAAAACGGATACCCATCACATTGAACTGTGTGGCAAGTAATACAAATGTCAACGCCATAGAAGGTGTTCATACTCGTGTTACCGACTGGGGCTATGAAAATCAGGACAAAATCGGACTATATGTGGTAAACTACAACGGCACAACGCCGGGAACCTTGCAAAACAGCGGCAATCATGTAGACAATATGCGTTTCACGTACGACGGGACATGGACCCCTGACAAGGAAATCTATTGGAAAGATGAAAGTACCAAAGCAGATTTCTACTGTTATTTCCCGTATAGTACACTTTCCGACATTTCTGCACATTCTTTCTCTGTAAAAAGAAGATCAGTCTACCGAACAGGCTTATACGGCAAGTGAATTTCTGTACGGTAAAACTGCGGGAGTGTCACCCACGGAAGAAGCTGTTAGCATTACAACCAAGCACATTTTCAGCTGTGCGGTTATCAATGTCAAGGCAGGTAACGGATTCACGGATGAAATTCTAGCACAATCAACAATAGGTGTAAAGATGAACGGAATAAAGACCGAAGCAATCATCAACCTCACCAACGGTATAGCTACGGCAACGGGAACAGCCAAAACAATCCTTCCGCTCGAAAACGGAAATAACCGTTCTTATAAGGCACTGATTGTACCTCAAACGGCTTCGGGCAATAATTTCATCACCGTCAATATTGATGGCAGAGATTTCAATCTTAACAAGGAATTTACTTTCGTCGGAGGGAAAAGACATACTTTCTCTGTGACGGTAAGTAAGACTAGCAATGGCATTAATGTCGTCATTGGGGCTTGGGAAGATGACGATATAGACAATGGTGGTGTAGCCGAATAAAACAGACATACGTATGAGAAGAGAATGGCATAAATATATAGTATTCAGTGCTGTATAGGCATTGATGCTTATGTCGTGAACAGCCAATGAAATAAAGGAAGGCGTTTCACGGGGACAGGATTCGACTGTAATATCCCTGTCGGGAGAAATCGAACAAGTGGCAGTGACTCGTGTCAATGATAATGGTTTCTGCGATGGTGACATTATGGGTGTTTACATTGTAGACTACAATGGTAACACACCGGGAACGCTGGCAACTAAAGGTAACCGGGGTACAAATGTGCCACACACTGTTGACGAAGCAGCTTATAAGTGGAACTCTGCTTATGATATTTACTGGAAGGATGATCGGACACACGTTGATATCTATGGGTATTACCCATATGGTACACCGACGGATGTAAACGAATATGCATTTGAAGTACAAAAAGATCAAACGAAAAATAATGGGGATGAAATGGGAAGTTACGAAGCAAGTGACTTCCTTTGGGGAAAGGCAGCGGACGTAGCACCTACGGAAAAAGTTATCCGACTGCCATTGCGGCACAAGATGAGTAATGCCCGCATTACCTTGAAAGAGGGCGAGGGATTCGCTGAAGGCGCCCTGGACGGAACTGGAGAAACAAGTGCTGGTTCTGAACACCAAGCGTAGTTCAGTGATTAACCTCGCCACGGGTAATGTGACGGCTACGGGCGAAGTTGCCAAGACAGGAACTATCCCATTCTGTAAAGACAATGAATTCCGTGCTATTGTGGTTCCGCAGACTGTGGAAGCAGGAAAAGTGCTTTTCAGTATTACGGTAGATGGAACACCTTACACATTCAAAAAGGAAGAGAAGTTCACGTACATGGCGGGAAAAATGCACAACTTCACTATTCAGGTGAATAAGAAGGAAGCAAGCGGACAATATGAGTTCAAACTCATTGATGAGTCTATCACTGCCCTGGGAAAATGATATGGCTTCACATGAGGCTACCGCCAAAGAGTATATCGTGATTGATGTGGAAAAGGCGGGGACGCTGAAAGAATGTATCACGGCTGCAAATAAGGATTATACGAAGTTGCAGAATTTGAAGATTACAGGAGAATTAAATCCTAATGATTTCTACTTCATAAGAGATGAAATGTCGTCATTACAATCTTTAAATTTGAAAGAAGTAAAAATCAAAGGAGAAAATATGGCTGTAGACGATGGTTGGGGTGGTAATTTTATATGTCAAGACAACCAGATCCCTCATTTTGCCTTTTCTCAGAGAGGTAATAAGAACAAGAAGTTAGTTCGCCTTGTTTTGCCGGACAAACTCACCTCCATTGGAGTACGCGCTTTCTATTATTGCGAATATTTATCTGGTTCACTCATCATTCCAGAAGGAGTGATAGATATACAACAAGGAGCTTTTACAGGATGTAAATCCTTCAATGGTTCTTTATCATTACCTACAACCTTGAAGTATATCGGCAATAATGGTGGAAAAGACGTTGATTATTCTTGTGGAGTATTCTCAAAATGCGGTTTTATTTGTGAACTTACCATTCCTGACAATGTGGAAATAATCAGAGGATATGCTTTTGAAGGTTGTAAAGGATTATATGGTAATCTAAAACTTCCTTCAAAATTAAAAGAATTAGGAGAGTGTGCTTTCGTCCAATGCAACAATCTAACAGGTTCTCTATCTATTCCACAAGGAATAGTAGATATTCCAAATGATTCTTTTAGCAATTGTGGTTTTGACGGTATGCTAAACCTACATGATGGAATAGCAACAATTGGGTACAATGCTTTTAGCAATTGCCATTTCAAAGGAGAACTTAATCTTCCTAGAAATTTAGTCATCCTCAATGATAATGTGTTCAATGGTTGTGATTTCTCCGGTGAACTTAAACTTCCACAAGAATTAACAACCATCGGTGAGAATGCATTCAAAAACAACTGGCGTCTCATGGGTATCCTTGAAATACCAGAAAACATACAAAGTATCGGTGCAGGGGCATTTGCTAACTGCCGCAGTATTGAAGGAGTGGTCTTCCCCGAAGGATTGGAAAACATTCGTTGGGAGTCTGCATGGGGCGATGAAGGTGGTGCTTTCTCCAACTGTTTCGGCATTGGCTCCATCGTCTGCAAAGGAACCATCCCCCCCTATGTACAAACAGGAGCTTTCAACGGTGTAGCTAAAGACAACTTCACGCTCGAAGTACCCGAATCCGCTATCACCGACTACCAAACCGCAGTAGGATGGAGCGACTTCAAACGTATCTCTGCCCACCGCGAACTGGTCTGCCGTCCTTCTATCGCCAATGCCATTAATACCCGATGCACACGCCGACTGGTATTGAATGCCGAAGGAGACTGGGAAGTAGAAAGCATGCCTGACTGGTGTAGCCTGTCACAAAACAGCGGCTCAAAGAAAACGGAACTGACCTTGACCATCAATGAGATGACTAAAGGCACTACCCAAGGACGTACAGGTGAAATCGTATTCAAGCTGAAAGACAAGGATTATACTACTAAATGTTCCGTCTCTCAATATGACTATGAATATGGCGAAGACGAAATCATTACTATACAAAAAGCTACCAAAGGAAACAACGGAGGCATTAACCTCGTATTCCTAGGTGACGGTTACAATGCTAAAGACATTTCCGAAGGTGAATACATGAAAGCCATGAGGGAACAAGTAGACAATTTCTTCGGCATCGAGCCATACAAAACTTATCGTGATTATTTCAATATATATACCGCCATTGCCGTTTCTCCCGAAACCGGAATCGGTACTATCAATACCATCCGTTATGCCAAGTTTGAGACAACCTATACAGGCGGTGTAGGACTGAAATGCGATTATGACGCTGTATTCAATTACGCACTGCGTATCCCTACAGTGACAAAAGCAAATCTAAACCAAAGTCTGATTATCATCACACCGAATTCTACTGACTATGGTGGCATTCAGATATGGGACGACGGTTTGCCATCGCCTTCTGTCCAAGAAGTACCTACGGCTATCCACTTGACACACGCGGAGTGATTCAGCATGAAGCCGGCGGACATGGATTCGGTAAGCTGGGTGATGAATATATATACCACAATGAATTCATAGATTTCTGTACATGTACTTGCTGCGGACATACATTCGAATTTAACTATGCTAAAGCATTGGGCTGGTATGACAACCTCTCACTGACGGGCAAAATGCACGAGGTACCTTGGAGTCACTTGATATTCGACGAACGCTACAGCGATCGGGTAGATATTTACGAAGGTGGATTTATGCACAATCGTGGCGTATTCCGTTCGGAACTGAACAGCTGTATGAATAATGATGTTCCATATTATAGTGCCATCAGTCGTGAATCTATCGTAAAACGTATCAAGCGATATGCCGGTGAAGAATATTCGTTCGAAGAATTTGTGAAGAACGACAAAGGAAGTGTTGACATCAAGACACGTGCTATGGATGCTCCTTATGCAGGAAGCCGCGTACATACGTTCCAATATCCGCCTAAGATTCATAAAGGTAGCCCACTGAAATAATAAGGTATGTGCAATATTGAAACAGAAAAAGGAATTAAAAGGAAAAAAACATGAAATCAACGATTCATACCATCTACACTGCTTGCATCTGCCTACTGTCATGTATGGCTATGGCAAGCTGCGGACAGGAAGATACGGCAAACATGGAAACGGAACAGAACAACGTCATGCAGTTCCGGATTGCGCATCCTTCGCAGCAACAAGCCGCTCCTGTTAGTCGCGCTACGGAAACAAACTTCGAGACAAACGACCGCATCGGTCTGTTTGTCTGCGAAGAAAAATGAGCCCCTACAAGTAGGAGGTAACTACGTTAACAATGCTTCTCTGACCTACAATGGAACGGAATGGACTCCCACCCGTCCTATCTACTGGAACGATGGCAGTTATGATGTGTACGCCTACTATCCCTACCACTCTCCCATTCTATCGACAGACGAAATGGAATTCCGCGTGGCAGCTGACCAAAGTACAGCAGGCACAGCCAACGCAGTGGGAGGCTATGAAGCCAGCGACTTCCTATGGGCATCGGCAAAGAAACAGACTGCCGGTAATGATGCCGTGGCACTGAAATTCAAGCATTGCATGAGTAAACTTACCGTACGGCTTATCAAAGGCGAAGACTACGAAGGCGACGAACTTCCGCAGGATGCCGAAGTGTTTATCCACAACACTGTACCCAATGCTACCATCGACCTTGCTGCAGGGATAGCCACCAAAACACTCTACGGTACGGAAGCCACACTAAAAGCAAAGGCGGCAGGAAACAACAGATACACCGCTATTGTCGTTCCACAACGAATCACCAACCGTCGTCCACTGGTGGAGGTAGTGATGAGAGGAGTGTCATACTTGATGGAAAGCACATTCGTCTTTAAGCCGGGGATGCACCATCTTATTTCACTAACCATCACAAAACCCTGAACAAGTGAAGATTGAGATTGGTGGTGAAATTGAAAATTGGGAGACTACGGAGGAATAACAATTCTGATTTCACCACAGATTACACGGATTTCCACAGATTATAATATTTTTCTATAGGTTTGATATCAACACACCCCATATGGGGTCCCTTCTTTCCGAAAGGAGAAGAGTTTAGTTGCTATTAGCTTTGCCCTTCAATCATGTAGAATATAGATAATCTATGGAAATCCGTGTAATCTGTGGTGAATTTCCTTGTAATATGTTTATATTTGCAACAGGGGTTCTTAAAAGTTAACTATCAATGAACGACAAACTGAAGTATATTGTCACTTCTACTATTCTTTCAAGCCTGTTTGCACTGTTATATACCGGATGCAAACCGGACAGCTTAGAAATCAATGCACTGCCTTTTCAGGAAAATGAAGGAGATCAATGGGGATTTATCTCTACCAATGGAAAGATTGAAATCCCTTCCGGAAGCTTCAGCCGCCAACCGTCGGCAGTAGTCAATGGAATGTTCAGCCTCCCGGACGAAAAAGGATATTACCAACTTTATGAATTGCAACATCCGGAGCAGCCCACCAGTGCAAGGCGATTTGCACAAGTCGGGCATTTCTTTGAAGACGTCACACTGGCACAGGAATTTCCCGACTCCCCAATCCTTATTATCGACCGAAAAGGACAAAGTATCAATAACATCGGAATAAGTCTGCACTACGACATCGTCTTAGCACACAACTTTGCCGAAGGTAGAGCCTTGTTCTGCACCCGAAAAGGGAAATACGGCTACATGGACACCCGAGGAAACATCCTCATCCCTCCTATATACGACCAAGCATATGACTTCCACGAAGGCTTGGCACTGACCGGCAGCACTAACGGCAAAGGAGAAACCAGTTACCAGCTTATCGACCTGTCAGGTAATGTACGTCTACAAATTCAAGACACACCTGCTCTCCTTGACCCACAACCTTCATGCGGACTGATAAAATACAACAACTGCCAAAGCGGACAATGTTGTTATCTAAGTACCACGGGAAAAGAAGGACTCTTCCTACCGGATAGTATCCGTGAAGCTTTCCGCTTCCGCCATAACGCTGCTATCATCTACACCGATCATGGTGCAGGACTTATCGACCGCCAAGGAAAATTACTGATTGCCCCCACATACGAAGAAGGATTCATCGCCGGCAATGACCGCGTGTGCCTGCGCATCGGTAATAAATGGCGGCTCACCGACTTCGAAGGAAACATATTAGGAGAAACTGGCAAAAGTTACGAACGAATATCCACTTTCTATCCTTCGGGACTTGCCATCGCCAGTTCCGGAACTCAAAGCCAATGGATAGACCGACAAGGAAAGCCCACCGATAGCCGGACCTACCACTGCATCGCAGAAGACCTTTTTCCGCATTGCGACTTGCTCCGCAAGTCTTCATCCGAAAAAACACTAAGACAGAAAGCGAAGAAAATATCCTAAAGAACATACCGGAAAAGGCGGAAAAAACGTCCTCTTCACCATCGGAAGAAAAATCTAAAAGCACTCTGCCATCCGCAGGAAACTCCCACACCACCTGCATCGTAAACAATGATGAGTGGAAAAACATCGGAAAACAAAACCCGTTCTATGCCGAAGCAAGAAAAAATATTGTCCGGCAAACTAACTGAAACGGATGCCGAAAACAGGCAGGTGATACTCAACTATGTGGAACATCTGCGCACATCGTATACCACTAAAGACATCGACTTCCTGACGCAACTATTCAGCGAAGAAGCACTGATTATTGTCGGCAAAGTCATCCGCAGTACTCCCCAAACAGACGGGAAATACCTGCCACAACACCAAGTGGAATATAACATCAAGAGTAAACGCACCTATCTGGAACGCCTCAAAATACTGTTCAGGCAAAATAAAGAAATCAACCTGCAATTCAGTGACTTCAAAATAATGCGGCATCCCACACAAGAGGGATTATACGGAGTGACATTACGCCAAAAATACAGTTCTGATCTTTATTCGGACGACGGTTATCTGTTCCTACTGTGGGATTTCAGAGATGAAGCCACCCCGTTGATTCATGTACGCACGTGGCAACCCCGCATGCTGGACGACCGGACACTACTGCCGGAAGAAGAGATATTCAATATACGTAATTTCAATTTGCAATGAACGTTTCTATATCAACTCCCAACGTGGAAACTAACTTGTTGAACGCGAAAAGATTCGTGTTGACAACTGCCATACTTCTTGTCTTTTCCGCTATGCACGCACAACGTTTTTCCGTGCAAAGTTTCCGGCAACTGCCCAATGACATCAGTGCCTACATCCAGCCTGTGAAAGACCTGAACGACGAAGCCTGTGCACTCATCAAGATAGTGGGTAGCCGTGATTTCGTATTCTCTACCCCTTTGGGAGTAGTGAAAAGGAAAAACGATGTTGGAGAAACATGGATATACGTTCCACGCGGTACTACACAAATCACCATCAAACACCCGCAATGGGGCGTACTTCGCGATTATCGCTTCCCTTCTCCCTTAGAATCACGCCTGACCTACGAGCTGGTATTGAACGCTCCTGTCACCATGCCCCGGAGAAGAATCCCCCGATCGAGAATACTACCGTCAGTTATCTACGTACATACGAGCTGCCTTTGCAACAACTTCCTACACCTGAATGGCAACGTCCCCGACGGCCGAAAGAGAAAGCTGCATGGCTGATTATACCAAGCATCGGATTTCATTACCAGGAAGTAGCAGGTGGTATACGCCTTGCCTGGATGCGGCGACACGGAATATATCTATATGCATTGAGTGATTTCCGCACCACCCCCGACACCAACGGGCAGGAATGTGACAAGAACGGGCTACTACCAGGTAGCGATTTACCTCCCTACTACACTGGAAAGAGTGAAAAGTCATACTACGCTTTCACTGCAGGAGGAATACATCGTATCATCGGTAACTTCTGTCTCTACGAAGGTATCGGCTACGGAGCACGCACAGTGGTCTGGCAAACAGACGAAGGGAATTACCTGCGCAACAGCAGTTATTCATTTCAAGGAATCACTGCCGAAGCGGGTGCCATACTGCGGTTGCGAAAGCTGGCTTTTTCCGTCGGCACCATCACTACAGGCGGAAAATACTGGATGGTGAACCTCGGACTGGGTATTCGTTTATGACCGCCTTCTTTATTAAAAATATAGAATTGCACAAAAGACATACAGATTGACATATGTACACAAGAATCATTTGTTTCCTGACCCTCTTCGCTTGCTACCTTCTTCTGACAGGATGTAGCGACGAGAACCATCCCAATAATACGGTACCGGAAATCATCCTGCACGAAGCACAGGACATCACCCGCACAAGTGCCCGTCTGACCGGTACAGTGAATGTCCCACCTCATAGCTATACCGACCGTTACCGTTTTCGCTACGGTACCTCACCGGATATGGTGAAAAGTGAAGAATATCCCCAGCCAAACGGTCTTGTCACTACCGAACTACAAAACCTGACACCAGGAACCACCTACTATTATTGTCTGGAAGCAGGAAACGAAAAGTATATGCAGCAAAGCCCGACCTATAATTTCACCACCTTTCCTAACGAACGGCCCCGAATAGAACCCATCACTTTTCTGGGACAAGGCCCTATCAGTATCATCCTACAATGTGCCATTATAGACGATGGCGGTGACCCTGTGACAGCCTGCGGCTTCCGTTATACCTCTGCCGATGGACAAGAGCTGGAAGCAAGCGCATTCCTGACAAACGACAATCAATGGCGACTTCATATCAACCACTTGGAAAAGTACACTGAATATACCGTAAAGGCTTTTGCCGAAAACAGAAACGGAAGAACTTACAGCGAACCATACCGCTTTTGCACCAGTGATGCAGTAACCCTCATTGATGCAGGCACGCTGCCCGAAATTATCGGAGAAGACGGAAAAGACGACTATACACAACTGAGTATCACAGGTCCGCTGAACGGAACGGATATCCGGTTCATCCGGGAAATGTGCGGAAAAAGACGTACGTGGCAACCGGACACAGGGGCAGTTGCAGAAGTTGGATTTGACGGACGCACTCATCGTTGCAGGCGGATTGTCTTACGATGAATCGCGATATACAACAGAGTATACAATCGGCAACGGAATGTTCGGCGAACTGGATATACCGACGGAAATCAAACTTCCGGAAAACACGTTGGTGATTGAACAGAATGCCTTCCGCAACTGCACGTCACTGACGGCACTTTCCATTCTGGAAGTACAAAAGAACTGACTCCTTCCAGCGGATGCTGCCATCTCGAACACCTGTCCGTGACTACGGGAAATTCCGAATATAGCAGCATAGACGGAGTGGTATACAGCAAAAACGGTGAAGCACTTGTATGGTTTCCCGAAGGAATGGAGAAAGAGGAGCTTCGTCTCTCTCCCACTCTGAAGAGTATCGGAGAATACGCATTACAAAAATGCAAAATCCGTTCTATCGTATTGCCCGGTTCAGTCATAAGTATCGGAAAGTTGGCTTTCTATGCTTCCGAAATAGAATCGATCGTACTACCGGACGGATTACGGAGTATGCCGCTCGGAATATTCCAGCAATGCCAGAATCTCACGAGTGTCACACTAGGTAGTGACTGTGAAGCGCTCTCGGATTATTGTTTCGACGGACGCCCGCTCCAGCACCTATACGTAAATGCAGTCATTCCTCCTGTCTGCCAATCGAACACGTTCAGCGGAGCAAGAAATATTTTGCCGACTGTATCCTACATGTCCCTGCGGAGAGCTTGCCTATATATAGAAACCACTCTACATGGAAACTGTTTCAACACATTAAAATTATCGAAGCTACAAGTATATGATTGTCACATCTTGATGTCACTGTTGTGCCAATGCGGTGGCACAGTTATTTATTACACATAAATGTATGAGGGGATCTTAATGTTGTCGCACCAGCGACTTAATCTGCTTTTAACTGGCGTTCCGCCTCTTGTTGCAACCCTTCCCACCGGCACTTATAAGCTGCAGACTCTCGCAACTCGGGCAATGGATATTCAGCATCCAGCGCAGCTTTCAATTGCTGCATCAATTGCAGGCTATCTGCTTTCCAATTACGTTCGTCCGCTAATGAATCGACAGCATGTATCATTCGCATCCGTTCAGATGCAAGCAGGCGAAAGCCATTCTCGCTACAGACCTGATTTCTGTAGACTGGATAAAAAGAAGAAGACGAGAAAGACGGCAACAAGTCACCTGCAACAGCATAAACACCCACACAGACTGCTCCTGCCAACACTGCAGCAGCCATCCCCACATAAAACCTTTTCCTGCGAGGCGCAGTGACGGCGTTTGCCACCTCCGCAACAGACGCATAACGCTTCTCCCGCTTCCTACGGGTACACTTGCGCGAAACTGCTGCCAGCTGTTTGTCTTTCAATGCTGTAGCCATCTCACCGATAATTACCCCAAGCGAATAAATATCAGCACGCAAATCCAACGACACATCCGGTTGCAACATCTCGGGGGCAAGATAATAACGTGTGCCGGCAGGAAGCTTCAGCACATCGTAATCATCACAATCGGAAAGGCTGAAATCAATCAGTTTCACATTGTTACCGTTGTGCGTAATCAGAATATTGTCCGGCTTCAAATCACGGTGGACAATCTGCTTGCTATGGATATATTGCAGAGCACTACATAGTTCGTTGATAATCTTGACCGCCACCGGACGAGTCAGCTTGCCATGCTGCATAAACTCTTTCAAAGTGACTCCGTCGACATATTCCAACAGGATACAGCACCCTATAGACGGTACACTCTCCCATCCCAATGTACGGCAAATATGAGGATGTTCCAATTGATAGCCGATATTGAATTCTTTTTTAAGAGCCTGCTCGTAGAAAACCGTTCCTTCATACATCGGCTGCAAAGCTTTCAACACATGCAATTTACCATACCGATGGCAACGAAACAAGCAGTTCCACCCCGAACGGGAAGTATATATTTCCTGAATATCAGTAAAAGCCACGTCAACAGGAGGCGTTGTTTCCCCTATAAAACCGGAAGTAAAAGTATCGTCATTCATTGCCAATACAGTTCAATAAAGTAAGACCTCCGTTACGTCCCGCAATAAATGGAGAAGTACGAACTCCGTTACGTAAAATGTATGGCAAAAACAAAGGCTGTCCTTTCAAAAAGCGGAAGTCTCAAAACAATCTCCTTTTTGCAATGTAGACTGCCGCGCCTCACACACTTCAAACAAAGCCTTACCTCTATAATGCAGACGCAGATAGCGATTGGGCGACCAGCCAATTTCGACTTCCGCCCCGGGAGCAAGCTCACTTGCCATCACCTGACAAGCAGAGAAAAATGAAGAATTGTATGCACTACTACTCTTCAGGTAGCTACAGAAAGAACTGAAAAAATCAAAACCGATAAAACGGGATAATAAATCAAGCGTCTGCATACGTGGCATATGCATATCATTTACATATCCCCACAAACGCTTCAATGTAGAAGTCGAAATCCTCCCTAATGAGTGCTTCTGCAAATAAAAAAAAACTCCTCAAAATCGGTAGTCGTCCGCAAAGCCCTTCCATATTTCTTTTCGACCAGCAATAAAAGTTCCGCTATCTCCGGTTTATATACATTCATGATTCAATACTGGATATTTTATAATGAACAAAGATAAGTAAAATCGTTTTATTATCGTATATTTGTCCGGTTATTCTAACAAAAATCTACTAAACAATCATTTAAAATATGAGACAAGCTAATTTATTTATGATGTCGGCAGCAATGTTGTTAGCTGCCTGCGGAGGAACCAAAGACGCAGGCAAGACAGATCAGGTGCTTATCGAGAAATCGGATATTAAGATCGAAGGGAAGCGCATGACTCCCGAAGCACTTTGGGCTATGGGACGTATCGGCGGATTCGCCGTATCGCCCGACGGAAAGAAGATCGCGTATACGGTAGCGTATTACAGTGTGCCGGAGAACAAGAGTAACCGCGAAGTATTTGTAATGAATGCAGATGGAAGCGAAAACCAGCAAATCACTCGTACCCCGTATCAGGAAAATGAGGTGACTTGGATTAAGGGAGGCACCAAACTTGCATTCTTAAGCAATGACAACGGAAGCAGCCAGCTTTATGAAATGAATCCGGATGGTAGCGAACGCAGACAACTGACTAACTACGACGGAGATATCGAGGGATTTTCCATCTCACCGGATGGCAAAAAGCTTTTGTTTATCTCACAAGTAAAGACGAAAGAAAGCACCGCTGATAAGTATCCGGATCTGCCGAAAGCTACCGGTATTATCGTTACCGACCTGATGTACAAGCACTGGGATGAATGGGTGACAACTGCTCCGCATCCTTTCGTGGCAGACTTTGACGGTAACGGTATTTCCAATATCGTGGATATACTGGAAGGAGAACCATACGAAAGTCCGATGAAGCCTTGGGGTGGCATCGAACAACTTGCCTGGAATACAACCTCGGACAAAGTGGCTTATACTTGCCGCAAAAAAGACGGGACTGGAATATGCGATTTCTACCAACTCGGATATTTATATATATGACCTGAACACCAAGAAAACGGAAAATATTACTGAAGAGAATAAAGGATATGATACCAATCCGCAATACTCACCGGACGGCAAGTATATTGCCTGGCAAAGCATGGAACGGATGGATACGAAGCGGATCTGAACCGTCTGTTCATCATGAACCTGGAAACCGGCGAGAAGCGTTTTGTGAGCAAGGCATTCGAATCGAATGTAGATGCTTTTGTCTGGGGAGCAGATGCAAAAGTGATCTATTTCACAGGTGTATGGCATGGAGAGTCACAGATTTATGCGCTTGACCTGACAAATGATTCGGTAAAGGCTATTACTTCAGGAATGTACGATTACGAAGGGGTAGCTCTTTTCGGAGATAAGCTGATTGCCAAACGCCACTCAATGAGTATGGGTGATGAGATCTATGCGGTAGCATTGGATGGTTCTACCACTCAACTGACACAGGAGAACAAACAAATCTATGACCAGCTGGAAATGGGTAAAGTGGAAGGTCGCTGGATGAAAACAACAGATGGCAAACAGATGTTGACATGGGTGATTTATCCTCCACAGTTTGATCCGAACAAGAAATATCCGACTTTGCTGTTCTGTGAAGGAGGTCCTCAAAGTCCGGTAAGTCAGTTCTGGTCTTATCGCTGGAACTTCCAGATTATGGCAGCTAATGATTATATCATCGTTGCTCCGAACCGTCGCGGTTTGCCGGGATTCGGTGTGGAATGGAACGAACAGATCAGCGGCGATTACGGTGGCCAGTGTATGAAGGATTACTTCACTGCTATTGATGAAATGGCAAAAAAGAGCCGTATGTGGACAAAGATCGTCTGGGATGCGTAGGTGCCAGCTTCGGAGGATTCTCCGTATATTGGTTGGCCGGACATCACGACAAACGGTTCAAAGCGTTCATTGCTCATGATGGTATCTTCAACATGGAAATGCAATATCTGGAAACTGAAGAAAAATGGTTTGCCAACTGGGATATGGGAGGCGCATACTGGGAAAAACAGAATCCGGTGGCACAGCGTACATTCGCCAACTCTCCTCACCTATTCGTAGAGAAATGGGATACTCCTATTCTCTGTATTCATGGAGAAAAAGACTACCGTATTCTGGCTAATCAGGCAATGGCTGCTTTTGATGCTGCCGTGATGCGTGGTGTTCCCACAGAGTTGCTGATTTATCCGGATGAAAACCACTGGGTATTGAAGCCACAGAATGGAGTGTTATGGCAGCGCACATTCTTTGAATGGCTGGATAAATGGGTAAAGAAAGCGCCGTCCAAATAAAAACGGTACATATTCCTATAAAGTAAAAAAAAGAAGGCTCTGTTCTCAATTTCAATTTCTACAATATACATCTTATGGAAACCGCCATGAGCACCACCGTACCACTTTTCCAATGATTCCTTATCCAGAAAACATTCCGGTTTGATAGCGTCAGCATAAAGTTTCTTACATTCCAGGCTCAAACGTGCCTGTTCGAACAGGACATTACCTTTTTCTGTAAATACAGGTTTCAATCCGGTTTCTTTTACTTTATCTATATTACGTCCCGACTTGGAACCACAAACAGCGTGAATCTTCTTATTTTCTTCTCCTAAGAAAGAAAGTGTCAGGTGATCGTTCTCCTCTAAAAACTCGTATGTATACCGTTCGGGACGGATAAAGACGAAAGCAACCGGTTTATTCCACAACCAGCCAATGCCACCCCAACTTGCTGTCATGGTGTTAAACTTCTCTTTTGTTCCCGCCGTTACGAGCATCCACTCTTTTCCGATTGCTTCGAAAAAGTTTTCTTTCAGGTCTTTTACTTCTAATTTCTTCATCTCTTTATTCGTATCTAAGTATTCTTATTTCTGTTTCTTCAATTTCACGATCTCTCCCAAATAAGGAATTTCCACAGAGATCTTCCGTTTCTTTGCTTCTGTTGCAAAGACTTTCGGGGGATCATGCAAAGGCTCGTCAGACAAATCGAATGTGCCATAATGCATGGGGATAGTAAGTCCTGCATGCATTTCTTCGGCAGCAGTCAAAGACTCATGAGGCGATATATGATTGGGACGCATAAACCAGCGAGGTTTATATGCCCCGATACCCAACAAAGCGTAATCCGGTGCTCCGAACAGATCGGGAATCTCACGAAAGTGGCTGGAATAACCTGTGTCACCACTGTAATAAAGGGAGATTCCATCTCCTTGCAGCATGAAGGCTCCCCACAATCGCTGGCCGCCATCGCGTACGGAACGTTTGCTCCAGTGTTGTGCCGGTAGAAAAGCAATCTTCAATCCCTCATCTTCCATTTGTTGATACCATCCGGCTTCAATCACCTTCATTTCAGGAAACCATCCCTGAATCAGTTCACCGGTTCCCAATCCACAAAAGAGTTTCATTTGCGGGTTATTCTTCAATAGGCGTGCTATACTTTTCTTGTCCAGATGGTCAAAATGATCATGACTGATAAGCAGGTAATCAATTTCTGTAAAAATGTCGGGATTGGCAGGAAACTCACTCTGTCTTTTCACAAAAGGAATACTTCCGAACACAGGATCGAACATGATCCGTTTACCCCCCAACTGCATAAAGAAAGAATTATGTCCGAGCCATATCAGGGAATCTCCTACCACCGCATCCAATGAACGGAGATAACAAACTTTCGGATCCCATTTCACCGTCTTCTTCTCCTTTGCGTTGAGGATTGGGCGAAAGACGCCATTTCAGTACACTCCCCATCCCCGGACGGAAGCGATGCTGCCGATTAAAAAACGCCCGCGCACCATCGGATTTCCTCTCCAATAAGGGTTGACTGTCGCTAAACGTTCGTTTCTCCTAAAACATATGTTCACCCATTTTTATTTCCTGAATACGTATTTACAAACTTACTAAAAATTTCTCGATTTACGATGAATTAGAGTAAACAAAAAATGTACACCGGACACACTATCGGGGTACATTTACTTATAAAAAGAATAAATATTATCCTTTTTTTAATAGAATGAGACTTCGTTAAGAGCAGTGCAAGCCGTACAAAGGCAGTTGCCAGCCAAGAGCTGAAAAATTAATAATCATTATGACTGCACCCAATATCCATAGAATCAATAGCGACCATTTCAAGCCTGTTCCCATCGGTGACCAATGGAATAACTGCCGCAAGATAGTATACAAGAAAGCTCCTAACGGAATACCAATGAGGGCAACTCCGGCAATCGTACCCAGTAGTGTCATCATTGGAGATACGGAAGCAACCGGCATCCAGTCGATGGCAGGCAGCATCTCGTAAAGTAGTGCTCCTCCGCTAACTACCACGGCAATTGCTGCAAACACCAATACTACCAGTACAACGGCCAGTACGAACAAGACAGGGCAGCAAAGAATAACAAGAGCTACCAGAAATATTTTAAAGAGAACAGCAGCAATGGAAACAAATACATCACCTATCTTTTGAAGAAAGGTACGAGGTTTGCCGGAATTCATATAGTTATTGACTCCGTCCGCTACGCGTTCGAAACCGTCTGTCACTGTTTTGCCAATATTCTCAATGGTCACCGCTTCTCCACGCATACTCAATTTTTCTGCAGCAGTACGGGCTTCCGGAATAACAAGCCATCCGATAATATAAAGTATAATCATCGGGCAATAAGGTACAAATACCAGGATAATCATCAATATACGCACTAATGTGATATCCCAACCGAAGTAAGCTGCCAATCCTGCCGCTACACCTCCCAACAATTTATTATCCGGATCACGGAACCAACGGCGTTGAGCAGAGTTTTGCGTACTGCCTTGATTAGCGGACGATGTTTGTTCCGTTCTTTTCTGTGAGTCCATATCCTCATCAGCAATTCCAAAGTCTTCCGGTTTGCCGACACGGGCGATAATTTCTTCCACATCCGAAACTGTGATGACCTGTTTCCCTTCAGTTACTTTTTCTCGGCAAACAGTTCGGCAATACGCATTTCAATATCGTTTACGATCTCTTCCGCACCCTCCTGTTTACGAAAGTAATGTTTGAGGTTAGACAGATAATTGTCTAACAATCGGTAGGCATCATCATCTATATGATAGACAATTCCTCCTAAATTTATGGTCAATGTCTTTTTCATTTTTATTTCTTCTTTTTCGGATTATCTATTGGCAATATGATTCACTGTTTCATTGAGTTCCTTCCAGGAAATTTCAAGTTCTCCCAAAAGACTTCTCCCTGTTCGGTCAATTTATAGTATTTGCGGGGAGGTCCTTGGGTGGATTCTACCCATTCATAACTTAACAAATCGTCATTTTTCAGACGGGTAAGCAATGGATACAAGGTGCCTTCCACTACAATCAGTTGGGCTTCTTTCAATTTTTGAATGATATCAGAAGCATAAGAGGGTTCCTTGTGTAGCAAAAAGCATGATGCAATATTCAAGCATACCTTTCCTCATCTGTGATTTTACATTGTCTACTTTCATTATTCACTTCTTTTAGATGACACAAATATATGCATTACTTTAGTACCTTGCATTGCAAAGTACTATAAATTAATAATAATTAAAACATTAGAGACTCTCCACCTTATTATAAAAAAGAAATAATGGCTATATTTGTGCCCATTAAACCAAGAATAGATAATAGATATGTTTACAATTCGAAAAGCAACAGTAGCCGATTGCGAGCTTATTCATAAGATGGCAAAGGAGGTATTCCCCGCCACCTACAAGGAAATTTTATCTCCCGAACAACTGGATTATATGATGGACTGGATGTATGCTCCTTCCAATGTGCGCAAACAAATGGAGGAAGAGGGACATGTGTACTCCATTGCTTATAAGGAGAATGAACCATGCGGATACGTTTCCATTCAACAACAGGAGAAAGATGTATTCCATCTTCAGAAGATATATGTCCTCCCACGTTTTTTCAGGGCACGCATTGCGGCAGTTTTTTATTTAGGGAAGCAATCAAGTGTATCAAAGAAATACACCCGGAACCTTGTTTGATGGAGCTCAATGTAAATCGTAATAATAAGGCTTTGCAGTTTTACGAGCACATGGGAATGAGAAAGTTGCGAGAAGGTGATTTCCCGATTGGTAACGGGTATTATATGAATGATTATATTATGGGACTGGATATTTAAAAATTAGGGTAATAAACGGGTTTTATACAAACCGTTTATTACCCTAATTTATTATTAGATCTCAGGCAAATACCTGCCTTATTTTAAGCTACTTTTTCAAGCTTCTTCATGATAGAGAATATGAATAGAGCTGATAACAGACAACAAGCAATCAATACACTCCATACCATCCACAACTGCATATCACCCGACAAATAACCGATGATAGCTACCAGATAGTTACCAATAGCAGTAGCCACAAACCAGCCTCCCATCATCATACCTTTATACTTGGGTGGCGCTACTTTTTGATACAAAAGAAATACCCATTGGTGAAAGCAACAACTCTGCAAAAAGTCAATACCAGATAAGTAGAAATCAACCAGTTGGGAGAAACAAGAACATCCGGATTAATACCAGCCGTTTCTACTGCTTTCGGAGTAGGAAGGCCCATGGAACCAATGGCTAAAATCAAGAAGCCACACGCTGCAATCACCATACCAATACCGATTTTGCGCGGTGCGGAAGGTTCTTTTTTCTTTTTAGCCAAATAACCAAAGACAGCCAAAGACACCGGAGTCAGAGCCACTACAAAAAATGGATTAAACTGCTGGAATATTTGAGGAAGAATTTCTACGGTTGAATCCATAGAGCAATAGCTCCACACTAATATAGCAAGAGAAGCCAATACGGCAACACCGGCAATGGCTTTTCCACGACCAGTTTTGACTGGAATAGAGAGAATGCGCCATAAACAGCAATGATAACAAGAACCAGATTCCAAACATCGAATCCAATACGATCAATTCCTGTCACAGATTGAGTAGTGTAGTCACGTGCAAAGAATGTCATAGTCAAACCGTTCTGGTGGAACGCCATCCAGAAAAAAGATAACCACAGCAAACACAAGCAACAAAGCAACAATACGTTCTTTTGTTTGTGCCGGAGTCAATTCCGGCTCATTATAGTTATTTACAGCCTTAGCTTGTTTTGAGTTATAGTCTGCATGCTTAAACATGGAACGGCAACAAATATAAATTGCCATTGAAATAATCAAAGAAATACAAGCTACGGCAAAGCCATAGTTATATGCCTCTGACAGTTTCTCGATATAAGTACTACAGAATGCAGCTGTATCACCGGCAAAAGCCTTGCGCTGCCTGTAATCCACTAAGGGTAACATTACCTTCCGGAGTAATAGTCCCACCAAGAAATTGATGGGCCAATGAAGGTATTTGAGCATTATAGGTAAATCCTGCGCCACTTAAAATATAATTAGTCACTTTGGTAGCAGCTGTCGGAGCAAATAAAGCACCCACATTGATTGCCATATAAAACAAACTGAAAGCAGTATCACGCTTTGAGCTATATTCCGGAGAATCATAAAGATTACCTACCATTACTTGCAGGTTTCCTTTAAATAAGCCGGTCCCGCAAGCGATCAGAAACAGTGAACCAAACATCAGCATCTTGCCTGTAAGATTCGCTGCTGTAGGAATAGCCAAAAGCAAATAACCAATAAACATAACAACGATACCCGTTGTTACCATCTTACCATAACCACATTTATCAGCCAAAATACCACCTATAAGAGGCATAAAATAAACTGCTGCCAGAAATGAGCCAAAAATAGTAGAAGTTTCTGCTGCCGTGTAACCAAACTTCGCTTGTAAGAAAAGTGTAAAAATAGCAAGCATCGTGTAGTAGCCAAAACGCTCGCCCGTGTTAGCCAAGGCTAAAGCGTATAGCCCTTTCGGTTGTCCTTCAAACATATAAACAAGAATATTAGATTAATAAAATTGATATTTTCTGCAAATATATACTTTTTTAATTCATTCAAAGAATATGTAGTCATATTTACTCTACAAATAATAAGACTTACTCCTCAAATAAACGACAAATTTCCGCTCTGGATTCACGAATCAAATCTTCCGGTGCTATTTTTATCTGCAGCCCCCGTACACCGGCACTTACATAAATATACGGAAATTGCCGGCAGGTTTCATGAATATAAGTAGGAAAATGCTTCTTCATGCCAATAGGCGAACAGCCGCCCCGGATATATCCGGTAAGTGGCAGAAGTTCTTTTACGGGGAATCAACTCGCACTTCTTGTTACCCGAAGCTTTAGCCGCCAGTTTCAAATCAACTTCATGTTCCCCGGAATGACGCAGACAAAATATCCGCTTTTATCGCCGTGCAGAACAAGCGTTTTAAATACCTGCTCGATGTTCTCTCCTAAACTTGCTGCCACATGAACAGCACTCAAGTCGTTTTCATCTACTTCGTAGGGAATTAACTCATAGGCTATCTTAGCCTTATCTAACAGCCGTGCGGCATTTGTTTTATTGATTTTCATTTTCGTTGTATTTATAAGTTCTGTATCTGATAAATAAAGAATATGATATGATAAGTGCCAACTCATCGAAGATTGTCCGATAAGTTGGCACTCTATGATTTAAATTAGAGCCCCAGCTCTTCGCGAAGAAACTTAGGTGTATATCCTTTAGAGCTCTTCGCAACTTCTTCCGGTGTTCCGTGACTAAGGAGTTCTCCCCCGCCCTTACCACCTTCAGGGCCCATATCGATAATATAATCCGCCATTTTAATCACATCCAGATTGTGCTCGATGACGATAACAGTATTACCTTTATCTACCAGCTTATTCAATACTCCCATCAATACACGGATATCTTCAAAATGAAGTCCGGTAGTCGGTTCGTCAAGGATATAAAGAGTTTTGCCCGTATCTCTTTTTGATAGCTCCGTTGCCAGTTTCACACGCTGGCTTTCTCCACCGGAAAGAGTGGTAGAAGATTGTCCCAGTTTTATATATCCGAGTCCGACATCCTGCAAGACTTTAATCTTATTCAAGATTTGCGGAACATTTTCAAAGAATTCCACAGCACGGTTGATTGTCATATCCAGCACATCGGCAATGGATTTTCCCTTGAAACGCACTTCTAGTGTTTCCCGGTTATAACGTTTACCATGACAAACCTCACAAGGCACATATACATCAGGAAGGAAATTCATTTCAATCGTCTTATAACCATTTCCCGTACATGCTTCACAACGCCCACCTGCAACATTAAAAGAGAAGCGTCCGGGCTTGTAACCGCGAATCTTAGCTTCCGGCAGACCTACAAACAGGTTACGGATATCAGAAAACACACCTGTATAAGTCGCCGGATTGGAGCGTGGCGTACGTCCCAAAGGTGATTGATCCACATCTACTACCTTATCTATATTCTCAAGTCCTTCGATCGAATCATATTCCAAAGGATCCTGCAAAGAACGATAGAATTTTTGCGAAAGTATCGGTTGCAAAGTCTCATTAATCAACGTCGATTTACCACTTCCGGATACTCCGGTCACACAAATCAACTTCCCTAATGGAAATTCAACATCTACATTCTTCAGGTTATTCCCCTTCGCTCCTTTCAGCCAGATAGATTTCCCGTTTCCTTTTCTACGCTTGGCAGGGATTTCTATCTTCATCTTCCCATTCAGATATTGCGAAGTCATCGTATCTGTATTCAGCATTTCCTGCGGGGTTCCGGCGAAAACGACTTCGCCTCCGAGACGTCCGGCTTTCGGACCCATATCGATGACATAATCGGCAGCCAGCATCATATCCTTATCATGTTCCACTACAATCACGGAGTTCCCCATGTCGCGGAGTTCTTTCAAAGAATTGATAAGGCGCAAATTATCACGCTGATGCAGACCGATACTCGGCTCGTCGAGAATATACAACACATTCACCAACTGCGAACCGATCTGAGTGGCCAAGCGGATACGCTGACTCTCACCACCGGAAAGACTAACAGAGCTACGATTCAATGCCAGATAATCTAACCCCACGTCCAGCAAGAACTTCAAACGGGTGCGAATCTCTTTCAGAATCTCCACCGATATTTTCTTCTGCTTATCGGAAAGGAACTCATCCACCTTCATCAACCAGTCGTACAACTCGTTGATGTCCATATTCGCCAACTCATTGATATTCTTATCATGGATACGAAAATGCAAAGCTTCTTTATTCAAACGAGCCCCTTTACATTCGGGACAAACCGTTGTTTTGGCAAATTGTTCCGCCCATTTCTGTGCTGTTGCAGAAGCATCCTTTTCCTGCAACATCTGAATATACTTCACCACTCCTTCGTAAGTAACAAAGTAATCGGAGGAAGTACCGATCAGCGAACTCTTGATTTTAATCCGTTCATCAGAACCGTACAAGACTTCATCAATCGCATCGTCCGGCAACTCCTTTATCGGAGTTTTCAGTGTTGCGTCGTACTTTTCGAGCAAAGCACCGATTTGCCAGAAAATCATCGCATTCTTATATTTTCCCAAAGGTGCTACCGCTCCTTCATAAATGGAAAGTTCACGATCGGGAATCACTTTGTCCACATCAATCTGGTTGACTACTCCCAATCCTTTACACTTCGGGCATGCTCCTTGCGGTGAATTGAATGAAAAGTTATGCGGAGCCGGTTCACGATAAGACAATCCGGTGACGGGACACATGAGCCGCTTACTATAATGACGGATGCTTTCAGACTGGGCATCCAGAATCATCATCAACCCGTCTCCCTGCCGCATAGCGGTTGCCACACTCTGTTTCAAGCGCCGGTCATCTTTCTCCGCTACCACTAATTTATCAATAACCACTTCTACATCGTGATTCTTATAACGGTCGAGTTTCATGCCATGCGTTATTTCACGCACTTCACCGTCCACCCGTACATACAGGTATCCTTTTTTACGTATTTGTTCGAAAAGTTCCCTGTAATGTCCCTTACGCGAACGAACCAAGGGTGCGAGCAAGTAGATCTTCTTTCCTTTATAATCTTTCAGGATTAATTCCAGAATCTGTTCTTCCGTGTATTTCACCATTTCCTCTCCGGACAAATACGAATAAGCCACTCCCGCACGGGCATATAGCAGACGGAGGTAGTCATAGATCTCAGTCGTCGTACCCACCGTAGAACGGGGATTTTTATTCGTAGTTTTCTGTTCGATCGAGATAACCGGACTCAGCCCTGTAATTTTATCCACATCGGGACGTTCCAGATTCCCCAAGAAGTTGCGGGCATAGGCTGAAAAAGTTTCGATATATCGACGCTGACCTTCTGCAAAAATCGTATCGAAAGCTAAAGAAGATTTTCCACTGCCGCTCAATCCGGTGATGACAGTCAGACTGTTACGGGGAATTTCAGCATCAATATCCTTCAAGTTGTGCACGCGCGCACCGTACACATTAATATATTCTGTTTCCTGCATATTCATATCCTTCCATAAATGTTGCAAAATTAATGTTTCCGCCCGAAATATGCTCCTAAAAAAGCACAATATTATTTTCTTAACTCAAATCTTATGAAGATATAGGGCATTATTTGTACCTTTGTTCCTTGATTTCAAGAACCAATAGTTATAATTTGATGAAACCGATAAACCGTATATTCTTATTTTTGCTTTTTATAAGCGTTTCATATGCTATCAGTTATGCACAAGAAAACCAATCCTATTTCTTGCATACCATCGAAAAAGGACAAAGTTTATACTCCATTGCCAAGATGTATAATGTCACTACAAACGACATCATACGTCTGAATCCGGGATGTGATGAAAAAATTTATGCCGGACAGACAATCAAAATTCCTACGGGGAAAAGAGAGTCAGAAGGGAGAAACATTCCATACGATTCAAGCCGGAGAAACACTATACAAACTGACAACCATGTATAATGTATCCGCCAAAGATATTTGTGAAGCAAACCCCGGTTTGAGTGCCGAAAATTTCCGTATCGGACAGGTTATCCTGATTCCGGAAAAGAAAAAGAAGAGGCAAACTGCCACTCCAACGCCTACTGAACAGACCACCATTCAAGGCCCTGTTGTTCCGAGATGCAAAGATATGCATAAGGTAAAGCGCAAAGAGACTATTTTTAGCGTGAGCCGTGAATATGGAATCAGCGAGCAGGAGTTAATTGCAGCTAACCCGGAACTGAAAAAAGGCATGAAAAAGGGACAATTCCTTTGCATCCCTTACCCGGTAGCAACGACCGCAACCCACCCAGAAAGAAGATCCTTACGCTATTCCTCCCAGCAATAGCGAGCTTTTCCGCAAAAGGAAAGTAAAGAGACTCCCCAAAAGCTGTCTACCATTAAAGCAGCCTTATTGTTGCCTTTCCAGGAAGACAGACGCATGGTGGAATATTACGAAGGTTTCCTTATGGCGGTAGATAGCCTGAAGCGTACAGGTACTTCTTTGGATTTATATGTATATGACAGTGGAAAAGACCTTTCTACCTTGAATGCGATTCTTTCAAAGAATGAGATGAAAAGTATGAATATCATCTTCGGTCCGATGCATCAGAAGCAAATCAAGCCATTGTCCGACTTCGCAGAAAAGAATGATATACGTCTAGTGATTCCTTTCTCTCAAAAAGGAGAAGAGGTATTCAATAATCCGGCTGTTTATCAGATCAACACACCACAATCTTACTTATATTCAGAAGTTTACGAGCATTTCACACGTCAATTTCCCAATGCAAACGTTATCTTCATAGAACCGGTGAGCGTTGACAAGGAGAAAGCGGAATTTATCAGCGGCTTGAAACAAGAGTTGAAAAGTAAAGGAATTCCAATGAGAACCGTCAGTGAAAGCGCAACAAAAGAAACGTTGAAAGCAGCGCTCCGCAATGATAAAGAAAACATCTTTATTCCGACATCAGGCAACAACGTCTTACTGATTAAGATACTTCCTCAACTGACGCTGTTAGTCAGAGAGAATCCTGCAGAGAATATTCATCTGTTTGGCTATCCGGAATGGCAGACTTACACGAGAGATCATTTGGAAAAGCTTCTTTGAGCTGGACGTGTATTTCTATTCTTCATTCTATACAAATACGTTGTTCCCGGCAGCTGTGCAGTTTACCAACGCTTACCATAAATGGTATAGCAAAGACTTGGCAAGCAAATACCCTAATTACGCAATGCTGGGTTTTGACACCGGTTTTTTTTTTCTGAAAGGATTATCACTTTACGGCTCGGAACTGGAAAACAATTTACCGAAAATGAACCTGACTCCGATACAGACAGGCTTCAAATTCGAGCGCGTCAACAACTGGGGAGGATTCATTAATAAGAAAGGTATTCTTTATCCATTTCACGAAGAATTTTGAATTAGTAAAACTTGACTTCGAATAAGACGAAAATGACAAAGATAAAACCATTTTTGATCGCAACACTCCTACTTACAGGATTTGCTCTTCCTGCCACTGCCCAAATTGGAGAAGCACGCAGCAATTTTTCAGTAGGTGTTAACGGAGGTGTCAACTTAAATAGTGTATCTTTCACTCCTAGCATCAAACAGAACAGCCTGATGGGTATAACCGGAGGTTTGACGGCACGCTACATTTCCGAAAAGTATTTTGCCATGATCTGTGGTGCACAAGTCGAGTTGAATGTTTTCGCAACGAGGTTGGGACCAATTATTTGAAACAATATCACTGGACGCCAACGGATATGAAGTCACTTCGAAGGACCCTACTAAAACTTACACCCGCAAAATGACTTATATAGATATTCCTTTCCTCGCTCACCTCGCTTTCGGACGAGACAGAGGATTTACAATTCTTTGTCCATGCAGGTCCTCAAATCAGCTTTCTAATCAGTGAATCGGAAACAATAAAAGGTATTGACATGAATAGCTTATCTGATACACAGAAAGCCCTATACGGAGTTAAGATTCAAAATAAATTTGACTATGGTATTGCCGGTGGCGGTGGTGTAGAACTGAGAACAAAGAAAGCCGGTAGCTTCATCGTTGAAGGCCGCTATTACTTTGCCCTGTCTGATTTTTACAGCACTACTAAGAAAGATTATTTCGCCCGTGCAGCACATGGTACAATTACCATAAAGCTCACATACTTATTTGACTTGAAGAAATAAAATCCTCCCCCCTCTTCCCCTTCTGGGGGAACATCTACAAAGCATCGTTTTATAGCTACTAAAGCATCGTTTTTACAGAGCAAAAAGCATCGCTTTAACCCTTGTAAAGCGATGCTTTTCATTTATCTTATAACGAATTGTCCGAAAGGGAGAAATGTCATCTCAACCTATCCGCAGCCTTTACCATCACCTCATCCCGTCCGATAGCACGGATAGCCAGTATATTCAGGATGATAGAAACAAGCGGCAAACACAATGCCCAGCCTATACGGAACATATTTCATCATTCTTCAATGCAAAATAAAAAGCAAGGGCAGCAACGTAATAACCTACCAATAATAAGCTATTGAAAATTGTCATGCGAATCTGCAACATACGGTTCTTGTACAAAAGATAGTAGCCACAGCTACGATGGTGCTAACCATCAGAATTCCGAATAAGCCCCATGTAGACTGAATAGCACCGTTTACTTCAATCCTAATGCCTTAAAAGGATGTTCTCCCATTGCATCAATGAAGTAGCCCATCGGCAAACACATGGCTGTAATCAGCAATCCTGCAACAATCAGTAAATAAACTGTTTGAATTCTTTGAATCATAAATAGTATAAATAGTAGTTGAGTTAAACAATAATAGCCAAGCAATAAGGAACAGGGATAATCTTCCCACTTACTACTTGACTATCAATTCTTTCGTTAGAAAATAAATTACTGAAGTTTTTCTTTCTCCTTAGCCGGATTTCTATAATAAATTTTCCCTTCGATGTATTCTTGCGTAGCAATCAGGTCCGGTTTCGGCAATTTCTCATAATAACGAGAAATCTCGATCTGCTCTCTATTTTCAAACACTTCTTCCATGTTGTCAGTATAAGAAGCAAACTCTGCCAATTTCTTAGAAAGATCGTTCTTGATTTCCACACTGATCTGATTAGCACGCTTACCAATAATGGCAACTGTTTCATAAACATTCCCTGTATCGGAGCAGAGTTCCATCATGTCACGGGTTACCGTTGTAGCAGGAGCATTCGTTTTTTTGTAATCCATAAATCTATTTAAATTTAGTCTTTAATTACTTTTTGTGATTCATTGAAAATTTTCTCAGCTTCCTTCAGATATTTACTTTCCGGAAATTCATTCTTAAAACCGTAATATTCATCGACTGTTTCACGATATCGGTCCATTTTCTTATCCTCAACGCTATAGATAGCCATTTCGTGTCTTGCACGCAGAACCAAGATGGAAAGTTCTTCGCGATAATCAGTATAAGGATAATCTTTCATGCATTCTGAGCCGTGATTACACAAGATTCATAGTTGTTACCCAGATAGTTACCCAAGTTATAATACAATTTCGCAGAATAGAGCTCTTTCAACACCAACTTATCCTGTAAAGCAAAAATCATATCCTGTGCTTCCTGCTTCTTTGTACTGTTCGGGAAATACTCCATGAACATCTGCAACTGCTGGATAGCCTGATAAGTGCTTGACTGATCCAAACGTGGTTCCGGAGTATCCAGGAACAGGGCCTTACCTGCATGGAAACGTGCCAGTTCGGTAAAAGTACCACGAGGATATGTATTGAAATAGGTGATAAACGTCTGGGCAGCTGTCTGATAATCTTTCTGATTATAGTAGCTCATTCCCAACATATACAAAGATTCTTCCGCTTTATCGGTTCCTTTCAGAATGGTTATCAACTCATTCAACAACGTGGCTGAACGATTATACTGTCCCTTCGCAAAATAGTTTTTGGCGGCCTCGTACTTGTATTCGTAATCGGTACTTTTCAGCAATTTATTATACTCTCCACATGATGTAAGAGTAGCCGCCGCAAGCAAAGTTATAATGATATTTTTCTTCATCCTATTTTTTAAAATAATGCGCAAAGTTACTTATTCGCTGGGAATTTAGCAATTAATCTGTGTTTTTTAATACATAAAAGGCGTTAAACATCGACAAAAGGAGAGAAAATGACGTCGAATTGCAAACGACAAACTATAAACAGCAGATTATAAACGACTCGCAATAGTGACGGTATGTGTTCGGGATAGTGACGGTATCGTTAGCATATACCGTCGCTATCTTCACTGGATAGCGTCACTATATTTATAGTAAAAACGGTAAGCAGTTGCGTTGTCCTTGAGTTGGATAACACAACTGTTTACCGTTCATTATTTATTGCTCACTGTTATATTTACAGTTTATACAAGTCACTTGCAGCCAATAGATCGACTTTCTTATCTTTCAGTACCTCGATACATTTATCCAGGTTGCTGGGGCGGATCACTACATTTGCAATATGGTTATTGGCAAACGAATACATATATTCAATAAATACGCCCTCTTCTGATAAATATCCCAGCACTTTTGCCAGAGCTCCCGGCACATTCGGACAGCTAATGCCGACCACATCTGTTATATTCACGGCAAAATGATTATCTTTCAATGCTTTATATGCTCTATCCGGATCAGATACAATTCCACGCAAAATACCAAAATCAGCATTTTCGGCAATGCACAAGGCAGAAAGGATTGATATTTTCTTTCGCCAGCACTTCAGTCACTTCCGTCAAACGGCCTGACTTATTTTCAAAAAAATAGAAAGTTGTTTTGCTACCATATTTATTAAGTATTAAGTAATAAGTATTAAGTATTGGCATCAAGTATCAAGTTTTAAGTTTTAAGTATTAGCTATGCAGACATATGCCAATGGCTGCGATAATACTTGATACTTAATACTTGTTTCCCAATACTTATTTACATTTTTCTGTTATCAATTACACGTTTCGCTTTACCTACGCTGCGTTCAATGCTGCGAGGCTCTACCAGTTTCACGTTGACTCCCAGTCCGAGTACGCTTTGCAAACGTCCTCCCAGTTTCTTCTTCAAAGCCAGCATTTTGTTGATCTCATCCGAATAGAATTCCGGACGTACTTCAACCTGGAGTTCCATTGTATCGGTATTGTTTTCACGACCTACTATCAACAAATAATGCGGTTCAAACTCTTCCATTTCAAGAATGACTGATTCAATCTGCGTCGGGAATACATTCACACCGCGGATAATCAACATATCATCACTACGTCCCAAAATACGATCCATACGTACCAATGTACGGCCACAGGAGCATTTATCATGATGTAAAGCCGTCAAATCACGCGTACGGTAACGAAGCAACGGCATACCCTCTTTGGTTAAATGAGTAAATACCAGTTCGCCCGTTTGACCGGATTCCACCGGTTGCAATGTATTCGGGTCGATGATTTCCGGGAAGTAATGGTCTTCATTCAAGTGAGTCCCGTGCTGACATTCGCACTCGTAGCCCGACACCTGGTCCGGCAATCTCACTCAGTCCGTAGATATCATATGCCTTAATGCCGAGCTGTTTTTCTTCAATTTCATGGCGCATATTCTCCGTCCAAGGTTCTGCACCGAAAGCACCGACTTTCCGTTTGAATTCTTCACGTGGTAAACCGGAATCTTTGATAGCATCTGCCAGATAAAGTGCATACGAAGGAGTACAGCAAAGAACCGTTGATCCAAAATCGTGCATCAATGTAATCTGCTTTTCTGTATTACCACTGGACATCGGAATCACAGAAGCACCAATATTTTCGGCTCCTGCATGTGCTCCCAATCCGCCCGTGAACAGTCCGTATCCATAAGATACCTGAAAAACATCAGAACGCCCCGCTCCATAAGCGGTAAAAGCACGTGATATACATTCCGCCCATGAAGCCAAGTCCTTACGGGTATATCCGACAACCGTGGGTTTTCCGGTTGTTCCGGAAGAGGCATGAATACGCACGATCTGGCTCATCGGCACGGCACAAAGTCCGAAAGGATAATTATCTCTTAAATCATGTTTCGTGGTAAACGGCAGTTTCACGATATCATCAATCGTATTGATGTCATCGGGGGTGATACCCATTTCCTGCATTTTCTTCCGGTAAAAAGGCGTGTTGTGATAGACGTAATCCACAATTTTCTTGAGTCGTATGCTTTGAATCTTGCGAAGACTTTCGCGGTCCATACACTCAATGGTCTCATTCCAAATCATGTTCTCTTGGTATTATTAGTTGTATGAATCTGTTTTTTTTGATATTAATATGTTGCAAAGTAAAGGATTTATTTGGAAAAATGATTTGTTATCTCGATTATTTTACCGAATATTGCTCCACTTTTTAGGATTTAACTATGAATTTTGAACTAACATCAGCTTACAAACCTACCGGGGATCAACCAGAAGCGATCGCCCAGCTTACTGAGGGGGTACTTCAAGGAGTTCCCGCACAGACTTTATTGGGGGTTACCGGATCAGGAAAAACATTTACCATTGCCAATGTGATCGCCAATATCAATAAGCCCACCTTGATTTTGAGCCATAACAAGACACTGGCTGCCCAGCTCTACAGCGAGTTTAAAGGATTTTTCCCAATAACGCCGTAGAATATTACGTTTCTTACTATGATTATTACCAGCCGGAAGCTTATCTGCCGAGCAGTGATACATATATAGAGAAGGACCTGGCCATCAACGACGAAATCGACAAGCTCCGTCACTCGCTACCACTTCCGCCCTGCTCTCCGGGCGAAAAGACGTGGTAGTGGTTTCTTCGGTATCTTGTATCTACGGTATGGGAAATCCTTCGGACTTCTACAAAAAATGTCATCGAAATAGAACGGGGACGGATGATGGACCGCAATGTGTTTCTACGTCGTTTGGTAGACAGCTTGTATGTCCGCAATGATATTGACTTGAACCGTGGAAATTTCCGGGTCAAGGGCGACACGGTGGATATTTATCTGGCTTATACCGACAACCTGCTCCGTATCACCTTCTGGGGGGAGATGAGATTGACGGTATCGAAGAGGTAGACCCCATAACAGGAGTCACTATCGCGCCATTTGACGCCTATAAGATTTATCCGGCCAACCTGTTCATGACTACCAAAGAGGCTACTCTCCGCGCTATTCATGAAATAGAGGATGATTTGACCAAACAAGTAGCTTTCTTCGAATCTATCGGCAAAGAATACGAGGCCAAGCGATTGTATGAGCGAGTAACTTACGATATGGAGATGATTCGCGAACTGGGGCATTGTTCCGGCATTGAAAATTACTCCCGTTATTTCGACGGGCCGTGCTGCCGGTACCCGCCCCTATTGTTTGCTCGATTTCTTTCCGGATGATTTCCTGATTGTAATAGACGAAAGCCATGTCAGCGTACCGCAAATACGTGCCATGTATGGAGGCGACCGTGCCCGTAAAATCAATCTGGTAGAATATGGGTTCCGACTGCCTGCCGCAATGGACAACCGCCCTCTGAAATTTGAAGAATTTGAGGAGATGACAAAACAAGTGATTTATGTCAGTGCTACCCCGGCGGATTATGAATTGATTCAATCGGAAGGGATCGTTGTAGAACAAGTGATCCGCCCTACCGGTCTGCTTGATCCTGTTATTGAAGTACGCCCGAGTCTCAATCAAATTGACGACCTGATGGAAGAAATTCAGCTGCGTATCGAAAAAGAAGAACGGGTACTTGTAACGACACTTACGAAACGTATGGCAGAAGAACTGGCAGAATACCTTCTCAATAATAATGTGAGATGTACCTATATCCATAGTGATGTCGACACACTGGAACGTGTGAAGATTATGGATGATCTCCGGCAAGGAGTTTATGACGTACTTATCGGGGTGAACCTGCTTCGTGAGGGTCTCGACCTTCCGGAAGTGTCTCTCGTCGCTATCCTCGATGCCGACAAAGAAGGCTTCCTCCGCTCACACCGTTCGTTGACACAAACTGCGGGACGTGCCGCGCGTAATGTGAACGGGAAGGTAATCATGTATGCTGATAAGATGACGGATAGTATGAAACTGACGATTGATGAAACGAACCGTCGCCGCGAAAAACAGTTGGCATATAATGAGACAAACGGAATTACCCCGCAACAGATTAAAAAGGCCAGAAACTTGTCTGTATTCGGCAATGCAAAAGAGGCAGATGAACTGTTAAAAGAAAGACATGCTTATATAGAACCTTCTACTCCGAATATCGCCGCAGATCCGGTAGTGCAGTATATGAGTAAAGCACAAATGGAAAAGAGTATCGAGCGTACGCGCAAACTAATGCAGGAAGCAGCCAAAAACTCGAATTTATCGAAGCCGCACAATACCGTGACGAATTATTGAAACTGGAGGACTTGATGAAAGAGAAATGGGGATAAATTTCCCCATTGTTCACCTATCATAGCCTGATTGTTAAGGGTTGAAACTCTTAACAAACCTGTAACTTCGTATTTAGTCTATTAATTAGAGTTATAAAAACACTTGTTAAGGGCTGATAATTTGCAAAGTTACCGGAAGCCCGTATCTTTGCACTGTGTTTTTCATAGTATTAGATTTAAGGTTAACAAAGGTTGGAGCAAGGCGTTGCTCCTTTTTTTATGTCTATACGCCTCAGCTGGAAAGATATAACGGAAACTCTCTAAAGAATAAATAAGGAGGATTGCAGATATAGACTGATCGTTCATTACGACTGAATCTATTCCTGCAATCCTCCCCCATTTTTTATAGTTGGATTACTCCTACTTCAAGTGATGATAAATCAAAGCGCCTTCTCTATGGCATTTTTAATCAACGGTTCCATAATATCATATCCCTCGCTCGTCGGATGAACTCCATCTTTTGTATATTGAGGATTCAAGGCCTGGTTTTCATTAACCACCAATGCTTGATAATAATCCACAAACGGAATTTTATTTGCTTTTGCATAAGCCTCTATCCGGTCATTTAAAGATTTAATTTTCTGCGGAGCATCTTTTATTTCCATTCTCCACTTAAATGCAGCAGCAGGAAATACGGAAGTCAGAATAACTTTAATTTTATTCGCTTTAGCCAATTCGACCATGGAGATGATATTTCCAAACGTATAATCTTCATTATAAGCTTGTGTATTTTCAGCGACATCATTTGTTCCGGCATTAATCACCACTAAAGCAGGAGAAAGATTAATCACATCTTCCCGAAAACGTAACAAGAATTGATAGGAAGTCTGGCCACTGATACCACGGCCGATATATCCATTTGTTTTGAAGAAATCAGGATGTGTCCTCACCCATCCTTCCGTAATGGAATTGCCCATAAAAACAACCCGTTTATCTTTTTTTGTCGCTTGCGGAAGCGCAGCATTTTGTTTTGAATAACGAGCTAAATTTGCAAAATCCTTTTTCTGTGCATAGCTCTCTCCTATCGAGAAACTCAAAGCAAACAACAGCCATAATATCCATTGGCCCCATCTTCTTTTATCCATGTTTATATTAAGTATTAGTAATATAATATTTTATGCAAAGATAAAAAAAACTCCATATATAGGCATCCAAAACAACAAATAACCGTTAAGTCGAAGGAGTTTTTTCTTAATCTATGTTATATAACATACGATTTTTTCTTGGATTATTTGCAAATATCACAGAAGTCCGTACCTTTGCAATGTGTTTTTCATAGTATTAGATTTAAGGTTAACAAAGGTTGGAGCAAGGCGTTGCTCCTTTTTTTATGTCTATATGCTTGATTTCCTAAAAAGAATGGTATTTTTGTAAAGTCACAATTATTATCCGAAACATGAAACGCAAACTACTTTATACCACTCTAATAATAGCTATCCTGTGTGTAATCAGCATAATTGTATGTAACAGGACAATCAAGAAACACACAGTCTCCAAACTATATACGGAAGTAAATACTATCCCCTCCAACAATGTAGGATTACTTCTCGGAACTTCTCCAAGTTGAAAAATGGAAATAACAATTTATATTTCGATTATCGGATTCTTGCAACAGTAGAGTTATATAAAGCCGGGAAAATTAAATATATCCTCATCAGCGGCGATAACCGTAAAGAGGATTACAATGAACCGGAAGAAATGAAGAAAGCACTCATGCAAAAAGGTATTCCTGAAAAAATCCATTTATTTAGATTATGCCGGATTCCGGACTCTCGACTCTGTTGTACGTGCCAAAAGGTGTTTGGACAAAATCGTCTGACCATCATCTCCCAACGATTCCATAACGAACGAGCAATCTATCTTGCAGAGAAAAATGGAATAGACGCCATCGGGTACAACGCCCAAAATGTAAATGCTTATGCCGGACTGAAAACTAACATCCGGGAATTACTCGCAAGAGTCAAAATGTTCATAGATTTAGGAACAGATAAACAACCTCATTTCTTGGGAGAGAAAATCATTATTGAAAACAATAAATGACTAAATATAAAATGCCATGAATAAACACAAAAGATAAAACCTATGAGACATCAACAAAATAAGAAAAAAACAGCCTGGAAGAAAAGTCGCACCTTTGGTGACATTAAAGGAGGAAGAATGCGAATCAAATTAAAGGACAATATAGTGAAAAGAGAACACTCTTTATTAAAACCAACAGAATTTGATAAATGCCCCATTTATATAATGGAAAATCCGTCCAGAGATTTCTATTTTCCAATAACAATAGACCATATTGAAAGTGTATTGAATCAATTACCCGAAAAAGATGTATCATGTATAACACACATATGGCTACGCAAACCTAATTCTAAAGTAAATTGCCAAGGTTATTTTACTACGGGTAGTGGAGTATATGCCATTATATTATATCCATTTCCTAAAAACAACAAAATCTCCATAGGAAAAAGCAAACCCAGTCACAAACTACTGACATGGTATAAAGGCTATGCGTCTGAACCTGTAAAAGAACGAGGTAACTGGTATATTGAATTCAAGAAAGTGCAAGAAGATATTATCTTGAACGTTTATTAATGCATGAAATCGGACATTGTGTCAATACATGGTCAGTTTATAATAAAACAGTAAACTACAAATCAGAAAATAGTGCAGATAATTATGCTTTGAATAATAAACTTGAAATAACTTATTAAATTATGGAACAACAAATTCAACTCAACGATCACAACAAGCAGGAATACCCTCCTATGCATACAGCAGAGCATTTACTCAATGCCACCATGGTGAAAACCTTTGGCTGCCCACGTTCTCGCAATGCCCACATCGAAAGAAAAAAAAGCAAATGTGACTATATACTTTCGTCATGTCCGACAGCGGAACAAATCCAGTCTATTGAAGATAGAGTGAACGAGGTAATCAGTCAGAACCTACCTGTGACTGTTGAGTTTATGACTCATGAACAGGCCAAAGACATCGTAGATTTAAGTAAACTACCTGCCGATGCAAGCGAAACTCTTCACATTGTCCGCATTGGAGATTATGATACCTGCGCCTGCATCGGATTGCATGTATCCCATACTTCTGAAGTGGGTACCTTCAAAATCATTAGTTATGATTATGACGAAGAAAGGCAAACACTAAGAATAAGATTCAAACTGATCGAGAAGAAGTAAACAGGTTATCAAATTAATATCTATCTTATACAAAATAAATAAAAACAGAATACATTTTGTCACCTGTATTGCAAATTTGGCACTATTACAATGACAAATAGACAATTTTAGTCTCCAAAATCTCTTGGCATAAGGTTTGCATTTATAGAAGCGAACAACGGTTCGAGAGCGGACGATGGAAGGCGGGATAACCGATACCATCGGAAGTGAAAATGCCGAAGTTCTAAATTTATTAATTGAATGTTTAACTTAAAGATAGGAGACTAAAATTATGATGCCTGTTAGAAGAACTCAAGGTTGGTTACCAAGTATCTTTAATGATTTCTTTGATAACGATTGGATGGTAAAAGCAAATGCTACTGCACCTGCAATTAATGTTTTGGAAACAGAAAAAGAATACAAAGTGGAATTGGCTGCTCCTGGTATGACGAAGGATGATTTCAATGTTCGCATTGATGAAGACAACAACCTCGTTATCAGCATGGAGAAGAAGACTGAAAACAAGGAGGAAAAGAAAGACGGTCGCTATCTGCGTCGCGAATTCTCATACTCTAAGTTCCAGCAAACAATGATTCTACCGGACAATGTGGACAAAGAAAAAATTGCTGCATCCGTAGAACATGGTGTTTTAAACATCGAACTTCCGAAACTCTCTGAAGAAGAAGTAAAGAAGCCCAATAGACAAATCGAAATAAAGTAATACAGTAACCACTTACTGTTCACCGGAGACGGTGATGAAAAAGGATCAAAAACAGCTCTTTCTCCCTTAAAGGGAAACGAGCTGTTTTTATATTATTATTGCAGACAACGCCTACCCCTTATCGCCCTTATTAGTTATTCTTCCGATAACTAATTACCGCCCAACTATTAAACACGACTGCAAAAAGCAACAATACTCCAAACTGCGGCAGTAAATCAAAGAAACCACTCCCCTTCAAATACACCATTCGCATCACTTCCATAAAATACCTCAAAGGATTGAGCCTGGTAATTATTTGAGCCCATTCCGGCATGCTGCTAATGGGGAGTAAACAAACCGCTCATCAAAATCACCACCAACAAACAGAACCACATAACAAACATTGATTGCTGCATCGTTGCTGAATAGTTGGAAATAACAAGTCCGAAACCGGACATTACCAAAACGAAAAGAACCGCGAAAAAGTAAATCAACAGAAAATGCCCGACTGGCACTATGCCATAAATTAACCAAGCTAATATGAAACATACAGTCAGCACCAGAAAACCAATCAGCCAATAAGGCAAGAGCTTTGCCAAAATAAAGACAAATTTCGAAACCGGAGTCACATTGATTTGCTCTATTGTCCCGACTTCCTTCTCGCTAACCACATTCAACGCAGGCAGGAAACCACAAATCAAAGTCAACAACATAACCATCAATGCCGGAATCATATAGAGCTTATAGTTCAGATTCGGATTAAACAACCCCTTGCGTATCAATGCCTATATCGAAGGGAAAGCACCGGAGACTGTAGCAGTTGCAGGATATTCAGAACGCAGTTCGCCTGCATAATCATTAACAATAGAAGATAGATAACGAACTCCCCAGCCCTCCTTTTGTTCCATTCACGGCATTGGCTGCTATCAGTATGTGGGCATCTTCTCCATTCATCCAATCCCGTTCCAAATGCCTTGGAATTTCCATCACAATATCAGCCGTTCCAATTTCAATGTTTCGAAGACCTTCTTCATACGAGGCCGGTACTTCTACCAAACGAAAGTAAGTGGAGGCCGCAATCTTATTGACTAAACGTTGTGAAACAGCCGAATGGTCATTATCCACAATATTCAGCTGGATATTCTTTATTTCCAGATTCACAGCCCATGGCATCAGCAACATGATCATGCAGGGAAAGATAAGAATCAATCTCGGCAGGAACGAATTGCGAAGCAACTGTTTAAACTCTTTTTCTATCAGAAATTTTATCATAAATAATTCTTCCATTTATCAATCTGCCCATTAGCACACTTGTATAATATTCATACAATCAATTGGCATATCGACATATTATTCCAATCTATACTTAAATTTCTTGATACTGATCGTAATAAGTACCGCCGCCATCAATAACAAGATACCAATCTCTTTATACACCAATGCAACTGGTACTCCTTCAATCATCAGTTTACGCACAGCCTGTATATACCAACGTGCTGGAAGTATATCCGAAATCCATTGAAGTATCACCGGCATACTCTCTATAGGGAAAATCATACCCGATAGAAGCATCGTGGGCATCATCAGCATCAATCCGGAAACCAGCATGGCGGCAACCTGTGTACGTGTGACTGATGAAATCAATAAGCCCAATGCCAAGGATACGAAGATAAACAGCAAAGATACCGTGATTAACCAGAACAAACTTCCTACCACCGGAACATCCAATACAAAGACCGAAAGCAAAAGGATCGTTATCAGATTGACGAACGACAGCACAAAATAAGGTACAGCCTTTGCCAAAATAATAAATAGTGGCTTCACAGGCGAAACCAGTAATACTTCCATCGTCCCCGTCTCTTTTCACGAACGATGGAAATCGAGGTCATCATAGCACAAATCAGCATCAAGATCAACCCCATCACTCCCGGAACAAAGTTATAAGCACTCTTCATCTGCGGGTTGTAGAGCAATTTGATATCAGGAGTCAGGCGGGCAGCCGACATATTGGGGGGAATCATTTCCTGGCCTACCATAGAAACAATTCCCGTTGCATAATTAACCTGCGAAGTCGACATATTCGGATCTGTTGCATCTACTACCAGCTGCACACGAGCATCACCCGTATAGAGATCATCTCGCAAACCGTTCGCTAAAAACAATCGCCATATCAACCTTATTCTTCAGAAAAGCAGCTTCCATTTCCCGGGGCGAATGAAAACGTGCAGTAACGGTGAAGTACTCACTGGCGTCCAAACGATCAATTATTTTTCGCGTCACCACATCATTAGAAGGATCGAGTACCGCCAACCGGACATTTTTCACCTCTGTACTGATGGCAAAACCGAATAGTACAATTTGTACAACCGGCATTCCCAACAGGATCAGCATAGTACGCCGGTCACGGAAAATATGATAAAACTCTTTCTTTATCAAAAGCTATAAACTGTCTCATAATCAATCTGCTTTGCGCACCGCACCGCGGGCTAATTTCTGAAAAACGTCATCCATCGTTTCCGCACCGAATTGTTGTTTCAGACGGGCAGGTGTATCAAGAGCTTTTTATCTGACCGTCCACCATGATAGATATCCGGTTGCAATATTCCGCTTCATCCATATAATGGGTAGTGACAAATACGGTAATACCCTGATCGGCTGCCTGATAGATCAATTCCCAGAACTGTCTTCTCGTAGCAGGATCTACTCCACCGGTCGGCTCATCCAGAAAAACGATTCTCGGTTCATGGAATATTGATACTGAAAAAGCCAATTTCTGTTTCCATCCCACCGGAAGGCTCTTCACCAGAGTATCCCGTTCGGCTGTAAGCTCCAAACGATCCAACAATTCTTCTGTCTTCCGTTCTATCTCCTGTTCCTTCATGCCATAAATTCCGGCAAACAGACGGATATTCTCCCACACTTTCAGGTCTTCATATAGCGAAAACTTTTTGGCTCATATAGCCGATATTTTTCTTTACTTGTTCGGCCTCCCGGTAAATGTCATATCCTGCCACCTTTCCGATGCCTGATGTCGGTTTACTTAATCCGCAAAGCATACGCATGGCCGTAGTCTTTCCGGCACCATTAGCACCCAGAAAGCCAAATATCTCGCCCCGGTTCACCTGAAAGGAGATATGATCTACTGCGGTAAAATCTCCAAAACACTTTGTCAACTGCTTCACTTCAATGACCGGAGCTACTTCATGCTTCACTTCCTCCCGCTCCAAGGAAGGAGGGCAAAGTATAGACGCAAATTGATGAAGAATACGCTCGGGAGTATCAATTCCATGAATCTTTCCATGATTGATGAAAGCAATCCGGTCACATTGCCGAGCTTCATCCATGATGGGAGTAGAAACAACAATGGTAATACCCTGTTCCCGCAAGTTACGAAGCATTTGCCAAAATTCCTTGCGCGACACAGGATCTACACCCGTAGTCGGTTCATCCAGAAATAAAATATCAGGTTTATGAATCAGGGAACAGCTCAATGCCAGCTTCTGCTTCATACCTCCCGACAAAGCGCCTGCCCTTCTTTTTCTTAAAAGGCTCGATCTGCTGATAAATATCTTTAATCAAATCATAGTTTTCCTGTATCAACGTATGAAATACCGTAGCAAAAAATTCCAGATTCTCTTCTACCGAAAGATCCTGGTAAAGTGAAAAACGACCGGGCATATATCCCACTTTCGTACGAATCTGTTTATAATCCGCTACCACATCCAGCCCGGTAACCATGGCCGTTCCTTTATCCGCCAGCAACAAAGTAGTCAGAATACGGAATAAGGTACTCTTACCGGCACCGTCAGGCCCCTATCAGGCCAAAGATTTCTCCCCGTTCCACAACGAAAGAAACTTCTTTCAGCGCTTCCACCTTTCCATAGTTCTTGCCGACTTCTTTCACAACCACTATGGGTTCTCCTTTGCCATTCCCTTGCGTTTAATTTTTAATCATTAATTTTTCAATGTCACTCCTCCGTACATACCAATCTTCAATGCTCCGTCATTCTTCACCGCAATCTTCACTGCATATACCAGATTAGCACGTTCATTCTTCGTCAGAATTGTTTTTGGAGTGAATTCCGAACGATCGGAAATCCAGGTCACTTCCCCCGGATAAGCTTTCTGCTCCGAGTTGCCATAGTCAGCATACACAGTCACTTGATCTCCCAGTTTCACTTGCGACAACTGTTCGGAGGTAATGTAAGCCCTCAAATACATGCGATCCACTTCAGCCACTTTAAACAAAGGTTTGCCTATTGCCGCCAATTCACCGGCTTCTGCATATTTTGCCAATACTGTACCTTCGATAGGCGACTGGACATGACATTTAGCTAACTGATCCTCCATCTGTGCAACCTGTATGGCAACCGAATTTCCTTGTTCTATCAGGCTATTTGTTCTATTCTGCAATGATGATTCCTGTGCGACAAGCTGCCTTTCGAGTAATTTGACTTGCGCGTCCCAATCATCCAGTTGTTTCTGATTGGCCGCACCTGCAGCAAGCAAGTTTTCCACCCGTTTCTTTTCACGTTCAGCCGTTGCTATTTGCTGTTTGGTAGCAGCTATCTGTTTAGCAAGATCCGGACGTTGGCTTTCCACTGATTTCATATTGGCTTCCAGTTGTAGTTTCTTTCAAATACAATTGCACCGTATCCACCAGTCCAATCTCCTCACCTGCTTTCAGCCTTGTCCCCTCTTCTACCTCCAGTCGCAACAACTTTCCGGCAGCTTCGGCAGAGACTATCACTTCCGTGGCTTCAAACGTACCGGTTGCATCATAGCTGGGTATTCCATTTACCACAAGCAGCCAACATAATCAATGCCATCCATACATTCCTATCTTTGTCATTCGTTCCATATCTAAAGAAGTTATATTAATCATTCGTAGTATATTTCAATTGATAAATTCCCATTAACCGTTGAATTTCATGCAGCGCTTTCGACTGACGTGCCAAACTCTCATTGGTCAATTCCCGAAGCATCTCGGTCACCGTCAATGTTCCATTCGCCACTTTGGCCTCTGCCGATTTGCGAATATTGGTACGCAAACGGATAATCTCATCATCATCCTGCATTTGCTTTTCCAATGATTGGATAGCCTGATCCTGTTGTGTCATCTCCAATCTTGTATTAAAAAGAAATACATCCCGGTTATTATCCAATTGCCGGCGTTTTATTTTCAATTACCTTCCGGTCATTCTTCAAGGTGTACAAACTACCGAAATTCCATGAAAGGCGAACACCCGCAATATAGTAAGGAGAAAATTTATTTTTCAGCATATTCAATCCGGGGTTTCCCATAAGCCCCTGCACAAACAATCCGAACTGTGGAAGATGACGCACATTCAAAGCTTTCTCCTGTACTTGCAATCCGACTCCTTGCGCATTGAACAAAGACAATTCCGGACGACGAATCTCACCGACAGCCGAAATCTTATTTGAGGAACAGGTTTCTCCAAAACCGTTTCCTGTGGCAACTTCTCTCCTACCAAAGTGAAAGCATCTTCAAATATGCCATACGCGATGAAACCAGTTCAACTCTTTTCTGCTTTGTGTTCAACTGCTCCACTTTTACAGCATCCAAATCGGCCTGATTGGCAATGCCATTTTCTACGTAAGCAGTAATCTGGCGATAATTTCTCTCCAGTTCATCTTGCAACAATGCATTCTGTTTCAACTGCTCATCCAACAAAAAGAATTCCAAAATAAAGGTCATTTACACGACTATTCAGCGCATACATATCCACATTCAGCTTTTTCTTTCTCTATCTCCGCTTCCGCAGTCGTTTGTTTCTTCTGCATCCGGATTCCTCCGCCATCCCAGATTTTCTGTTGTAACTCCAACATCACCTGATACTGATCTTTCGGCACTCCTTTCAAATCCACTCCGGGAAGCTTCACCGGAATTTCCGTTACCTCACTCTGATAAGAAGCTTTAGCCGAAAGGGCAAACTGTGGCAAATATCCTTTTGCCGCATTCTCAAGATTATATTCCTTTGTTTTCTCCACCAGACCATACTGATGTACCAACGGATAATTTTCCTGCGTCTTCCGTTGACATTCTTCCAACGTTATCTGCGCATTTATTCCCGATACAAACAATAAAAAGGAGAAACTGAAAAACATTCTTTTCATACACATCATTTCTTTAATTTCTTCAAAAGACAAAGATAGAGATTTCAAAGATACATTCACATTCCGATAGTTAGTAAAAATATCCCAATAGTTCGATAAAGAGAAAGAATAAAAGGCTATTTGCTGATTTTTATTATCTTTGACGGAAAAAACAGATAGAGATGGAAAAGAAAATACCATTGAATATAGGTCTCGAAATCTTAGAAAATCCGGATGTCGTCCGACATAACGAATTCCGTTACATATCTCCGCATTTTGGATTCGTAAATAGCTTCGCCCAATTAGAATCCAATCTTATCATACTGGGCCAGCCTTATCGTATCAAAGAAGGACGCATCGCAGTCATCAAACAGGGATATGCACGCGTTTTAATCAACCTGATAGAAGAAACCTTTCAGCGGGACAAGCTACTATTAATTGTTCCGAATTCCATTCTTCAGATTATAGAAGTCTCTCCGGATTTTGATATGCAGATGGTAGCCATGAACGCAGAATTTCTTTCTATAGCCGGAAAAGACAATTTCTTCACTCATCTTTCACAGTTACAGAAAAACCTCATATTATCTCTGACCTCACATGAGTACGACTTGTTTAAGAGTTACTTTGCTTTAATATGGAATATATTACAAGAACCGACATTCCGACGGGAAGCTATTCAATATCTACTGATCAGTATTCTGTGCAATATAGAATATCTTGTCAAAAACAGCAATCAAAAAAGAACAGAGCTGCCAGACACATCAGGAAGAGATTTTCCAGCGTTTCATTTCTTTAGTCAATGCTTATAGCAAGAGAGAACGTAATGTTAGTTTTTATGCGGATAAGCTATGTCTCACTCCCCGCTATCTTAACACTATCATCCGCCAAACCAGTCAACAAACAGTAATGGACTGGATAAACCAGTCCATTATATTAGAAGCTAAAGTATTGCTAAAACATAGCAATCTGCTTGTTTATCAAATTTCTGATGAATTGAACTTCCCTAATCCTTCTTTTTTTTCTCGAAGTTCTTTAAGCGAATGACAGGAATGACACCACATGAATATCAATTCTCGAAATAAATTTTATTTCGAGAATTCCTTAATTCTTTGCTCTTCTTCCAGCTTGCAGATCAATAATGTATTATCTTTCTCCGCGATGATATATCCATCTAATCCTTGAACAACAACTCGTTTTTCTTCGCTGGCATGCACAATACAATTTTTACTTTCATACAAACGGATATCGGTTCCTACGGTTGCATTTCCAGACTTATCCTGTGGAAGCAAACCGCGAAGTGCTCCCCCATGTACCCAGATCTGACCAGCCAAAAGAAGCGGGAAGTACATAAATTTCCTGTGCTTTTTCCATTACGGCATAGTCTATGGAAATAGCTTCGCAGGTAGGGAACAGCTTTTTAATCGTTTCATTTTCCTTCTCCGTATAGAAATCGGGGAAAATACGATCGAAGATTTGCGCTATGCCCGGAGCATATACACGCATCACGGAAGTGATAGTACGCACGTTCCACACAAAAGATTCCCGCATTCCAGAAGTAATTGCCTTCTGCCAGATACTTTTCGGCAGTCTCTTTATCCGGTTTTTCCTTAAATGCGTCTGCGGTGTAAATTTCTTTATCTGTCTGGAGCTGATCAGCAGCAGCAATATATCCGTATCCGGTTTCCGGACGAGTTGGCCGGATACCTATCGTTACAATGGCGCTGCCATCATCTGTGAAACGAAGGGCTTTCTCCATCACTCTACGGAATTCTCCCGTATCAATGACTAATGCATCCGAAGGAGTTACTACAATGTTAGCATTCGGATGTTTTTTCTTGATCTTCCAACAAGCAAAAGCAATGCAGGGTGCAGTATTTCGTGCACAAGGTTCCGCTAAAATATTACTTTCCGGAATTTCCGGCAACTGCTCCCGAACAATATCAATGTATTTTTCAGAAGTTACGACCCACATATTTTCCCTAGGGCAAACACCGTCGAAACGGTCTGCCGTCAACTGAATCAGCGACCGGCCACATCCCATTACATCAATAAATTGTTTAGGACATTCCGGAGTGCTCATCGGCCAAAAACGGCTCCCTATGCCACCAGCCATTATTACAACATGATTATCCATACCTATCATCCTCCTGTTAAAAAAATATTCTTTAAAATAGGTGTGCAAGGTACGCTAAAATGTCCAAAACAGCAAATAAAGATAAGAGTATTTGTAAGCTCCCAATAAAGTACCAATATTTATTATGAAGAAGTATTCAATATAAAAAACGGAAGACAACAAAAGTGCTATCTCCCGTTTTGAGTTGTATATTATCTAGTGATAATATCATTTCAAATATCAACGATCTTCACAGACAGTTGATATAATAGAAATCACATCGGATTTACACCGACATGAGGGCGTTGATTAGAATACACCGCCGTATATTTCCTGACCACAAAATGTAGGGACTTCATGTGTGTAGCATGAAGTTAGGGACCTACATGTTCCATCTCATAACCGTATTTTCTTCTCTTCAGATCCAAACCATTTATTACAGTACACAGGCTAGGCAATTTATTGTTTTCAGCAAGTTCATTAATCAAAGTATACTCATTCTTGTGAGTATAATCTGCACGGCAGACATAAACAGACAGGTCAGCCACACGTCCTATCAACAAGGTATCAGTTACCATACCAACAGGAGCTGTATCCAGAATCACATAATCAAAATTCTTCTTGAGTGTTTCAATCGCTTTATCCAAGCCATCACGCGCCAATAATTCAGTCGGATTAGGAGGAACTGTTCCACCAGGAAGAATATAAAGATTCTTACTGACATCGGAAAGCTGTACTAAATCCATCAAGTTCTTTTCCGGATTAGCCAAATATTGAGTTATACCAACTTCTTTTCTCGGAATATTAAAAACCTTATTCAAACCCGGTTTACGAATATCAAGACCAACGATTACTACTTTCTTCCCTAATAAAGAAAGACTAATAGCTAGATTAGCAGAAATGAAAGATTTGCCCTCACCACTAACTGTAGAAGTAACCAAAATCACCTTCTTATCATTTTCAAGCATAAACTGAAGATTCGTTCGGATATTTCGGAAGGTTTCACTCATCAGGTTATTTTGATTCTCAAATACAGCAATAGCTCCCTGTTTTTCATCAGTCAATGGAATATCACCAACAATAGGCACACAAGTAAGCCTTTCTACATCAGAACGACCTTCAATCTTGAATTTGGTTAATTCGAGCAGGTAAATAATCCCCACCGGAATTCCGACTCCTAACACTAAAGCAACCAGATAAATTATCTTACCTCTAGGAGATACAGGAGTATCATCTGCTATAGCGTCATCTATAATCTTCGCATTATTGGCAGTAGCAGCCAAAGTTATAGCATTTTCCTCACGCTTCTGAAGAAGCATCAGATAAAGTCCGGCCTTTATCTCCTGCTGACGCGCAATACTCACAAACTCACGTTCCTGCCGGTGCCTCACTAATGCGACGGGAATAACGGCTCGCTTCACGATCCAGATCCGCTTTTGTGATAAATAATCCACGCAACACCCTGTCTAAAGATACTTGTACATTCTCTTTCATTGCACTAATGCTAGTATCAAGATTTATAATGGTAGGATTATTCTCCGTTGATGTACGTAATAAACGTTTCCTCTCAACAAGAACATCATTATAACGGTTGATAGCAGCCGCAAGATTCACATCCTGCAATCCGATATTACTAGGCAGAACCTCATAACTTTCATTTTGCATATATTTCTGCAGATCCTGCAGCAAATTAATCTGGGTTTGATTCTCCACACGCTTCTTTTCATATTCAGCACTACCCGTCAAAGCAATTTGTGCATCACTGGTTAAATCTGTAATACCTGCCCCACGTTTGAAACTTTCCAGATCCTTTTCCGTACTACCCAGTTCTTTGGAGATAATACTAATACGTTCATTGATAAATTCAGCTGTTTTCTGTGCCACTTCATTCTTATCATTATTCGTATTGATATTATACATCTCCAATAACTTATTGATAAAATCCTTGCCGCGTTGTACATTTGAGTTTTTCAATGATATGACAGCCACAGAAGTGGTTTTGGAAGTGGGTTCAATCGTCATATTCTTGCAATACCCTTTCGCTACAGCCAAAGGTTTATTAATTGTTGCTGTAATATTGCGTGTAGTCTTTTTTGAATCTGTAGTTTCTTCCAATATTCTTTTAGAAGACAATACAGAATCCGGTGTCAGGAAAAAGGCTAATGTTCCTTTGTTGGTAGGGAAAAACAGCCGGCAACTTTTCGAAATGTTTCTGATATTCAGCATCGCCTATCTTCACATTCACATCCATACTTCCCTGTGGTTGCAATGTCATCTCCACAATCATCGGTTTCTCCAACAAGTCAGCCTCCTGTGGAGTCATGCTCACTTGCACAGGCGAAGTCTTATACATATTCTGGAAAGAAATTCATCCTCATCCGTATAAGAAATATAGAGGCCCAAATCTTCAACCACCTCTTTGACGATAGTCTTGGAACGGAGCACTTCAATCTCGTTATCAATATTCTGTGAAGAAGACATCAAACCATCCAATCCCAAACTCTCTAGCCCAGAAAGCATTCCGGCGCTACCTCCCTTTTTTATCGTCCTTTATTAAAACCGTAGCAGATATGTTATACACAGGAGTAGCTATATACAAATAGACCCATGCCGCAATCAAGCATACCACAACCGCCCCCACAAACCAAGGCCAATGGAGCAAATACTTAAACAGCAGTTCCTTGACATCTATACTTTCTTCTTTAGGCTCTTGTGTTCCGTTGAATTCTGTTTCTTTCATTACAAATCGTTATTTTAAGATGTTTACTAATAGGCTGACAACGGATACCAAGATAGAGGTAGCGGAGAACCAGAGGCTGGTACTATTGCCCACATCAGAATTTCGAGCCTTTGCTTTATTGGGAGTTACATAAACAATATCATTCTGTTGTAACCAATAATAAGGTGAAAGAATCGTTTCGGCATTATTTAAATCCAAAGTGACAATTTGCTGTTTGCCATTCGCGTCCTCACGAATCAGCTTCACATTATCACGAAGACCGTATACCGTCATATCACCAGCCATGGCCAATGCCTCCAATAGATTCACCTTCTCATTAGAAATAGTAAATGTACCCGGTCGAACAACCTCTCCAATGACTGATATCTTATAATTTACCATACGTACTGTAACAATAGGATTTTCTTTCATATAAGGCTTCAATTTATCAACGATTAACTGCTCTGCCTGTTTCTTTGTAAGCCCTCCAACTGTCAGTGCTCCTAATACTGGAAAAGATATTTTCCCTTCATTGTCAACCAAATATTGTTGTAACACAGGCTGAGTAGTAGTGTACTGTATTGATAAATTAGACGGGCTGGCAATTGTCAAGTTAAAGGGTGCAGCTAGTTCCGGACTCGTACACGAAACCACAATTGTCAATAAATCTTTCGGCATGATCTTTGCATCATAAAGAGTTTCCTGCTGAGTAGCTTGATTGACTGCTTCCACGTCTTGCAAATAAGGTACCTTTTTATAAGATTGACATGCTGCTAATAAAAAAGACAACAATATCACACATATTAGTTTATTTACTTTTTCCATATTCTTATCATCTTATTCACTTTTAAAAGTAATATCATCTGTAGGGGGGTATATAAATTCAAACTCTAAAGTTCTTGCCAGCCCCTCTCCTAAAGAATAAGGAGCTTTAAAAACAGAAGAATGTATTTTAGCAGCATCAAATTCAGTTGTTGCACAAAACTTCTTCACACGCACAGAACTTACTGCCAATTTCTTACGAGTAATGCAAGCAAATATATCAAAACAATATCCTCCTATCATGCCCAACCAATAAGGGAAATGAGTAGCCGGAATATGTTTATTCATAACTTTGCTAACATGAGCCACCAGTTCATTCATTGTAAAATCCGGCTTGTCAACATAATTAAACACATTATACCTGTCCGAACCTCATCAATCATGTATTTTACAAAAGCAACAACATTACCGACATAAGCCATTGACTTTTTATTGTTTCCAGAACCAATCATTAGAAACTTTCCACTCGCAATTTGCTTTAATAAATTGTACACATTGCCTCTGTTACGTTCTCCAAAAATGACTGTTGGACGAATAATATCAATATTCCAATCCGGATGTAACTTATACCATTCATGCAAAATTTGCTCTGCCTGCCATTTACTTTTCCCATAGTGATTAAACGGATCTGCCGGATA
>VOFD01000902.1_pt1 | contig 70000 bp, 67 predicted proteins | sample 5384101 | NCBI WGS metagenome assembly VOFD01 (sample SAMN12384723, study PRJNA508395) | human gut metagenome | isolation source: healthy gut C | host: Homo sapiens
TGCGTGAAAACGCACCTGAACTTATTCCGTTTATGGAAAAATACGGCCCTTGCAATTTACAGCCGGAAGCCCCGGAAAAATATTTTGGCACGCTTGTTACCGGTATCATTTCCCAGCAGCTTCCGCCGGATGTCAGCCTAGCAATGGTCAAGCGCCTGGAAGCAACCGTCGGAACGCCCATAACGCCGGAAGCAATAGTCTCTGCCGCCGAAAGCGATTTATGCAGCTGCGGTATTATGCCGCAGAAGGTAATGTATCTTAAAGGCTTTGCCGAAGCGGTTTTAAACGGCGAAGTTACAATGGATAAATTTGCCGGTATGACCGACAGCGAAATTACCAAGCAGCTGATAAAAATAAAAGGGCTTGGCCAGTGGACAGCGGAGATGTTTTTGCTTTTGGCACTGTGCCGCACCGATATTGCCCCTACCGCCGATTTTATTTTTCAAAAACGTGTTAAAGAAATTTTTAACCTTAACGCTATGCCCAAACGCAAGCAGATTCTGGAACTGACAGAACACTGGCGCCCGTGGCGTTCGCTTGCCGTATGGTATTTGTGGCAGGAAAAATAACCCAAAAACAAAAAGGCTGTGCCGTAAAATAATTACGGTGCAGCCTTTTTTATATTAATTTTTCTGATACAAAATTCTGATGGAATTTATTACGCACAGCATGGCAACGCCGGTATCGGCAAACACAGCCGCCCACATTGAAGCAAAACCGGCAAGGCCTGCTATCATTATCACTGCTTTTACGCCCAGCGCAAAAATAACGTTCTGCCAGGCAATGCGCCCCGTGCGTCTGGCAATATTAATTGCCTGCGGAATGGCGCGCATTTCGGATTTCATAAATACCACGTCTGCCGCTTCAAGTGCTGCGTCTGCACCGCTGCCCATAGCCGCGCCAACATCGGCACCGGCAAGCACGGGCGCGTCGTTAATGCCGTCGCCTACAAACATTACGCTGCCGTATTTACTGCGCAGGCGGCCAAGTTCGTTAAGTTTATCCTGCGGCAGCAGTTTGGCACGCACTTCATCTATGCCGGCGGCAGCAGCAACTGCCTGTGCGCTTGCTTCCGCATCGCCCGTAAGCATGGCCGTGGTAAGTCCCATGGCCTTAATTTCTTTAACTGCTTCCACAGCGTCATCCTTAATGGTATCGGCAATAACTATATGCCCCATGTATCTGCCGTTTTTAGCAAGCAATACTTCCGTGCCGTAGGCGGAATTTTCAAAGCCGCCGCAGCTGATTTTATAACGGGACATAAGTTTTTTGCTGCCACAGATAACGGTACCGTTTAAGGTTTGGGCAACAATGCCCTCACCCGCTATTTCTTTAAAGCTCACCGGGCGCACCGGCGTAAGCCCGCGCTCTTTGGCCTCATTTACAATGCTTACGGCAATGGGATGGGCGGATATTGCTTCCACATCAGCGCAAAGCTGCAAAACCTCGGTTTCATCCACTCCGGGGGCAGACATTACTTTCTGCACAACAAAATTGCCTTTGGTAACGGTGCCGGTTTTATCCATTACAACGGCGTGTACGTTTTTAAGCGCTTCCATTACGGAGCCGCCCTTAAACAAAATGCCGTAACGCGAACCCGCGCCGATGCCGGAGAAAAATGCCAGCGGCACGCTGAGCACCAGTGCGCAGGGACAGCTTATTACAAGGAAGGTCAGCGCCGTGTAAATCCAGTGCTGCCAGTTGCCGGTAATATAACCCGGCACAAGCGCCGTAAGCGTTGCCACAACAACCACAAACGGAGTATATACCCTTGCAAAGCGGGTAATAAAACGGTCAATCTGCGGTTTGGAGGCTGCTGCGTTTTCCACGCTGTCCAAAATACGTGTAACCATGGATTCCGAAAGCACTTTTTCCACGCGTATTTTCAGCATGCCGTTGGTATTAATGCAACCGCTGGTAATTTCGTCGCCGTAATGCTTGCGTACAGGCACCGGCTCGCCTGTTACCGGTGAAGTATCCACAAGGCTGTCGCCTTCTATTACCACGCCGTCCAGCGGTATGCGGTCACCGGCGCGCACCAGCAGAATATCGCCTACATGGGCGTCCGCCGCCGGAATTACGCGCACTTCTTCGCCTACAAGCAGGTTAACGGTTTCCGGGCGCATATCAACCGCATCCATAATCTGCCCGCGGCTTTTTTCCACCGCACGGTGCTCAAAATATTCGCCCACACGGTAAAAGAACATTACGCCGACGGCTTCTTCATAAGCGGAAATTACAAACGCGCCCAGCGTTGCAATGGTCATTAAAAAGTTTTCGTCAAACAAATTGCCGCTTAAAAGATTTTTAACGGCTGCCAGAACAACCCTGCCGCCCAAAAGAACATAAGCGGCAACCAAAACATATAAGTAATAGGCTTCCGGAATAAGCCCCAAAAATTCTGCAGCTATAAACAGCACGCCGCCAACAACAAGTTCCGCCAGCGTCATGGTTTCGGAAGAAAGCGAAAAGCTTCCGCGTTTGCGTTCTTCAACATGCGGCGCCAAAACAGCGGCTCCTTCGCGTTCTTTTACGGCAACTCCGCTTTCTATACCGGAGCAGATTTTTTGCATCTGCGGCAGCAGCCCGTCAAAATCACGCGCCGTAACCTTAAGCTGTTTGGTTGCAAAAGTAATGGTAGCTTCGCTTACCTGCGGCAGCTCATTAATGGCACGCTCCATTTTAGCGGCACAGTTGGCGCAGCCAAGGTTTTCAAGCACATAAACCTGCGTTTTAAAATTAAAGGGCCCTTCGCCTTCACGCGGAACAACTTCAACGCCGCTTTCTATCGAAGTGCAGATTTCCTTTATTGCAGGCAAAACAGCTTCGTGGTTAACCGCCGAAAGGCGCAGCTGTTTGGTAACGTAACTGATATTCGCATATTCAACTCCGGGCAGCTCCTTTATGCGGTGCTCCATTTTAGCAGCACAGTGGGCACAGCCCAGATTTTTTAATATATAAACCTTCTTCACGCAGTGAGCGTCCGGCATACGGCAGGTGCAGTTTTCAAGACTTTCGCCGCACACGTCACAGTATTCTTCGTGCGGATGGCATATTTCGCACTGACAGTTCTCCGGGTGACCCGGAACGTGGTGGCTGTGATGATGTTCATATCCGCAGCCGCACGCTTCATCATGGCCGTGCTTGTGTTCCGGCTCATGGCTGTGCCCATGCCCGCACTCGGCACCGTGTTCATGGTGATGGTGACCACAGCAGCAAGCCTCATCTTCATGATGGTGGTTATACGTACGCACCTCATCGCTGCCGTTTCTTATATCCGTTAAATCACGTACTTTTTTGGATGGCATAATATGTTCTCCTTTACACTTGAGCAATCATTCATATATTATTTAAAAAATATAGCCAAAGCACTCTTTGGTTACCATTATTATAACACATGAGCGAATATTCATCTATACTTTTTTGAAAGATTTTTATAATTTTTTTAGCCGGCATAACAGAAGGCAAATTACTTACCTTCCATTATGCCAAACATAAAATATAATATTAAATCCTTACAGAAGCTGCTTTAACGGCATTGTGCCAGCCCTGCAAAAGGTTTTCTCTTTTAGCCTGCCCCATCTGCGGCTTAAACTCGGCTGCAATAACATGGTTCGCCAAAATGTCTTCCTTGCTGCGCCAATAGCCTACGGCAAGCCCGGCCAGATACGCCGCACCCATAGCCGTTGTTTCAATGCAGTACGGCCTTACAACGGAAGTATTTAAAATATCCGCCTGAAACTGCATTAAAAAATCGTTGTCGCACGCGCCGCCGTCAACACGCAAAGATGTTATAGGCATGCCGCTGTCCTCCTGCATCGCCATTAAAACATCATTTACCTGGTACGCTATGGATTCCAGCGTTGCGCGCACAATGTGATTACGGTTTACGCCCCTTGTCAGCCCTACAATCGCGCCTCTGGCGTACTGGTCCCAATACGGCGCGCCCAGCCCAACAAAGGCGGGCACAACATAGCACCCGTTGGCGTCGGGCACTGATTTGGCCAGCACTTCCGATTCCGCCGCATCACGGATAAGCCCAAGTTCATCACGCAGCCACTGCACGGCAGCACCGGCAACAAAAATCGAGCCTTCCAGCGCATACTCAACCTTGTCATCTACGCCCCAGGCGATAGTTGTAACCAGCCCGTTATGCGAATTTACCGGAGCAGTGCCGGTGTTCATCAGCATAAAGCCGCCTGTGCCGTAAGTATTTTTTACTTCGCCGCGCTCAAAACAGGTCTGCCCGAACAATGCGCACTGCTGGTCGCCTCCTGCGCCTGCAATAGGCACCTCGCGCCCAAAAAGCTTGCTGTCCGTATAGCCGTAAACATGGCTTGAAGGCTTAACCTCCGGCAGAATCTGCTGCGGAATTTTTAAAACGCGTAAAATTTCTTCATCCCATTTTAATGTGTGGATATTAAAAAGCATTGTGCGCGATGCGTTGGAATAATCCGTTACATGCACCTTACCGCCCGTCAGCTTCCAGATAATCCAGCTGTCAACAGTACCGAAAAGCAGTTCGCCTTTTTCCGCACGTTCACGTGCGCCAATAGCATTATCAAGCAGCCAGCGCAGTTTGGTTGCCGAAAAATAAGCGTCCAGCACCAGCCCTGTTTTGCTGCGGAAGAACTCCGCCATGCCAAGTTTTTTCAGTTCGTCGCAATAGCCTGCCGTGCGGCGGCACTGCCACACAATCGCTTTATGTACCGGGCGTCCGGTTTCTTTATCCCATAAAACCGTGGTTTCGCGCTGATTGGTAATGCCAATGCCTGCAATTTCGTTAATGGTAATATCAATTTTACTCATTGCTTCATACATCAGGCCGGTTTGGGTTGCCCATATTTCCTCCGCGTCATGCTCAACCCAGCCGGGCTGAGGAAAATACTGGGTAAACTCCTTTTGCGCCGCGCTGCAAATCCGTCCGTTTTTATCAAATATAATGCAGCGGCAGCTGGTTGTCCCTAAATCCAGCGCCATAATGTATTTATCCATTGGGCATCCCCCTTGCCGACAAAAATTTTAATACTGTATAACATAATTATAACAAAAAAAACCGCTGTAAAAGCGGCTTTTTTATTTAGTTTTTACAATGGCTTAAAAATTTCCGTTAACCAGGTGGCAGGCTACAAAATGCCCGGGCACAACCTCTTTAAGCTCTGGTTTTTCGCTGCGGCAAATTTCCATGCACTGCCCGCAGCGGCTTTGAAACGGGCACCCTTTGGGCAAATCAAGCGGGCTTGGAATTTCGCTTTCCAGCGGTTCTATTTTTTCGCCCGGTTTAAAATCAACCTTAAACACCGATTTCATCAGCGCCTTTGTATAAGGGTGCATGCCCTCGGTGCTGATGCGCCTTCCATAACCGATATATTCCACGATATTGCCCAAATACATAACGGCAATCTGGTGGCACATTAAATCAACAAGCCCCAAATCATGGCAGATAAAAAGGTAGGTAATACCTTTTTCTTTCTGCAGGTGCACCAAAAGCTCGCAGATTTTTTCCTGCACCGAAACATCAAGCGCGCTTGTAGCTTCGTCGCACACCACAATCTTTGGTTCCAGCGAAAGCGCGCGCGCAATGCCCAAACGCTGACGCTGCCCGCCGCTCATGTTATGCGGGTAACGGTCCTTAAAATCTTCCGGCAGTTCTACCATACGCAAAAGTTCCGCCGCTTTGGTGTCAACTTCGCTCTTTTTTATCAGCCCAAAATTCAGCAAAGGTTCACAAACAATTTCTTTAACCTTCATTTTGGGGTTAAAAGCGGCTGCCGGGTCCTGAAACACCATTTGTATTTTACGCCTGTTCTGACGTGCCGCTTCCCCGCGCAGTTTTAAAATATCCTGCCCGTCAAAAATAACTTCGCCGCCGCTTGCCGGATGTATCTGCAAAATAGTACGCACCAGCGTGCTTTTGCCGCAGCCCGATTCGCCTATAATGCCAAGCGTCTGTCCGGCATAGGCATTAAGGGTAACATTATCGCAGGCAGTCAGCATTTTTCCGCCTTCGGCCGCAAATTTTTTTGTTAAATTTTTAATTTGTAAAATTACAGGTGCTTCAGCGTTCATAATATTTCTTATCTCCCAATACCGGCACAGCCGCAAGCAGTTCTTTGGTATAGGCGTGCTGCGGGTTTTCAATAATTTCGCGCCCGCCGCTTTCCACCACATGCCCGTTTTTCATAACCATCAGTTTGTTAGATACATACGAAGCCACACCAATGTTATGCGTTACCAAAATCACCGCCGCATTATATTCATTGCGCACGTCAACAATCTGGCGTATTATCTGCGCCTGCGTAGTAACGTCAAGCGCACTGGTAGGCTCGTCTGCCAAAAGCAGCTTGGGGCTGAACATCATGGCTATGGCAATACCCACGCGCTGGCGCATGCCGCCCGAAAGTTCAAAGGGATAACTGTTCATAATGTTCTGCGGGTTCGGCAGGCGTACTTTATTAAGCATATCTTTCGCCATTTCCGCGGCCTCCGCCTTCGATTTCTGCGGAGCGTGAGCAAGAATGTAATCTGTAAACTGTTCGCCTATGCGGCGGATGGGGTTTATCATGTTGCCGCTGTCCTGAAAAATCATCGACATTTCGCTGCCGCTGATTTTACGCCAGTCCTCACGCGTATTGGCAAGCATATCTCGCCCGTCAAAAGTTATGCTGCCGCCCGAAACATGCCCTCTGCCGGGCAGGCAGCCCATAACGGCACGGATAACGGTTGTTTTGCCGCTGCCCGATTCGCCTACAATTGACAGAATTTCGCCTTTATCAAGTTGAATGTTTACACCCGATACGGTAAGTTTGCTGCCGTAACTGATGTCCAGATTTTTTACATCAAGAAGCATTAATTTAATCCCTTCTTTGCAGCTTAATCAGCAGGGGCAACATCTTTGGTCAGCCAGTAATAATCTGCCGGTTTAATATCGGCGTTCTTCAAGGTTACTTTGCTTACCATATTTGTTTTAGGATAGCCAAAGAACAAACCTGCGCCGTCGTTAAGCAGAATCTGCTGCATCTGAATCATTAAATCGCGGCGTTTGGCAGGGTCAAATTCAACTGCAAGCCTGTCGCTCAGAGCATCATACTCGGGGTTGCTGTAACCGGTAGCATTCTGCGGGTCGCCGGTTTTCCAGTACCAGTTAAGGTATACGGCAGGGTCGCCGCTGTTGGCAGTAAGAATATTGGAAATGCAAAGGTCAAAATCGCCGCTCTGGCGGATTGGGTCAAGCACGTTGTAATCAACATTTCTCATATTAACCTTAATGCCGATTTTTTTAGCATCGGACTGGGTTGCTTCTGCATAAAGCGGCAGTTCAGCGCGTCCGCTGTAATAAATAAAGTCAAGTTCAAGGTTTTTGCCGTCTTTATCGACGTAACCGTCGTTGTTGGTATCTTTCCAGCCGGCTTCCGCCAAAAGCTGTTTTGCGCGTTCCACATTATAGGCGTTCGGGTCGGTCAGCTGGTCAAAACCGTAATCCAAAGAAGGCGGAATAGGCGCTTTGCCTGTAATGAAGGTATCCTTAAGCAATACTTTGTTGTAGGTTTCGCGGTCAAGGCAGCTGATAAGCGCAGCGCGTACTTTCGGGTCGTGGCACGGGCGTCCTTCGTTCATATTAATCTGCGCCAATACGGTGCGCAGCGAAGCAAGTTCGGAAATATTGTATTTTGCTTTATCCTGGAACAGCTGCAAATCGCCGGAAGCTATATTGATTGCCATATCAATTTCGCCCGACTGCAAAGCCATTGCACGGGTGTTGGGGTCATCAATGGTAGGAATTTCGGCAACTTTAAACGGAACTTTGCCGTCCCAGTAATTGGGGTTTGCTTCCATAACAGCTTTGGCCTTGCTGTATTCCTTAACCATATACGGGCCGGTGCAGATAGGCCCCTGTTTTGCATAATCGCGGTCAGTTACGCTGGTATCAATAATAATGAACAGCGGGTCGGCCAGCATGCCAGGCAGAGTCGGCACCGGATTTTTGGTCTTGATAATTAAATTCTGGCCGTCGGCAGTAATATTGTCGAACTGGAAGAAGGTTTCCGCACGATTGGATTTTTCAAAAGTGCGTTCAATGGATTTTTTTACGGCGTCGGCAGTTACTTTGTTGCCGTTGCTGAATACCGCTTTATCATTAATTTTAAAAGTCCAGGTCAGCTTATCATCGCTGATAGACCAGCTTTCGGCAAGCCACGGAGTAAGATTCATTTTATCGTCAAATTTAACAAGGCATTCGCCAAGGCCGTAACGCATTACAACCCAGCTGAAGAAATTATCGGTAGGTTCAAGGCTGTCGGCAAAGTTGGTAACACCAAATTTTACCGTATCTTTAGCCGCACCGCTTTTTGCGGAATCATCACCGCCGCAGCCTGCTGCCGCAAAAGCAAGTAATCCCATCATGGCAAGTGCTGCCGTAATTTTTGCTGTTTTTTTCATAAATACATCTTCCTTTCCGTTATATATCATCCATTAAACAGTTTTTATTCTTCCTGACGCGGGTCGAGTACGTCGCGCAAAGCGTCGCCCCACAGGTTAAAAAATTACTACCGTAACAAAAATTGCAAGGCCCGGGAAAATCATCAGCCAGGGCGCCGTTTGCAGCTGCTGCCTTCCTTCGTTAAGCATTAAACCCCATTCCGGCGCAGGCGGCTGTGAGCCGAAGCCGAGGAACGAGAGCCCTGCCAGCTCCATCATCATGGCGCCGATATCGGACGCCGCCGTGATTACCATAAGCGGCAGAATATTCGGCAGGATATGCTTCCATAATATATGTGTTGAAGTGCCGCCGTTAACTATTGCGGCTTCTACAAAGTCGCGTTTTTTTATTTTTAAAACCATGCTGCGTGCAAGGCGCGCATATTTGGTCCATGTTACAATCGTCAGCGCTATAATGGCGTTAATAAGGCTGCCGCCCAAAATACCGGCAACGGCTATGGCCAGAATCATGCCCGGGAAAGAAATCATCATATCGGAAATGCGCATAATGACGATATCCACCTTGCCGCCGTAATAACCTGCCAGTACGCCCAGCGTTGTGCCAACCGCAAAAATAATTGTTACAAGCAGCAGCACGCTCGAAAGCGAATAGCTTGCGCCGTACAAAATGCGGCTGAAATTATCGCGCCCCAGTTTATCTGTGCCGAATAAATGCTCCGCAGAAGGCGGAAGGTAAGCGTTCTGCATTACTGCTTCCAGCGGGTCATACGGCGCAATTAACGGCGCTGCCAGTGCCACTGCAATAAGCAGCAGTACAAAAAAACTTGATACCGCAAAGGCACGGTTGGTTTTTAAACCATTTATAAGTATCTGCATATTATTTACCTGCCTTTCTTAAGCGCGGGTCAAGATGATTATAGGAAATATCAACTATAAGGTTAATTACCATATACATCAGCGCTATCCACAGCACTATGCCCTGCACCAGCTGAAAATCGCGGTAAATAATTGATTGTACGGCAAGGTAGCCAAGCCCCGGCCAAGAAAATACTATTTCAACAACGGCCGCGCCGCCCAAAAGGTTGCCAAAGGATAACCCCAGCAGGGTAATCAGCGGCAGCATGGCGTTCGGCAGAACTTCCTTCCATAAAATATGGCTTTCGCTCATGCCGCGGGCACGCGCGCCAACAACATAATCCTGGTTAAGTTCTTCAAGCACCGTTGCGCGCACCTGGCGGGTGTATTTGGCCGCCATAACTATGCCCAGCGTTAAAGCAGGCAACACCAGCGTTTCGGGGCTTACGCGCCCGCCTACAATAGGCAGCAGGCCAAGTTTCAGCCCAAAAATCCACAGCAGCATCAGGCCCATCCAAAAGTTAGGCACCGATACGCCGACGAAAGTAAGCCCGCGCACCATATAATCGAACCAGCTGTTGTGCTTAACGGCGCTGTAAATACCTGCCGGTATGGAAACCAGAAGCATAAAAACCGTAGACGCCGCGGCAAGTATTACCGTTGCAGGCAGGCTGTGCATTAATTCTTCTATAACAGGCTTTTTAACCATGTATGAAAACCCAAAATCTCCCTGAACCGCCCTTCCGAGCCAGTCGAGATACTGGAAGATAAACGGCTTGTCCAATCCCAGTTCATGGCGCAGCGCTTCAACTTCCTGCTGACTTACAACAATATCCTCGTTGCCGGCAACCATCTGGCGCACAGGGTCGCCCGGCGACAGCATTACCAGCGCAAAGGTAATAAAGCTGATTCCCAGAAGCACAAGCACTATCTGCCCAATGCGCCCTAACAACTGTTTATTTGACAAAACACACCACTCCCTAACCAAAACTCCTGATAACCAAAACAAAACTCCCTGCCGTTTAAGTTTGGCAGCAGGGAGTTTACAAACGCTTAAGTTTATTTTAATTCTCTTGCTACCATGCCGTCACACGCAGCACCGGAAAGCATTAAAGGCAGGCTGCTGACTTGCAAAGCTGCTTACAGCGGCGGGACCGTACCGGTTCTGCACCGGGTTTCCATTTTAAGCCACAAGGCACCTTTAACCAGTTTATTCAATTATCATGTTTTAATTTTAGCACTAATTACTAATAAAGTAAATAATTTTTTTGTTAAAAATTTTAATTAGTATTTTATACGGTATACCCGTATGGGTATACCTCCCTAAAAGTGCAAAACCTGCACCGCCTTGCGGATAAAGCTTATCGGGCAGCAATCCGCAAATATTTTGCTTGTGCTGCGTATGCCTTATCCCGGCAGTACAGGTAATTTAATTTATCAGAACATAATTTGCAGACGGCTCCAGAGTACCTGGTCATCCAATCCGCTTTCCTTCCCTTCAAGGTCATAGTAATGCAGCTGGTAAACCATGTTTTTGGCAAGGGTTACGCCGCCGCCAACCATATAGCCTTTAAAGCCTTCGTCCATATAGTAGCCCCAATCGCCGGGATACATGGTGTGCGCTACAAAAGTGCCCGCGCCCTGGTCATAGTAATTGGCAAACAAGCCCCAGCTGCCGGGTTTGTTTTTGTCGGCACCTTTATAATTGGCACTGATAACATAACCGTCGGTGTCAACATCGTTATAGGGCGAATTATAAACGTCCACATCAGAATGCAGGTAAGTTGCACCTAAAGTAAAATCATCAAATTTATATTTAGCGCTTACATTCCAAATGCCGTTATCATCACCTTTTTTGGCAGGTACATAACCACCGCTGTACGCATCTGCACTGCCTTTGGAATCTTTAAACTCGTCATAACCGGCAGCAAGTGTCAGCCTTCCGATTTTGCCGGAAACTTCCCCGCCCCACATTTTTTCGTAGCCATAATCACTGGCAGTTGTAACTGGTTTGCCAACATAAGCGCTTACCTGTACGTCTTTGCCGTAGGTAGCGCGGATAAATTCCGCCGTATCATCATAAACAAAGCCGTTGCCTGTGTAATGGTCACCCTTGCCGGCAATTACTTTTACGTCGCCCAGCCTGCCGCTGACATAGGCCTGATTGAATTTCAGGGTATCGTCACCGCTGCTGTTTTTAAGGCTCTGGTTATTTTCAAAACGCCCGGTATAGCTCCAGTCCTCATTAATATTGCCGTTTACAAAAATACGGCTGCGCAGGCGGTGCTGTGCCACTTTGCCTTTAGTTTTCTGCATATCGCCATTTCTGTCGCCGTATTCATAGCGGATTTGCCCGGTAATGCGCACATTATCACTTTTCTTTTCCAAGTTTGCTACACGTACGCCAAGGCTGTCGAGCTCATCGGCAAATTCTGCTGCAAGCCTGTCTACATTTGCACCCTTCGCCATTGCTTTGGCCACAATCTGCGCCATTTCATAGCGGGTCATTAATCTATCGCCGCCGTAAGTGCCGTCCGGGTAACCTTCTACCACGCCCTCTGCCGCCAGCTTGTTTACAGCGTCATAAGCCCAATGGCCTGCAGGAACATCGCTGAACGGATTTGCCGCATACGCGGAAGCGGTAATTCCCATCGCTATCGTCATTGCTAAAAGTAAAGTTTTTTTCATTTGCTTTCCTCCATTTTTTATTTATATAAAGCCGCAGCAAAAACAGTAAGGTCTCCTGGCTTCCCCGCTCTTTCCGCTGCGGCCGGTTTGCTTAATAAGCGTCAACGCCGCCGCGTCCTCCGCCTACAACGCGTACGTTTACTACGTTAAACGCTGCCTTAATTACCGGCAGCCAGCGGCTTACAAGGGCAGTACGCAGTTTTTCCGCACCGGCAAGTATTAACAGTGAACTGCCGCTGATGTTTATGTTTTCCAGCGGATTAATGTATTTTTCAAAGGCTGCTTCACCCATTGCCGTTTTTAAACGTACAAGCCCGTCCAAAAGCTCCGGTTTTTCAAACGCGGCACGCACCTCAAATTTTTCAAAAGGTTCTGTTTTTATGCTTTTGTTTTCAGCATGAACAAATTCTTCATCCAATCTTCCGCCATAGCCCAAAAAATCTTCTGCCATTTTTAATTCCTCCTGTCTGAATAAATAATTAAAACCGTCCCCGGTTTTTCGGAAACGGTTTTTATGCAAAGATACATTAACGCCTTAATGCGCAATTATCAATACATACCCGTCTCCCGCAGGCTAAGCTAAATGCTTATGTGCAGCAATCTGCTGGCTTGGGCTTAACCAAAACCTGCCTGCATAACAGGCGTGCCCTTACAGCGGCGGGACCGCACCGGCTTTGCACCGGTTAACATTGCTGCACAACAATATTAACTTGATTATATTTTAGCACTACTTCTCAGTAATGTAAATACACTATCAGTAAATTTTACTATTTAATTTTATATATCGTATACCCGTATGGGTATAAAACATTATCCTTTTATTTAATACACCAGCCAGTCATTAAAATTCACCAAAGTAGGTTTTCTTTAAACGGTCAAATTCCTGTGATTTTCTAAAGTTTCTCAAACCTTCGTTTAATTTGCTTAAAAATTCTTTGTCACCTTTTCTTACGGCGAGAGCAACATTATCTGTTTTTAAATCGCCGGAGGCAAATTTAATTTTATCCGCATAACCGTTTGCTATAAAAAAGCTGCCGGCCGATTTGGAAATTACGGCACAATCGGCTTCGCCGCCAATTACTTTGGCCATTGCTTCTTCTATGCTCGGCGTTTCAATAACTTTGGCAGCGCCGCCAAAATCATTAACCATTGCCAGTGCAAAGCTGTTATGTTTTACGGCTACAACCTTGTCTTTTAAAGCGCTTATATTATCTGCAGTAAAATCGTTTCCGGCAGCAACAGCAATCCTGAACCCGTCATTTAAATAACTTTCCGAAAAATCAACCGCCTGCTGCCTTTCCGGTGTAACGCTGAAACCGGAGGCAATTACATCATAACGCTTGCCGTTAAGCCCGTTTATTAAATCATTTAAGCCGGTATTTACAAATTCAACCCCGCTGTAACCCATGTTTGCAGCCACGCCGCGCATAAGTTCAACATCAAACCCGGTAAAATTATCCGTGCCCTTCTGGTAATACTCAAAAGGCGGAAAGTTGGCGTCAAGCCCCACTTTAAGTACCCGGGAACTTTCCTCACCGGCTTCTTTCTGCCCTGCGCACGCCGCTATCAAAAGCATGCATACAAGGCTCATAACAATAAGCAGTAATTTTTTCATAAAAAAAACACTCCCCCAACCTGTAAGAATTGTGAGAGTGTAAACCTTGCATCCGGTTATGCTTTTATTATAAACCTGTTAAATACTAAAATCAACCGTATTTAATTAAGTTTTTTATATTTATAAATACTTTAATGCGTTTTATTTTTTCTATCTTTTAGAATTACATATTACATTCCCGTATGGGTATAAAAATAAACCCCGGAGCTTTTACATTCCGGGGTTTACAGGTATTACACCGCTTTATTGATAAAATTACCAGTCAAGGTTTTCGGTTTCAACGCGTCCTCTGCCGGTAAGGGCATCCAGCATAATGCGCTGTTCAAGCTGTGCGGCAAGTTTTTTGGTAAATTTAACAGTATCCGGGTTTACGGACATGCTGTCGATACCGCTCTTAATGAGGAATTCGCAGAATTCAGGATATACGCTCGGTGCCTGGCCGCAGATGGAAACGGTTTTGCCGTCTTTATGGGCAACTTCGATAAGGTGGCGGATTGCACGGCGTACTGCCAGATTGCGTTCGTCATAAATATGGGATACGGTGTCGTTGTCACGGTCGCAGCCCAGAATCAGCATGGTAAGGTCATTAGAGCCGATGGAGTAACCGTCAACATATTTGTTGAACTGGTCGGCAAGAATAATATTGGAAGGAATTTCTGCCATCAGCCATACTTTAAAGTCTTTGCCGCGTACAAGGCCTTCGCCTGCCATAATGGCGGTAACTTTTTCACATTCTTCCACGTTGCGGCAGAACGGAATCATTACGTTAAGGTTTTTCAGGCCGAATTCTTCGCGTACTTTGCGTACTGCCTGGCATTCCAGTTTGAATGCTTCTACATATTTCGAGTCATAGTAACGGGAAGCGCCGCGCCAGCCAAGAAGTGCGGAAGGTTCACACGGCTCAAATTCGTCGCCGCCCTTCAAATCGCGGTATTCGCTGGATTTGAAATCGCTGAAGCGCAGGGTTACCGGACGCGGAGCCATTGCCTGGCATACCTGGCGGATGCCTTCGGCAAGCTGGTCAACAACTTTTTCCGGATGGCCGGTTTTAATAAGATACAGCGGATGTTCATGAATGTAAGTGGTCCAGATAAATTCTTCGCGCATCAGGCCAATGCCGTCGCAGGGCAGTGCGGAATATTTTTCTGCAAGGTCCGGGTCACCGAGGTTCATGTAAATTTTGGTGCCGGTCGGCGGGAAGTATTCGGCAACGGGAGCAGCAGCCTGAGCCTGTGCTTCCGGTTTCTTTTCTTCCAGAATGCCTTCATATACAACGCCATGGGTTGCGTCAACGGTTACATCAATGCCGTCGGGAACGGTAGTGGTTGCAGCTTCACCGCGGCTCTTGGTGCCTACGATACACGGAATGCCAAGTTCACGGCTTACAATGGAAGCGTGGCAGGTCATTCCGCCGCTATCAGTTACAATGGCTTTGGCTTTCTTCATAGCCGGTACCCAGTCAGGGGCGGTCATTTCGGTTACGAGGATTTCGCCTTCCTTGAACTCGTCGATATGGGACGGGTCTAGGATAACGTGAGTACGACCGGATACAAGGCCCGGGCTTGCGGGCAGGCCTTTAACGATAACCTTGCGGTCGGTGGCTGCTGCTTTTGCTTCAACTTTAGGTTTGTTTTCTTTATTGCGGCGGCTCCATACGGTTTCAGGGCGTGCCTGAAGAATCCAGATTTTGCCGTTGCGGGAATCAATGCCCCATTCCATATCCATATAGCAGCCATAATGTGCTTCAATTTTTTTAGCGTAGCCTGCAAGTTCAAGAATCTGTTCGTCGGTAAGGGTCTGAACATTGCGTTCTGCTTCCGGTACGGGCAGTTCTTCGCAGTCGCCGCCTTCTTTGCGCACAAGCATAACGTCCTGCTCGTTTACGCAGCGGTCAACAATTTTATTTTCTGCTTTGGAAACGGTGTAGTTATCCGGGGTAACGGTACCCTGTACAACATATTCGCCAAGGCCGAAAGCAGCTTCAATAAGGATGTTGCTGTCGTCGCCAGTAGCAACGTTAACGGTAAACATAACGCCGGCGGCTTTGCTGAATACCATCATTTGAATAACTGCGCTGAGAGCTACTTCGATATGGTCGAAGCCCTGTTTTTCACGGTAGTAAACGGCGCGGTCGGTAAAGCAGGAAGCATAGCATTCCTTAACTTTGGCAATGATGTTTTCTGCGCCTTTTACATTAAGGTAAGTATCCTGCTGGCCTGCAAAGCTGGCATCCGGCAGGTCTTCTGCGGTTGCGCTGCTGCGTACTGCAACATAAGGCTCAGCTTCGCCAACTTTTTTGCCCAGTTCTTCATAAGCTGCGGCAATGGCTGCTTTTAAATCTTCCGGCATTTCTTCTGCCATAATGGCTTCACGCAGGCGTGCGCTTACGTCGCGCAGCAGAGCGCTGTTTTCAACATCGGTAAGTTCAGCCAGAATAGCCTGCATTTTTTCTTTCAGGCCGCTCTTTTCAATAAAATATCTATAAGCATATGCAGTAGTTGCAAAACCATACGGTACAGGTACATCAGTTTTAGATGTCATTTCACCAAGAGAGGAAGATTTGCCGCCTACAATGGCAACGTCGCCTCTTTCCATTTGCTCGAACCAGAGAAGAAATTCTTTTTCCTTATTCATGTCCGTTACTCCTTTGTAATATACTTTTAGGGTTGCACCCTTAATATAGTGTATACTATATCACACTTGTGTATTATATTCAAGCTGTTTTAAAAATTTCTCCAAACATTTTACAAAAGCCCGCCATTTTATTATGACGGGCTTTAAATTAAACTATTTTAAATTATTTAGGGTTTTTACGGCTCCACAGATAGCCGATTGCCATTAAAACAACACCGGCAACGTCGGTATACAGGCCCGGGTCGATAAGGCCGAGGCCGCCGAAGAAGAACAGGCAGCGCTGCAGGAAGCTAAGATGGCGGGTAAAGTACGCGCCCATTGCCGCAGCAACGCCAACCATGCCCAAAATAGCCGTGCAGCAAGAGAATACAACGCCGAACGGAGTAGCGTTAATCATCAGAATTTCAGGCGACAGTACAAAGATGTACGGAATGATGAATGCCGCAATAGCCAGTTTGGAAGCGTTGATGCCGGTACGCAGCGGGTCGCCGCCGGAGATACCGGAACCGGCATAAGCTGCCAGAGCAACCGGCGGGGTAATATCGGCAACAATGCCGAAGTAGAATACGAACATATGCGCTGCCAGTACAGGCACATCCATCTGGATAAGAGCCGGTGCAGCAATGGTGGAAGTAATTACGTAGTTAGCGGTTGTAGGCACGCCCATGCCGAGGATAAGGGAAGTAAGCATGGTAAATACCATTGCCGGCATAAGGTGGCCGCCTGCAAGGTCGAGCAGTGCGGTTGCCATTTTAAGGCCAACGCCGGTTTTGGTTACAACGCCGATAATAATACCGGCGGTTGCGCAGGCAATAAGTACGCCCAAAATGCCTTTGGAACCGTTAATCATGCCGTTTACAAAATCTTTAAAGGTAATGCGGGTTGATTTGCGCAGGCAGGAGCTTACAATTGCAAGCACAATGCCTACCAAAGCCGCACGCATCGGAGTATAACCGTTGGTAAGGAAGTAAATGATAGCGATAAGAGGAATTACCAGATGTCCTCTTTCTACGAAGATGGATTTGTAGCTCGGCATTTCGTCGCGGCTCATGCCTTTAAGGCCGAGTTTTTTGGCTTCGAAATGTACGCCCAGCCAAATGCCGGTAAAGTACAGAATAGCCGGAATAACGCCTGCTTTAACAACTTCCATGTAAGGAACGCCTACGAATTCAGCCATCAAAAAGGCTGCCGCACCCATTACAGGAGGCATTAACTGGCCGCCGGTAGAAGCCGCAGCTTCAACAGCACCGGCAAAGTCTTTGCCGTAGCCTAATTTTTTCATCATCGGAATGGTGAACGAGCCGCTGCCTACTACGTTAGCAACAGAGCTGCCGGATACAGTACCTTCCAAAGCACTGGAGATAACCGCTACTTTAGCAGGGCCGCCGGATGCCCAACCTGCAATGGCATTGGAAATATCAATAAAGAATTTGCCAAGACCGGTAGCTTCCAGATAAGCGCCGAACAAAATAAACAGATAAATAAAGGTTGAAGATACGCCCATCGGGGTACCGAAAATACCTTCTGTTGTGTAATACAGGTAGTTTACAAGTTCATGCAGGCCAAGGCCGCGGTGAGCAATAATGCCCGGCAGCATGCGCCCGAACAAACCGTACAGCACAAACAAAATGGCAATGGTAATCATCGGCCAGCCAACTACGCGGCGTGCGCCTTCAATTACAAGCAGCGTGCCAATCAGCGCTATAATATAGTCCGTTTCGTTGTTCATACCTGCACGCAGTACCAAATCGTGGTAGAACACCACTATGTACATCGAAACAGCAACGCCTACAACGGCAAAGCCAACGTCAATCCAGTTCATTTCCTTACGCGACCAGGACTGGCGCATCGGGTAAAAGCAAAAATACCAGTGCAAAGCCAAAGGCCAGATGAATGGCTCTTTGCAGCTGCGCGTCTAAAATACCAAACGCCGCAGTATAAACCTGAAAGATACAGAAAACAATGCAGATAGCGTTAATAATGGTATTCCAAACACCGGTAAGTTCCCTCTTATCCGATTCTTTATCGTATTTTCTTAAAATTTCTTCTGCGGAAAGCTGGGCCTTTTCAATATCGTCCATAATTTCTTTCTTTAAATCCATTACATCCACCTCTCACAAACAAATTTTATAAAAACAAACTCATTCCAGCCAGTAACGGTAACGCGGCTCTGCTTTTATTGTAAGCAGCGTGCCGTGCCCAAACATTTTACATAAATCATATACAGTCTCATTATGCAGTATTTTGGGGCTCGCCTGCACTGCGGGCCGCATTTTTATAATTTTATAAGGACGGTTTAATGTAAGTTTAAAATGCCCGTCAGGCAGAGCTTCGAATTTGCCTTCAGATGCCGAAAACGGAAAGCCGCATCCCTGCGACTGGTAAATGGTATGCGTTAAAACCATATCGTCCGCGCCGTTAACGGTAAAATTATCGCGCCACAGCGTAAGCTCATAAGAATGCCTGAATTCCATCTGCCAGGTTTCTCCCGGTTCAACCGCAAAACATGCTTTTGCACCGCGCTCCGGCAGCATGGCAACTACAAGCTGCGAAGCATACCAGTAAAACAAACCTGCGGCGGCAATAACGCTGCATATAAAAACCGTATATAATTTAGATACACCCCGGTTACCGAGCACAAACGGTGACCGGGGCGTCTCTTTAAACCACATTGTTATTTTTCTTTAAAGAATTTTTCAGCGCCTGCATTTACAGGAATGGACATACCATCCATAGCGCTTTCTTTAGTGATTACATTTGCTGCGGAATGAGCTGCTTTAAGACGGTCGAGGTTGGTGTAGATAGCTTTGGTTACAGCATAACCGGTATCGGCATCCATCTTATCGGTTACAGCAAGCATGCAGCGTACTGCTACTGCGGTGCAGTCGGCAGCCTGTTTGTTATAGGTGTTAGCCGGAATGTTAACTTTGGTGTAGAACGGATATTCTTTAATCAAAGCGTCAGCTTTATCAGTTGCAACCGGAAGCAGAACTACATCGTTCTGGGTAGCAATATCCTGAATTGCTGCGGTCGGATGGCCTGCAGTTACGAAAGCAACATCAACGTTACCGTCTTTCAGTGCGCTGGAAGCTTCGGCAAAGGAAAGATACTGAACGTTAATATCATCATAAGTAACGCCATATGCTGCAAGAATCTGGCGTGCGTTTGCTTCGGTGCCGGAGCCCGGTGCGCCTACTGCTACGCGTTTGCCCTTAACCTGGGAAAGGTCGGTAATGCCGGTATCGGCAAGGGTTACAATCTGAACGGTTTCCGGATACAAAGTTGCCAGGCCATAAAGGTTGGTAACTTTTTTGTCTTTAAACATTTCAGTGCCGTTTACGGCATAATAAGCGTTATCGTTCTGAATGAAGGCGATATCAACCTGCCCCTGCTGCAGCATGTTAATGTTGGCAATGGATGCGCCGGTTGCCTGTGCAGAAGCGTTGCAGCCCGGAATATTCTTGTTAAGGATATCCGCAATTGCGCCGCCGAGCGGATAATAAGTACCGGCAGTGCCGCCTGTTGCGATATTAATGAATTTCTGCGTTGCGGCTTTACCGCCTGCCTGGTCTTCACCGCCGCCGCAGCCTGCGACAAGTACAGCAAAGAGCATCATGGACATTAAAAAAGCCAATAGTTTTTTCATAGTTTTCCCCCCTGTAAATAGTGAACGAATATCCTTCTTGAATGTAAACAGGTATTACGCCACATTATTATGTTGTTAAATTCGCTTTTTTTTCACAAATTCCTGCAAAGCTGTTTTTATTTTTGGCATTTTATTGTTTGTATACAATATTCTTTTTAAATACATTCTAAAATTACCTGTTTTATGTAAACTTTTGCAAAAAAACTGTAACTATGTTATCATTAATAAGTAAAAATATGTAAGCATTACAAACTTATAATAAAAGGATGTGTTATAAATGCAAAACAACAATGCTTATAATCTTCAGCTTGCCAAAACCCTTTTTGAAAACACTTATGCGGCAAGAGTATTAAACGACAACAAAGACGTTATCGGCAAGCTGCGTATTGTGCCCTGCCTGCCGCTTGACAGAAGCCTGCTTCCTGCCGACGCACCGCAGGTAAGCCCGTTTCTTCTGGTTATTGTAGACGATGCCGATATCAACAAAGACAACCTTATCGACTTTGAAGAACGCGTATCTCTGGCACTTTTAAAACGTTTCTCCACTGAAACCGTTGCTTTCCAGCACTGCCAGTTCTACTATCCTTCCCCGGCCTTTATTTTTGAACAGCCCGGTGCAACCGACACTCCGCTGCCGCCTACCCCTGTAATGTAAGCGCAAACTTAACAAAAAATTAAGCATCTGCTTTGGAGTTTTTCTTCCAAAACAGATGCTTTTTATTTTGCATGTTTAATTTTCGTATTTATTGCAGTACACACGCGGTATGCGCGGGCTTAACTGGCAGGAAATTTCATCAGGATGGGTATTGGCAAGTTTTGCAATGTCAATTACGGTAATTTCATCATCGCCCTGCCTGCCGATAAGCACCACCTCGTCGCCAACCTTAACATCGGTTTCGCTGCCAAGGTCAACCATCAGCTGGTCCATGCACACGCGCCCTGCCACTTTATAACGCCTGCCGCCGATTAAAACTTCGCCGGTGTTGGAAAGGCAGCGCGGGTAGCCGTCAGCATAGCCGATAGGAATGGTGCCAATCCAGGTATCTTCATTGCACTTATAAGTTGCGCCGTAGCCAACGGTATCGCCGGCCTTAATCTTGTGAATATGCACTACGCGGCTGAACAGCCCCAGCGCGCTTTCAAACTTAGGCAGCTTCGCCGCACGTTCCTGCGTTTCGGCGTGTCCTTCCGGCATATAGCCGTAAATAATCTGCCCCGGGCGCACGGCGTCGTAATAAGATTCCGGAAAATACAGCGTCGTTGAGCTGTTGGCGGCGGTAAAAACATATTTTTCAGGCTGCGGTATGCGCCTTACCATGCTTTCAAAGCGCTGCATCTGGCGTTTTACGTGGGCATGGCTTTCGCCGTCGGCGCAGGCATAATGCGTAAAAAAGCCGTGCACGGTAATGTTGGCGTATTTTTTTATGCCCTCCAAAAATTCGGGTACTTCTTCTGCCTGCACGCCGATACGGTTCATGCCGCTGTCTACAGCTACCATTACGCTGGCGGTTTTGCCAAAACGTGCCGCCGTTTCGTCAAGCTGCTGCAAATCGGTAGATTCGCATACCGGAATGATGGAATCTGTATTAAAGGCGTCTTCATATTCCTCCGGCATCAAAAGCCCCAAAAGGTAAATCGGGCATTTAAAGCCTGCCTCACGCAGCTGTTTTGCTTCGCTTGTTACGGCAACGGCAAGCGCCTCGTAACCTTCTTCCATGGCCATTGCTGCCACCTGCACAGCACCGTAGCCATACGAATTTGCCTTAACGACAGCGACGGTTTCGGTATGTTTAGGCACCAAAGCGCGTATGGCACGCAGGTTATGGCGCAAAGCATCCAAATATATTTTTAAATACGTTGTTCTCATCAGCAGTAAAACCTTCCTGACTTTTCAGCCTGCAAAAAGGCTGTTTTTTTACTAAACTTATAATATTATAATACATTTTTAACAAAATTGCTGTATACAAATAAAAAAATTTTAAGGTTTTACACAAAATAAAAACTGCCCTGCAAAAATTGCAGGAACAGTTTAAAAACAAAAATTAAATATTTAGCGCTTCGCCGCGGTGCCTGTTATAAATAAATGCCGCAATAAGTATCAAAATGCAGCCGCCGATAACAAACAAGCTGTTCATCGGCAAAAAAGACGCAATCAGCCCGCCGATTAAGGGGCCAACCATAGAGCCGAACTGCTGTGCCGAAAACAGCATGCCAAATACGCGCCCGCGCTGCGTGCGTTCCGTTTTATTTGCCAGAATTGCACTTATGGATGGCTGAATACCGGCAAAGAACAGCCCCACCGTAAAATTAAGCGCCGCAAACAAAAGTAAGGAAGAAGGCACCGACTGCATAATCATTACCACGCCCGCACAAACTGAAGAAAGTGCCAGCGACAGGTAAAATCCCCTGTTCTGCCCGAAGCGCCCCCAAAACGGCGCCGTCATGGCACTGGCAATGCCCACCAGAGAAAATACCAGCCCGGCAACAAAAATAATGTTATCCGTGCCGTGGTAAAGTTTTTCCACATACAGGCTGATAATCGGCTGAATTAAAAGTATTACCATCTGCACAATGCCGGAGCAGATAAGCGCTTCGCGGATAGGCGCATTTTTTAACAGCGCCGTTGCAGGTTCGTTGGCAGCTTCCTCTTTGGAAGCCTTGCTTCCCGGCGGTTCGGGAATATAGAACCAGAACACCAGCGTTATCATAAACAGCACCGCGCCGCCCAGATAAAACGAAGTGCGCATGCCGAACATGGAAGCCAGCACGCCGCCTATCAACGGGCCGATTACGTTGCCTGCCGTTAAGCCGGACTGCAGTATGCCAAGGCTCATACCTAATTTACCGACAGGTACCGAGGAAGTGGCAATGGCAAGGCACACCGACCACAGCCCGGCAGCAAAGCCCTGCAAAACGCGCACGCCAACCATTTGTTCCGGGCTTGTAACCATACCACCCAACAAGTATGATAACGCAAGCCCCAGGCCGCTGCGTATCGCCATAGGCTTTTTGCCGTGAGTATCGGCCATTTTACCCCATACCGGCGCCATAATGCCGCCGATTAAAAAGGTAACCGAAAATACCACGCCCGACCACATGGTAACATCGCTCTGGCTTACGCCAAGCTCTCGCACCAGATACATCGGTAAAAACGGTATCAGCATTGTATAACTTGCCGACATAAAAACAACATTGGCAGTTAAAATTGCCAATATAATTTTCCAGTTTTTCAATATATAACCCCCTGCAAAAAGAAAAAGCCGCCGTTAAATACAAGCGGCGGCCTGCCAAACTTATTATTATTTATTGCCTACTTCGGCCTCTACCCTTGCCAGAATGAAGCACAAATCAGATAAACGGTTCAGCGCAATCAAAGCCTGCTGGTTAACGGGTTCTTCCTCAGCAAGGCGCAGTGCGCAGCGTTCTGCACGGCGGGTAGTAGTACGTGCTATATCAAGCGCAGCCGCTCCCAAAGTATCGCCAGGTATTATAAAATGCCCCAGCGGCTCAAGCATTGCATCGTATTTATCAATGGTGCTTTCCAGCATTTTTACGTGTTCCTCTTTAATATAGGGCTCCGGCAGATTCATGCTTGCAATATCGGCCATCAGCGACATTAAAAGCTGCTGAACTTTTAATATAGTGCCTTTTACATCCTGCCTTATTACCGTAGCACGGGCCAGGCCCAGTGCCGAAGTAATTTCATCTACCGTACCGTATGCTTCCACGCGCAAGCTGTGCTTGGAAACGCGTTCACCGGTATAAAGGCCGGTAGTGCCTTTATCGCCAGTTCTTGTATAAACCGCTGCTTTAGTCATGCTGCCACCATCCTTCCGGAACAATCTCTCTTTTAATCTTAGTAAATTTCTTCGGGTTTGAAGAAGTTGTTGATTTCGCGTGCTGCGGATTCTTCGCTGTCGCTGCCGTGAACAATGTTTTCACCGATAGACAGTGCGAAATCGCCACGGATGGAACCGGGTACGGATTCCAGCGGGTTGGTAGCGCCCATCAGACCGCGTACTGCTTTAATAGCGTTTTCGCCGGAGATTACCATAGCGGCAACCGGGCCGGAGGTGATGAAGTCAACCAGTTCGCCGAAGAAGGGTTTGCCTTCATGTTCAGCATAATGGAATTTAGCCTGAGCTTCGGTCATTTTAACAAGTTTCAAAGCGGAAACTTTGAGGCCGCGGCGTTCAAAACGGGAAATGATTTCACCGATAAGATTTTTTCTTACTCCATCAGGTTTTACAAGTACGAGAGTTTGCTGCATTAAAAATCGCTCCTATTCTTCTTAATTATAATTTTTATACTAAATCGTTAAACGATTTTAGCCTTTTAAAAGTTCCTGGTATTTTTTGCTGTCCAGTTTTTCAATCATTGCGGTAATAAGTTCTACCGCGCCTTCATAATCGTCCAGATGAATAATGGACTGATGGCTGTGAATATAACGCGTCGGTATGCTGAAGGTTAAGGTTAAAACGCCGTCCCCGTGCAGATGAATACGTCCGCCGTCGGTAGCGCCGCCTTCGGAAATACTGATTTGCGTTGGTATTTTTAAATCTTTGGCAACTTTTGCCGCAAAATCGCGCAGGGAAGTGTTCGGAATCATGCCTGCATCAAAAATTGTAATGGCAATGCCTTCGCCTATTTTGGCAGGCGCAACATCATCTGCAACGCCCGGCGTGCCGCCTGCAACGCAGGTGTCAATAACAAAGGCAACGTCCGGTTTTAAAAGGTTAACGCTGGTCTGCGCGCCGCGCAGGCCAACTTCTTCCTGCACGGTTGCCACACCGTAAACGGTGTTGCCATGCTTTTTGCCGGCCAGTTTATCCATAACGTCAGCCATTACAGCGCAGCCGATGCGGTTATCCCAGGCTTTGCCAAGCAGTGTTTTACCGTCGGCCATAACTGCCATTTCGGCATACGGCGTAACAGGGCAGCCTTCAAACACGCCAAATTTGCGCGCTTCTTTTTCATCCTTAACGCCGATATCAATATACATATCGCGTTTCTGCACTACTTTGGTGCGTTCCTCCGGCGTTAAAATGTGGGGCGGCTTGCTGCCGATAACGCCCACCAAATCGCCTTTGCTGCCGTGTACGGTAACGCGCTGGCCAAGCATAACCTGCTCCCACCAGCCGCCAAGGCAGACGAATTTTAAAAAGCCTTCTTTGGTAATATGCTTAACCATAAAACCAATTTCATCCATATGGCTTGCCAGCATAATTTTCGGCGCGTTTTCATCTGCCGAAGCATTTGTAAATACTACGCTGCCAAGTTTATCATAACTTACTTCCGCTTTGCCTGCAAGGCGTTCCTGCAAAAGTTCTTTCATTCGCGCTTCAAAGCCGGAAACGGCGTTTGTTTCCGAATATCTTTTAAGCCACGCCAGTTTGGTTTTTTTATCCATTTTAACGGCCTCCGTGTTTTCTCATTTCGGCAGCCTGTTCGCGCAGACGCGCTACACGTTCTTCGGTGCTGGGGTGAGTGCTGAACATTTGCTGCATAGTTTTTCTGCTGAACGGGCAAACTATAAACATGTGTGCCGTAGCTTCGGTTGCGCCCGGCATGGTGCGGCGCTGTGCATAAGCGTCAATTTTTAAAAGCGCATCAGCCAGTGCGTCCGGGTCGCCGCAAAGCTCGCCGCCGCCTTCGTCAGCCATGTATTCGCGTGAGCGGGATACAGCCATTTGAATTAAGGCTGCAGCGATAGGCGCCAAAATCATAATCAGCAGAGTAACAATAAAGTTGCCGCCGTTGTTGCCCTCGTCGTCGCTGTGGCCGCCGCCGAGGAACATGCCCCACTGGGCAATGGTTGTAATAATACCGGCCATGGTAGCCGCAATGGTGCTTATTAAAATATCGTTGTGCTTAACATGGCTCAGTTCGTGGCCGAGCACACCGGCAATTTCGCGTTTGTCAAGCACGTCATACAGCGCCGTTGTTACGGCAACCGCAGCGTGTTCCGGGTTGCGGCCGGTAGCAAAAGCATTCGGCACCGGGCTGTCGATAATATATACCTTCGGCATCGGCAGGTTGCCGCGGCGGGCAAGCTCCTGCACCATTTTATATAATGCCGGCGCAGACTGTGCGTCAACTTCGCGCGCATTGTAATGTCTCAGCACCATTTTGTCGCTGTTCCAGTAAGCATAAAAGTTCATGATTACCGAAAAGCTGAGCATCACAATCATGCCCTGCAAACCGCCGAAATAATCGCCGATAAGCACTAAAAGCACGGTCAGTGCTGTCATTAAAAAAGCTGTTTTCATAATAATTTGTGTCCTCCTTCATTTCATAAAACAAAACACTGCAAAACATTTAAGGCAAAGCCCTATTAAATATTATAACAATTTTAAGATTAACTTTCAAATACCATATAAGCCATTAATGTAAAACTTCTGTGACAGGCACCAGTTTCAGCCCCGAAGCCTTAACCTCGTCTATAACCTGCTCCCAGGCGTTAACGGTATGCGGGCGCGCATGGCAAATGGCAATGGCGCTGCCGTATTTATCGGCAATGGCCGCAGCCTGCCAGATTTTTTTAATTATTTCGTCCTCGTTAGTGCTGTTGTCAAGGAAAATATTGTTGCGCCCGGTCGGTACGCCCATGCCTGCCGCCAGTTTATCGCCCAGCGATTTGGCATAGGTGTTACTGTCTACAAAAAACAGCCCCTGTCGTTTAATTTCTTTTAAAACGGCGCGCATGGTGCGTTCATCGCTCGTTGCCTTACTGCCCTGATGGTTATTTACGCCGCTGATTCCCGGCAGGCTGTTAATCAGTTCGCCGGTAAGCTGCATAATGCGCTTGTCATCCATGCTGGTAAGCACCGTGCTTTTACCCTCGCTCATTGCCGAAGCATTCATCGGCTCCATAGGCAGATGCAGCATGGCAACCTGGCTGCCGCCGTTAATTACATGCAGCGAATCACTGCTGAAATCGCGGTACGGAATAATGGCAAAGCTGAACGGCGCGCGCAAATTTACAAGGCGCTGCACCAGGTCAACATCATAACCGCAGTCGTCAATTATTACGGCAAGCCTGCCGTGGTGGCTGCGTGTTGTGGTTTGCTCTTTTTTTATGTCCTTATCAGGCTTGTCCAAATTCAGGTTATGGTAAAAATAAACCGTATCCGTAACAAATTCTTTGGTGCCTTCGCCGGCTTTGGTGCTGATGGCAATATCAAGCCTTACGGAATCCCAGTCATTATAGGTTGTTTCTTCCATACGGACGGTTTTTAATTTGCTGCCTTCCAGCTTGCCTGCAAGCCAGTTTGCAGCGTCACGCAGCTGGGTATCGCGCGGAACGCCTATGGCCAGTTCACGCTTGTTCCAGATTACTTCTGCCCCGGAGCGCTGTTTTTCCTTCTGGCTGCTGCGTCCGTTATCGGTAAGCTGCCAGTTGTCACGGGTCAGCAGAATATCGTCAACGGCCTTCTGCGCCGATTTTGATTCCTCCAGCAATTCTATCTGCGACGGGCCGGTAATGCCCGTGTTTTCAACATCCTTTTCGGAACGTGAGGAAGCATAATAAATTCCCGCCGCTGCGGCAGCGAGCAAAACCACTGCCAGCAAAAGAACGGTAAACCAGTTGGAAGATTTTTTGCTCCTGCCTCTTTTAGCCATAATGTCCTCCTTTAATCAGGCCCGCGGATGGGCTTTTGCGTAAATATCGCGCAGGCGTTTATTGGTTAAATGCGTGTAAATCTGCGTTGTGGAAATATCCGAATGCCCTAAAAGTTCCTGCACACTGCGCAGGTCGGCGCCGTTATCCAAAAGATGCGTGGCAAACGAATGGCGCAGAATATGCGGGGTAAGCGCTTTGTTGATGTTTGCTTTTCTGCCGTAGGCGCGGATAATCTGCCAAAAGCGCTGGCGCGTAAGTTCATGCCCGCCGAAAGCCAGAAAAACTATGTTGGTGTTTCTCTCCTCATGCGTAAGTTTTGGGCGCACTTTTTTCAAGGTACTGCTGCAAAAATTCCGCCGCAACAGAACCAAGCGGCACAATACGCTCTTTGCTGCCCTTGCCGAACGCAATGATATACTTCATGTTTAAATCAACGCGATCCAGCGTAAGGTTAATAAGTTCGGAAACGCGCATACCGGTAGCATACAGCACTTCAAGCATCGTGCGGTCACGAAACCCCTCCGCTGTTGTTATATCGGGCTGGTTTAATAGGCGCACAACCTCGTCCTCGCTTAAAACGCGCGGCAGCTTAATGCCTTTGGTGCCTGCTTCAACAACTTCTGCCGGGTTGGCGTCCATATAGCCTTCGGCAGTCATAAAGCGGTAAAACGCCTTAATTGCTGCCAGCTTGCGCGCAATGGTTGCCGCAGCAAGGCCTTTTTCCTTCAGCTGCGTCATATACCCGGTTATCTGCTCACGGCTTACGTTAACCAGCGCGTCGCTGTTTTTAAAGCCAAGCGTTTTGCAAAACAGGCGCAAATCACGCTCGTACGCCTGCCTGGTATTTACCGAAAGGCCAAGTTCCACTGTTAAATATTCCAAAAAAAAGCTGCATCCTGCCTGTCATAAAAATACCCTATATAAAGAAAAACAACGCCACAGCGCCGTTTTTCTTAGCTTTTTATTGTTGCTCACGTCTTTCCGGCTGCATAATTGTAATGTTTGCCGCCGGGGAAATTGTAGAAATGGCATGCTTATAAACAAGCTGCTGCTTGCCTTCGTTTTCTATAATAACGGTAAAATTATCAAACCCGCGTACCAGCCCCCTGATTTGGAAACCGTTCACAAGGTAAATAATTACGCCAAGGTTTTCCTTTCTGACATGGTTTAAAAAGCTGTCCTGCAAATTCATAGCCGGTTTTGCATTGTTCATGGTCATTTACAGCCCCTCCATAATTTTATTATTGTTATAATTTTAACCTATCTTAAACTTTTCTACAACTGTTTTAATCATTTCTGCCGTAACATTTTCGTAATTGGGTTCTGCGTCAAGGTTAAACCATTTTACATACGGCATTTTTTTGTACCAGGTAAACTGCCTTTTGGCAAAATTGCGCGTTGCCTGTTTAATTTTGTCAACGGCTGTTGCCTTATCCCATTCGCCCTTTAAATACAGCACCGTCTGCCGGTAGCCGATAGCCTGCATGGACTGCGCCGATTCCGGCACGCCTTCAGCAAGCAGGCGGCGCGTTTCTTCTATCAGCCCCTGCTCCAGCATAATATCCACGCGGCGGTTAATGCGGTCATAAAGCACGCTGCGCTCCATGCGCAGGCCAAAAACGGCGGCGTCATAAACAAGCTCCTCGCTTTTGCTGTGCGAAAGGTCATCCCCGCTTTCGGCGGCTTCAATGGCGCGTATCACACGGCGTGTGTTATTAATATCTATTTTTCCGGCTTCTGCCGGTGCAGATTTTTCAAGCCTTGCATAAAGAGCTTCTTTGCCCTGTTCAGCCAAAAGCGATTCAAGCTCCGCGCGCAGTGCGGAATCTTCACCTTTGGAGCTGAACTTGTAATCTTCAAGCAGCGCCTTAATGTAAAGCCCCGTGCCGCCAACTATAATGGGCAGTTTGCCGCGCGCTGTAATTTCGTCAATCAGCCTTTCAGCGCGCTCTTTAAAATCAACCACGTTAAACGAGGCTTCCGGCGGCAGAATATCCACCATATGGTGCGGCACAAGCGCCAGTTCTTCCGCCGTTGGTTTGGCCGTACCGATATCCATGCCGCGATATACGAGCATTGAGTCGCCCGATATAATTTCGCCGTCCAGCGCCTGGGCGAGGGCTATGCCGCAGTGGCTTTTGCCCGTTGCCGTAGGGCCGAGAATAACGGCTATTTGCTTTTTCATAACTATCTCCTGATAATTCCGTATTTTACGCGGCTGTACCTGCCGCCCTGAATTTCCGTACAGCCCAGGCCGCGCAGAAAACTTTCGCTGCGCTCTTTAATAACAACGCGCGGTGCGGCTTTCAGCGCCAGCTCTATTATCTCCGCGTTAACTTCCTTTTCGTAGGCCAGCGGCCGCAACGGCTTCATGTTAGCCGATGTTTTTACGCCGAAGCGGAACATAGGGTCAAAATAAACCGCGTCAAAACTGTCCGGCGGCACATTCTGCAAATAATCATCCGCCTTAGCGTGTACAGCTTTTATTCTGCGCATGGCTGCGTCAACGTCCTGCCTGCCGGTTTCATAGCAGGCAAGCCCGCGCGCAACAACAAAAGCAAGCAGCGGCGACGCTTCCACGCCAACCACTTTACCTGCAGCGCCTACAGCATAGCTTGCAACTATCGCATCGCTGGCAAGCCCCAAAGTGCAGTCCAACACCTTCATGCCCTGTTTTAAGGCCAGCGCTTCTATTAAGTGGTCACTTTCTCCTGCGGCAACGTGTTTTAAGCGCAAATCGGCCATGCTGGGGTGAAAAAAGAACCTGCCTTCTTCCGTAAACACCTGCGGGCCAAGTTTTGTTGCCACCAAAAGCGCGCTTACGCTGTGTTTTTGGCACAGTTCTTCCAAACTTCCGCTGCGCCCGCGGCGCAGGTACGGCACGCCAAACCCCTGTGCCCAGGCGCGCGCCTGCCACTGGAGCCCGCTGTTGCGCCCTGCCGTTACGGCAAATTTCTGCTGCCTCATGTGCGTTTAAACATTTTATAAAGCTCTGCCGAGCTTATTTCTATCATACACGGGCGTCCGTGCGGGCAGGTAAACGGATGCTCCGTATTGCACAAATCAATAATCAGCTGGCGCATCTGGCGCATATTAAGCACCTCGCCGGCTTTTATCGCCGCCTTACATGCCATCATGTGCAGCATGTTCTGTCGCAAATCGCTCGGGCTGATGTTTCATCTCGCTCAGCATTTTGGTTATCTCGCGGATAAAATCCTCCGCACCGTCCGCCTTTATATCGGCAGGCAGACTGGAAACCCTTAAAAGCGCTTCCCCGGCAGGTTCTATATCCACGCCGAGGCGCGAAAAATCTTCACGGTGCTTTTCGATGATTTCCGTATCATGCGCGGTAACATCAATGTACAGCGGCATCAGCATGGTCTGCGCCGGTATGTTGTTATGCGCGTTAACAAATTTATCGTACAAAATGCGTTCATGCGCAGCGTGCTGGTCAATTAAATACAGGGTATCTTCGCTTTGAGCAATAATAAAGGTTTTGTCAACCTGCCCAATCGGCCAGATGCTTTCCGTTTCGTTATTAATATCGGTAAAACCTATAACGTTAGCGGCAACTTCGTCCTGCTTTTTAAACTCCTCGCGCACTTCGTTAATGGTATAAACAGGCTCCGTTTTAGGCTGAGTGTATGTATATTCCACCTGTTTCCACACTTCGCTCTGCACGGGTTCAGGCTGCGGCTCATATGCCGGAGCTGTTTTAAAAATATCTGCGTAAGCAGGCTTTGGCTGCTGCACGGGTGCCGGTTTCGGCGCGCTCTGCTGCTTCGGCAGCGGCATACCGTCCGTAATAATGCCCTGCCCCACCGGCTTAAACACCGCAAGCTCGCTGTCTGGCAAAAGGTCAAGCTCCTGCTGGGGCCTAGCGCTCATCGGTTTTGTTAAAGCGTCTGTAAGCGCCTTATACATGGCTTTATAAATTACGCTGTCGTCGCTGAATTTTATTTCGCTTTTCTGCGGATGCACGTTAACGTCAATGGTGTGCGTGTCAACCTCCACCATCAGCACGGCAAAGGGAAAGCCGCTTTTCGGCACCTGCGACTGGTAAGCGTGGTCAATAGCCTTACTCATCATGCGGTTGTTGATAATGCGGCCGTTAACCATAAAAGTCTGCCACTGGCGCGTGCCTTTTAACAAAGTAGGCTTACCGATATAGCCCGTAATTTTTACGTCGGTGCCGGTAAAATCCACTTTTAAAAGTTCGTCACTAACTTTTTTGCCGTACAGGGCAGTAATGGCGTCAAACAAACTGCCGTTGCCGGGCGTGCTTAACACCTCTTTATCATTGCTTACAAGCTTAAAGCGCACATCCGGGCGCGAAAGCGCAAGCCGCGTTAAAAGTTCGTTAATATAGCGGCCTTCCGTTGCGTTGGTGCGCAAAAACTTACGGCGTGCCGGCACGTTAAAAAACAGGTTCTCAACAATAACCGTTGTGCCAGCCTGTCCGCCTGTCTGCTGGCATTCGCTCTGTTCACCGCCGTCAATACGGATACTCGTTGCAAATTCTTCATCCGCCGGGCGCGTTAACAGCTGAAAATTGCTTACGGACGCAATACTCGGCAAAGCCTCGCCGCGGAAGCCCAGCGTATGCAGGCTCATTAAATCTTCCGCCGCGCGGATTTTACTTGTTGCGTGGCGCAGCACTGCAAGTTTTGCATTGGCTTCCGTCATGCCGCTGCCGTCGTCCGCCACGCGGATATACTGTGTGCCGCCTTCAAAAATTGTAACGTCTATTTTTCCGGCACCGGCGTCAAAGGGCGTTTTCTACAAGTTCCTTAACTACCGAAGCCGGTTTTTCAACAACTTCACCGGCCGCAATCTGGTTGGCCGTATTCTGGTCTAAAAGCTTTACTTCTGCGCTTACGGTCATAAAGCACCTCCTTCGCGCTTAGCCTCCTCCTGTAATTTATATAATGTGTTCATCGCCTCAATAGGCGTCATGCTCATAACATCCATATTGGCAAGGCGCTGCTGCAAAGCGCTGCCAAACAGCGAACCCATCATGCCGCCATCCTGCTGCTGTGCCGGCTGCGCCTGTTTCGGCCCTTCGCTGTCGTATTCCTTTAAAAATTCGTTGGCGCGTTCAAGAACCTTCTTCGGCAGCCCCGCCAGGCGTGCAACGTGTACGCCGTAGCTTTTATCGCTGCCGCCGCGCACAATGCGGCGCAAAAATACAATATCGTTGCCGCGTTCTTTAACCGCAACACTGTAATTTTTTACGCCCTCCATAATGTTTTCCAGTTCAATAAGCTGATGGTAATGCGTGGCAAACAGCGTCTTGGCCTTAATTTTTTCGTGAATGTATTCCATAACGGCGCGGGCAATGCTCATACCGTCAAAGGTACTGGTGCCGCGGCCTACTTCGTCCAGAATGATAAGGCTGTTTCTGGTGGCGTATTTTAAAATCTGCGCCACCTCGTTCATTTCCACCATAAAGGTGCTTTGCCCTGTGGCAAGGTCGTCGCTTGCGCCTACGCGGGTAAAAATCTTATCCACCGGGCAAATGCTGGCCTGCCGCGCAGGAATAAAGCTGCCCATCTGCGTCATCAGCGTTAAAAGCGCAACCTGGCGCATATAGGTGGATTTGCCTGCCATGTTCGGCCCGGTAATAATTATCATGCGCTCATCAGTGCTGTTTAAGTTGGTATCGTTGGGCACAAAAATATCGCGCTCCAAAAGGCGTTCCACAACCGGATGGCGCCCGTCAAGGATACGTATTTCGCTGCGGTTGTTCAGTTCCGGCTTAATATAGTTATATTTAAACGCCGCTTCTGCCAGCGAAGCCAGCACGTCGATATTGGCCAGCGCACGCGCGGTTTCCTGTATCTCCGGTATTTTGGCACGTATCTGCTCGCGCAGATTGTTAAAAATATAATATTCAAGCTGTTCTATTTTTTCTTTGGCGCTTAAAATTTTGTTCTCAAAATCCTTCAGTTCCGGCACAATGTAGCGCTCAGCGTTAACAAGGGTCTGCTTGCGCACAAAATAATCCGGCACGGAAGCCGACTGCCCCTTGCTGACTTCGATATAATAGCCAAAAACCTTGTTGTAGCCTACTTTTAAGGTTTTAATGCCGGTTTCTTCTTTAATGCGCTGCTCAAAATTCTGCATCCATGTTTTGTTGTCGCTGGCAATGCTGTGCAGCTCGTCCAGTTCCAAATCAAAGCCGGTGCGTATCATGCCGCCTTCACGGACGGAAAACGGCGGCTCGTCCACAATCGCCGCTGCCAGAGTATCGTAAATTTCCTGATGCAGATGGATACCGCCGGCAAGATGCGTAAGCAGGAGGCTTGACGCATTGTTTAAAAGCTCTTTTATGCCCGGCAGCACGGCAAGCGAACTGCGCAGGGCTACCAAATCGCGGGCGTTGGCGCTGCCTACTTCGATGCGGGAAATAATGCGTTCCAAATCGAAAACCTTTTTCATTTCTTCCGCAAGGCCGGTACGCAGCTGCAAATTTTCCAAAAGCTCTTTCACTGCCTGCTGGCGTGCGTTTATCTGCGCCAAATCCAGAAGCGGGCACTCAATCCAGCTGCGGAGCTTGCGCGCGCCCATGCTGGTTACGGTAAAATCAAGCACATCCAGAAGCGTGCCGCGCTTAGTGCCGTCACGCATGTTTTTAACAAGCTCCAGATTGCGGATGGCAGTGGCGTCAAGGTTCATAAATTTTTCCACGGCTATGCGCGTTAAGCGGTTTATATGCGTTAAATCCGCCTTAACAGTGCTGTGCAGATAGCGCAGCATGTGCTCTGCCGCAATATGTACAAGGGCGTCGCCACCGTATTCACTGTCAGCAAAATGCGCGGCAAAATAATCGGCATTTTCGTTTTCTTCCTGGTAAAAGGATATTGCACATTCCGGCAGCTTTGCCTTCAGCCATGCTTCCAGTTTTTCCCAGCCTTCAATGCCGCTGTATACCACAACTTCCGCCGGCTGAATGCGGAACAGCTGCTCCTGTACCGTGCTCAGCATTTCGCTGCCTTCGCCGGTAAACCACTGGCACTCGCCGGTAGAAATATCTGCCGCCACAAGGCACAAACGCGCACCGTCCTGCTGCAAAAACACCAGAAAACGGTTATGCTTGTCGTCCAAAAGCTGCTCGTTTAAAGCTGTGCCCGGCGTAATAATTTTTATAACCTTGCGCTCTACAATGCCTTTGGCAAGCTTGGGGTCTTCCACCTGCTCGCAAATGGCAATGCGGTAACCCTTTTTTATCAGTTTGGCAATGTAGCCGTCAACACTGTGGTAAGGCACGCCGCACATGGGTATGCGTTCTTCAAGCCCCGCGGCACGCCCGGTTAAAGTAATATTCAGTTCGCGCGACGCCGTTAAGGCATCGTCAAAAAACATTTCGTAAAAATCGCCCAAACGGAAAAACAGCAGTTCATCCTGATGCTGGCGTTTAACTTCCAGATACTGCTGCACCATAGGCGTATAGTTTGCAGCCATTTTATTCTGCCTGTCCTTTCACAAGCCAAGTCTGCGCATTGCAGATTTTTACGTTAACCTTCTGCCCTGCCGTAAAACTGCGCCTTTCCGTGGGCCACAGCACGAGCTTGTTGGTGCGCGTCCTGCCGCTCCATACATTGGGGTTATTGGTGCTCGGCCCTTCGGCAAGCACCTCGTAGGTTTTGCCAACCATTTCTTCGTTGCGCTTCAGGCTGTTTTCGTTCTGCACTGCCATTAAACGGTTAAGACGTGCTTTTTTAACATCCAGCGGCACCTGCCCTTCCATTTTTGCGGCAGGCGTACCGCTGCGCTTACTGTAAATAAAGGTGTAGGCAGCGTCAAAGCCAACCTCTTTTACAAGAGAAAGCGTTTCTTCAAAATCTTCTTCCGTTTCACCCGGGAAGCCCACAATTATATCGGTTGTAACTGCGGCGTCCGGCACATAGCGGCGAATCATTTTCACAAGGTCAAGGTACTGTTCGCGCGTGTAGCCGCGGTTCATCATTTTTAAAATGCGGCTGGAACCTGCCTGAAACGGCACATGGAAGTTTTCGCAGATGTGTTCACATTCTGCAACCGCCTGAATAACGTCCTCACCCATGTCGCGCGGATGGCTTGTCATATAGCGGATGCGCTCCACGCCGGGCACATCGTTTACGCGGCGCAGAAGTTTGGCAAACATGCCCTTTTCGCCAAAATCCTTGCCGTAGGAATTTACGTTCTGCCCAAGCAGGGTAAACTCTTTGTAGCCGTTTGCCACTGCCTGTTCAACTTCTTCCACTATATTTTCAATGCTGCGGCTGCGCTCGCGCCCGCGCACATAAGGCACTATGCAGTAAGTGCAGAAATTGTTGCAGCCGTACATAATGGGTATCCACGCCGAAAACCCGCTCTGGCGCACGCGGTTGCCTTCAAATTCACTGTCAGCAATTATCATATCATCATAAATGCGTCCGCCTTTATCAGCCAGAAAATCTGTAAGAATTTCCTTAAAGCTGTTTACATGCGCAGTGCCTATTAATAAATCAATCTGCGGATGCTTTTTAATAAGCTTTTCGCCGTCCTTCTGTGCCATGCAGCCTGCCACGCAGATAACCTGCCCCGGATGGTTTTCCTTAACGCGCTTCAGTTCGCCGATTTTGCCCAAAATGCGTTTTTCCGCGCTTTCGCGCACGCAGCAGGTATTAACAACGATAATATCCGCATTATGAAAATCGTCCGCTTTGGCATAGCCCATTTCCTCCAGCTGCCCGGCATAGTGCTCGGCGTCGCTTTCGTTCATCTGGCAGCCGTAATTGAGGATAAAATAAGTTTTTCCCTCAGCGGCATCAACAAAATTTTTATCTGAAATCATACTTACCTCCAAAAATCTCTAATAATAAATTATACCATAATTTAAGCCTTTTCAGCAATTTTCGCAGTAAGCAGCGGCTAATTTTACGCTGATTTTTATTTTAATTATAGCATACTTTGACTTTTGCGTTATGTTTGATATAATAATTATAGAAAAACAAACGGCTGCCGATAGACGGTCAGCCGCAAATATTGAAAAGTTGTTATAAGTAACGACCGTCAAAGTTTGCGAGGCTAATGGCGGCCGTTACTGTTTTTTAGCGTAGTCTTTTCCGAGGGCATAGCCAAGGGAAAATACTGTTATTGTATAACCGATAATGGTTAAAATATCAATAACTTCCATACTATCCCCTCCTGCATAGTATTTCCGTTTTACGGATTTCTATGTCAACGGAGGGTCACAGTCCCTCCGGAGAGGGCTAACCGCCTACCGTTATGGCAGCACATTTGCTTAGATAGTTTAACAGAAAAATATAATCCTGTAAAGATACTAAAAGCGCACCCGTTAACAACGGATGCGCTTGTTGTTTTTTATTATAAAATTTACCTGCCGTGCAGCCTGCGTTCTGCCTTTTCCGCGTCATAAGCAGCTTTCTGTTCAAAATAAAGTTCGGGCGTCCAGCCTTTTTCCAGCATTCTTACAAGCAGCTTACCGGTGTTGGCTGCATCGTCATAAGCAGTATGCCACAAACCTGCCGTGTCAACTTCCTGCTCCTCGGTTGCGCGTTTCAGGCCTGTTGTAAGTTCGTCGCCCTTCCACAGCTTGTAGGCTTCGGCAAGGTCAAGGTAATCTTCATACTGAACCGGGTTTTCTATTTTATGGCGCTCGCAGCCGGTGTTTAAAACTTTGTAGTCCTCCGTGCCCCAGGCAACAAAATAAGTCTGCCCGGCTTCGTAAATTTCCGCCAGCTTCGCCACCATTTCCGGATATTCAATGCCTTTTTTCATGTCTTTTTCGGTAATCATGCAAAAATCCATGCTGTCTTTTGCCTGTTTGGGGTAAAAATGCGGCTTTACAAAATTCTGTATTTTGCCGTCCTCTTTTAATTCCGCACCAGTAAGCTTAACCGCACCAATTTCAATAATTTCCGAAAAAAATCCGCGCGGGCGCCCAACCGGCTTGGTATATGTTGTAAACTCAAAATCCACCAGTAAAAAATCCTTCATTGTTACGCCTCTTTCGTTAATTTATGTTAAAACGCTTAGTGCCTGTGCAGCAGCGCGCGTTCCACGCTCCAGTAAACTGCGTCCTGCCCAATCATATCGTATACGCCGCCGCGTTTGAGCATTTCCATTGCTTCATCCTGCAAACTGCAAAGGTAAATCTTTTTGCCGCCATCCTTCATTTCCTGCACAATTTTGGCAAATTCCTGCACGCCGCTGATGTCAATATCCGGCACGCCGCGCATTGAAAAATATACATAGCCGTAACGCTTTGCCTTTTTGGGTATCTCCTCAAGGCGTTCCGTGTTGGCGAATACAATCGGCCCGTTAATGTAGCAAACCAGCCCGTCATCCGGCAAATCCTCAATTTCTTCGTGCAGGCGCTGCGGGTCAATTTCGTCGTAAGTAATGCGCAGGTGTGAAAAACGCACAGCCTGCAAAACAAGCCCGATAATAACACCTATCATAATGGCGGTTGTCAGGTCAACAATAATCGTTGTCAGCATGGTAACAACAAATTTTAAAATAGCGCCTTTAAATTTGCCTTTTAAAATAAAATTAATCGTTACCCATTCGTTCATACGCCACGAAACCACCATCAAAACACCGGCCAGCGCTGCCAGCGGAATCTGGCTCATTACAGGCGCCAGCACAAACATGGCCAGCAAAATGCCAAGTGCGTGGAAGATGCCCGTCAGGCGCGTAACCGCACCGGATTTTACCGCCACGCTGGTACGTGCAATAGCCGCCGTTGCCGGAATACCGCCAAAAAACGGCACTATAATATTGCCTATGCCCTGCGCCAGAAGTTCACGGTTGCTGTCGAGCCTTGCGCCGGTCATACGCGAAGCAGTTGCACCGCACAACAGGCTTTCAATCATCGCCAGCACCGCAATACTCACGGCCGGCGCCAAAAGCCCGATAACCGTACGGAAATCGAGCAGCGAAGCAAGCTCCAAGCGGTCATCCAAAATAAGCGTTGCCGGTATGTTGCCTACCACCGCCACATCAAGGTTCAGCGCAATATTGGCCGCCGTCGCCACAATAATGGCAAACAGCGAAGAAGGTATATACTTGCTGTACCGCATCGGAAACAACAGCATCATCAACATTACAAACAGGCCAATGCTCACCGCCGTCATATTCGGCTCAAAACCAAGCTGCCAGTAACTTAAAAATTTCTCCGTTACGCTGCTGCCTTCGGAGGTAACGCCAAAAAAATTATCAATCTGCCCCATGGCAATAATAACGGCAATGCCGGAAGTAAAGCCGCTGATAACCGGCATCGGAATGAACGAAATCAGCTTGCCCAGATGCAGCACCCCTGCTATAACGAGGATAATACCCGCAAGCACCGTAGCCACAAACACGCCCTGCAAACCGTACTGCGCAATAATGGACATCAATATCGCCGCCATGGCGCCCGTCGGCCCGGAAATTTGAAAATACGCCCCGCCAAGCGCGCTGATGATAACACCGGCAATAATTGCCGTTACAAGGCCCGATGCCGCCGTTGCGCCGCTGCCCACGCCAAAAGCCAGTGCCAGCGGAATAGCCACCGCCGTAACGGTAAGCCCGGCCATTAAATCCTGCATCAGCATCATTCTATCGTAATTGCGGAACTCTTTAATCAGGTCACGTTTGAACCTTTCCACCATCATTTTTACAGCAACCCCTTTGTTGTTAAATTAAAAACGCAATTTCATAAACAGCTTATGGCAATATTTTACCATAGCCGGAGCCGCCAAAACAGATGCCCGAAAAGAAAATTTACACGGTTTTGTTTTTACAGGCATTATTGCCCTACACCCATATAAACACCTTTTCAGCTAAAAAAATTTACCCATTACAAAAAATTTTTTAAATATTTTTTCGCCGCAGGTAAATTTTCGGGGTTAAAAATCCGTTTATGTGGGTGAGAGTTTCTTTTCTTGTTCTCTTTTTTGTCTGTTTTTTCTCTTGTTCTTTTCTTTGCCGTATTACGTTCTTACCTCGTTCAGTATAAGTTAAAAGATTAGTATATATAATCTACCTTGTTCCCAATAGTACTAACGTACGTAAGCAGTAAAACACAATGGGCTTGTGAAAAATTAAGGAAGCCTGGAAAGCAGCAGTACGTTAGCAGCGTTTCTTGACAGTTTTATGCAAACAGGCACTATCTCTAAACTGAGATAGTGCCGTAAGCAGGGCTATGCGCTAAACTGCTCTTGCAGAATCATCCTGCAATAACCATGTAAAAGCACGCAAAAACTCCCGTTGGTTTTGCGTGCCAACGGGAGTTTTGATAAAACAAAGCCAAAAAGCTTAAATTATAATTTTACTTACAGCACCAGCAGGCTCAAATCGCCAACGGCGTTAACTATACCGCGTACTTCTTCAAGCATTGCCAGGCGGTTATTTTTAACGTTTTCGTCTTCGTCCATAACCATTACGTTGTCAAAGAAGGTGTTAACAGGTTCAATAACTTTTTCACCTGCTTTTAAAACAGCAGCATAATCGTACAGTACAATTTCCGGAATAATTTCCTTGCTTACTGCTGCAACAACTTCATGCAGTTTGTTTTCGGATTCGTCTTTAAACAGCGCGCCGCTGATTGCAACTTCTTTTTCGATTTTTTTGCACAGATTGCTTACGCGCACAGAAACCTGTACCAGAGGCTCTGCATTTCCTGCTTCAACATAAGCAGCCAGAGCTTTGCAGCGTACTGCCAAATCTACCATATCGTCATTGCGTTTATCGGCAAATACTGCGTCGATAACGTCGTAACGAATGCCCTGGTCCATCAAAAGGTTACGCAAACGCTGTTTGAAGAATTCCATAATCTGCGGCACCAGTTTGCCGGTTTCTTCCGGTTTGATGTCCAACAGATACAAAGTACCGGCGATAATTTTAGCCAGCGAAATATGATAGTTTGCATCAAGCAGGATATTGATAACGCCAAGAGCCTGACGGCGCAGCGCATACGGGTCCTGAGAACCGGTAGGAGCAAGCCCGCGGCTGAAAGTAGCGCAGATGTTGTCGAGTTTGTCGCCGATGCCGACAATACGGCCGATGGTTGTTGCCGGCAGTGCGTCGCCTGCAAAACGCGGCAGATAGTGTTCAAAAATGCCGGTGGCAACTTCCGGTTTTTCGCCGTCCAGCAGCGCATATTCGCGGCCCATTACGCCCTGCAGTTCGGTAAATTCAATTACCATGCCGGTAACAAGGTCGGTTTTGCACAAAAGTGCGCAGCGGCGCAGTCCTTCTTCATCAACAGGGGTGTTAATGGCAAAGCGCAGCATTTCCGCCATTTTAACAAGGCGCTCGCTCTTGTCGTACATATTGCCCAGGCCTTCCTGGAAGGAAACAGTTTTAAGTTTTTCCAGACGGTCTTCCAGTTTGATTGCACGGTCTTCGTTAAAGAAGAACTCGGCATCGCTCAAACGTGCGCGCAGTACGCGTTCATTGCCGTGGGTTACAATATCAAGGTGCTCGCTGCCGCCGTTGCGTACGGTAATAAATTTATTCAGCAGATTTCCGTCTTCGTCAAGCACAGGGAAATATCTCTGGTGCTCACGCATCGGGGTAATAATGCATTCTTTCGGCAGGCTCAGGAATTTTTCCTCAAACTTGCCGCACAAAGCGGTCGGCCACTCAACAAGGTAGTTTACTTCTTCAAGCAGGTCTTCGTTAATCTCGGCTTCGCCGCCGTTCTGCGCAGCCAAATCCTTAATCTGCTGCAAAATCAGCGCACGGCGTTCATCCTGGTCAACCATAACAAAATTGTCGTACATAACTTTTTTGTAATCGTCGGCCGAAGGAATTTCCACAGCGCCTTTAACTCCTGCCAAAGCAGAATAAACTTTGTTGCCCACTTTGCTGAGCGCTGCGCTGAGTAAGCCCTGGCTTTCTGCCGCAGCTTTAAGCGACTGCTGCATAAAGCGGTGGCCCATGCTGAACTTGCCGCTTTTTACGCCGCAGATTTCAACAGGGATAATCTGGTCGCCAAACAGGGCAACCATCCAGCGAATAGGGCGTACAAAACGGAATTCGTAATCTGCCCAGCGCATGGTTTTCGGGAAACTTAAAGAAGTTAAAATGTCCATTAAAAGACCCGGCAAAAGTTCAACAACGGGCTGGCCTGCCAGATGCTTAACGGCATAAACGTAGTTGTCGCGTACAACAAGGTCTTTTACGTCAACGCCCTGGCCGCGCGCAAAACCCTGTGCAGCTTTGCTGGGTGCGCCGCTTACATAGGCAATTTTAACGGAAGGGCCTTTGGCTTCAACAACAACGTCAGCCTGTGTTTCGGCAACGCCGCCGGCAATAAAAGCCATACGGCGGGGAGTGCCGTAAACGGTAATATCTTCAAAAGGAATACGCAGCTCCTGCATTTTAGCAGCTGCAAGTTCTTTTAACTGTTTTAAAATGCCGGGCATAAATTTAGCCGGTATTTCTTCGGTGCCAATTTCAAACAATAATTTTTCCATTATAAATTCTCCCCTTTCAGCATCGGGAAGCCGAGCTTCTCCCTTTGTTCAACATAAGCGGCGGCACACAGCCTTGCCATGGCGCGCACGCGGGCAATAAACGCCGTTCTTTCGCTTACGCTGATTGCCCCGCGGGAATCGAGCAGGTTAAAGGTATGCGAGCATTTCAAAACATAGTCGTAAGCCGGGCGGATATAGCCTGCTTCGATTACGCGTTTTGCTTCTGCTTCGTACTTGTCAAACAAATCGAACAGTAAATCGGTATCGGCAATCTGGAAGTTGTAATAGGACTGCTCAACTTCGTTGGTATGGAAAACATCGCCGTAGGTAACGCCGTCAACCCACTGAATGTCGAATACGTTTTCCACGCCCTGAATGTACATGGCAAGGCGTTCCAAACCATAGGTAATTTCTACGCTGACGGGTTTAACGTCAATGCTGCCAACCTGCTGGAAGTAGGTAAACTGGGTAATTTCCATACCGTCCAGCCATACTTCCCAGCCAAGTCCCCATGCGCCCAAAGTCGGAGATTCCCAGTTATCCTCTACAAAGCGGATGTCGTGCTCGTCCTGATGAATACCGAGCTCGGCAAGGCTTTGCAGGTACAGCTCCTGAATATTATCCGGCGAAGGTTTAATAATAACCTGGAATTGGTGATGCTGGAAAAGGCGGTTCGGGTTATCGCCGTAGCGTCCGTCCGCCGGGCGGCGGGAAGGCTCTACATAAGCCACGCGCCAGGGTTCAGGACCGAGTACCCTTAAAAACGTACGCGGGTTCATGGTGCCTGCGCCTTTTTCAATATCATAGGGCTGCGTTAAAATACATTTCTGTTCGCCCCAGAATTTTTGCAGCTTCAAAATAATTGTCTGAAAATCCATAATATCCCTCCTGTATTTGCGTTACAAAAACGAAAGCCCCCGTCTCTGTAACAATATTAGTTACAGGGACGGAGGCACAAATGCTTCCGCGGTTCCACCCTGCTTGGCTGCAATTTGCAGCCCGCCTCGATGTTTATATAATTTGGCTCCAAGACGCCTTCGCCGCTGTTGCCGGCTTACACCGCCCCGGCTCGCTGAATGTGCGGTTACTACTTCTTATCATTGCTTAACAGAAAATATACCAAATAACTGCTGTTTTGTCAATGCTTAAAAACCGGTCTGGCTTAAAAAGCCGAGGCTTTTTAAAGGTTTGTCGGTCTGAAAAACGATAAAGCGCTGCAAAATTTTTTCAAGCTCCATCAAGGCGCCGCCGCGCACTTTAAAAGGCTGCGGGTTGTTAAAATCAAGCGTTAAAAGCTGCGCCATAAACTCCTGCGCTTCCGTGCCGAACGGCAGTTCTTCGCCGCCGTGGCAGTCATTGCACACAAGCCCGCCCTGCACAACGCTGAAATACGCGTCGCCCTCTGCAGGTTTACCGCAGTTTACGCAGCTCTGGCAGTTGGGCAGAATACCTGTTAAAAACAGCAGCTTTACTATGTAAGAAAGCGCCACCAGGCGCGGGTTATGCTTAGTAAGCACGCTGCGCACAGCCAAAAGCAGTTCGTATATTTCTTCCTGCGGCTGATGTTCTTCCGTCAGGTTTTCCGTTACTTCCGCAATTAAGGCGGCATAAGCCATCTGCTTTAAATCAAACTGCAACGGGTAGCTTATAAGTTCGCAGCTTTTTAAAGTATCCAGCTTCTTGCCGGCAAAAAAGTTCATGTCAAGCACAGCAAACGGCTGCACAAGCCTGCCGCCGTTAGTACGCGCATACCGCGCGCCGTACGCCAGAAAACTTATTTTGCCGTGCCCGCGCGAAAAGCAGACTGCGTACTTATCCGCAGTCTGCCAGTTTTTAACCTTTAAAATTAGTGCTTCGTCGTTAAAACCTTTATCAGTCATTGCTATTCATCCGCATAAACAGGCATTTCCGGCTGTTTTGCCGCACGCACGCGCGTTACGCGGAAGCCTTCGGCACGCAGTACCTCAAAGCTCCAGCCGTCCACCTCAATTTTATCGCCGGGTTCAGGCTTGCGTTCCAGTAAGCCGAACACCAGCCCGCCGATGGTATCTTCTTCCGGCTCTTCAAATTTAATATGCAAAAGGTCGGTAATATCGTCAAGCAGCACCATGCCGTCAAACTCATAAGTGCCGTCGGCGCGGTGCACAACTTCTTCTTCCTTATCGGCGTCATGCTCATCCTGAATGTCACCGACAATTTCCTCAAGCAAATCTTCCATGGTTACAAGCCCTGCCGTGCCGCCGTATTCATCGGCCACAACAACAAGCTGCACGCGTTTTTGCTGCATGGTCTGCAAAACCTTGCTTATATCCATGCTCTCCGGCACTACCATAATCGGGCTCATGCGCGAACGCATGTCAAAATTTTCCTTTTCGCTGTCTTTAATGTTAATAAGGCTGCGCACATGCACAACGCCAAGCACATGGTCCTTATCCTCATGCACCAGCGGGTAGCGCGTATGCCTTGTAGCCATTACCTTGGCGATGTTTTTTTCAAAACTGTCTTCAACGTACAGGCACACCATATCCTGACGCGGCACCATAACTTCACGCGCCACGCGGTCGGCAAAGTCAAAAACATTATCAAGCAGGCGGCTCTCCATATGGTCAAGCTTGCCGCCCTGCTCACTGGCACTCACAATCATGCGCAGTTCTTCCTCACTGCGCGAAATATCTTCCGTCGGCACCTTATCCATTTTTAATGCTTTAAGCACCGCCTTGGCTGCTTTATTAAAAAACACAACCAGCGGGTACATTAAATAATGGAAAAATATCAGCGGATAGGCTATTGCCATTGCCGCGTGCTCCACATGCGCAAGGCTGATAACTCTCGGCACAAGCTCGCCGAACACAACATGCACAAACACAATCAGCAAAAATGCGCATAAAACAACTACGCCATCGTCATACCAGTGCTCACCGATTAAGTCAAAGCCGTCGGCAATAATGCCTGCCAGAAGCGGGCCGCAGAACCAGCCCAAAATCAGCGATGACGCCGTTATGCCAAGCTGAACGGCGCTGATATAAGTATCACGCTTCTGCGTCATTTTAAGCACCAGCTCCGCACGGCTGTTGCCCTGTGCAATAAGCTCTTCAAGCCTTGCCGGGCGGATGCTCACCAAAGCGTATTCAGATACAACAAAAAATGCGTTTAAGCCTGTAATTAAAAGGGCGGCCAAAATTTTTAATAAATCCGCCACGTGACTGTCAATAAGTCATCTCTCCCCACATAAATAAATTAGCTGCTGTAGCCAAACTGTTTTAAGGCTTTGTCCTTGTTGCGCCAGTCGGGCTTAACTTTAACCCACAAATCCAAAAATACTTTGTCGCCCAAAAGCGCTTCAATGTCGCTGCGGGCTTCCAGGCCTATCTTTTTAAGCAGGCTGCCCTTGGCGCCTATAACAATGCCCTTCTGCGATTCGCGCTCCACAAAAATAGTAGCGCGGATATAAATATCGTTGTTGGTACGCACTTTAAATTCTTCAACCTCAACAGCAACGGAATGAGGAATTTCATCGCGCGTATTTGTCAAAACCTTTTCGCGTATCATTTCGGCAGCAATTACGCGTTCCGGCTGGTCGGTTATCATGTCCTCATCATAATATGCAGGACCTTCCGGCAGATGCTTGGTAATTTCATCTACCAGCGCTTTAAAATCAGTATCCTGCAAGGCAGATACCGGCACCACGGCGGCAAAATTATAATCGTTTACATAATTGGCAATAATGCCGAAAAGTTTTGATTTGTCCTCCAGCTTGTCAACCTTATTGGCAACAAGTATTACCGGAGTTTTAACTTTTTTAAGCTGTTCGATAATGTAATCTTCACCTGCGCCGCGCTTTTCGCTCACGTCAACAACAAAAAGAATTACGTCTACTTCTTTTAACGTGCTTTCTGCCGCGCGCACCATATACTGCCCAAGTTTGTGGTGCGGTTTGTGAATGCCCGGCGTGTCGAGAAACATAATCTGCGCGTTATTCGTATTTAAAATGCACATAATTTTGTTGCGCGTTGTTTGCGGACGGTCGCTCATAATGGCAATTTTCTCGCCAATCAGCGCGTTTGTTAATGTGCTTTTGCCAACGTTAGGCCTGCCAACCATAGCGGCAAAGCCTGTATAATGTTTGTTCTTTTCTATTTTATTTCTCTCCTTTGTTATTCATGCTATCCTGCGCAAAACCGTAAGGCAACAGTTCTTCTGCCGTCATAGTTTTGGTTTCTTCCTTTAAATTGCCCATAACAACAAGCGGTATGCCAAACTCGGCAATTACCTGCCGGCATGCTCCGCAGGGTGCTACCGGTTCGGGGCTGTCTGCCGCCACTGCCAGCATTTTAAACCTGCGCTCACCGGCGCCAACTGCCGCAAATATGGCGTTGCGCTCCGCGCAGCAGGTTAAGCCGTAACTGGCGTTTTCTATATTGCAGCCTGTATAAACTTTTCCGCTTTCGGCAAGCAGCGCTGCGCCTACGGCAAAGTGCGAATACGGTGCATAGGCATTTTGGCGCGCTTCAATCGCTATTTTCATCAGTTCTTTTGCGTCCATTATCTGCCGCCTTCTAAAAATTCCTCACTCAGTTCAATCTCGCGTAGGGCTTCTTCTTCTTTGGCACGCATAATTACCTTGTCTTCTTCCGTCATGTGGTCATAACCGAGCAGATGCAAAAGCCCGTGTACGGCAAGGTAAACCACTTCGCGCGTCAGCCCGTGCCCAAATTCTTCACCCTGGCGCTGCGCAGTTTCGGCAGAAATTATAATGTCGCCCAAAAGGTGTTCTTCCGGCGCGTCTAACAGTTCCGGCTCATCTTCGCCGCCTTCGTCAAGCGCAAAGCTTAAAACGTCGGTCGGGCGGTCAACATCCCTGTATTCACGGTTCAGGCGGTGTATTTCTTCGTCGTCAACAATGGTAATGTCAACTTCCGTCTGTTCTGTAAGCCCGTGCAGGCGTGCAGCAGCGTTCAGCCCGGCAACAAGCCTGCTCTTTAAAGCATCATCTATTACTATTTTGTCCTGGTCATTTTCTAACGTTATCAGCATGTTTTTTCTCCCGTTTATGCTTTTCTTTTTCGTATTCTTCGTAAGCGCGGATAACGGCACCGACAATTTCGTGGCGCACAACATCCGTTTCGCCAAAATTTACCACGCCAATACCGGGAGTATTGCGCAAAATATAGGCAGCCTGCTTTAAACCGCTCTTTTTTCCGCCCGGCAGGTCTATCTGGGTAACGTCGCCCGTTATAACCATTTTAGAACCGAAGCCGAAACGGGTTAAAAAACATTTTCATCTGCTCCGGCGTGGTATTCTGCGCCTCGTCCAGAATGATGAACGCTTCGTTCAGCGTGCGCCCGCGCATGTAGGCAAGCGGCGCAACTTCAATCGTGCCGCGGGTAATATATTTCTGAAAGGTTTCATTGCCAAGCATGTCATAAAGCGCATCATACAAAAGGGCGCAGGTAAGGGTCAACTTTATCCTGCATGTCGCCGGGCAAAAAGCCTAATTTTTCACCGGCTTCAACAGCAGGGCGCGTTAAAATAATACGCTCAACTTCTTTGTTTTTCAGCGCCTTAACCGCAAGCGCCACGGCCAGGTAAGTTTTGCCTGTACCGGCAGGCCCTATGCCAATGGTTATCGCATTACGGCGGATAGCGTCAATATAATTCCACTGCCCCAGCGTTTTTGCCTTAACCTGCCTGCCGCGCCTAGTTACGATAATAGTATCGGCATACATGCGGTGCAGTGTATCAAGCTGCGCTTCGGCAATCATGCGTATGCTGTAACGCACATCGTGCGTGGTAATGGCAGCACCCTGACGCTCCAAAAACAGCAGCTCCTTAAAAAGGTTCTCCAGCTGCTTTACTTCTTCTTCGCTGCCGCTGAAACTGATTACATTGCCGCGCGCTACGATTTTAGCGTCATAACACTCCTGAATAACGCGCAAAAGTTCGTCATTACGCCCCAAAATGGCCAGCATCTCCTGCTGGTCCTGTACTTCAATCAAGCCTTCGCTTTGCATTAAAGTCAAGTCCGCGCTCCTTTCGTTACTGCTTAATGGTTATTTTGTTAATTACAACATCTTTTAAAGGTTTGTCGTTAGCGTCGGTTGCCACTTTGCCAATGCGGTAAACAACTTCCATGCCTTTGGTTACTTTGCCAAACACGGCATGTTTGCCGTCAAGCCACGGGCAGTCGCGCAGCGTGATGAAAAACTGGCTGCCGCCGGTATCAGGGCCTGCATTAGCCATGGAAAGTACGCCCGGCCCGTCATGAAGCAGCTTACTGCTGAACTCATCTTTAATGGTGTAGCCGGGGCCGCCCATACCGGTTCCCGTCGGGTCGCCGCCCTGAATCATGAAATTATCGATAACGCGGTGAAAAATTACACCGTTGTAAAAACCCTTGTTGGCAAGGTCAATAAAATTTTTGCAGGTATTCGGTACCAAATCTGTCGCCAGAGCCACTTCAAAATTACCCATATTGGTTTCAAACACCGCCGTTGCCGGAGGCATTGCTTCTTTCTGCGGTTCGCTGCCGCAGGCGCTTACAGCCACGCTGCACATAAGCATTATTAACAGTAACAGTTTTTTCAAAACCATTCCTCCCAAAATTTAAAAATAGTTATAAGTATATTATACCTCTTAAAAGACTCGCACGTCAAAAATTACAAGCTCGAACGCAGCCAGCCGATAACTTCTTCCGCTGCTTTATTGCTGTGATTGGTAAAACTATGGTCGGCCCCGTTTACAATAACCAGTTTCTTCGGCCGCCCGGCAAGAGCAAAGCTCCGCTGCGCCTGCTCTACATTAACGGTTTCATCCTCACTGCCGTGAATTACAAGCAGCGGGCGTTTCTGCCACGCTTTAAGCATTGCCTGCAAATCGTAATTATCAAGGTCACTTACAAAATCCGGCGTCAGCGTAATGCTGCCGCGTTCATCCTCCAAATTAAGCGTTTCTCCGTTTTTTAAACGGTTGTAATTGTCAGTGCCCAGCGCATTTTTAAAAGTAGCGTGCAAATCATTCGGCGTTGCCCATAAAGCAAGGCCCGCAATTTCGCTGCGGCGCGAAGCAGTAACCAACGAAGCCGCTCCGCCCATGCTGCGCCCAAGTAAAAAAATACGCGGATTTTTATATTCTTTCATTGCAAAATCAAGCACAGCATTCAGTTCTTCAATCTGATGCGAAAGAATCTGGCTGCCGGTAAAATTAAAACGCAGAACGTTCACAAACAGCGACGCCATCTGCGAAAGATACGCCGCCCTGCCGCCGCCTTCCATACTGCCGCGGAAACCATGCGCCATTATTAAAAGGTTATTCGGTGCCTCATCATCCTGGCACGGCTGAAACTTAGCGTCCATATCGCCATACGGGCCGCTGATTTTTAAAGATTCATCAAATTTAACTCTCATTATACAATCCTTCTTTTATATGGTTATGTTTATATTATATCAAAACCAACAAAAAATATAAAACAATAAAATATTAAAAATAGTTTACAAAACCGGCACTTTAAATATTATTTTACTTAAAATTAAAAACTATTGACAAAAACAACCTGCCATGGTATTATTACTATTGTTCCGTGACACCACGGACATTAAAAACGTGCCGAAGTGGCGGAATTGGCAGACGCACTTGACTCAAAATCAAGCGTGGTTACCCCACGTGCCGGTTCGAGTCCGGCCTTCGGCACCAAATATGAAAGTTACGCTTCTGAATTTAGTTCAGAAGCGTTTTTTACTACATTTTATATTAAATCTAGTAAAAAAATGACAGCAAAAGCATTATTTATTAATATATATCATAAGATTTTAAAATATTTAAATATTATAGCGTTTAAAACTATTATTTGTAAAAAACAGCCTTTACAGGCTGTTTTTTACGTTGTGCATATAGAATAGAAATGAATTATAATTTAATGTTTATCACAGAAATCATTTGAAACCCAACCAATTTGTCCGTTTGATCTTTGTACTTTACTCCATTTTTCCTGAACCTCTAAAATAGTAACTTGTTCACCTTTTTCGAAATATCCCAATATATCTGTATTAGTACCAGCACCGCTTCTTATTCTTACCTCTGTACCAGTAATTATTCCAGTTCTTATATTAGATTGCCCAGAAATATTAACATTGCTTGTAGTATTTTTGTTTAACTCGCTATTATCATATGTAATTTGTATATTAACTATATTGGGGTCAGATTGCGGGACAACACCATCACACACTCCTACAAAAGTATGTTTATCACCAACCGCTAACCTATTAAGCTCATCTATTTTATTGTGAGGATATGCACCGCTAATAACATAATTAATATTGTTTACATATTCGTCTGCTAAAACAACAAATAGTTCATCACTATTTACAAATTTCCCTTTCTCTATTAATGTGCCAGTAACTTTAATATTCTGCCCTTTATATTTATGCTCTGCACTACTCTTGTCTTTAATATAATCATTAACCATAACATCTGCTTTAACAGGCATACGCCCATCATTAATTAATTCAGCCTCTCCATTAGTATCGTCACCACATCCACTTAAAATAAAAATCATACCTAAAAATATTAATGATAGAAGCAACTTTCTCATAAAGTGTCCTCCTTATGACATACTTCAATTTTTATTAATCTTCTGTAATGATTACTTTTTGTCCCTATACCGCCATTATCGGTTGAAATTATTTCTTTTAACTCAATAATATCTTTATTAAGTAACCTAATACAGCCTTCAGAAGCATTTGTTCCAATAGAATTCGGGTCGTGAGTACCATGAATTCCAATTCCTTCCCATCCTGTATCTAAAGAAATAAACCAAGGACCATATGCACCTTCTATAATCCCTTTTCCATCATTAAAATCATGAGTCCAGTAGCTTGCTTCACATATTTCTTCAACACGAAATGGAACATCAGAAGATTTTACGCCTACATCCGCACCTTTGTACTCCGCAGGTATTGCAACAATATTACCCCAAGATGTAGGTGTTTTATTATCTCCCGGTCTTTGCTTATCTCCAGTATTTTTTGCCACGGCAATAGGAAATGAACGAATAGGATTTTCTGAACCTTTTTCATACAAATCAAGTTTATAACTTAATTTATGAATACAAATAAGATATTTTGCACTTCCAAATATGTTTTGATTATTAAACTCTACATCTTGAGGAACTTTAATATCCATAGCAGGTTCTTCAATTATTTTATTTTTCGCTTTTATATTACTTTCAATAACTTGCCCCTGTATCTATATTGTCACCAATATTTGTATCATTATTGAAAAATAAATATAAGCAAGCAGAAATTACACTTACTAAAATTATAAAAAGTATTATATAAAATTTTTTAAACATATTTAACACCACTATTATTTATAAATTTAACATAAATATTTATTCAGTGCCAATTTGTGTTAAATTTAACATCACATTTTTTTTCTTTGTATAAACCCCATATTACCATCTTTTTAATTTAATATATACCCAACGTTCCCCATCATTTCCATCTATATATCCCAAAACATCACAAACTTCATTTTGGTTAATAATACCTTTTTATATTTAGGACTTGGATTAGCATTTTCTTGATAATCAGTATTTTCACTAATAACAGCAGAGCCAATAACAAAGTTATCATCTAAAACAGATACATATTTGGCAGGAATATATGCCCCACCATAATCGGATACATAAATTCTACACCATTCACCATATGTCCCTAAATAACCATATGTTTTGGCAAAATAAGTTTCATCAATAAATTTGCTATTTTCATTTGGTTCTGGAAATACATATACCATCCTACTTTTAGCAACCACTTTTTTGCCAGTATTTTTTAAATCCTCTCGTGGAGATAAAGTTACTACCGGCATAGATGTTTCATGCAAATTTACATTATTAGTTGCTTGTACATTATTATTTATTTTTCGCTCTAAATTATGTTTAACTTGAGGCTTTGTATTTTCTGGCGCATCGTTATTTCCTAAAAAATCTGTTAGTAAATTAAATGCACCTAATGCAACAATCGCCCCAATAACATATACCCAGCGAGATCTTTTTAGGTTGTACATTATTATCATGATTTTCTTCGGTATTAGTTAAAACATTTTCAGATGTACTAATATCAGATGCCTTATTATTTATTTGCATTGTATTTTCAATTAAAGTTTGTTCACTAATCTTATTAGCAGTAGATGTAACTATAGTTTGCTGTAAACAAGGCACTAATAAAGTATTATTCCTTTGAATTTGAAAATCGTGTGTTAGATTCTGATAAGCAACCTCGTCAGAAATTAAAGGTATATTTAACCAAGAAGAATCATTTAAAATTGTATCTGCTTGTTCACAACCACCATTTTTAGATTTTGTGTACCAATATTTTGCACATTCATAATTTACATTTACTAAATTACCACTATGGTAATAACCGGCAATTTTATTTTGTGCATTTACATTACCGTTTAAAGCAGCTTGTGCATAATAATATCCAGCACTAACTGTATCAGGTGCAGCAAAATAACCGTTTTCTAATGCATCTGCCCAACCGAAACAACAATTAGCATCTTTTACTGCATCGGCATAATAGTATACAAAACACCATTCTAAACCCGTTGCAAAAAATTTAATCATTTTTACAACGAATTCCATATCATTGCCAATATAACTAAAATTATATTTTTATCATTTATAATTAGAGTTGATCCCAATAAAATATTTTTTTCAAACTCTATCGTTTTTATCTCTGAAGGATTAATCCAAATATATGATTTATCTGACTTTTTCTTTTTTACAGAAATGCCGCAAGGGCCTAAAATTATTTCTTCTGACGCGTTCTCAAAATGAAAATAATAATTATTTTTATTGAAGCTACTATAATTGCCTAATTTCTTTTTTCGTACTGAAAAATGCCTGATATATACCTAATATAAAAATAAGATTTTCATTTAAATTTCCATAGGCATATGGCAAACTAATATTTGTAGGATAACTATTTTTTTGCTGCTACTGTCTGCAACCTGGATAATATGTATTTTCTATATTCATTTATAGCTTCAAATCCAGTTGGTACTTGAAGATTTTCGCCATATTTTTTGATAATCCTAAAACAAGCAGCGGATTCAAAACTTGCTCCAAATTATTTACTGCAAGTAAATTTGAAGCAAATTCTTCTTCCGTCAAATCTATAATTTGTTTTAACAAAGCTTCTTCACTTTTAATACAATACTGTACTTCAACTAAAGTATTAAATCTGAATCCATTATGCATACATAAATCTTCTAAAAATTTATCTAACGATACACCAAAATCTATACTCATTTTTACAATATTTAATTGTTCTTCTGGATAAGCCATTAAATATGATTTATATAGAGCATCATCAAAGGGATACGCTAAAAACGCATCAACAAACGGCTTTCTTAAATCAAAATCTCCAAAAGAGCCATCTAATATATTCTTTAAAATTGCCTGCTCTTTACTATAGTTAACACCGGCTTTAACATTTAAAACATTACATAAAAACGGCAATAATGAAGAAATACTATTCAATAAAGCTTCTTTTAAATATTCTTTTGCTTCTTTATATAATGAACGTCTATCACTACTTGCAGAAATTGAAGTAAATAAATTACCAACAGTGTTTACAGAACCATGAAGTAAGCCAGTACCAATATTTATAGCGCCAGCCATTGCCATACCCTTTAAAGCTCCTGTAAGACCAAATCCTCCACCAACTACACGAGCTCTAGTCGCTTTACGCAGTTCTCTTTCTTTTTTAGCATTTTCTTCATCTGAATTTATTATAGCTAACTGAACACGTATATCATGAATGGCTTCCGAAATTGGTTTTATTATTTTTTCATATTCATAACTATTGAAAAGCTTTTTCTCACTAAAATCGTAAATACCTCTTTGTAGCGCTATTTGCTTAAATCCATTAAAAACTACTAAAACTATACGAGAAATTTCTTCTTCACCATTGTCTAATAATCTTTCTACATTACCATATTTGTCATACAAATCATTATAAAAATCTAATGCAATATCAGCTTGCTTTGTAAGCAAAGTTTTTATCTTACCATATTCATAATAATCGTCAGTAAAATTTAAAGTATAACCACCAATTTCATAAGTTGCCATAACCATTCTCCTAAACTGCTATTTATTTAAGCATTTCTTATATCAATTACTGCATAAACTTAAATACTCTTAGCGCAAGTAATATAGCAATAACAAAAACTGCACCTTTCAAAATTAGTACACCAATATCAGGAAATCCTATCAACAGCAAAGCAGCCCCAATTATAACTGCTGCGGCAGCAATACCACCAATAACTCTATTTAATGTTAATGCTGCAATTATAACCAAAAAGTATTCCACCTGCAATATAAAGCATAATTTATTACACTTCCTTTTTACTTTTTATAAGCTAATTACCTAGAAATCCTTCTATTAACAACCCATCTATGAGGACCTTTTGTTAATCTTTTATTACAATTACCAGGCATAGGTCTACCAGCATTGCTCATCATTAATTTTTTCTCTCCACAATACGTACACATCCACTCAATATGATACGGTTTATCCATTTTACATTCTCCCCTTTATATAAATTTTAACTAAAAACTATTTTAATAATTCTCTATAATCAATATTCAGCGCTTTTGCCAGCATCATTAGCGAATCTATTTTAAAAGCTTCTTTGCCACGTTCTATATCAGATATTCTTGAACGTGACACGCCGGATTTATTTGCCAACATTTCTTGTGTCCACCCTTTACTGCGCCTATGATAAAGGATATTAAGTCCTATACGTTTATATTCCATTGCAAACATAATATTTCACCTTTTTACAATTATCTATTAATATTATGCCGTAAAAATAACCTGCGTGCCGTTCTATATTTTGATAAATTGTGCTATATTTTCTACATTTAAAGTTTATAATATGCAAAATCATCTTTTTTCAGCACTTACACAACACTATCACTAATCAGTGCCGCTGCGTCAATTTCCAGCTTTTCTGCAATCAGTAAAAGCACCTGTAAACTTGGCATTTGTTTGCCGCATTCTATTTTGCTTAAATACTGCGAGGTTATGCCTACTTTTCCTGCAAGTTCTGTTTGCCCAATCTTTTTAAGCTGCCTGTAAAATTTTATTTTGGCACCGATTTTAATGTACCGCTCACGTTCATCGCCCATTTAATCACCAACCTGTCGCTATATAAATAATTATGACATTTATATAAAAATGCTTCTTGCACTTATGGTTTTAAATTTAGCTTTAATAGTTTATGCAAAGGCGCCTGCAATTTTATTTTTAGTACTTTACAGTTCTTATTTTAAACTAAATTAAATTTTAATCGGTGTCCCATCAGGACACAAAAATAGCGCAGACCGTAAATCTGCGCTAAAATTTCAGTTTATTTTTATATTGTAGTTCTTCGTTATAGGTGTAATATTATCGCCGCTTACTGTAACTTCAACTACCGGCTCACTGCCTGTTTGATAATATTCAGCTATTGCGCCTGTCAGCGGAAACTCAAAATAATCACCGGCAGGTATCGTACCTGTAAGCAAAATTGTTACTTCATCGGCATAGCCTACAGCATTTTTTTGTAAGCTGCCAGTTAAGCGTTCTGCCTCCCCACGCTTTTGCTGTAAAATTATTTCCGGCTGCACAAATACCGGTAAACTTTATTTTCACTGTCGGGTTTTCCATTGCCTGGCCGCTGTTATTTTGCACTGTAAAAACAGGATATTTTTCCGGCTGTAATAACGTTAACCCTTGCTGCGCACCTTGTTTACGTGCCGTTTCGTTAAGCGGATTTGTATTTACCGCAAACACTAAATTATTGGCGTTCAGCGTTATGTTGTTTGCTGCTGCGCTTTGACTTTGTTCTTGTGGCAAAGCAGCTTTCGGCTTTTGCACCGGCTGCTCAATCTCTGTTTTTTGTTCGCTTGGTTTTTCTTGCGGTGCATCTTTAGGTAGTACTTTTTCTTCAGCCTTTTGTTCTGCGCCGGGCGGTATAGCTTCTTGTTGCACATGCCGGTTAAACAAAAAATATATTCCGCTGCACGCAATAATTATTGCTAAAATTATGAAAATAAATTTCTTTTTGCCGCTGTTATTTTTAAGCAGCAGCTTTTTTAATTCTGCTGCAGAAGCTATGCGTTTTTGCGGGTCGAAGGCAATACAGCCTGCAATTATTTTGCAAAGCTTTGCATTATGAGAACTTCCGCAAAGAATTTCCATAGTTTTTCCCAAAGCATAAATATCACTGCGCGCATCCGTCGTTGTAAAACCATATTGTTCCGGCGGAGCAAAACCAGGCGTGCCTAAAATAACAGTATCATGTTCTTTAGTGCTGCTTTCAGCTTTTGCAGCCCCAAAATCAATCAGCCAAACGCGGCTGCCCTGCACAATGATATTGCCAGGTTTAATATCGCGGTGCAATATGCAATGTTCGTGAAGTACAATCAGTGCCTCGCAAATTTGCAAAGCAATATTACGAACCTGCTCTGCTGTAAATTTTTTGCCTTGTTCAAGCTCTGCCGCTAAATTTTCACCGCTGATAAACTCTTCTATTACATAAGTTTTGCCATACGCTTCCGAACAATAATAAATTTCAGGTATATGCGCGCATTTTATCTGCGCCAGCTTTTTATACGGCAAACCGGTACGTCCAATAATTTTGCGGATATAAACGGCACCCGTAGTATCTGCCACCAGTTCTGTCCGGCCATTTGCATTTTCTTTCAATACCGATATTCTTTTAAAATTAGTTTCAATAAATTCAGCTGTAATACTCATTTTACTCCGACCATGAATTTGTTGTATAATATTATAGCATAGAATTTTTCAGAGGTGTATTATGGAAAAATCAACCGAAGATTTACAGTCTGAACTTACGCAGGCACAATCATATGATGAATTTTACAATAAAAATACATCCGAAATTAAATTTCCTTCAGCTGTTGATTATTTAAATTATCTGCTTGATTTAAAGGGCATAACAAATAAAGCCGATTTTATAAAAAAGACAAACCTCGAAAGGACTTACGTCTATCATATTTTAAACGGAAACAAAAATCCGGGGCGCGACAAACTTATTATTTTGGCACTTACCGCTAAAGCCAACATTACCGAAACGCAAAATTTGCTAAAATACGCCGGCGAACGGCCGCTTTATGTACGCGACAGACGCGACGGCCTTATTTTTTACGCTATTGAACACGGCAAGGATTTAGATGCTGTAAACATTTTACTTGATGAAAACAATTTGGAAATATTAAAATGATAAAGAAAACGCATTCTCAAAGCCTTAAAACTTTAAGAATGCGTTTTTAGTGTTTTCTTATTCAGCATTTTCCAGCAGCATACGTATGCCGTTAAACATTTCTTCCTGCTGCGGCAAAATTATTTTTTCACGTTCGGACGTTACCTGCTCAAACACTGGCTGCATTATTTCACGGGCAAAACTATACCTGTAATCACTGGCATACATATCTTTCAGCAAACCGCCATCAATTGTATCTTTTAATATATCGGCAATTTTTTCTGCCTCTTTCTGGCTTATAAGAAATTCGCCTGCCATATCTTTAAAAACATCTTCAATAATTTCAACCATTTCTTTGGCATCGTCTTCAATAAATTCATCCAGCACGGCTGAAGAAACACTGTTAGCGGCTGAACCGCCGACAAATGAACCTATCAGCCCGCCGACAAAACCTCCTACGGCAGTGCCTATTACCGGAACTACAGAACCAAGTGCCGCGCCAGCAGAAGCACCTCCAACCCAACCTGCCGTACCGCCTGCAACCGTGGCCGTAGTATTTGTAATATTTTTAAAAAGCTGAGCTGCAGAAATTCTGCCGCGGAAAATATTTATGATATCAACACTCGAAAGCACAACAACAGAAGCTGCCGCCGTTACTACATTGCCGCGCAGCAATTTGGACGCACTTTTCATAGCTGCCGCACCGTAAATATTTTTTCCTGTCCGCAGCGCGTTAACCAGCATTTGTGATGCTTTTGGACCCATCAAATTTACAATAGCATCACTGCTGGCCTTAAAAGCACCATTTAAAACTGATTTTTGCAGCTGGCTTGTAACTACTGCTGTTAAAAATGCCGTGCCGCCTACTTTTAAACCTGCTGCTGCCGCAGATTCCAAAGCAACATCAACATCTTCGCCGCGCCACAACGATATTGCAAATGTCAGCCCGGCGCTAAGTCCAAAGCTGTATGCGGCAATAACAGCACCATTGGCAGCGTCAAACGTAATGGATTCCACCGTACCGGCTTTAGCAATATTTTTAGCCTGCTCATAGGTAAAATTACCTTTGCGCACAATTTCTTTGGCTTTGGCCGGGTCAGTAACGCCAGGCACCTGACCTTTTTTTATACGCTCTGCCATTGCTTTAACGGCATCATCATATTTATCAAGCGGAACCTCTATCTGCATTGGGCTGCCGTCAGCATTAAAATAACGGAAACGGTCATTTTCAAAGCATTCTTTTTATACATTTAGCACCTGTTTTGCAGTATTTAGACTGAATGTTTACACCGTCCACAATCCTGTCCGCACCATTTTTTGCATTGTTATCTCCGGCAATCACAGAATCCTTTCCGTGCAAAATATCATACAGATGATTGGCTCGTTCGGCGGCAAAACCATGTCCGCGCGGTGTGCTGAATTTATCTATACCGTAATTTGTTGCGGCATTACTTATGTTGCCATAAACATTACCGGCCGCTTCCGCACCAACGGATTTCTTTTGTTTTTTATCTTCCGTAACCATAATGCCTCCAGTATTTTAAATAATCATTAACAGGATATCTTTATTATAACTCTTTTGAGAAATTAATTAAACATAATAAAACAGCCTGCACAGTATATCCATGCAGGCTTAAATTTTAATTTTCGTTATGATATTTTGTATCCAATCCGCCGCTGAACCATCTGCCATTTAAAATATTTTTTATGATGTAGTTTTTACTGTCAGCATTAAGGCTATTGTCTGCTTCAAGTTCTTCTAAAATTCCGTCATAGCTGGTATCATTGCTTCGCTGGTAAACTTTTGCCTGCTTGCCGTCAGCATCAAAAACAGTTTCTGCGCGGTTTTGCGGTGTCCATGCCTCCCATTTTTCCGGCAGCAAGGCGTTGTTGGGGTCGCCGGTACGAATAAATGCTGCCAGCGATGCTATAAAAATATCACTTAACTCCTGCGGGCCGGATTTAGCAAAAAACATCTGTACCCACCGTATACGGATAAGACTGGTCTGTTAAGAACGGCAAAAAGATACCATGCGTAGCACCGGTTTTAACTGCAGAAGTTTCTCCAACCACTGCCGGGTCATGCCCAAAATCAAACATGCAGACATATATCGGAGCTTTGTATTTGGCATAAATATCTTCTGCCGATTCCTGCCCGTTAAAGAAACCGTAAAATTTACTGCCGTATTTATTTGCAAACACAAATTCTTCCGTAATAAGTTTATCTTTTAACACTTTATCCATACGGTTTTTAAAATATGGGTCACGCGCCAAAAATGAAGTAAATTCATCACTGCTTGCCAGCATTAAAAGAGGCACGCTGTTAAATTTTTCAGCTGCAAAACCTTCTTTGGGCAATACTTTGCCGTCACCATATAAATGCGGAAATGATTTCATTCTGATAAGTGCGCCAGCCATTACAGGAGCAAGCCGTTCTCCGGGCATCTTCATCAAATAACTGCGCACCTCATCGCTGCCCTGCATCAGCCATTCTGCTGCATCTTTTTCATCAGCACAAATGCCATCGGCAACAACAAGAGGTGCAAGTTTACCGGCAATAATCTCTTGGCTTTCTGCAAAATCAGCAACCGTCAGTCCTCCGCTGAAGGAGATTGCTTTATCAAACTTATCTTTAAACAGCGGCGAAATAAGCATTGCCATTACATCACGCCCGCCGGCAGAAAAGCCGGAAACAGTAATATTATTGGCATCACCACCGAATTTATCAATATTTTTCTTAATCCACTCCAGTGCATACGCCTGGTCAATAAGTCCATAGTTGCCGCTGTCATTAAGCGCATTACTGTTTGCCAGCGCAGGCAAATTATTAAAGCCAAGCAGTCCTAAACGATATTGTACAGAAACGTAAACTGCATTAGCTTCTTTGGCAAACTTTTCTCCCATCCATAAACGGCTGTTGCTGGTCTGATTATTGCCGCCATGAATAAACACCAGTACCGGTAGATTCTTCTCGCCTGTATCGGGGCGGTAAACATCAAGCGTTAAAACGCCCTCCTGCCCTATTACATTTTTGCCGTTAAATTGCAAATTGGCAGGAGCATATTGCGAACAATCTTTAACACCGGTATATTTTTCTGCTTTCTGCGGCAATGCCCAGCGTTTTTCTCCATTTGTCTGCTGTGCATAAGGTATGCCAAACCATTTTACAACATTGTATTTTTCGTCATATACACCTTGTACAATGCCTTCGCTTGTTTTTACCTGTGCAGAAAATTCTGCGGCAAATGCAGTATTGGCCAATAACATCAAAGTTATTAATAAAACTTTAAAAAAATTTCATCATACCCCTCCGCTCACAAATTATTTATAATTACACCTCGAACAATTCCATATCATAATCTTTACAGCTTTTCATTTTCCGTTCTGTTACAACATCCTGCGGCGATAAACTGCCAAACAGCAACGGGCTTGTTTTATCGTGCGCGACACAATTTATTTTTACCATACCGGCATTATAATTGGCATAACAATACAAGCAGCCGCCGGGGCAGGTATTGTAAGCACCTATATCTATGCTGGCAACGCAACAGCACTCCGGCCGCTGATTTTTATCTTTGCCTGCTTTCAGTTTAAACCCACCGATATTTTCTATTAAGTCCTTATCTATACATGCCGATGCCGTAATGCCAAGCGGCGTAAAATCTTCCTTTTCGGCACAGGTTTGCAGTTTTAACCCGTATTTATCAGCAATTTTGGCAAGGCGTGCGGCAAAAGCATAAATTTCCTCGCTGCTGTAATTAACGGCACCCAGTTTTTGCGCGTTGCGTTTTGTATTACGGTACTCATCCATAAAGCTGATAACACAGCGTTCCGTGCTGCCGCTTAACTCTGCCGCCAACGCTTCAAAACACTGTAAATGATATTCCGCGCTGTACCTGCTGCTGAAAAATATAGGGTCATACCGCCAGATAACACTCTGTCTGCCTATTTTAGCAGCTAACTTTTTAAATGCAGGCAGCAAAACCTGCTTTTTATCGGGCAGGCCCGGTTCTATGTCTTTTCCGTAGCCGGTTAAAGTAAACTGAAAATAATACGGATACTCCGCCAGTTCATCAAGGCGTTTCATCAGCGGCAGCGGATTTTTCGTCCAAAATACAAAAGCATCCACTACTTCCGGCGATAAAGCGACTTTACTTACACTATGCACATTCATGTGGTTGCGCACCAGCACATAACCGGCACGCAGGCGGTTATAAAACCACTCTGCATAAAATGCCGGAATATCTGTTCTGCGGCTTACGCTGATAATCATGCTGCATTAAATATGTTTAACCGAATTAAAAATTTCTTTATTGGCTTCAACGGCACTGCTGCCGCCAACGACGCAAATATAGTTGTCGCTCAATGTATCGCGCACTACCTGAGCAAGGCTGCGTAAATCATCATTAGTTAAATTAAGTATTTCATCGCGTGTTTTCTGGCGCATTTCCTGCGGCACGCCTTTAATATGGGCAAGCGCTGTCTGCGAAAGGCGCATGGAATTTGTTAAAGGCACGTCTGCCGCACTGATGGTACCGATAATATATTTAGTAAGCTCACGTTCGGGCAAATCAAGTTGTTCCAGCCAGCCCGGCAAACCGCGGTAGGCCTCCAGCGATTCTGCGAGTTTCGGGTCGCGGTAAGAGGCAAAATACATGCTGCCGTTACGGTCAAATACGGCAGATGCGCCGTAAGCACCGCCCTGAATACGTATCTTGGTCCATAAATATTCATAGCGCAAAATCGTTTCCAAAACTTTCATTGAACCGGTAAATTTATGGCCCGCTTTGCGGAAATCGCCGCCGGCTGCAACATACTGAACTTTACCCGGCGTCATAATACCTTCGTTAAGCCCCGGTGCGGCAAGCGGTTTTACGGAGCTGCCTGCTGCTTCAGACTGCGGCAGCAAAGCTGCAAATTCTTTTGCCATTGCCAAAACCTGCGCTTTGTCTTCTTCTTCGCAGCTGTAAGCAAGCAGATACTTGCTGTTTTCAAAAAATACGCCTAAAAGGCTGCTTAATTTTTGCAGGGTTTCACCGGCACGTTCATCAAAATGCTCGGTTAAATCTTTTAAAAATTCATAGTAGGAATAATAATCCTGTTCATTAACCCTTGCCGCCGGAGAATAATACGAATTTAAGCGCGCGCATGCCACGGTCTGCCCACGGCTGAAGAAGTTGCTGTCCCAATCGCTTTTAACCTCTGCCAATACTTCACGCAGGCGCTTAACGCTGTCAAAACGGCTTTCAAGCGCAATGGCACGCAGAATATCAAACATATGGGTTAAATTATGTACAAGCGCTTTGGCGGTAACCGTAAATTTAACGGTGTAGTCATTTACGCTTTCTGCCGCGGAATAAGCGTGTACCTGAAAGGTTACGCCGCCGGTATATTTAATTCCCAGCGTGGAAAGCTGCTGATAAGTATATTTACCGGCGTCAACCTTGCCCAGCATATCGCTCAGCAGATAGCAATAAGGCAGCAGGCTGCCGTCAATGCCGCTCATATCAAAATACCAGTTTAAATAAGCTATTTTGTTTGTAAAAGCAGGCACATACAAAAATTCATTGCTGCCCTCTGTTGTAAGTTCGCCTTCAAGTTTTTCCGCTTCGCGGCGTATATCACTTCTTTCAAGCAGGGGAATGCTTGAAAGAGCCTCCTGGCTGTCGGGCGCTGCCTGGCGTTCATGCAGAATGCGGCAATGTTCAACGGCTTCTTCAATTTCTTTTTCGCTCATACCGGCTTTTATCTGCTGCATTTTTTCTGCAAGTTCTGCCTGCTCTGCTTCTTCCATGCCTTTTTTAGGCATCAGCGTAAGCAAAACCTTGTGGGTATTATCAAGCAGATAATTTTCAATTAACTGTTCATAATAATTTGTTTTTATGCCTTCGCGCAGCTCTGCCAGCAGTTTATTATAACGCAGTCCGTCTAAAGGGTCACCATCATAAAGCCAGGTATCCATAACGCCAATGCCGTAAATAAGCCCTTTCGGATAAGCGCCGAAATCTGCCTCGCGCAGTTTAAATTCCAGCATGTTAAGGCAGGCTTCCAAAAGTTCTTTATCAAGGCCCTCAATGGTAAGCTTTTGCAGGGTGCGGTAAACAATGCTGATAAATTCATCACGCTTATCTTCTTCCGAACCGGAAACTTTAACCGCAAAAACGGGCTGGCGCAAACTGCCGGTATACTGCCCGTAAGCATCCGTGCAAATGCAGCTTTCCAGCAGAGCAAGGCGCAGCGGCGCACTGTTGCCCTCCAAAAGCACTGTTTCCAAAAGGCGCAGCGCCAGCGAAGTTTTAGCGTCGCGCGCATCGCCGCACACAATATCAAGTTCATGGTAGGTTTTAGCCGCCAGGTCTTCATCTGCCCCGGCAGGATAAAAGGCTTTTACCTCTTTTGTTTTGGCAAACGGCTGCTGTAAGGGAATGGCTGAATTAACGCTGCCGCTTTTTTCAAAAGCCGATAAATACTCACCGTCAAGATATTCCAGCGTTTTTTCAATATCCATATCGCCGTACAGATAAATAAAGGAGTTTTCCGGACTGTAATAGGTGCGGTGGAAGTTTTCAAATGCTTCCTGTGTCAGCTGCGGTATTGCTGCCGGATAGCCGCCGGATTCATAACGGTACGGGCTGTCAGGGAACAAAGCACGCATAACTTCGTTTTCGACAATGGCGTCCGCCGAAGAATATACGCCCTTCATTTCGTTGTAAACAACGCCGTTATACGCAAGCTCGCCTTCTTTACCGGCAATTTCATAGTGCCAGCCTTCCTGCATAAGCGTATAAGGGTTTTCATAAATCAGCGGATAAAATACCGCGTCCAGATAGACATCCATTAAGTTTTTAAAATCTTTATCATTGCGGCTGGCAACCGGATACATTGTTTTATCAGGATATGTCATAGCATTTAAAAACGTATTCATGGAGCCTTTAACAAGTTCTACAAAAGGCTCTTTTAAATGGTATTTGCGCGAACCGCACAGCGAAGAATGTTCCAGAATATGCGGCACGCCGGTATCATCATAAGGCGGCGTGCGGAAACTGATGGAAAACACTTTGTTATCGTCGCTGTTGCCAAGATATAAAAGCCTTGCGCCGCTTTTTTCATGTTCCATTAAATATGCTTCGCTCTGTACTTCTTCAACGTATTCAGCATGCTTTACAATAAAGCCGCTGTAAACTTTATTAACTTCAAGTTTCATAAATTTACCTCCAATTTGCAACACTATTTTTATTTTATCACATCTTTACAATGCAAACGAAAAATCTTAATGCCAACTTGCAAAAATTTTGCAAATTTTATATAATGGCATCATAACAAATCAATTTAATATATTATTGATGTCATAAATAAAGGAGTTGTTATTATGGAACCGGCGCGTTTCAGCCTGCGCATTCACCCAGTTATAATGAAAAAAATGAAAGTAATTGCCGAAAACAACGGCCGCAGCGTCAACAAGGAAATTGAGCAGATTTTAAAATGGGTTGTTGACGACTACGAAAATCAAAAAGGCAAAATTAAAATTGACGATTAAAATTAAAAAGTTATAAAAATACGCAGAAACCGGTTAAGGCCTCTGCGTATTTTTTAATCCATTTTTAAAATTGCCATAAAGGCTTCCTGCGGCAGTTCTACGCTACCAACCTGCTTCATGCGTTTTTTGCCTTCTTTTTGTTTTTCAAGAAGTTTGCGTTTACGGCTTATATCGCCGCCATAGCACTTTGCCAAAACGTCCTTGCGCAAAGCTCGCACGTTTTCGCGGGCAATAATTTTGTTGCCGATAGCAGCCTGCACAGGTATTTCAAACATCTGGCGCGGAATTAAGCTGCGCAGCTTTTCAACAAGCTGCCTGCCGCGCACCGTGGCTTTTTCACGATGTACAATAGCACTCAAGGCGTCAACCGGGTCACCGTTCAGCAAAATATCAACCTTCACCAAATCGGAAGCACGGTAACCGGCAAGTTCATAATCAAGCGAAGCATAGCCGCGCGTTGCCGATTTCAAGCGGTCAAAATAGTCAAAAATAATTTCACTCAGCGGCAGCGCATAATGAATCATAACACGGGTTTCATCAAGGTATGTCATGTTTTCGTATTCGCCGCGCTTTTCCTGCGACAGTTCCATAACAGCGCCTACATAATCTTTCGGCACAATAATGGTAGCATTTACATAAGGTTCTTCAACATGGTCTATAACCGTCAGTTCGGGGAAGTTAGACGGATTGTCAACCAGCTCCACGTCGCCGTTAGTGCGGAACACTTCATAAATTACGTTAGGTGCCGTGGTGATAAGCGCTAAATTATATTCGCGCTCCAAACGTTCTTTAATAACATCCATATGCAAAAGGCCCAAAAAGCCGCAGCGGAAGCCAAAGCCCAAAGCGACGGAAGTTTCCGGCTCAAACACCAGCGAAGCATCGTTAAGCTGTAATTTTTCCAGCGCGTCGCGCAGATTGTCGTAATCGGAATTTTCTACCGGATAGAGGCCGCAGTAAACCATCGGCGTGGCCTTGCGGTAACCGGGCAGAGCTTCATCTGCGGGATTGCTGGCATCGGTAATGGTATCGCCAACGCGCGCGTCCTTAACGTTTTTAATAGCGGCTGCCAAAAAGCCAACCTGCCCGGCATCAAGCTCATCAACAATTACCGGGTTAGGCTTAAACACGCCGACTTCCGTTACTTCAAATTCCGCTCCGGTTGCCATCATGCGTATTTTCATGCCTTTTCTTACGCGGCCGTCTATTACGCGGAAATAAAGCACAACACCTTTATAAGCATCAAATTTGGAATCAAATACCAGTGCTTTTAAAGGCTTTTGCGCGTCGCCTTTGGGAGCAGGAATCTTTGCTACAATCGCTTCCAAAACGTCTTCTATGCCTATGCCGGTTTTAGCGCTTGTAAGCACGGCTTCGGATGCGTCAATGCCGATAACATCTTCAATCTCATGCTTTACACGTTCAGGGTCTGCACTCGGCAAGTCAATTTTATTAATAACGGGAATAATTTCCAAATCATTATCCAAAGCCAGGTAAACATTGGCAAGCGTCTGCGCTTCAATGCCCTGCGTAGCATCAATAACCAGCAGTGCACCTTCGCAGGCAGCCAGCGCGCGCGATACTTCATAAGTAAAATCGACATGGCCCGGAGTATCAATAAAATTAAGCATATACTCCTGCCCGTCGCGTGCCGTATAAATGCTGCGCACAGCCTGCGCTTTAATGGTAATGCCGCGTTCACGCTCCAAATCCATGGAATCAAGAATTTGTTCTTCCATTTCGCGCTTGGTTAATGTGCCGGTATATTCAATCAATCGGTCGGCCAGAGTAGATTTACCATGGTCGATATGAGCAATAATAGAAAAATTGCGTATATGTTGCTGATCCATTGCGTTCTCCTTATAAAAAACTTATCTGACTTATTATTATATCATTTATAGCGCAGTGCCTGCAAGTACATGAACTTTTCGACATCCTGTAAAAAATATTGCTGCCGCAAGATTTATAATAAAAAATCCTTGCGCAGTGCCTTACTTTGTGGTAAAATTACTTGGTAAAGGTAATTGATGGTAGGAGGTGAATTCGTTGCCGAACATTAAATCTTCCATTCGTAGCGTAAAAACTGATGCAGAACGCCGTGCAAAAAATGCACCTGTAAAGGCTGCTATCCGTAACATTGCCCGTAAAGTAGTTGCTTTAACCGAAACCGGTACTCAAGAAGATGCAAACTACTTATGTAACTGCATCCGGTTTAATTGATAAAGCAGCACGTAAAGGTATTATCCACAAAAACGCTGCAAACCGCAGAAAATCCAGACTTGCAAAAAAAGTCAATGCTATGGAGTAATTTCTCCGTATATTAAAGCCTGCAAAAGCTTGCAGGCTTTATTTTTTTACCCTATCCGCGTTTTATAATGCTTTCGCCAAACTTGTTTTTTAAAAAATCAACGGCCATGTTGCGTTTTTTAATTTTTTCGTTTTCGTTAAAATTCAAAACCGGCGCTGCGTCTTCGCTCTCTAAATGCGAAATGCTTACGCCAAGCAGGCGTACGCCTTCCGAAAATCTTACCTGCTGCATAAGTTTTAGTGCCAGCGCATAAATTTCTTCGTCATATGCTACCGGCAGTTCTGATGTTATGCTGCGGGTAATTGTTTTAAAAGAGCTGAATTTAACTTTTAAAGTTACCGTATACCCGATTAATTTGCGCTTTCTTAACCGCCAGCCGGTTTCTCCGCATAAATCGCGCACAGCCTTTTTCAAATCTGCTTCTTCATATAAATCTTTATCATAAGTATGTTCTTTGCCTATCGACTTGGCTTCTGTTTCGTTTACAACCGGCCTGTTATCTATGCCGCACGCCAGGTTATGTACAGACTGTGCATTAATGCCGAATACTTTTTGCAGAATACTTATATCGGCAGCGGCGATTTTGCCGATTGTATCAATGCCGTACTGCAAAAGCATTGCTTCTGCCGATTTGCCAATGCCAAAAATTTTACGCACCGGCATAGGCGCAATAAAGGCAGCCGCTGTTTCATGCTTTATTAATACCAGTCCGTCCGGTTTTTCCAAATCGGAGGCAAGTTTCGCCAAAAATTTATTGGGTGCAATGCCAACGGAAGCATGCAAGCCTGTTTGCTCATAAATTTTGTTTTTTACAGCTTTGCCCAATGCCACAACATCAGGGTACAAACCTTCCATACCTGTTACATCTAAAAACGCCTCATCAACAGAAAGCTGCTCCACCAACGGCGAAAAGCTGCGGAAAATATACATTATTCCGTCAGAAATTTCTTTATAACGGCGCATCCTCCCCTGAATGTAAATGCCCTGCGGGCACAGGCGCTTGGCCATATGCATCGGCATGGCAGAATGTACGCCAAACTTACGCGCCTCGTAAGAGCATGTAGAAACTACGCCTCTGCCGCTTAAACCGCCTACAATTACCGGCAGCCCCTTCAGGCTCGGATTATCAAGTTGTTCTACCGATGCAAAAAAAGCATCCATATCGACATGCATTATCCAGCGCAGCATTTTATCACTCCAACAGTTTTATACAAATATAATAACACACACGTTCGCTTTTTGCTATATTTTTAGCAGTATAAGCACCGTTACATAAAAAACAGCATCTCTGCCTGAACTGACAGAAATGCTGTTTTTTATTATACGCTTTAGCGATGGTTCTGAGCGACGAAGGAGCGAAAGAACAACAACCACCAGCTATGCTGGTGAGATTAAAATCTTCAGATTAAAGAAAAATTCCTCCAATGGTACAATAATGTAGTTCGTCAGCTGCATTAAGGAAAGAATTGGAGGAATTTTTTATGAATAATAAAGAAAGTTTAGCACACACATCTTGGAATTGCAAATTTCATATAGTATTTGCACCGAAGTATAGGAGAAGGGAAATATATGGAGCATTAAGGCGGGATATAGGAAGAATATTAAGAATGCTCTGCGAAAGAAAAGAAATAGAAATAATAGAAGCAGAATGCTGCATAGACCATGTACATATGCTGGTAAAAATACCGCCAAAATACAGCGTGTCGCAGATAGTAGGATACCTCAAGGGAAAAAGTTCACTAATGATATTCGATAGACATGCAAATTTGAAATATAAATATGGAAACAGACATTTTTGGTGCAGAGGATATTATGTAGATACAGTAGGGGAAAAACACAAAGAAAATAGAGGAGTATATAAAAAAACCAAATAACAGAAGATATAATGGCAGACAAAATGAATATGAAGGAGTATATAGACCCGTTTACGGGTGAGCCAGTAGGAAAGAAGCAATAAAAAAGCCCCGCATGAGGGGCAGTGAGTAAAAATAATTGCAGCTGGCGAATAAAAATCAGGCATCTTGAGATGCAGCTGTATCAGCCGCTTCGAGCGGCGAACAAACCGCCGGCTGAGCCGGCGGTTTTGATTTTAGTTTAATGAAAATACTACTTGTACACGTGCGTTTAATTTAATCTTGCCGGGAGAAAGTTTAGTTGCCACACCATCTTCAGCAAGGTTAGTAGTGCTTCTTAATTTATTGGCGCCATAAGCAACAATAGTACCGCCGTCAAAACTGTTAATATCTGCGCTGAGCATATTGCCAAGTGTGCGGCTGCCTGCATTTGCTACAACAGCGGCCTTGTCGCGGGCATTTTCAACAGCCGTTGCAAGCAGCTGGCGCTGAATAATATTTTGCGTGCTTAACGCATAAGTTATATTGCTGATATTTGTTGCCCCGGCTTCGACTACGTTATCTATAACCTGAGAAAGTTTATCCAAATCTTTAACCGTTACTTTTATAGAAGAATCAAGAACGTATTTATCGGCAGTGCGCACGCCGTTACGGTCTACCTTATATTCCTGATAAAGATAATAGCTTGTGTTTTGCAAATCATTATCGGTAATGGCAAGACCCAAAAGCGCTCTGCGGATTTGCGAAGCGATTTGTGCTTCCTGTGTTCTGGCAGTTTCCGCATCATCTGCCCGTACGTTAATGCCAACATCAATATAAGCCATATCCGGCGCAACTTCCTGTTCTGCCATGCCGCTTACGGCAATGGTATTAGGCTCTGCGGCCGCAGCCAGATTTGTACCGGCTACACTAAATACCAGTAGCGCTGCTGCAAGTACCGATGTAAATTTTTTCATATTAACACCTCCATTATTTGCTTACATTATAGAAGCCAAATATGTTTTAATTGTGTTATTTTACGTCTAAATTTACTTTTCCCAATACTTTTGCTGCCTCGCTGTCATCGCAGACATTCTTTTG